>Ga0207698_10003032_pt1 | contig 10063 bp, 12 predicted proteins | sample KBSCornC22_FD_184298 | JGI IMG/M metagenome (GOLD analysis project Ga0207698, IMG submission 184298) | Corn rhizosphere microbial communities from Kellogg Biological Station, Michigan, USA - KBS Corn C2-2 (SPAdes) (version 2) | ecosystem: Host-associated > Plants > Roots > Rhizosphere > Soil ...
GGCCGTGGTGAGGCCGAGGGCGGAGACTGCCACCAGTGAGGTGCCCACGGCCGTGCGCAGCGGCATGCCCGTGGCCATGATCAGCGCCGGTACGATCAGGAAGCCGCCGCCGATGCCGAAGAACCCCGCCAGCAGGCCCACCGCGAAACCGGCCGGGAGCAGCCGTGGAAGCAGGCCGCCGGCGCTGGCGCGGGTCAGGCGCACGTCGGGGTTTTCGGCTGAGCGGCGCGGGCGCAGCATCGACAGGCCGACCACGATCATCAGCGCCCCGAACAGGGCGAGCAGGCGCTGCCCGTCCATGGCCTTGCCCGCCTCGGCCCCGAGGCTGGCCCCGGCCACGCCGGCCAGCGAGAAGGTGATCGCGCAGGGCCACTTGACCGTGCCCGCCCGCGCATGGCCGGCCAGGCCCGCCAGGGCATTGAGCGCCACGGCCACGGCCGCCGTGCCGATCGCCGCATGGGGCGATGCCAGGCCGACCACATAGACCAGCAGCGGCACGGCCACGATCGACCCGCCCCCGCCGACCAGGCCCAGGATCAGGCCGATCACCGCCCCGGCGCCGAGGCCGGAGGCCAGCAGGTGCGGGTCCATCGCCGCTCAGCCCCGCGCCGGCCGGCGGTTCCACGGCATGATCGCGAGCAGCCGCGCCATCCCGCACCAGCCGGTCAACCCGGCCACCAGCAACCCGGCGCCGACGAAGGCCGACAGGGCAAAGCCGGCCGGGCCAAGCACGAACCCGGCGATCACCCCCAGCAGGATCAGCGCGCCGGCGACGATCTGGACCTGGCGCATCACCTCCAGCGGCGCCTTGCGGTTTTCCCGGCAATCGAGCCCAGCCGCCCGCCAGGCATCGAGCCCGCCCTCCAGCAGGTAGACCTCGGCATCGGTGCTTTGCGCCAGGGCCTCGGCATGGGCGGCGGTGCGCATGCCGGATTTGCAGTGGAAGATCACCTCGCCCGCGTGCTCGATCCGGCCAGGCTGGCCGAGCGGCACGTTGCGGGCGCAGGGGATATGGGCCCGGGCGTGCTCGTCCGGGCGGCGAATGTCGATCAGCACGGCGCCGGCGGCGATCCGGCGCTGGGCTTCCTGGGGCGAAATGAGCTTGGGCATGATAGACTGTTCCGAGCAGGTGGTTGCTTTCGATGTTGCTAAATTAGATATTACGCATATAAAGTCAAGTCATTGGAGGAACACCATGACCACGACCTTGCCCCCGCACATCCAGCCCTTCTTCGACGAGGCCACCTTCACCGTGAGCTACCTCGTCGGCGATCCCGCCACCCATGAGGCCGTGGTGATCGATCCGGTGCTCGATTTCGACCCGGCCTCGGGCAAGGTCTCGACCGCCTCGGCCGGGGCCATCCTCGCCGCCGCCGAGGCGGGCGGGTGGCGGATCGCCCTGGTGCTGGAAACCCACGCCCATGCCGATCACCTGACCGCCGCCCCGTGGATCAAGGCCCGCACCGGGGCACTGGTGGGCATCGGCGACAGGATCGGCGAGGTTCAGGCCGTGTTCCGCCCGGTGTTCGGCATTGCCGATCTCAAGCCCGGCGCCGGCGATTTCGACCGGCTGTTCGCCGATGGCGAGCGGTTCCGGGTGGGTGAGCTGGAATGGGAAGTCATCGCCACGCCCGGCCACACCCCGGCCGATGTCAGCTACAAGGTGGCCGATGCGGTCTTCGTCGGCGACACCGTGTTCATGCCGGATTACGGCACGGCCCGCGCCGACTTCCCGGGCGGCGACGCGCGCGTGCTCTACCGCTCGATCCGCCGCCTGCTCGATCTCCCGCGCACCACCCGCCTGTTCATGTGCCATGACTACAAGGCCCCCGGGCGCGACCACTTTGCCTGGGAATGCACCGTCGCCGACCAGCGCGACCGCTCGGTCCAGGTGGCCGACGGGGTGAGCGAGGACGCCTTCGTCGCGATGCGCCAGGCCCGCGACGCCACGCTCGCCGCGCCGCGCCTGCTGCTGCCCTCGATCCAGGTCAACGTCCGCGCCGGCCGGTTCCCCCCGGCCGAGGCCGACGGCAGCCGGTTCCTGCGCCTGCCGGTGCGGCTGCCGGAAGGCTACGCTGAAGCGCCAGGGAGCCTGTAAGCCGGGTTCTGTCCCGCCGACGGTATGCCACAAGGCACCGTATCGGCGGGGGCAGCCATTCCTCTAGGCGGCGCATTGCTGCGACGCTCAAGCGACCAACCCGGGCGGGCGCTGTCGTGAGACAAGGGCGCGAAACCCGCCTGCCCCTTGCGGGGCGCCCCGCCCCTATTCGGTCTTGCTCCGGGTGGGGTTTGCCATGCGAGCCCTGTTGCCAGGGCCCCGGTGCGCTCTTGCCGCACCCTTTCACCCTTACCTGCAAGCAGGCGGTCTGCTCTCTGTGGCACTTTCCCTAAGCCCGGTTGCCCCCGAAGGTTCAACCCGGCCCGGCGGGCGTTACCCGCCACCCTCGTTTCGTGGAGCCCGGACTTTCCTCGGCCCTCGACCCGCTCATCCTGAGCTTGTCGAAGGACGCGGCTGCCCAGCCCCCTGGCGCAGCGGCGCCTTAGCAGGGGTGGCCCGGGACGGGAAGAAGAATAGGTTCGCGTGAAAGGCGCGAAGGCGCAAAGAAAAAGAGTTGCGGCGAAGCCGCCTTGTTCATCGCGCCAGGCACGGCCATCCGGTTGGGCCCTGCGCGGTCCACCAAAACCCGCACCAGATCTTCGCGCCTTTGCGCCTTTGCGCGAACCCGTCTTCTTCTCCGCGCCTCCGCGCGCGCCCTCGCGCTTGCGTCCTTATCGCGTCCGCCCCAGATCGCGCTCCAGCAGCAGCTCGAACAGCAGGGCGCCGCATTCGCCGTCGATCTCGCCATCGATGCGCTTGGGGCGGAAGCGGCGCTGGAAGGCGCGGACGGCGGCGCGGCCGTCGGCGATGTCATAGCCGAAGCGTTCGAGCGCGAGGTAGAACGCGCCCGGGTTGTCATAGACCAGCCGCATCCGCACCGGCGGCACCGGCAGGGCCAGATGGTGGCGGGCCAGCATGTCCCAGGCGAACAGCTCGCCCGGATCGAGCTTGCGCGCCGGAGCCACGTCGGAATGGCCGACCACGTTGGCGCGCGGCACGTCGTGGCGCCGGACGATGTCGGCCAGCAGGGGCAGCAGGGCCTCCATCTGCTCTTCCGGGAACGGGCGATAGCCGAATTCGTGGCCGGGATTGACCAGTTCGATCCCCACGCTGGCCGAGTTCACGTCGGTCACCCCGCGCCAGTAGGATTTGCCGGCGTGCCAGGCACGGCGCTCCTCATCGACCAGCTGGATCACCGTGCCATCGGTGTCGATCATGTAGTGGGCGGAGACTTCGGCGGCCGGGTTGCACATCCGCTCCAGCGCCTCGGCGGCGGTGCGCATCCCGGTATAGTGCAGCACCACCATGGAGACGGGCAGCTTGCGCACGTTGTGGTTGGGCGAGGGAACCTCGCGGTGGACGAGCCAGCGCCGGAGGTCCACGGCCCCGCGCGCCCCTACCCGCGCCCCGCCGGGATGACCGCGCCCATGACCAGCGCCTCTTCGGTGAGGATCGACTGGACCTCGCCGCCCAGCCGGTCGGCCAGCTGGCGCAGCATGGCGGCCGGCGCCGTCTTGCTGGAAAGGTCGGCCGGGGCGAGCGTGCCCTGGAGCGCCTTGCCGACCAGCGGATCGAAAGCGAGCCGCGGGCCGGCGGCGCGCACGACGATTTCCACCTCGCCGCCCTCCGCGCCTTCGACCTTGCGCAGTTCGGCGCCGAGATCGAGCGTGCCGCCGCGCACCAGCGCCTCGATCCCGATCAGGGCGAAGTTGAGCAGGGTCTTGATCGCCGGCTTGGGCAGGGCCGCGCCATCGAGCGCCCAGCGCGCCTCGATCCGGCCGTTGTTGCCGACCAGGGCATCGACCACGTCGCGCGCCTCGCCCACCGGAACCATGTCGCCAAAGCCCCCGGCCGCGCCGAAGGCCAGGCGGAAGAAGCGCAGCTTGTCGGCCGAAGTCTTGGCGCTCTGCTCCAGCAGATCGACGATGCGGCCGCGCATGTCGGCATCCTTCTCGTCGGCCAGGAGTTCGAGGCCGTTGGAGAGGGCGCCGACGGGGCTGAGCATGTCGTGGCACAGCCGCGAACACAGCAGGGCGGCCAGATCGAGCGCGGGATCGTTCATCTGTATCGGGGCCCTGCTGAAGTTGACGAAGTTGACACGGTCCATGAGCAGATTTCCGCCCCGCTGCCGGTGGTGAATCCCCGCCCTGTCCCGCCTCGCCTTAACCGCCCTCTTCCTCGTAGGAAAGCGCCGCGAAACCGTTCGGCGCGTCAACCCACAGACTGATCGCTCCATTTGCGACGATTGCCCAGATCCGCCCATCGCCCGAAGCCATGGCGCGGTCGGTGTCGGACGGGCGCGCCAGACCGTTGGGATGGGAATGCCAGTAGCCCAGCACCTGCGGCCCGTTCCCCCGCGCGGCCCGGTGCGCGGCGATCAGGGCGGGGGGATCGATCTCGAAATGGCGCAAGGGCTCGGGGTGGACGTTGCGGGCGGTGGTGGCGGTGTGGATGCGATCGCCGGCGCCAAGGAGGATGCCGCAGGCCTCGCGCGGATGGGCGGCGCTGGCGGCGGCAAGCATCGCGGTGTGGGCGGAAGGGGAAAGGCGGGGCATCGGCCGCAGTCTAGCGCGTTGGCACGGCCAGCATAAGCCACCAGGTGTGGCTTGCGGGCCACTTGCGCGCCCTGAAACCCACCCCATATCGGCGGCATAATGGGGGGAACCGACAGCATTCTTGACGGCGTCATCGCCACCGGCGGGCTGCGGCTCGACCGGGCGCTGGCCGACGCCACGGGCCTCAGCCGCGAGCGGGTCAAGGCCCTGCTCGGCGAGGGGCGGGTTTCGCTGGCGGGCAAGGTCGTGGCGCAGGCTTCGCTGAAGCCCGAAGCCGGCACCCGTTTCGCCATCGCGGTGCCCGAAGCTGCCCCGGCCGAGGCGGCGGCACAGGACATCCCCCTCAACATCGTGTTCGAGGACGAGCACCTGGTCGTGGTGGACAAGCCGGCCGGGCTGGTGGTCCACCCGGCGGCGGGGAACCTCGATGGCACGCTGGTCAACGCCCTGCTGCATCACTGTGCCCAGAACGGTGGAGGCCAGCTGTCCGGCATCGGCGGAGTCGCCCGCCCGGGGATCGTCCACCGGATCGACAAGGAAACCTCGGGGCTCCTCGTGGTCGCCAAGAGCGACGCCGCGCACGAGGGGCTGGCGCGCCAGTTCGCCGACCATTCGATCGAGCGCGCCTATCTGGCGATCACCGCCGGCGTGCCGGCGCCGCTCGCCGGCACGGTGCGCGGGAACATCGGCCGGTCGGACGCCAACCGGAAGAAGATGGCGCTGGTGGGCGACAATCGCGGCAAGCATGCGGCGACCCATTACCGGGTTCTCGAACCGCTTGGCGATGCCGCCCTGGTCGAATGCCGCCTAGAAACCGGGCGAACCCACCAGGTGCGCGTTCACCTTGCATCAATCGGCCATGCGCTATTGGGGGATCCTGGCTATGGACGAACTCCCGCGCGGCTCCGCCCGCTTCTCGCAAGGCTCGGATTTCACCGCCAGGCGCTCCACGCCGCGGTGCTGGGCTTCATCCATCCGATTAGCGGCACGGCCCTCCGGTTCGAGAGCCCGGTCCCGGCGGACATGCGGGAACTGCTGGGCGAACTGGGCAGTAACCGATCACAGTGATGAGTTTTTCGATAACCCGAAAGGTGGCCGGAACGCGCGATGCCTGCTAGGGTCGCCATCTCCGGCCGACACGGAAAGGACGGGTTGGTAAGGTGAACAAGCAACGCAATCTTCCGGTGGTCCCGGCACTGGGCGGCGAGGCCAGCCTCAACCGCTACCTGTCGGAGATCCGCAAGTTCCCGGTCCTGACCGCGGAACAGGAATACATGCTGGCCAAGCGGTTCTCCGAACATGGGGACACCGATGCCGCCGCGCAACTGGTGACCAGCCACCTGCGGCTCGTCGCCAAGATCGCCATGGGCTACCGCGGCTACGGCCTGCCGGTGAGCGAGCTGATCAGCGAAGGCAACATCGGCCTGATGCAGGGCGTCAAGAAGTTCGAGCCCGATCGCGGATTCCGCCTCGCCACCTATGCGATGTGGTGGATCAAGGCCTCGATCCAGGAATTCATCCTGCGCTCGTGGAGCCTCGTCAAGATGGGCACCACGGCGGCGCAGAAGAAGCTGTTCTTCAACCTGCGCCGGATGAAGAAGAACCTCGATGCCTACGAGGACGCCGATCTCAAGCCCGAGGACCTGAGGAAGATCGCGACCGATCTCGGCGTGTCCGAGCAGGAAGTGATCAACATGAACCGGCGCATGATGATGGGCGGCGATGCCTCGCTCAACGTCTCCATGCGCGACGATTCGGAAAGCCAGTGGCAGGACCTGCTCGCCGACGATCGCCCCTTGCAGGACGAGACCGTGGCCGACGCCGAGGAAGCGCGCTACCGCCGCGACCTGCTGAATGAGGCGATGGGTTCGCTGAACGACCGCGAACGCCAGATCCTCACCGACCGCCGCCTGGCCGAGGACCCCAAGACGCTGGAGGAACTGAGCCAGGTCTACAACGTCAGCCGCGAACGCGTCCGCCAGATCGAGGTGCGCGCCTTCGAGAAGTTGCAGAAGGCGATCCACCGGATTGCCACGGAGCGGCATCTGCTGCCGGCATAAACTCCGGGACGTTAATCAAGTGAAAGGGGGCGGCCCGCAAGGTCCGTCCTTTTTCGTTTCAGCGTTGTTCGGGACGCCTAGATCTTGAATGCCATCAAGGCAGAGAGAACCCCTGCACCCACGCCGCTGATCGCAGCCAGCCAGAACCACACTGGCGACTTCGCGCGATCAATATCGACATACTGCATCGGCATTGTTCCCGTTGCGATGCCGTAGCCGGTCAGTCCAAAAAAGATTAGCGACAGAAGCACCAGGAACGCGTCGGGCATCAGCCCTTGGCTTCGAGCTTGGCCAGCCGCGCCTTCAGGTCTTCCACTTCCTCGCGGGCCTTGGCGGCCATGTCCTTGACCGCGTCGAATTCCTCGCGCGTCACGAAGTCGAACCCGCCGAAGGCTTCCTTGAAGCGTTCGCGCGCCGCGTCGCGGGCCTCGCGGCCCATGCCGGCAAAAGTGCCCGCCGCGCTGTTCATCAGCTTGGCGAAGTCGGCGAAGAGGGGATTGTCGCTCTGCATGGGGCCTACATGGTCCCTGCATGGGGGCTGCGCAAGATCAGAACTGGACCCGGGTCACCGCGTTGGCCGTGGGCATGCCGTCGGCATCCGGGTTGAGCTGGAGGAACTGCCAGTTGAGCACCGTGGCGAACAGCACCCAGGCCAGATAGGGCAGTAGCAGCAGCGCGGCCAGCGGGCGGACGCGCCAGAACATTGCCACGGCAAGCAGCACCAGCAGATCCAGCGCGGCGATGACGGCGAGGCCGCCGGTGATCTGGTGAAGGCCGAAGAACACGGGGGTCCAGGCCAGGTTGACCGCCAGCTGGACGAAGAACACCGCCAGTGCCAGCCCGCGCCCGCGCGCGCCGCGGGCCGATCCGATCATCGCCGCGGCAAGGCCCATGAGGAGGTAGAGGATCGTCCAGACGATCCCGAAGGCGGCCGGCGGCGGATAGCTGGCCGGCTTCACCAGTCCCGCGAACCACGGGTTGTCCGGCCCGCTGCCGCCGAGCTGGGCGGAGACGAAGCCAAGCAGGACGACGCCGGGAACGAGCACGAGCGCCCAGCGCAGGAACGAGGCCCTGAGCTGTCCGGTCGATGCAAGCTGGTTCATGTATCCTCGCGATCAAAGTCGATTCGGTGGCGACCTCAAACGATATTGGCGGGCCCCGCGTCGACTGGCAATTCCTCCGCTCCGGACTTATCCGGCCGCGTCGATCCTGCCCCGCTCCGGGACGCCTTGATTTCTGCGGGCGGAGACGAGGAACTCGACGTTTCCCTCCGGTCCGGTGATCGGGCTCTCGACGATGCCGTCCACGGTCCAGCCAGACAGTTCCAGCCAATCGCGCACCTCGCCGCACACGCGCGCGTGGAGCGCGGGATCGCGAACCACCCCGCCCTTGCCAACCTCGCCCTTGCCCACCTCGAACTGCGGTTTGATCAGGGCAACCAGCCGGCAGGCCGGGGCAGCGAGGCGCAGCGGCACGTCCAGCACCTTGGCCAGGCCGATGAAGCTGGCGTCGCAGACCACCCAGTTGCAGGGACGATCGATCAGGTCGGGCGTAAGGATGCGGGCGCTGGTCTGTTCAAGCACGGTGACGCGCGGGTCCTGCCGCAGTTTCCAGGCGAGCTGGTTGGTGCCGGAATCGACCGCGAAGACATGGACCGCGCCGCGCTGGAGCAGGACGTCGGTGAAGCCGCCGGTGGATGAGCCGATGTCCATCGCGACCGCGCCGGCAGGATCGAGGGCGAAGTGATCGAGCGCATGGGCAAGCTTGATTCCGCCGCGCGAAACCCACGGATGGTCGCGCCCGCGCACTTCGAGCGGGGCATCCGCGGCAAGCGGCTGGCCAGGCTTGGCGAGCTTGGTCTCGCCCGAGAAGACCAGCCCCGCGAGGACCAGCGCCTGGGCGCGGGTGCGGCTTTCGGCAAGGCCGCGATCGACCAGCAACTGATCGACGCGCGACTTGCCGGCCTTTGCCGGGCGGGACTTGTCGGCGGAACGGGGTTCGCTCGGGTCGGACATCGGCGGCGGGGCTGCTTGCGGGCTTGTCGGGAGGCTCGGGCTCATTCCATACCGGCGCGATGATAGCAAATCCTGCGCGCCTGCGCCTGTCGCTTGCCCTCCTGCCGGTTCTGGCCCTCGCCGCCTGCGTGAGCGCGCCGCCGCCTCCTGCCACGCCGCCGCCAGCACCGGCCCCGCGCCCCGCGCCGCCGGTTGCCGCCGCGCCGGCCCCGCAGGACTGGCGCGATGCGCCGCAGACGCCGGGGACCTGGCGTTGGCGGATGGAGGGCGAGCGATCGCTGGCCGAGTACGGGCCCTATGCCGGCACGCCGGTCGCCCGGCTGACCTGCGAGCCGCTGAGCCAGACAACGATTCTGTGGAGAAACTGGCCGTCGGTTGGCCAGCTGCCGCTGATTGTGACGACGACGGGCCCGAAGCGGATGCTTACCGCCACCTCGGACGGGGCCGGCGGGAGCCAGGCGAGCCTGGCCGCCTTTGACCCGCTGCTCGATGCGATCGCCTTCAGCAGAGGCCGATTCATGCTGGAAATGCCCGGCGCGCCAACGCTTTACCTGCCGGCCTGGCCCGAGCTGAGCCGGGTGATCGAGGACTGCCGACAGAAGCTGGAGAGGGGCCCGGCGCCTGCGCCGGAAGCCGGCCCGAAGCCTTGATTCTGACGGCAAAAAAAATTCATGCAAGTCTTGTGGTTGCAGCGCACATAAATATCTTGAGGGGCAAGGACGGAGCCCGCGACCCAGGCAGAATTGCCCACGGCGCGACCGGCCCCAGCCCGGAGACGGGCGCCCTTGGCTCAACAGCGCGAAAGGAGGTGATCCGATGTCTCATGGTTCAGCAGAGAGGTCGGCAATCCGCAGCGCGGAGCATTATCGCTAACCGGATCGTAGCGATAAAGGCTCCGTGAGCGGCACTTCCGGCCGCTGACCATGCGAAGGGCAGCACGCTGACGGGCGCGCTGCCCTTCTCATTTTCAGAACTCAGGGGGCAGCACGCTGACGGGCGCCCTGCCCTGCTCATTCCGGGCCAACCAGTGCCGCCGCGCAAGCCGCGCGGACCGATGGGAGCAACCATGTCCAACCACCCCCCGATCGGCCCCGCCGTGCCGCACGACCCCGAACTGGCCGCCGCCCTGCCCGCGCTGCTGGGCAATGCCCTGCCCTTTGCCGGGCTCGAGACGATTCCCGCGGCGCGCGCGCAGCACCGGGCTGCCATGGCCGGCGTCACGGCGCAGTACCTGAGCCGGGGCGGCCGCTTCGCGGTTGGCGAACGCCTGGTCCCGGGGCCGGCGGGCGCGCCCGACGTCAGGCTGCTGGTCATCCGTCCAGCCGGCGCCACCGG
>Ga0207698_10003034_pt1 | contig 10063 bp, 10 predicted proteins | sample KBSCornC22_FD_184298 | JGI IMG/M metagenome (GOLD analysis project Ga0207698, IMG submission 184298) | Corn rhizosphere microbial communities from Kellogg Biological Station, Michigan, USA - KBS Corn C2-2 (SPAdes) (version 2) | ecosystem: Host-associated > Plants > Roots > Rhizosphere > Soil ...
GCCAGGTGCTGGCGGCACTCCGCGGCGAGGTGCTCGCCGGCAACACCATCGCCAAGGCGCTCGCCTCGTTCCCGAACACGTTCTCGGAGCTCTTTCGCACGCTGGTGGCCGCGGGCGAGACCTCGGGCCAGCTTTCCCGCGTGCTGCTGCGCCTGGCCGACTACCTCGAGGACCGGCAGCAGATGCGCGCGAAGATCGCGTTGGCGCTGGTCTACCCGGCGATCGTGCTCGCGGTGGCGCTGATCGTGGTGGGCGCCCTCCTCGTCTACGTGCTGCCGCAGGTGATCCAGGTCTTCCAGCACGCGCACCAGCAGTTGCCATGGCTCACGCGCGCGCTGATCGCGCTGTCCGTCTTCCTGCAGGCGACGTGGATCGGCTGGCTGGCCGCACTCGTGGTGGCGGCGATCGTGCTGCGCATCGCGTTGAAGCGTCCCGCCTCGCGCGCGGCGATCCATCGCTCGCTCTGGCGCGCGCCGATGGTGGGGCGCATCCTGCGGCACCTCGACGCCGCACGCCTCGCCTCCACGCTCTCCATCCTCGTCGGCAGCCGCGTGCCGATCCTGCAGGCGCTCGACGCGGGCACCGGCGTGATGACGCTGGTGCCGATGCGGGAAGCGCTCACGACGGCCGCGCGCGGCGTGCGCGAGGGCATGGGCCTGTCGCGGGCGCTGGCCGCCACCGGCGCATTCCCGCCGGTGATGGTGCACCTCATCGCGAGCGGAGAGGCGAGCGGGCGCATGGACGAGTCGCTGGAACGCGCGGCGCGCCAGCAGCAGAACGACATCGCCACGCGGCTCGCCGCCTTCGCGGCGCTCTTCGAGCCCGCGATGATCCTCTTCATGGGCGGCGTCGTGCTCACGATCGTGCTCGCGATCCTGCTGCCGATCTTCCAGCTGAACCAGCTCGTCGGGCGATAATCGCAGCACCCCCTCACGGAATCCCGCAATGGCGACCTCCCGCCCCCTGCAGCGCGCTTTCACCCTCATCGAAGTGCTCGTGGTCGTGGCGATCCTCGGCATCCTCGCGGCGATCGTGGTGCCGCGCCTCATGGACCGGCCGGACGAGGCGAAGCGCGTGGCCGCGAAGGCCGACGTGGGCGCCATCGTCCAGGCTCTCAAGCTCTACCGGCTCGACAACGGCTTCTACCCGTCCACGGACCAGGGCCTGATGGCGCTGGTGCAGCGCCCGACCACGAATCCCGTGCCTCCCAACTGGAAGCAGGGCGGCTACCTCGAGCGCCTGCCGCGCGATCCGTGGGGCAGCGACTACCAGTACCTGGCCCCCGGCGTCCACGGCGAGATCGACGTGTTCAGCCTCGGCGCCGACCGCGCACGCGGCGGAGAAGGCAGTGGTGCGGATATTGGAAATTGGGACTAGAGCGTCGTCCCGGGCGCCGCAATCGCGGCGGCTGGCACTGTCGTCCCGGGCGCCGCAATCGCGGCGGCTGGCACTGTCGTCCCGGGCGCCGCAATCGCGGCCGCTGGCACTGTCGTCCCGGGCGCCGCAATCGCGGCCGCTGGCACTGTCGTCCCGGGCGCCGCAATCGCGGCGATGGCCCGGGACCCAAGTTCCCTTCTGGCGATGCCTCGGGCCCCGGCCTGCGCCGGGGCGGCCCCCCTCTGCGCAACGGGGGGCCGGCTTCACCCTCATCGAGGTGCTGGTCGTGGTCGCGATCGTCGGCGTCGTGGTCGCCGTGGCCGCGGTGAACCTCATCCCCAGCGACACGCAGGTCGCGCGCCGCGAGATTTCCCACGTGGCGCTGCTGATGGAGCACGCCCGCGATGCCGCGTGGTTCGGCGGGCGCCCGATGGCGGTCACGCTCGGCGAGGGCCGGCTGCGCGAATGGAAGCTCGCGGGCCGGAGCTGGGCCCCGGGCACCGACGAGCCGCTCGCACCCGGCGTTCGCCTCGACACGCTGTACGTGGATGGCCAGATGATGGATCCGCGCGAACGGCTGCTTTTCCTCCCCGACGGGCTCGGCGTGCCCTTTCGCGTGGCCCTCGAGGTGCGCGGCCAGCACTGGGCGATCGAGGGCGACGCCGCGGGCGCCGTGAGCGTGGTCGCCCCATGAAGGGCTTCACGCTGATCGAGATCCTCATCGCGCTGGCGATCCTCGCCGTGGCGCTCGCGGCCACCACGCGCGCGGCGAGCCTCGCGACCGACAACGCGCTGGAAACGCGCCAACGGGTGCTCGCCACGTGGGCCGCGCAGAACCAGGTCGCCGAGCTGCACGCGCGGCGCCAGTTTCCCTCGACCGGCATCACCCATCTTGCGGCCGAGGAAGCCGGCATTGCGCTTTCGATCGAGCAGAACGTGAGCGGGACGCCCAATCCCACCATCCGGCGCGTCGATCTCGCCGTCTCCACCGCCCGCAACCCGGAGCGCGTGCTCGCGCGAATCATCGCCTATGTCTCGCAGTAGGCGCGGGTTCACCCTCATCGAGCTGCTGGTGGCGCTCGCGATCTTCGCGCTGATGAGCGCCTTCGCCTATCGCGCGCTCGACGTGATGCTGCAGAGCCGCGAGGCGCTCGAGCACGAGTCGCGCAAGTGGCGCGACGTGACGCTCTTCGTCGGCCGCATGGAGCGCGATCTCGCGGCGGTGCTCGCGCAGCGGCGATCGATCGGTGCCTCGGGCACGCCGCTCGCACCCGTCTCGTCGGTGCTCGACGCGGGTGCAGCCTCCACGGGCCTGGCACTCACGCGCTCCGGCAGCCCGCTGCAGGAAAACGCGCTCGCCGCGCCGCAACGCGTGGGCTATCGCCTCGTGGACGGCCGCGTCGACCGCCTCATGTGGAGCGGCGTGGACATCGCGCCGCGCGACGAGCCCTCCGCCGTGCCCGTGTTGCGCGACGTGCGCGTGCTCGAGTTCCGTTTCCTCGATCCTGGCGGCGAATGGCGTCCCACGTGGGGTCTGCCCGGCAGCGCGGATGCCGCACCGGCCGCGGTGGAGATGCACCTCGAGCTCGCGAGCGGCGAGCGCATCGTGCGCCTCGTGGACCTGCCGCCGCGGGCGACGCCGTGAGGCGCGAGTCGGGTGTCGCAGCCATCACCGCGATCCTCATCGTCGCGGTCGCCGCGAGCGCCGCCACGGTGATGCTCGCGCAGCAATCGGCGATGCTCGACCAGTCGATGCTCATCGCCGCGCGCGCGCAGGCGGATCTCTACGCCCAGGCGGGCCTCGACTGGGCACGCGGCGTGCTGCTGGAGGACGCGCGCAACACCCGGTCCGATACGCTGAAGGAGCCGTGGGCGCAGCCGATCGCGGGCCTCCCGGTCGAGCGCGCGGTCGTCGCCGGCGACATCGCCGACGAGCAAGGCAAGTTCAACCTGAACAACCTCGTCGACACGACGCGCCGCAGCGAACCCGACATGCGCGCGTTCGGCCGCCTGCTCGCCTCCGTGGGCCTCGCGCCCGAGCTCGCCGATGCGGTCCTCGACTGGGTCGACCCCGATACGGACATCTCCGGCAATGGCGGCGCCGAGGATCCCTATTACCTGGCGCTCCCGCGTCCCTATCGCGCACCGAACGGGCCGATGACGCAGGTGGAGGAGCTCTACCGCATCCGCGGCTTCGATGGCGCCGCGGTCGCGAAGCTGAAGCCCTACGTGACCGCGCTGCCGGCACGCACGCTGCTCAACGTGAACACGGCGAGCGACGTGGTGCTCGCGGCCGTGCTCGACGTGCCGCGCGACAAGGCCGCGGAGCTGGTGGCCTTGCGCGACAAGGAGCCCTTCGCCACCGTGCAGGATTTCGGCGACCGCGCGCGCAAGGCCGGCCTCACCAACGTGCCCGGCACGCTCTCCGCGGCGAGCGACTTCTTTTCCGTGCGCGTGCAGGTGGCGCAGGACGACGTGCAGCTCGCGATCGAGGCGCTGGTGCAGCGCCAGTCGCAGCCGCGCCCGGGCACCTTCGTCGTCTGGCGCCGCTCGCGCTACTGAGCCGCCGATGAAGCTGCGCATCTTCCTGCCCGCCAGCGATCGTGCCGCCCCCGGAATGACTTTCCCGTGGATGCTCTTCGACAACCGCGGCAACGTGGCGCGCGAGGGCGCCGACCCGCTGGAGGAGATCCCGCGCGCCGCCGCGGTCGAGGCCGTGCTGCCCGCCGAGCGCGTGCTCTTCGCGCGCCTGCGCCTGCCGCGGGTGAACGCCTCCACCATCCGCGAGCTGCTGCCGTACGCGGTCGAGGATCGCCTCCTCGCCGACCCGAACCAGGTGCATGCCGTGGCGGGCCCGACGCTCGCGAGCGGCGAGACGATCGTCGCGGTGGTCGACCGCGAATGGCTGCGCGGCATGCTCGCGGCGCTCGCACGCGCCGGCGTGGCCGCACGCAGCGCGTGGTGCGAAAGCGAGCTCGCGCGCGGCGAGCGCGGCGAATGGCACCTCGCCTGGGGACGCGAGCGCGGCATGCTCGTGGACGACGAAGGGGTCGCGGCGACCTTCGACGTGGGCGACGGGGTCCCGCTCGCGCTTCGCATCGCGCTGGACGAGTCGACCGCGCGGGGTGATCGCCCGGAGCGGCTCGTGGTGCACGGCGAGGGCGGCGCCGAGGTCGAATGCGAGCGCTGGAGCGCCGACACGGGTGTGCCCTGCGCACCCGGCGAGCCGTGGGAAGCGCGCCGCAGCGCGCCGCGGCGCCGCGGCATCGAGCTCCTCGAAGGCGAGCTCGCGGCCGCGGGCGCGATGGCGTGGCGCCTGCCGCGCCAGGCTGCTGCGCTGGCGCTCATCGTGCTCGTGCTGCAGCTCGCCTTCACCGCCGCCGACGAATGGCGGCTGAGGCGCGAGTACCGCGATCTCGACGCCGAGCGCGAGGCCGTCTTCCGCGAGGCGTTTCCCGAGGCTCGCGTGGTGGTGGATCCCGAGCTGCAGATGACGCGCAACGTGGCCGATCTCAAGCGCTCGCGCGGGCTCGCGGCCGGTGACGACTTCCTCGTGCAGCTCACGCATGCGGCGCGTACGTCGCAGCCGAATGCCGTGCACCGCGTCGACTTCGCCAACGGCCGGGTCACCCTCCAATGAGCGCGCTCGCCGCTTACTGGCGCTCGCGTCCCGGACCCGAGCGGCGCATCTGGGCGACGCTCCTGCTGCTGGTCGCCGGCGCCATCCTCGTCGCCTTCGTGTGGCTGCCGCTCGAGCGTTCGCGCGCGCGCCTCGCAGCCGGCATCCCGTCGGTGCGCGCCTCGATCGACTCGATGCAGCGCCAGGCGGCCGAAGCGAAGCGGCTGCGTGCATTGCCGCCCGCAGCCACCACGCAAGCCCCGCTCTCCTCGCTCACCGCGGGCACCGCGACGGGACTGCAGGTGAGCACGCTGGATCCAAAGCGCGTGCGCGCGTCCGCCGCCGATGTCGCCTTCAACACGCTCGTCGAATGGATCATCGCCGCGCAGGCGAGCCACGGCGTGCACGTGGAGACCGCCCACCTCGAGCGCCTCGCCGCGCCCGGCCGCGTCAAGGCCGAGCTCGTGCTGGCGCGGCCCTGACATGCGCAGCGCGCCGCTCGTGCTCCTCGGCGTCGTGGCCTATGCCGCCTTCGCCGTCGCGACCATGCCGGCGCGCTTCGCCGCCGCGCAGCTCGAGGATCGCGCGCGCAACGTGGTGCATGTGGCCGACGCGAGCGGCACCGTGTGGCACGGAGCCGCTCGTGCGCAGGTGGATGCAGGCGGCGCCAGCATCGTGCTCGAGAACGTGGCATGGCGCTGGCTGCCCGCGGAGCTGCTCTCCGGAAGGATGGCCTTCGCGATCGACGCCCGCGCGGGCGAAGCGCAGGTGAACGGCACCGTCGCGCGCAGCGTGACCCGGTGGCATGCGAGCGGCAGCGTCGATGCCCCGGCCGCGTTCGCCGCGACGGCGTATCCGCTGCTGGGCACGTTTCGTCCGGAAGGGCGCATCACCGCGCGCACCGACGGCATCGCGTGGAACGACCGCGAGGCCCGCGGGGAGGCGGTGGCCGAATGGCGCGCGGCGGCGGTCGCGATTTCCGACGTGCGCCCGCTGGGCTCGTATCGGGTGACGCTGCAGGCCGGCGGCGCGGCGATGAAGCTCGACGCGAGCACCCTCGAAGGCCCGCTGCGCATCGCGGGCCAGGGCACCGTGACGCCACCGGACGCGGTCGTGTTCAACGGCGAGGCGCGTGCGGAAGGGCCCAGCGCGCGCGCGCTCGAGCCGCTCCTCGACATGCTGGGGCCGAAGCGCGCCGACGGCGCGCATACGCTCCAGTGGCGCACGCGTTGAAACCGCCGCCGTACGTTCCACCGCGCTGGCTTCGCAACCCGCACCTGCAGACGGTGTACGGATCCATCGTCGCGGCCGCGCCCCATCCGCCGATGCGGCGCGAGCGCTGGGAGACGCCCGACGGCGATTTCGTCGACGTGGATTTCCTCGACGGCCCCGCGGGCTCCCCCTGGGTGCAGGTTTTCCACGGGCTCGAAGGCTCCTCGCACTCGCCCTACGCGCGCATGCTGATGGCGCATGCGGCAGGACGCGGGTGGCGCGGCGCGGTGCTCAACTTCCGCGGCTGCAGCGGGGAGCTCAACCGGTTGCCGCGCGCCTACCACTCCGGCGACAGCGAAGAGGCCGAGTGGGTGCTGCGGCGCGTGAAGGCGCTCGCGGGTGCCAGCCCTGTCTATGCCGTGGGCATCTCGCTGGGCGGCAACGTGCTCGCGAAATGGCTCGGCGAACGCGGCGAGGCGGCGCGCGCGGTCGTCGAATCCGCCGCAGCCGTTTCGGCGCCCCTGGACCTGGTGGCCGCCGCCGATGCGCTCGAGCGCGGGCTCACCCGCATGTATGCCCATCATTTCCTCGCGAGCCTCAAGCGCCACGCGCTGGGCAAGCTCGCGCGCTTCCCGGGCCTCTTCGAGGCCCATGCCGTGCGCCGCTCGGCCACGCTGCGGCAATTCGACGACGTCGTGACCGCGCCGCTGCACGGCTTCCGCGACGCGGAGGACTATTATCGGCGTGCGAGCGCCAAGCCGCTGCTGTCGGGCATCGCGGTGCCCACGCTGGTGCTGAACGCGCGCGACGACCCCTTCCTGCCCGACAGCGCGCTGCCCACGGAACGGGAGGTCGCCTCCGTGGTCAAGCTAGAATTCCCGTCCCGGGGCGGCCATGTCGGCTTCGTCACCGGGCCATTCCCCGGCCACATCGAGTGGCTGCCCCGCAGGCTGCTGCATTTCTTCGAATACCGAGAATGAACGCCACCACCGCCATCGCCCCCGAGATCTTCAAGGCCTACGACATCCGCGGCATCGTCGACAAGACGCTCACGGAGGGCGCCGCCGAGCTGATCGGCCGCGCGCTCGCCACCACCGGGGCGCGCAAGGGCATGCGCCGCTTCGTGATCGGCCGCGACGGCCGGCTTTCGGGGCCGAAGCTGTCGGCGGCGCTCGCGCGCGGCCTCAACGCCGCGGGCGCAGACGTGATCGACATCGGCGTCGTGGCTACCCCGATGGTCTATTTCGCCACCCACCACTTCTCCACCGGCAGCGGCGTGATGGTCACGGGCAGCCACAACCCGCCCGAGTACAACGGCCTCAAGATGATGATCGCCGGCGAGACCCTCGCGGCCGAATCCATCCAGGACCTGCTGCGCGTGGTGCAGAAGGGCGAGTTCTCGCAGGGGCAGGGCAAGCTCGAGAAGCAGGACGTGCGCGAGGCCTACCTGCAGCGCATCGTCTCCGACGTGAAGATGGCGCGTCCCATGACCATCGCGGTCGACTGCGGCAACGGCTCGCCGGGCGCCTTCGCCCCGGAGCTCTACCGGCGCATGGGCTGCAAGGTGATCGAGCTCTTCTGCGACGTGGACGGGACCTTCCCGAACCACCATCCCGATCCCTCCAAGCCCGAGAACCTGGGCGACCTCATCGCCAAGCTCAAGGGCAGCGATGCCGAGGTCGGCTTCGCCTTCGACGGCGATGGCGACCGGCTGGGCGTGGTCACGAAGGACGGCGGCATCATCTACCCGGACCGCCAGCTCATGCTCTTCGCCGCCGAAGTGCTGTCGCGCAACCCGGGCGCGGAGGTGATCTTCGACGTGAAGTGCACGCGCAACCTCTTTCCGTGGATCCGCCAGCACGGCGGCAAGCCGCTGCTGTGGAAGACGGGACACTCGCTCATCAAGTCGAAGCTGCGCGAGACCGGGGCGCCGCTCGCGGGCGAGATGAGCGGCCACGTGTTCTTCAAGGACCGCTGGTACGGCTTCGACGACGGCCTCTATGCCGGCGCGCGCATGCTGGAGCTGCTGTCCCGCGCGGGCGATCCCACGAAGCTGCTCGATTCGCTGCCGGATTCGATCTCCACGCCCGAGCTCAACATGAAGCTCGAGCGCGAGGGCGACAACCACAAGCTGATCGAGAAGCTGCAGAAGCAGGCGAAGTTCGAGGGCGCGACCGAGGTCATCACCATCGATGGGCTGCGCGTGGAGTATCCCGACGGCTTCGGGCTCATGCGCGCCTCGAACACCACGCCCGTGCTGGTCCTGCGCTTCGAGGGCGACAGCCGCGAGGCGCTCGAGCGCATCCAGCGCGACTTCAAGCGCGTGCTGCTGGAAGCGAAGCCGGACGCGAGCGTTCCCTACTAGCCGCCGTCATCCCGGACGCTGCAATCGCGGCGATGGTCCGGGATCCAGTTGCGCTGCTATCGAACGGCACCCAGGCGCTCGCGCTCGCGAATCGCCTCCAGCAGCTTCACCTGCCGCGCATCGAGCGCCGCCCCCGGCTGCGTGCGCGCCTCCGTGTCGTTCGCCGCGTCCGCCTCGATGCGGAAACCGTCGATGCCCGAGACGAGGCTGATCGCGCTGCGTTCCTGCTGGTTCGCGATCGCCGAGGTCTCCTGCACGAAGGCGGCATTCTGCTGCGTGACGCCGTTCATCTCCAGCACCACGGCGCTGATCTGCTCGATGCTGGTGCTCTGCTCCCGCGCCATGGCGCCCACGTCGTGCATGATCGCAACGGCGCGCGCGATCTCGTCCACGGTGCGCCCGATCGAGCCGCCCGCCTCCTCGACCAGCAGCGCCCCGGCGTCGATGGCGCTCACGGTGCCGTCGATGAGGTCCTTGATCTCCTTCGCGGCAGTGGCGCTGCGATGCGCGAGCGAGCGGATCTCGCCGGCCACCACGGCGAAGCCGCGGCCCTCGGCGCCCACGCGCGCGGCTTCCACCGCGGCGTTGAGCGCAAGGATGTTGGTCTGGAATGCGATCGAGTCGATCACGCCGGTGATGTCGGCGATGCGCCGCGAGCGCTTCGCCACCTCGTCCATCGTGCTCACCGCGCGCGTCATCGACTCGCTGCTCGAAGAGGCGGCCGCGGAGGCCTCCGTGACCAGGGCGCCCGCTTCCCCGATGCGCGCGGCAGCCTGGGTCACCGCCGCGGCGAGCTCCTCGGTGCTGGCGCTCATCTCCTCCAGCGAGGAGGCCTGGCGGTCCGTTCGCGCGGACAGGTCGGCGTTCGCATGCGCGACCTGGCGCGCGGACACGAGCACCTCGTTGGAGGAACCCTTCACGCCGCCGACGAGCGCGGTCACGCGGTCGCTCATGCGGTTCAGCGATTTCGCGAGCTCGCCGATCTCGTCGCGCGAGCGCACCCGGATGCGGTGCGAGAGGTCGCCGTCGGCGATGCGCCCGGCGAGCTCCATGGCGTCGGTGAGGCTCTCGTGGCAGGAGCGCCAGAAAGCCACCAGCAGGTAGGCGACCAGCACGATGCTCGCGGCCACGCCCGCGAGGAGCGCCGCCTGCTTGGCGATATCGCGGCTGGCGCGTGCGGCGACCTGGCGGTCGAGCGAATCGAGCGCCGCGCGGTTGAGGCGGTAGGTGTCGGCAAGGGCGGCCGGCGCCAGGCGCACCGGCTCGCCGGTGGTGTCGAGCTTCACGCGCTGCGCGAGCGCATCGAGGAACGCCGCGGCCGACTTGTCGTATGCGGCCTTCGCCTCCGCCAGCTCCTTGTCGCCGTAGTCCACGTCGGAGCCGCCGAAGGCGTTGATGAGGCCACGCATGGCGGCCTCGTGGCTCTTGAGCGCGAGCTGGTAGGCCATGGCGAGCCGGCCCGCCGCCTGTGCGCTCGCCGGCGCCTGCAG
>Ga0207698_10003039_pt1 | contig 10058 bp, 7 predicted proteins | sample KBSCornC22_FD_184298 | JGI IMG/M metagenome (GOLD analysis project Ga0207698, IMG submission 184298) | Corn rhizosphere microbial communities from Kellogg Biological Station, Michigan, USA - KBS Corn C2-2 (SPAdes) (version 2) | ecosystem: Host-associated > Plants > Roots > Rhizosphere > Soil ...
GCGCGACCACGCGCTGCCGCCGCAGGACGACGATGCGTTCGAGCAGACCATCGCCCAGATCAACGATCTGATGCAGCGCGATGGCGAGGCGATGGAGCCCACGCAGGTGGCCGCCGCGACGCCGGCGACGGCTGCAACTGGCGGCAATGGCTAGCCGGTGGTGACGTAGACCGCGAGCTCGGCGCCACCGGGCTCGCGGAAATAGAACCGCCTTCCACCCGGAAAATCATAAGCGGGCCGCGTGATGACACCACCGGCCCTGACCACGTCGCGCTCGGCATTCTCGAGATCGTCGGTGCGGATCACCGCGATCGGCGCGCTGCTTCGGTCTGCAGGATCGGCGTTGACACCGAACAGCAGCCCGGCATCGCGGATTTCGGCATAGGTGCCGCCATAGTCCGCAAAGCTCCAGCCGAATGCCTTGCCGAAGAAGGCCCGGCTCTTCTTGGCATCGCTGGACGGCAGTTCGAGATAGTCGAGGCTGTAGGACATGGCGACGCTATTCCGTTCGTTTTTTGTTCTCATGTCCATCGCTTCGGCGCAAGAGCAAAGGGCCGGGCTTTGACCGGCCCCTCGCAGAAGGTTGGAGATTTCTAGGCTGCCGCTGCCGGCTTCTCGATGACTTCGCCCTCGAGCTCCGGCACCAGCATCAATCCCGCGTCGCCCGCGTCGACATTGACGGTCTGGCCGTCCTGGATGTCGCCGGCAAGGATGGCTTCGGCGAGCCGGTCCTGCACCTCGCGCTGGATCACGCGCTTCAGCGGACGCGCGCCGTAGGCGGGATCGTAGCCCTCGCGCGCCAGCCACTCCTGGCCCTTCTCGGTCAGGTTGAGCGTGATGTCCCGATCCTTGAGCAGGGCGCCGAGGCGCTTAAGCTGGATCGAGACGATGTCGCCCATGTGGATGCGCTGCAGCCGGTGGAACAGGATGATGTCGTCTATCCGGTTGAGGAACTCCGGCCGGAACGCCGCCTTCACTGCATCCAGCACCTTGCCGCGCACCAGCTCGACCGACTCGTTTTCCTTGAGGTTGACGAGCCACTCGGCGCCTAGGTTCGACGTCATGATGATGATGGTGTTGCGGAAGTCGACCGTGCGCCCCTGCCCGTCCGTCAGCCGCCCATCGTCGAGCACCTGGAGGAGGACATTGAACACGTCCGGATGCGCCTTCTCGATCTCGTCGAACAGCACGACCTGATACGGGCGACGCCGCACCGCCTCGGTGAGCACACCACCCTCGTCATAGCCGACATAGCCGGGAGGAGCACCGATGAGGCGAGCCACGGAGTGCTTCTCCATGAACTCGGACATGTCGAGGCGCACCATCGCGTGCTCGTCGTCGAAGAGGAATTCGGCGAGCGCCTTGGTGAGCTCGGTCTTGCCAACGCCGGTGGGCCCGAGGAACATGAATGAGCCGATAGGCCGGTTCGGATCCTGCAGGCCCGCGCGCGAGCGGCGCACCGCACGGGAAACGGCCGCAACGGCCTCCTCCTGTCCGATGACGCGCTGGCCGAGCGAGCCTTCCATCTGGACGAGCTTTTCGCGCTCCCCCTCGAGCATCTTGTCGACTGGAATGCCAGTCCAGCGGGAAACGACCTGCGCGATATCGGACGACGTCACCGTCTCGGACACCATCTCGGATTTTGCATCGCCGGCTTCGGCCGCATCAGCGATGCGCTTTTCGAGCCCTGGGATCACGGAGTAAGCAAGCTCGCCCGCCTTGGCGAAATCGCCCTGGCGCTGCGCGATTTCGAGCTGGCTGCGCGCAGAATCGAGCTCTTCCTTGAGCTTTTGCGAGCCCTGCACGCGCTCCTTTTCAGCGAGCCATTTACTCGACAGCGCCTGCGCCTCGTCCTCGAGACCGGCAAGCTCATGCTCGAGCTTTTCGAGCCGCTGCTTGCTGGCATCGTCCGGCTCCTTCTTCAGGGCCTCGCGCTCGATCTTGAGCTGCATGATGCGGCGGTCGAGCTCGTCGAGGGCCTCAGGCTTGCTGTCGACAGCCATGCGCAGACGCGCCGCGGCCTCGTCCATCAGGTCGATGGCCTTGTCGGGCAGGAAGCGGTCGGCGATGTAGCGGTTGCTGAGCGTCGCAGCGGCGACGATCGCGGAATCCGAAATGCGGATGCCATGATGGAGCTCGTACTTTTCTTTGAGTCCGCGGAGGATCGAGATCGTGTCCTCGACTGTAGGCTCGCTGACGAACACCGGCTGGAAACGTCGCGCCAGCGCCGCGTCTTTTTCGACGTGCTTCCTATACTCGTCGAGCGTGGTCGCGCCGACGCAGTGAAGCTCACCGCGGGCCAGTGCAGGCTTCAGGAGGTTGGACGCGTCCATCGCGCCATCGGCCTTGCCGGCGCCGACCAGCGTGTGCATCTCGTCGATGAAGAGGATGATCTGGCCTTCGCTGGCGGTGATCTCGTTGAGCACGGCCTTGAGCCGCTCTTCGAACTCGCCGCGGTATTTGGCGCCCGCAATCAGCGCGCCGAGATCGAGCGCGAGCAACGACTTGCCCTTGAGCGACTCCGGCACGTCGCCATTGACGATACGGATGGCGAGGCCCTCGGCGATGGCGGTCTTGCCGACGCCGGGCTCACCGATCAGCACGGGATTGTTCTTGGTGCGGCGCGACAGGACCTGGATGGTGCGGCGGATCTCCTCGTCGCGGCCGATAACCGGATCGAGCTTGCCGTCGCGCACGGCCTGCGTCAGGTCGCGCGCATATTTCTTGAGCGCATCATATTGCGACTCGGCCGACGCCGAATCCGCGGTGCGGCCCTTGCGGATGGTCTCGATGGCCTGGTTCAGCGCATTGGCGGTGACGCCTGCGGAACTCAGGATCTTGCCGGCGTCGGTGTCCTTCTCGATTGTCAGCGCAAGCAGCAACCGCTCGACGGTGACGAACGAGTCGCCGGCCTTCTGCGCGGCGCTCTCGGCGGTGTCGAACACACGCGCCATTTCGCGGCTCAGATAGACCTGGCCGTTGTCGCCCGAGATGACGGGAATCTTTTTGAGGGCGGCTTCAACGCCCGCGCGCACCGCCTTGCTGTCGGCGCCGGAGCGGTCGATCAGACCGGAGCCCAGCCCCTGGTCGTCGTCCATCAAAACTTTGAGCAGATGCACCGGGGCGAATTGCTGATGGCCGCGCCCCAGGGCCATTTGTTGCGCACTCTGGATGAACCCGCGCGCCCGCTCGGTGTATTTTTCGATATTCAAGGCAACTCTCCTTTTGCCACGGCCTCCCACCCGTCTCGGAGCGTGTCCAGGAAAAGTTGCAGACTTTTCCGGTTCGGACACGCGGCCATTGACTTGGCGTGGGATCGACCGCTCGAAGCGTTGGTTTGAAGAAACGCCCGCTGCGCGGCACGCTCCCTGACTTCGCTCAAAGATATAGGAAGTCCGAAAGCCGGGAAAAGGGCGGCCCGAGACCCACGTTCATCTGCGGTAAATGTCAGCGGGCACTTTGTCCGGCTCCATTTCCTGGAAGCCAGCGGAGTCAGCCGTGAAGACGAAGGAACCGATGGCGCTCACCGCCGAGCTGGTGGCGCTGGTCGAGCGCACCGAACCCGATCCGGGCCCCGAACCGGGGCGTCACGATCCTACGGACGAAGAGTTTGCCGCGATGGCGCGCGAGGTGCTTGCCGGCGCGCCCAGAGGCGATCTCTGGCTCTTTGCCTATGGCTCGCTGATCTGGAATCCGGAGCACGATTTCGTCGAGACCCGGCAGGCTCGCGCCATCGGCTGGCATCGCTCGTTCGCGCTCAAGCTCACTCGATGGCGCGGCACCCGCGAACTGCCGGCATTGATGATGGCAATGGATCGTGGCGGCTCCTGCAGCGGCCTCGCATACCGCCTCGCCCGAGGCGACAGGCTGGGCCAAATCGAACGACTGCTGCGGCGTGAGAACGACGGCATCCCCGCGACCAATGTCGCCCGGTGGATCCGGGTGCGAATGGGTGCGGAGCAGGTGACTGCCCTCGCCTTTGTCCTTGACCCCCGTGGGCCGGCCTATGCTGGCCGGAGCACGAAAGCGGAAGTGGCGCGAGTGCTCGCCAGGGCTGCGGGCCATTGGGGTGCTGCGGCGACCTACCTTCACCGCACCGTCAGCATGCTGGACCAGCATGGCATTCGCGACCGCAATCTCTGGGAAATCCAGAAGCTCGTTGCGACGGAAATCAGGGGCATGGCGTTGCCGCTGGACCGTTACCCGACCAAAAGCTGAACGCGGCATTCAACTGGCATTCAGCACCCGAAGCTCTCATTTGGATCGTTCCATCAAGTCATTTGGAGGGCTTTAGATGACTTTTCGTTCTGCCGCGATTGCCGGCACAACCCTGCTTTCACTGATCCTCGCGAGCCCGGCTTTTGCCGCGGGAGCGCTAACAGCCGGCGCAGTCAGCCTGTTGGCAGGGCCGGGTCCGACCTTCGACAGCGTCGGCAAGCTCGAGGCCAAGACCAAGGTCGGGCTGCTCTGGTGTGGGCCGGCAAAATTCGACTGGTGCCTCGTGACCTATCACAAGGTCGGCGGCTGGGTGCATACGGCCGATTTGCTGCTGCTCGGCGCGAGTGGCGAGACCATCCCCGGAGGCGCGTTCGGACTCTCGGCCCACCTTGGCGGGGATCCCACCCAGCCGAAGGGACGAACCACTCAGGGGTCCACTTATGGCTCTGGCGGCTTAGGGGCGGGTAGCGTCGGCTCATCCGGCTCGGGCGCCGTTGGTTCGGGAGTTGGTGGCGGATCCGGCGGCGTCAGCGCGGGTGGCGTTGGACACGGCCTGCCGGGCCTTTGAGGCGCACAGGGTACTCACAAATTCAAAGGCCGCCCGAAGGCGGCCTTTTCATCCTGCGCTGATCGGTCTCACTCGGCTACCGGCGGGCCGCCAGCTGTCAGGAAGGCCGGCAATTCGCCGACATCGGGCTGCGGTGCCCCGGACGGATCGTCCCCATTGGCGCCGTTCTGCTGACCCTCGCCGCCATTGCCGCGCCCGCGGCGGCGGCGATTGCGGTCGCGATGCCGGCGGCCCTCGCCGCCTTCACCCTGATACTGGCCGCCCTGATTGCCGGCATAAGGCTGGTTGTCGCCGCCCGATTGCTGCGGCTCGCCCTCGCCATTCGCTGCCGCCATCTCGCCGCCCTCTTCGCCCTCGGGGGCAAAGCCGGGCTGCTGCTCCTGCTGCGGCGGCCGATAGGGCTGCGGCGGCTCGGGAGAAGCGAAGCGATCATTGATCGGCGGAAAATCGTCGTCGTCGTCCTCAGTGGCGCCCTGCACCTGGCCGAACTGGTCGCGCGGCTGGTTCTGCTGCTGCTGGGCGGAGGCGACGATGCGGAAATAATGCTCGGCGTGCTGGAGATAATTCTCGGCGAGGATCGGGTCCCCCGAGGACTGTGCATCGCGCGCCAGTTGGAGGTATTTCTCGGCCACATGCGCGGCGTTGCCGCGAACTTTCACGTCGGGGCCGTTGGATTCGAAGTTCCGGCTCAGCGGATTGACGTGCTTGCGCCCGCCATTGTTGTTGTTCCGTCCGCGCTGCCGGTTCTTGTTGTTGTTCTGATTTGGTCTCATTGGTCGCTATGCGCCTTGCAAATGAACCTAGGGCTTGGGTTGCATCCCGGGCCTGCTGCGCCGCTGGCGCCCGATCTGGGCGGCCCAAAAGGGCGGGATGTTTGTCCGAGAGCTGTTCGGGCGGAACCACTTTTGGCTCATCGCGTCAGCCGGGGTCCTTCCGGAATGCCCTCGCTGGAAATCCAGCACGCCGATGAGCGGGTGGCCGTCACCTTGGCGCTCAACCCGCGCCGCTGACAGCAAAGGGAAGCTAGCCGGTTCGCCCCCGCTTTCCAAGCACAAAATGCCGGGCTGCGTCCGAGTGGTTTCCTTATCCTCAAGAATGGGAAGCCACGACCACCCGGTCAAGGCCTTGCAGGTCCTTGATGATCTCGGCCGCCCCGAAACCGGCCCTCAGGAACATTTTCTGAACCACTTCGCCCTGGTTGAAGCCGATTTCGAGCATGCAGACGCCACCCCGATAGAGCCGCCGGGCGGCCTGGGCCGCGATGGCGCGATAGGCCTCGACCCCATCCCAGCCGCCATCCAGCGCCTGCCGCGGATCGAAAATCCGCACTTCCTTGCTCAGCCCCTCGATCTGTTCGGTCGCGATATAAGGCGGGTTCGAGACGATGAGGTCGAACATCTCGGTGTGCGGGAAAGCCTGCCACCAGCTGCCCAGTTTGAACTCGATGCGGTTTGCGACACCGTGACGCTGCGCATTGATTTTTGCGGCCTCGATCGCGGCAGTTGAAATGTCAGTCGCGATACCGGACGCGCGTGGCAAGGCGACCGCGAGCGAGACCGCAATCGCGCCAGATCCTGTCCCGAGATCGAGGAAGCGCTGGCTCTTGCGCGATTCGAGGAACGCGACGGCCTCGCCGACGAGCGTCTCGGTCTCCGGCCGGGGGACCAGCGTTGCTTCGTTGACCGCGAATTTGAGGCTCCAGAATTCCTTCTCGCCAGTGATGCGGCTCACCGGCTCGCCACCGAGCCGCCGCTGCGCCAGCGATTGCAGGCGCGCCGCGGCTTCGGGCGTCATCAGCTCGCGTTCGCGCCGCACCAATCCCATCGAGTCGATATTGAACGCGTGCTGCGCAAGCAGCCGCGCGTCGAGCTCGGCCGTGTCGATGCCGGCTTCGCGGAACTTGTCCCGCACCTGCCGCCAGGCGAGACCGATCGACACCGGCTCGCTCAATTGGTGCTTTCCATGGCGGCGAGTTGCGACGCCTGATGCTCGGTGATCAGCGCCTCGATCAGCTCGTCGAGCGCGTCGCCCGCGATCACCTTGTCGAGCTTGTAGAGGGTGAGGTTGATGCGGTGGTCGGTCACTCGCCCTTGCGGAAAATTATAGGTCCGGATGCGCTCGGAGCGATCACCGCTCCCGACCTGCTCGCGCCGCGCTTCGGACCGCGCGGTATCGCGGGCGTTGCGCTGTTCCTCATAGAGCCGCGCACGCAGTACGACCATTGCCTGCGCGCGGTTCTGGTGCTGCGATTTGAGCGAAGACGTCACAACGATGCCAGTGGGCAAATGCGTGATGCGCACGGCCGAGTCGGTGGTGTTGACGTGCTGTCCACCTGCGCCTGACGAACGCATGGTGTCGATGCGGATGTCCTCATTGCGGATCTCGATGTCGATGTCCTCGACCTCCGGCAGCACCGCAACCGTGGCCGCCGAGGTGTGGATACGGCCCGATGCTTCCGTCTCCGGCACGCGCTGCACGCGGTGGACACCGGATTCGTATTTGAGCCGCGCATAGGCACCCTTGCCCGAGATATTGGCGATCGCTTCCTTGAAGCCGCCCGCATCGCCCGCGCTTTCTTCCATCAGCGTGAACTTCCAGCCGTGCAGGTCGGCATAGCGCTGGTACATGCGCATGAGGTCGCCCGCGAACAGGGCCGCCTCGTCGCCGCCGGTGCCGGCGCGCACTTCAAGAATGACGTTCTTGTCATCGGCCGCATCCCTCGGCAGCAACAGGATGCGAATCTGGTCTTCCATTTCGGCAATTTTGGGTTTGAGCTCGTCGAGCTCGGCAATTGCCATCTCGGCAATGTCGCGATCCCCTGAAGCCGCCAGCTCTTCGGCCGCCCGCAGCTCCTCGCCGGCCTTGCGCCACGCGATTATGGGCCGCACCACCGGCTCGAGCTCGGCATATTCCTTGCTCAGCCGCACATATTCCTCGGCCGACGGCCCAGCCGAAAGCGCTGCCTCGACGCTGTCGAAGCGCTTTTCGAGCTGCGCGAGCTTATCTTCGGGAAGGCTGGGCATGGTCGCTAGATAGCAAGACCCTGCTGCTGCACCAAATCGAGGAGCAACTCGCGGATTTCAACGTCGGCCTGCCCCTCGCTGAGCGCCGCAGCAACCGCCGCACGGATGGGCTTGAGCTCCATGCCCATCACCATTTCCTTGATCGGACCGATGGCCGGCGGCGACATGGAAAGCCGCGTCATACCAATGGCCATGAGCGCCAGCGCTTCGAGCGGCCGCCCTGCGAGCTCGCCGCACATGGTGATCGGCACCTCGTGCCGCCGCGCCATGTCGACGATATGGCGCAGGGCACGCAGGCGCGGCAGCGCGATCGGGTCATAGGCCTTGGCGACGCGGTTGTTGGCGCGATCGGCTGCAGTCAGGAACATGATGAGGTCGTTCGAGCCGATCGAGACGAAATCGGCTTCAGGCAGGACGCGATCGAGCTCCCAGAGCAGCGACGGCACTTCGATCATGGCGCCGATTTCGAGCTTGCTGGGAGCCTTGCCGCCGGCGCGCAGCAGCCGGTCGAGCTCGAGCCGGATGACGCGCTTGGTCTCAACGAACTCCCAGGTCTCGGTGACCATCGGCACGAGGATCTTCATCGGCCCGCCATCGGCGGCGGTCAGCAGCGCGCGCACCTGCGTGCGCAACAGGCCCGGCCGGTCGAGCGCGAGCCGTAGCGAGCGGAAGCCCATTGCCGGATTGTCTTCGGGCGCGGCACGCAGATAGGGGATCACCTTGTCGCCGCCCACATCGAGCAACCGGAACACCAGCGGCTTGCCGGCAGTGAGCCGGATAGCCTCGCGATAGAGCGCAGCCTGCTCCTGCAGCTTCGGCAGCCGGCTCGCGATCATGAATTGCAGCTCGGTGCGGAAGAGCCCGACGCCTTCGGCACCGGTGTCCTGCAGCATTGGCAGATCGGCCACGAGGCCGGAATTGTGGAGCAGCGTGACCACGATGCCGTCGCGGGTGACCGACGGCTTGTCCTTGAGCTCGAGATAGTGCGCGCGGCGCTTGGCCCCGAGCCGAACCTTGTCGACATAGGTTTGCTCGAGCTCGCGGGTCGGGCGCAGATGCACTGTGCCGGTCGAGCCATCGACGATGATGTCGTCGCCATTCTCGGACACCGAGACGATATTTTCGGCCTGCCCAACGGCCACGAGGCCAAGGGAACGGGCGACAATCGCCACGTGAGCGGTGGCACCGCCCTCCTCGAGTACAATCGCGCGTAGCCGCGTGCGGTCATATTCGAGCAGCTCGGCCGGGCCCATATTGCGGGCAACCAGAATCGCGTTCTCCGGCAGCTCTCGCGCCGTTGGTGCCGAACCGTCACCAGTCAGTACACGAAGCAGGCGGTTGGCAAGATCGTCGAAGTCATGCAGCCGGTCACGGATGTAGGGATCTGTTGAGCGCAGCATGCGTGCGCGCGTATCGTTCTGCACGCGCTCCACTGCCGCTTCCGCGGTAAGGCCGTTGGCGATCGCCTCGCCCAGCCGGTCGACCCAGCCGCGGTCATTGGCGAACATGCGATAAGTCTCGAGGATCTCGCGATGCTCGGTGTCGGACTGCATGTCGCCGTCGCGCAGCATGTCGTCGATCGAAAGCCGCATCGTCGCGAGCGCCGCATCGAGCCGGGCAACTTCCTTGTCGGTGTCCTCGGCGATGAAGTTGGTGACGACGACGCGCGGGTCGTGCAGCACCACCTGCCCGAGCGCGATGCCTTCCGAGAAGGCACTGCCGGTGAAGGTGCGCGGCCGCCTGAGGTCGATGTCCTGGCCGGTGCGGATCAGGGTTTCGAAATCGGAGGTGACGATCATCTCGGCGAGGATGGTCGCCGTCGTCAGCATGGCTTCGATCTCATCCTCGCCATAGACGCGGGCATCGCGGTTCTGCACGACGAGCACGCCCAGCGTCTGGCCGGCGCGCAGCACCGGCACGCCGAGGAAGGCCTTGAACGGATCTTCGCCGGTCTCCGGGCGATAGGCGAACGCCGGGTGTGCCGGCGCATTCTCGAGGCTCAGCGACTCGGCCTGAGCGGCGATGAGGCCAACGAGGCCCTCGCCGAGACGCAGTGTCGTCAGGTGGACGGATTCGCGCTTGAGGCCGAAGGTGGCAAACAGCTCGAGCACGCTGTCGCCGCGCAGCACGTAGAACGAGCAGACGTCGGCGTGCATGTTGGTCGCGATCAGGGTGACGATCTTGTCGAGGCGATCCTGCGCAGCCAGCGGCTCCGCCATGGTTTCGCGCAACTGCCTCAGCAGAACGCG
>Ga0207698_10003044_pt1 | contig 10050 bp, 8 predicted proteins | sample KBSCornC22_FD_184298 | JGI IMG/M metagenome (GOLD analysis project Ga0207698, IMG submission 184298) | Corn rhizosphere microbial communities from Kellogg Biological Station, Michigan, USA - KBS Corn C2-2 (SPAdes) (version 2) | ecosystem: Host-associated > Plants > Roots > Rhizosphere > Soil ...
ACACGACAACGGATGCGCCGAGCTCCAAGAACGACTCCGCGAGGCTCAAGCCGATGCCGGAGGTTCCGCCAGTGATGAGTACCGTCTGTGACACGATGGTTGCCTTTCCTTTTAACGTACCGATTGGTACGAAAGGACGTTAGCACATCTGTACCGATCGGTATCGAATGAGTAAGATGAAGAAATGCTCGCGACGACATCGGTCCCCATCGGCAGGCCTCGAGCGTTCGACATCGACGAGGCGCTCGATCGTGCGGTCGTGGAGTTTTGGTCGAAGGGATTCGAGGGAGCCAGCCTTGACGACCTCACCGAGGCGATGGGGATCAGCCGCCCCAGCCTGTATCGGGCGTTCGGAAGCAAAGAAGAGCTCTTCTACAAGGCGCTCGAGCGGTACACCGAGGGTTTGGCATCCTATTTCGGCCGGGCTCTCGCGGAGCCCACCAGTGAAGCGGTCGCGACAGCCGTGCTCCATGGGATGGTCGAGGCGGCAACCATGCCAGGTCTGCCCGCCGGTTGTCTTGGCGTGCAGGGCGCGTTGGCCACCGGCGATGACGGCCGACACGTGCGAGATGCACTCATCGCATGGCGTGAGGATGGGGTATCGCACTTGACGCGCCGGTTTCAGCAGGCGGTGGACGCCGGTGACCTTCCCGATTCCACCGATCCGCATCTTCTTGCGCTGTACCTCAGAACAGTCGCCAACGGGATTGCCGTCCAGGCAGCTAGTGGGAGCTCGCGGACCGAGCTGGTGCAGGTGGCAAACCTCGCGCTGGACAGCTGGCCAAAAAACGGCGCCAGCGAGAACTCGTCGCGTTAGATGAACGAGGGAGCCAGCGTGGCATTTCCGAATGCGGGAGAGTTCATGACGTCACCCCTTCGCAGTTCGGAGTGGTACTCGGGCACCGATCGCAACAGCTACATCCACCGGGCCTGGATGCGCCGCGGCGTGCCGTCGAACGCCTTCGAGGGGCGGCCGCAGATCGCGATCGCGAACACGGCATCCGACCTCACCCCGTGCAACCGCCACCTGGATGAGGTGGCCCAGTCGGTCAAGAACGGCATCTACGAGGCGGGCGGCATCCCGCTCGAACTGCCGGTCGTCTCGCTCGGCGAGACGCAGGTGCGGCCGACCGCGATGCTCTGGCGCAACATGGCGGCGATGGCGACGGAAGAGATGCTGCGCGCCAACCCGATCGACGGCGTCGTGCTGCTGGGCGGGTGCGACAAGACGATCCCGTCGCTGCTGATGGCTGCGGCATCCGTCGACCTGCCGGCGGTCGTGGTGCCGGGCGGGCCGATGCTGACCGGGCACTTCCGGGGGGAGCCGCTGGGGTGCGGCACCGACGTCTGGCGGTTGAGCGAAGAGGTGCGGGCGGGCACGCTGTCGAACGAGCAGTTCCTGCGCTCGGAATCGTCGATGATCCGCAGCAAGGGGCACTGCAACACGATGGGCACGGCGTCGACGATGGCTCTGGTAGCCGAGGCGCTCGGCACAGTGCTGCCGGGACTGGCGGGCACCCCGGCGCCGGATGCGCGGCTGCTCGAGGCCGCGCACGAGACGGGGCGCCTCGCGGTGCAGCTGGTCGCCGACGACCGGCGCCCCTCGACCTTTCTCACGGCGGCGAGCTTTCACAACGCGATCGTGGCGCTCGCCGCGATCGGCGGGTCGACGAACGCCGTGGTGCACCTGCTCGCGATCGCGGGGCGGCTCGGCATTGAGCTGACCATCGACGACTTCGACCGGATCGGCGCGAACGTGCCCTTGCTGGTCAACCTGCAGCCGGCCGGGCAGTACCTGATGGACGACCTGTTCCGGGCCGGCGGGTTCCTCGCCGTGCTCCGCGAGGTGCGCGACCTGCTCGATCCGACCGCGCTCACCGTCGATGGCCGCCCGCTCGTCGATCACCTCGACGACGCGCGGATCTGGGATCCCGAGGTCATCACCCCGCGCGACTCGGCCCTGCTGCCGGCGGCCGGCATCTCGGTGCTGCGCGGATCGCTGGCGCCGGGCGGCGCGATCATCAAGCCGGCCGCCGCGTCGCCGCACCTGCTCAAGCACCGCGGCCGCGCTGTCGTGTTCGACTCGATCGAGGACTTCCACGCCCGCATCGACGACCCCGACCTCGACATCGACGCCGACTCGGTGATGGTGCTGCGCGGGTGCGGACCGAAGGGGTACCCCGGCATGCCCGAGGTGGCGAACATGCCGCTGCCGACCAAGCTGCTCGAGCAGGGCGTTCGCGACATGGTGCGCATCTGCGACGGGCGGATGAGCGGCACCGCATACGGAACCGTGGTGCTGCACGTCACCCCCGAGGCGGCGGCGGGCGGCCCGCTCGGGCTGGTGCAGACCGGAGACTGGATCTCGCTGGACGTGCGCGGCAAGCGCCTCGACCTCGAGGTCCCGGCCGATGAGCTCGCCGCGCGCACGCCGAGCCGGGCGACCCTCGACGGCTTCGCGACGCCGCGCCGCGGCTGGGAGCGGCTGTACGTTGATCACGTGATGCAGGCGGACACCGGCGCGGACCTCGATTTCTTGCGCGGCAGCAGCGGGTCGACGGTGAGCCGTGAGTCCCACTGAGTCGGCGGCATCCCGGGCTGACGACTGGCAGGTCGCGACCGACGAGGCGTTCGATCTGGGGGAGGGGCCGGTCTGGGATCCGATCCGCGAGCGGCTGCTGTGGGTCGACATTCGCCGGGGCGCCGTGCTGGTCGGTGAGTTGCACGACGACGGGTCGATCTCGATCGACGAGCGTGTGCAGACTCCCGGCATGGTCGGCGCGGTCGCCGTGTCGCAGGCGGGCGACTGGATCCTGGCGGGCGAGCGCGGCATCCTGATCCGCAGCCCGGCTGGCATGCTCTCGGCGGGTCCGACGATCCTGGCCGACGACTCGGGCCGACGACTCAACGACGCCAAGGTCGACCCGGCGGGCCGGTTCGTCGTCGGCACGTTGAAGATCGACGAGACCCCGACGACCACCGAGCGGCTCGTGGTGGTGCAACCGGATGGCCGGCTCGACGACCTCGACGACGACCTGAGCCTCTCGAACGGGCTCGGCTGGTCGCCAGACGGGTCGACCCTGTACAGCATCGACACCGTTCCCCGGCTGGTCTATGCGCGCGACTACGACACTGCGACGGGCACCGCGGGGCCGCGCCGCGTCGTGCTCGCCCTCGACGAGGGGTTCAACCCCGATGGCATGAGCGTCGACGCCGACGGCCAGCTCTGGATCGCACTCTGGGGTCGAGGCGAGGTGCGCCGCTACACGCCGGACGGCGCGCTGACGCGCACGATCTCCGTGCCCTCTCCACACACCACGTGCGTCACCTTCGCCGGCCCCGAGCTCTCGACGATGGTGATCACGACGGCCACCAAGGATCTCGGCGACGACGACCTCTCCCGTTTCCCGCTGGCGGGCCGCCTCTTCACGGTCGACGCGGGGGTGCGCGGACTCGCCCCGACGTGGTGGTCGGGCCTGCCCCAGTCGGCTCAGGCGCTGCCGGGTCTGCCGTCGTGAGGGCGTTCGTGATCACGGGGCCGGGTGAGGCGGCGGTTCAGGATGTCGCCCCTCCCGTGGCCGCTCCGGGAGAGGTCGTCGTGCAGGTCGCCCGCGCCGGCGTGTGCGGCACCGACGTCGAATTCTTCACCGGAGAGATGCAGTACCTCCACGACGGATTCGCTGAGTACCCGATGCGGATCGGCCACGAGTGGATGGGCACCGTCGCCTCGATCGGCGAGGGGGTGGACAGGCGCTGGCTCGGACGTCGCGTGACCGGCGACACGATGCTGGGATGCGGTGTCTGCCGCCGGTGCCGCGCCGGGTACCAGTGGGTGTGCGAGTTCCGGACCGAGATCGGGATCCGCGGCGGGCGGCCCGGCGCGCTGGCCGAGCAGCTGGCGGTGCCCGTCACCGCGCTCCACGAGTTGCCCGACGGGGTGGACGACGCGCTCGGCGCCCTGGTCGAGCCGGGCGGCAACGCGTACCGGTGCGTCCAGGCGGCGGCGCTGCATCCCGGAGACCGCGCCCTGGTGCTCGGGTCGGGCACCATCGGGTTGCTGGTGGCGATGTTCGCGCGCGCGGCCGGGGCCGAGGTCCACGTCATGGATCGATCGAACGAGTCGATCGACTTCGCTCGAGCGCTGGGCTTCGAGAACGCCTGGGACGAGACGACTCTGCCCACCGAGCTGCCGTGGGATGCCGTGATCGACGCGTCGAACGCTCCGGGGCTTCCCGCCATGGCCCTCGACCTCGTCGAGCCGGGCAAGCGCGTCGTCTACATCGGACTCGCCGGGTCGCCCAGCACCATCGACACCCGACGACTGGTGCTCACGGACGTGACGGCGGTCGGCATCCTCAGCGCATCGCCCGGTCTGCGGCCGACGATCGAGGCGTACGCGAACGGCACGGTCGACCCCCGGCCGCTGATCGCGGCGACGGTCGGGCTCGACGACGTGGCCGCGGTGCTCAGCGGCGAGCGGCCGCGGGCCGCGGGGTCCGGACCGAAGTACCAGGTCGGGATCTGACCCGAGCGCCCGGACGGCGTGTTACGCCGACCGGAGGTCTCCGGCGCCCGTGACGGCGCCCGTGACGGTGCCCGCGGCGCCGGTGCCGCCCGTGCGCGGACCCTCCTGGCGCGCCTCGAGCTGCCCGACGACCAGCGCGGCCAGGTCGCGCAGATTGCGCAGCTGATCCTCGGACACCGAGTGCGGAACGACATCGGCGACCGAGAGCGTCCCGAGCGTGCGCCCGTCCGACCCGGTCAGCGGAACTCCGGCGTAGAAGCGGAGCCCGATCGGCGGCTTCACCAGCGGGAGCTCGGCGAGCTCCGGATGAGTCAGCGCGTCCTCGACCACGTACGGCACGCTGCGCGGCGCCTGCGATCCGTTCAGGTCGACGGCGCGCACGATCTGCTCGACCTGGTCGCCGTAGTGCGACACGACGCGCGTCCGCTCGCCGTCGTGCAGGCTCACGACCGAGATCGGCGACTCCAACAGCCTCGCCGCCATCGCGGTCACTCGGTGCAGCGACTCGTCGGGGATCGGCGTGAGCAGGTCGCCCGCGTCGGTGTCGCCGGCGAAGAAGGCCTCATGCTCCTTGTGGCGCCCCGACTCGGCGATCACCACCTGCCGCAGGGCGGAGACCAGCTCTCGGTCGGACGGGCGGTCGCGCGGCTCGCGCGCGGTCATCGAGGTGAGGAGCGCGCGCCAGTAGTCGGGCAGGTACTCCGGGATGCTCGGCTGGCGCGAAAGTCGCGCGATCGCCGACTCGACCACCGTGCCGGGAAACTCGATCGTGCGCGTGAAGCACTGCAGCAGCACCAGCCCGGCCGCGTAGGTGTCCGTCGCGGGCCCCACCGCTTCGCCGGCCGCTTGCTCGGGGCTCAGGTAGGCAGCGGTGCCGGTCGTGGTCCCCGCCTCCGTGAAGCGCTCGACCCCGGGCGCGAGCGCGATGCCGAAATCGGTCAACTTCGCTCGAGCGCGCGCAGCATTGTTGCCGTAGTCCACCAGCAGGATGTTCGACGGCTTGACGTCGCGGTGCACAACACCCTGGGCGTGGACGTACTCCAGGGCCTCTGCGATGTCGTAGCCGATCTCTCCGATGTTGCGGGCCGCGATCCGCGAACCGTGCAGGCGCTCCTGGAGATTCATCCCGCGCACGAGCGGCATGACGATGTAGCGCCGCTCACGTCCGCTCGCGTCGGGGTGGCTGCCCGCGTCGAGCAGGGTGATCAGGTTGTGATGGTCGAGCCCGGCCAGGATGGCCAGCTCGGCCTCCTCGCGCGTGGAGTCGACGGGCCCGACGTTCAACCACTTGATGGCGACGTCGCGCCCCAGCGACTCGTCGTGGGCCCTGTGGACCGTCGACAGACCGCCCTGGCCGATCACCGAGTCCAGTCGATAGCGACCACCGATGAGCTCGTGGGTCGCGTTTGCTGTTTCTGCCACGGCCGTCATCACCCCTCGGCTGATTCTGGCAGCCGAGAGGAATACCGGTGGAGTGGTTGACAGGGCGCCCTCCGGGGAGCTAGGCGCGCATCACCAGTCGTGCACGGTGCCGTCGGCCAGCCGGTTGTATGGCAGGTATGCGGTCTCGTACGGGTACCTGCCCGCCTCGTCCAGGTCGAGCTCGACGCCGAGGCCCGGATTGTCGCCGGGATGCAGCAGGCCGTCGGCCCAGGTGAAGGACTGCTGGAACACGGCATCCGTTTTGGGCCCGTGCTTCATGTACTCCTGGATGCCGAAGTTGTGGATGCTCAGTCCCAGATGCATCGCCGCCGCCATGCCGACCGGCGAGATGTCGGTGGGCCCGTGCATGCCCGACTTGATCTGGTACTGGCCGGCGTACTCGAGGATCTTCTTCAGATGCGTGATGCCGCCGGTGTGCGTGACGGCGCTGCGCACGTAGTCGATGAGCTGCTCGCGGATGAGCTGCTGGTAGTCCCAGACCGTGTTGAAGATCTCGCCGATCGCGAGCGGGGTCGTGGTGTGCTGCCGTACCAGCCGCAGCGCCTCCTGGTTCTCGGCGGGCGTGCAGTCCTCGAGCCAGAACAGGTCGTAGGGCTCGAGCGACTTGCCAAGCTTGGCCGCCTGGATCGGCGTCATCCGGTGATGGCCGTCGTGCAGCAGCGGCAGTTCCGGGCCGAACTCGTTGCGGACCGCCTCGAAGACGCCGGGCAGGTGACGCAGGTAGCTGCGGGTGTCCCAGTCCTCCTCGGCGGGGAAGGCCCCGCGCTGCGCGGGCTCGTGGTCGTAACGCTTGCCCTTGTTGCCCTCGAGCGTGGCGTTCGACGCGATCCCGTAGATCGACTTCAAGCCGGGCACCCCGGTCTGGATGCGCACCGCCCTGAAGCCCTGCGCGAGGTGATCGCGCACGCTGTCGAACAGCTCGGCGGTGTCTTTGCCCGAGGCGTGACCATAGGCCAGCAGACCTTTTCGAGAGGCCCCGCCCAGCAGCTGGTAGAGCGGCATGTTGGCGGCTTTGGCCTTGATGTCCCAGAGCGCCACGTCGACTGCCGCGATCGCCGCCATCGTGACCGGTCCACGCCGCCAATACCCGCCGCGGTAGAGGAACTGCCAGGTGTCTTCGATGCGGTGGGCGTCGAGGCCGATCAGCAGCGGCGCGACGTGATCCTTGAGGTAGCTCACCACCGCGAGTTCGCGTCCGTTGAGGGTCGCGTCGCCGAGGCCGACGAGACCATCGTCGGTGGTCAGCTTGAGGGTCACGAAGTTGCGGTCGGGGCTCGTGACGATGACCTCGGCCTTGTCGATTCTCATGGGGTCCCTTCCGGTGCGCTGAACGTCAGGATGGCGAGCAATTCGGGAGCGTCGGCAAGCGCCCGCAGCGTGGCGGCACCCGTCCGGCCGGCGCCACGCTCGGCCTGGAGCACGGGCAGCAGTCGCACCCGGACCTTAGCGGGGGCCTGGTCGGCGATGTCGGTGAGGTGGTGCGCGATGCGGGTGTTGGCGAAGCGATCGTGCAACTGCGCGAGATAGTTCGGGATGTCGAGGGCCGGCACGTCGAGGTGGCGCTCGGCCTCCCGCCAGAAACCATCCACGAGGTCGCGGCAGTACGGGTCGGCGAATGCGGCTGCGACCGTCTGGTGGCCCCGGCCCGGGCCGGACGCCGCGAGGATCGTGTGCGCGCCGTTCAGCAGCCAGAGTTTGCGGCGCTCGAAGGGCTCGACGTCATCGACGAATCGGGCGCCTGCCGCCTCCCACTGCGGGCGGCCGCCCGGGAAGTCGCCCTGGAGCACCCAGTCCGAGAACGGCTCGGTGACGACCGGTGCGGCGTCGTCCCACCCGGATGCCGTGCGCAGCGCCGCCAGCTCGGCGTCGGGCAGGTGGGGCGTGATCCGGTCGACCGAGGTGGAGACGAAGCTCACGTTCTCGTCGATCCAGCCGGCGAGGGAACGGTCGAGCGCGGTTGCCAGGCCCAAGACAGCCCTGCGTGTCGCCGCGCCGTTCGCGGGGAGGTTGTCGCAGGACACGACGGCGAGCGGGCCGCCGCGCGCGAGGCGGCGCGCTTCGAGCCCGGCGACCAGGCGGGACAGCGCGAGGGGCGGCGTCGCGTCGAGCCGGTATCCCGCCTCGGTGATGGTCAGCGTCACGACGGCGGTGGCGGGCGCCGCCATCAGTTCGCCCAATCGTGGAGAGTCGCCCGCGTGCGCCTCGACCAAGCTGCCGATGATGGACACGCTGTCGGCCGCGGGACCGCGCTCGATCAGCGAGTACAACCCGTCCTGCGCGGCCAGACGATGGGCGAGGTCGGCGCTGCGCACGGCGAACCCGGCGATTCCCCAGTCGGCGCGATCGGCGGCGTGCTCGGTGTACCACGCCTGGTGGGCGCGCTGGAAGTTGCCGAGTCCGAGATGCACGATGCTCGGCGGCGGCGTATCGAGCTGGAGCGCTGCGCGCGAGAGGGGGGTCGCGAGCGTAGTCACAGGCGCCACGCCGTCCGGGGGATGGTGTCGACCAGGTCGCGCGCCACGCGCATCGCCGACGGTTCGTCGAGCCGGCCCTCGCAGACGAGGCGCGCGAGGAACGCGGCATCCAGTCTCCTCGCCATGTCGTGCCGCGCGGGGATCGAGAGGAAGGCGCGGGTGTCGTCGACGAATCCCGAGCCGCGGTACAGGCCCGCTGTCTCGGTGGTCGCCGCGCGGAATCGCAGCGCGGCATCCGGCGCATCGAGGAACCACCACGGCGCGCCGAGGTACACGCTCGGATAGAAGCCGGCGAGCGGCGCGAGCTCGCGCGAATAGGTGGTCTCATCGACCGTGAACAGGATGAGGTGCAGCCGCGGATCGGTGCCGAACCGTTCGAGCAACGGGCGCAGGTTGTGCACCCACTCGGTGGCGACCGGGATGTCGTGGCCGGTGTCCGCGCCGAACCGTTCGAAGGTCGGGCGGTGGTGGTTGCGCAGCACGCCCGCGTGGATCGTCATGACGAGCCCGTCGTCGACGCTCATGCGGGCCATCTCGAGCAGCATGCGGCCACGGAAGGCGCGCGCCTGTGCCGCGCTGATGGTGCCGGCGCGCGCCGCCTCGAACAGCCGGGCGGCCTCGGCGTCGTCGAGATCGCAGGTGTGCGGCTCGAGCACACCGTGGTCGGCCGACACGGCGCCGTTCTCGATGAAGAACGCACGTCGGGCCGCCAGAGCGTCGAGGTAACCGGCGAAGGAGGTTGCGCCGAGGCGCTCGATGCGCTCGGCGAAACCGGGAGACTCGGGGTCGAGGTAGGCGTCGGGACGAAAGGTCGGGATCACACGTCCGCCGAAGGATTGGTCCGCGGCGAGTGCGCGATGCTCCTCGAGATCGTCGAGCGGATCGTCGGTCGTGGCGAGCACCTCGATGCCGAACCGCTCGAACAGCGCGCGCGGGCTGAACTCGGGCTGCCCCAAGGCTCGGATGATGGTGGTGAACAGCGCGTCGGCGTTAGCGGCATCCGGCTGCTCGTCGATGCCGAACTGCTCGACCAGGATCGAGCTCAGCCAGTAACCGGATGCCGTCCCCGCGAACCGGTGCCAGTGCTCGCAGAACAGCCGCCAGGTCTCGCGCGGATCCTCGAAGGTGCCGAACCGCTCGAGCGGCACCCCGCTCGCGTGCAGCAGCCGCGTCACGTAATGGTCGTGCCGCACCAGCAGGTCGACCGGGTCGGCGAACGGCGCATCGTCGAGCAGCAGGCGCGGGTCGACGTGGCCGTGCGGCGACAGGATCGGCGCGTCCACGACGGCCTCGTAGAGCCGGCGCGCCATCGCGCGGGCTGCGGGGTCGATCGGCAGCAACCGGTCGGCGTCGAGGCCGAGTCTCATCCGTCCATTGTCCTCCGCGAGGAGGGCGACAATGGACTCACGCTGACCAAGGAGACCGCATGGCCCTGAAACTCGGATACAAGGCATCCGCCGAGCAGTTCGACCCGCGCGAGCTGGTCGAGATCGCGGTGGCCGCCGAGGCGCACGGCATGGAGAGCGTCGCGGTCAGCGACCACTTCCAGCCCTGGCGGCACGAGGGCGGGCACGCGCCGTTCTCGCTGACCTGGATGGCGGCGGTGGG
>Ga0207698_10003050_pt1 | contig 10037 bp, 4 predicted proteins | sample KBSCornC22_FD_184298 | JGI IMG/M metagenome (GOLD analysis project Ga0207698, IMG submission 184298) | Corn rhizosphere microbial communities from Kellogg Biological Station, Michigan, USA - KBS Corn C2-2 (SPAdes) (version 2) | ecosystem: Host-associated > Plants > Roots > Rhizosphere > Soil ...
TCGCGTCGCGGGGTACGTTGAGATGGTGGACGAGGGCCGGGAAAGGCACTTCGTGCTGTACTCCCTGCGCGAGCGATGCGCGAACCGCTCGCACCAAGTCCACGCCTGCCATCCCGTCCTGCACGGAGCATGCAAGCGGCACCGTGTTGGCGAAGTTACCCACGACCAGCCGGAAGTCGTCGTCCAGCCTTCCGAGAGTGGATACACCCACGCAGAAGCGAGTGGTAGCGGCCTGGCGCGCCAGGACGACTTCGAGGGCCGCGAGGAGGACGTGGAACGGCGTCGCGCCGCACGAGGCGGCGAAGCGGCGGATCGCAGCGGAGGTGGCGGGATCGATCGTCCGCAGGAGATTGCGCCCCGAATAAGTCTGCTGCCGCGGCCGGGTACCGCCGACGGCGAGGTCGAGCATGTCGAGCTCCGTGGGCATCGTCGAGCGCCAGAAGTCGAACCGCTGCGCGAGAACCCTCGGAGTCGATCTCTCGGCCAGGGCGATCTCCGAGAACTGGATGGGCGGCTCCGACTGCGCGCTCGCGCGACCCGTCGCGAGCTCGCGATAGGTGAGCGCGATGTCCTCGAAGATGATGTAGATGGACCACATGTCCGCGACGATGTGGTTGCACACGATCCCGATGGCGATGTTGCGCCCGTCACCGGGCGCGCCGTCGTCGTACAGGATCGCCACGCGCCACGGGCGTTGGCCACGCAGGTCGAACGGTTTGCCGGCCTCGCGATAAAGCCAGTTGCGGACTTCCTCCTCGCTCCAGCGCTCGATCCCGACGCGCTCGAGATGGACCTCGTCGTCCGCCTTCAGGAATGTCTGGAAAGGCTCTCCGTCCTGGTCGCCGAACCTCGCGCGCAGCGCCGCGTGGCGCGCGACCGTCCGCCTGAGCGCTTCGTCGAGCAGGTCCAGGTTTGTCCGCGGCGCCAGCAATGCGGCACCCGTGAGGTTGTACGCGATGCTTTCGGGCGCGCGCATGAACGTGGCCCAAATCGCCTGCTGGCTATAGGTGAGCGGATACCGACCGGTCTCGGCGGCGTCGTTCTCGAGCGCGAGCGTCTCCAGGATCGCGTCCCTTTCGGCCTTCAGGCGTTGCTGCGTCTCCTCGGAGAGAACGCCCCTGGGGCCCACGACGGCGAGCTTGCCGGCCTTCCGCGTGAGGGTAACGCCATCGCGGCGGAGACGCGAGATCAGAGCGGCGGTATGCATGATCGCTTCTCCGGAAGAACCGCTATCGCACCTGGCGCCCGGTCGTTGCAAGAGGCGGGGCGTCGTTCGACGGAGCCGCGCCCATCGTCGGCAACTTCCGAAGCACCAGCGCCGCCGGAATGGTGAGCACCGCGGACAGCGCCACGGCCAGTTGCAGGCCCGCGATCAGCCCGGCGGCGGGGCTGCCCGCGTCCGCAACGGAGAAGAACGCACCCGCAAGCAGGGCGATCCCGATCGCATTCGCCAGTTGCATTCCCGTGAGCAGGACGCCCGAGCCCGCGCCCGCCATCGCCGGCTTCACACGGCTCATGACGATGGCCATCAGGGGACCGGCGACACAGCCCTGGGCCAGACCCACCAGAACGAGGCCTCCCGCCATCAGGATCGATTGAGCGCCGGCGGCGACATTTGCCAAGCCCATCGGCAGCACAGCCAGCAAGACGCTCGCTGCGATGGATGAGCCCCACACGAGCGGGAATCCGAGTTTGGCGACCAGTCGCGCGGAAAGCGCCGACGAAACGACAAACGCGAAACTCGCAGGCAGGAAGATGAGCGCGACTCTCAACGCGGAATAGCCGTGCGCCACTTGCAGGTAGAACGTGAAGACGAGCTGGAGCGCGGCCGAGACGTAAAGCCCGAGCACCGCGAAAAGCGCCCAACGGAACGCGCGGTCGCGGAATAGCGCTGGGGGAACCAGGGGCGTACCGGACCTGGCCTCGATCGCCCTCTGCGTCGACGCAAACACGGCCAGGAGCGCGATGCCGCTCGCCATGAGGATCACGGCGCCCACTCCTGCGCGCCCGTTGATGAGCGCGATGAGCCCTCCCAGGAACATTGCGATCGCCCCCATCAGCAAGGCGGCTCCGGTCCAGTCGGCGATGGCTTGCGCGTTCACCGGAGTGCGCGCGATGGTTCGCGCGCCCGCCAACCACGCGAGCGCGACGATCGGCAGGTTCACGGCGAAGATCGCCCGCCAGCCGTTCTCATCGGGGAAGAGCGCCATCAGGCTGCCGCCGACGACTTGGCCCGACAGTGCGCCCAGGCCGAGAATGGCGGTATAGCTTCCCATCGCCTGGGCACGCTCGCGATCGTCGGGAAACATCACGCGAATGAGGGAAAGTACCTGGGGAAGCAACAGCGCGGCCGCCAATCCTTGCGCCAACCGCGACCACGACAGCCAGGCAACGCTCGGCGCCGCCGCGCAAGCCAGGGAAGCCAGCCCGAAGGCGGCGAGCCCCCCGAGGAAGATGCGCCTGTATCCGAGCCTGTCGCCCAGACGCGCGCCGAATATGAGGCAGCTCGCGTAGGCGATGGCGTAGGCTCCCGTGACGAGCTGCAGGTCGAATCCGTTCGCGCCGAAATAACGTTCGATCGTCGGGGCCGCGGAGGCGACGATATGCGTATCGAGAATGCCGATGTAAGTGGCCGCGAGGATGGTCATCAACGCGACACGACGGGCTTGGTTCGGATTCATCTGTCCCTCCCTCGAGTGTTCAGGCGCAACGACGCGCGGCCCATGACCACCATCCGCAATCGACCAGGTGGAACTCTTCGCCAGCCGCGACCCACCCGACGTAGCCGTCGCCCAGGTCGAGGGGCTTAAAACGGGCATGCGGATACCTCTCCTCGAGCGACGGACCTTCCAGCGCCGCGATTCCCCTGCCATCGAGCTTGACGAGGGATTCCTTGCGGCTCCAGAGCGAAAGGAACGTGCGCTGCCGCTCGCCGGGCGGCGATGCCTCGATGCGCGCGCGTTCCATCGCGGTGAAGAACCGGTCCACGACGCCCCACGACACGTCATCCGGCGGATCACCATGCCGCGCACCCAGGCGCTCGACGTCGACACCGACGCCGATGCCCCTGGCGACCGCCACGACCGCGAGGTGGCCCGAGTGGCTGCAGTTGAAATGAAGGTCCGTCGCGGGATCGAGAATCGGCTTGCCCGCGTGCAGGTACTTGAACGACACTTGCGACGGCAGCATCCCGGCGCGGCTCGCAAGGATGGAGCGCAAGGCGATCCGGGTGACGCCGAATGCACTGCGATCGGCGTCCCGCATGAAGGAGTCCATGCGCTCCTTTTCCGCGTGCGACAACACCTGCGCGCCCCACGCGAGCGCATCGCTCGCGCCTGCGCCGTCGAGGCCGATGCGCCAGAGCTCGATGCGAGGCAGGCTCGCGCTCAAATCTCCAGCTCCACGACCTCGAGCTCCTCCGCAGCCGCGGGCGTCCTCGAGTCGGCCGCGTGGTCGCGCAAGACGACACGCGCAACGTCGTCGAGGACCGCGGCGGCAAGCCCTTCGATGCTCACGCCCTGAAGAATGAGCACGACGGGCACGTCGATGCCCACCTCCGTCTTCATGAGATTCTTCAGTTCGACGGCCATCAGTGAATCGATGCCGAGTTCGGCAAGCGGACGCGAAAGGTCGCACGGCGTGCCCGCACCCAGGACCCGCATGACGCACGCCTGTATCGCCCTGGTCACGGTGGATGCCATCTCGTCTTGCGGCTTGCCCGCAAGCGCCTCGCGCAGCGCGCACGCGGATGCGGTCATGCCGGATTCGGCACCCGGCGGGGCGGCGCCCGCCCGCATCGTCTCCAGCGACGCCGGCGCGTTGGCTCCCAACCGCGCCACGAACCGGGGCCAGTCGACCGCGACGGCCGCCACCACGGGGTGTTCCCGTTGATCGAGCGCCGACTCGAGGAGACGGATGCCCTGGTCGGGGCTCAAGTAGCGAACTCCCTGCGCTTCGAGCCGCCTCTCGGCTTCCGCGCCCGCGCGGGCTGCCATCCCACCCCCGGCCCATGGACCCCACTGGATCGAGATTGCCGATCGGGAATGGGCTCGACGGTACGCGGCGAGCGCATCGAGGAACGCATTGGCGGCGGCATAGTTGGCTTGTCCCGGCGCGCCGAGTAACGACGCCGTGGACGAAAAACATACGAAAAATTGCAAGTCGAGCGAACGCGTCGCGCAGTGCAGTGCCCACGCGCCGCGGATCTTCGGCTGCATCACCGATTCGAAATCCGAGTCCGTGAGGTCCTGGATCAGCCCATCGCTCAGCATTCCGGCGGCGTGGCAGACGCCACGCAGGGGCGCCGAAGACGAGCGGATCAGGCGTTCCACCGCTTCGGCGTCGCACACGTCCATGCGCACGGTCTCGACGCGCGCGCCGCCGGCATTCAGCTTGCGCAGTCGCTCGCCGAAGAGAGCATCGCCCTCGCCTCCCGAACGCGAAGCCAGCACGACGTGACCCGCGCCGCGTTCGACGAGCCACTCGCACAACTGAACGCCGATGGCGCCAGTACCCCCGGTGACGAGGTACCAGCCGTCGCCCAGCGCCGCGAAGGGCCGCGCCGCCCGCGCGGGGATCTCCACCAGACGCCGGGCCCAGCGGCCCTCGCGGCCCACGGCGATCTCGTCGCGCACGTCTTCGCGGGAAAGCTCGCCGGCCAAGGATGGAACATGATCGAGGTCGCAAAGCACGATTCGCTGCTTGAGATCGGGCCGCTCCAGCGACAGCGACCGCATCATCCCGACCAGGGGTGCCTTGAGCGGGGGCACCTCGGCGACTTCCCCGTCGGGGTCCCGCTCCAGGGGGCACACAAGCGTGAGGCGGACGTCTGGAGCGACCCGTCCGTCGGCGCCGTGGATCACGGATAGCAGGGCACGGCACTCGCGCGTCACTTCCTGCCACACGTCGTGCGTGCTGGCCGAATCGGACGTGGCAAGCGTCTTTGCGACGAAGATCGCCTCGAGGGGGCCGTCGTCGGGAAGCGCGCTCGCCGCTCCGGAGTCGCTCCCGGGAGTTGCCGGAATCGCCGACCCCGTGGCGGCCAGGCCGCATGCCGTCAGTTTCCCCGCCAGTTGCTCGGCGAAATGGCCATCGGTAGACAGCACGATGCGCCGCGGCGTCGCGTCCCGGGCCGGCGTGACGGCGGGGGCTGCATTCCCGCGCCATTCGAGCTTGTAGAAACCGGCGAGAGGTCCCGGCGCCGCAGATTGCGGCGACTCCTCGCTGAGCGACACGATACGGCACGCATCGATCCGCCCGATCTCGCGCCAGTCGCTATCGTGAATGCTCACGTCGAACGTCACGCCCCCGGTCGCATCCAGGGACCGCAGCTTCACGTAGCTGTACGCGGCGCTGGCGATGGGCCCTTCGACCGCGATTTCGCCCAGCCCCTCGAATACCGCGAGCCTGCGGCTCAGGTGCGGGGGCAACGCGGCCGAGACCGCCTGGACGCACGCGTCGAGGATTGTGGCGTCCATTTCCGGCCCCGCCCCCTCCCCTTCCGCTGCGCCGATTTCGGCGACGACCTCGCCGCGGCCGCGCCAAACGCGCCGGATGCGCCTGAATCCGCCGGCGTAATCGAGTCCGACGGCCCGGAACCGCTCGTAGAACGCCGACTGATCGAGAACGTCCGTGGAGCCGGACAACAGGTCCCGGGCCCGGTGCGCGCGTGCGGCACCCTGGACACGGGCGGCGCCCGTGTCGTGCCGCCACAGAGTGCGCAATTCGCTCAGGCACTCCACGGTGGTCATCACATCCGTCGCACGCGGCGTGATGTCGGCCTGGCAGGCGACCTCGGTCACCCCGGCTTCCCTCAGCCTCTCGATCGTGGGAAGGCATGACTGCGGCGAGCCGAAGAGCACGAGCCCGCTCTGCACGAGACGTTGCGCGACGAACTGCATGTAGGCGTCGAGCTCGCTCGCCGCCAGGCTCCCGATATCGGTCTTCTTGTTCTTGTGGTGAAAGAACAGCCCGTTGAAGATCTGGCGGGCATCGCTCTTGAAGTATGCGGTGAGCACCTCGGTGCCCCGCGCCACGGCGGCTTCCGCGTCGCGTGCCAGGTAGCCGTACATCCACACCGTGACGGCGCCGGTCGCCGGATCGAAACCCGCGGCCTCGCGGGCGCGCCGGTAAAGCGCCAGCTTTTCCTGCAGCGTGTCGATGTCGTGCAGCAACAGATGCGTGATCACGTTCAACCCGAGGCGCCCCGCAAGCTCGAAAGAATCAGGCCGGCTCGACACCGCAAGCCACAGCGGAAGGTCCGCCTGAATGGGGCTCGGATACGTGCGCACGGGTACCGGAGACCCGTCGAAGCCCGGAAAGGACACGGTCTCGCCGCGCCACAACCGCCGCAGCGCCTCGATGGAGTCCTGCGCGACGCGGAATCGATCGGCGTAGTTCGGCGGCGCGAGGACGAAATCGTTGGGATGCCACCCTGTGGCGCAGGCCATCCCGGCGCGGCCTCCGGAGAAATTGTCCAGCACGGCCCACTCCTCGGCGACGCGCGCCGGATGATGGAGCGGCAGGGCGACGCTGCCCGCGCGAAGGCCGATGCGCGACGTTTCGCGCGACAACGCCGTGAGGACCAGCGCGGCGTTGGGGAAGATGCAGCCGAAGTTGCTGAAGTGGCGCTCGGGGACCCAGATCGACTCGAATCCCGCCTTGTCCGCGAATCGGCTGCTTTCGATCAGCACGCCATATCGATCGCTCGGGGCTTCGCCGCTGGAGAAGAACAAAAGGCTGAAGTCCATGGCCTCCCCTTTAGCCCGATCCGCCCGTCACCTGCGCGCGCTTCATGCCGCGACGGCGAGCTCACCCGTCACGTGAAGGACGGGATTACCGGACGCGGATGCAGGCCGGGACCAGATCTCGAATGTCCCTTCGCTCGTGCCGGCGCGCCGCAGCTTCATTTGCAGCTGATCGACGACGTCGAAACGCAGGACGAGGGGACGGTGAAACCGGACATTCCTGATGAGCCTGCCGCCTTGCCCGGAGGAGGCGATGGCCCTGCTGATGAGCGTGAGAAAGAAGCTCCCCGGCGCCACGCACTCGCCACCGATGCAGTGTCCGGCGAGCCATGGCATCGCCTGCAGGCAGATGTCGGCTTGCCACGTTGCTTCCGGGGCGTCCGGCGCGGTCGCGACCGGCTCGAAACGTCCATAACGGTGCGGCGCCGCGATGCTGGCGGCAGCCGCCCTTGCGGCGATCGGCTCCTCGAACCAGAATCGCCGCGGATCGAGCGGCTGCCCCGGGACCTCCACGCGCCTGCGGCCGCACGCTCCAGGGAATCGGGACCACTCGATGGAGAAGCCGCACTCGAAAAGCGCACACCCGGCGGCGGCCAGGGCCTCGTCATCCCTGACGTTCGCTCGCAGCGAAGGAATCCTCCTTGCGGCGGGCAGCACGCCGTCATCGAACATGGGCAGGAGCACCGGGCGGCCACTCAATTCCAACAAGGCATTCATCGGATGCGTGGCCAGCGTTCGCAGCGCTTCGTCGAAACGCACGCGGGAAACAACTTGCGTCTCCCAGTAACCGCCCCAATCCGTCACCGAGGTTACGGCGCCGCTCATCGAAGAGATAAACGGAATGCGCGACGCCTGGTAGCAGCGCGTCCTGGCGAATGCGCCGAACGCCCTGGCTGCGGCCGCCATCGACGACGTATGGAAGGCGCGGCGCACCGGCAGCCGCTGGCACCGGATCCCCCCGGTGCCGCAACGCTCGGCGAACGCGCTGATCTGCGCCGGCGCACCGGCGACCACCGTGTTCGCGCGCGAATTCTGCGCGGCGATCTCCAGGCCGCAGCCGAGCGAAGCGATGATCCGGCTCACCGCCTCCGTGTCGGCAGCCGCCGCCGCCATGGCGCCCTCGGGGGCAAGCTCGTGCATGGCTCGCGCGCGTTCCGCGACGAGGCTCATTCCGTCCTCGAGCCCGAATACACCAGCCACATAGGCCGCAGCGAACTCGCCGAGGCTGTGCCCCAGGACGATGGACGGCGTTATCCCCCAGCTGCGCCAAAGGTCGGCGAGGCCGCATTGCAACACGAACAGCGCGGGCTGCGCCTGGATCGTTTCCTCCAGCTTCTCGCTCTGACCGCTCTCGAAGAAAGTTCGCAGCGCGCGCGCTTCGTCGGGCTTGAGCGCACCGATGCAGCGCTCGGCGACATCGCGAAAAAGCGGCTGATGGCGCCACAGCCATGCACCCATGCCGGGACATTGAGAGCCCTGTCCGCCGAACAGGAAGGCGGCCTTCGGCCTGCGCACCGCAGCCGGCCCCAATGACGCCGGATCCCGGTTCAACGTCTCCAGTTTCGCGATCAGATCGAGGCGGTTGCGGCCATGGACAACCGCGCGGTGGTCGAGCCGCGCTCTCCCGGTTGCCGCGGTAAAGCAGAAATCGGCGGCCTCTTCGTCCTTCAGCGCGCGTAGTGCGACGGCATAGTCCTGCATCAATCGCGCCAAGGCCGCGCGCTTCTTCGTCGACACGGGCAGGCACATGCACACGTCGACCGCCTTCGTGGCCGGGGCCGGCGGTGCCTCGGCGAGAACCAGGTGTGCGTTGGTACCGCCAAACCCGAACGAGCTGACGCCCGCCACCCGGCGGTGAAGCGCGTCTTTCCACGGCTCCGCCTGGGCGAGTACGCGCAGCTTCAACCGCGCGAGGTCGGCGAGCGGATTCGGCTCGCGATAGTGAACCGTCGGCGGAAGCATCCGGTGCCGCAAGCACAGGACCGACTTGATCAGTCCCGCTATGCCGGCCGCGGCCTCGAGGTGGCCGATGTTGCCCTTCACGGAGCCCACGACGCATTCATCGTCGGGCGCGCGGCCCTGCCCCACGACGGCGCCGAGCGCGTTCAGCTCGATCGGATCACCGAGCTTCGTCCCTGTGCCGTGCGTTTCGACATAGCCGACACTGGAAGGGTCGATCGCCGCGGCTGTGTAGGCAGAGCGGAGGACGTCTTGCTGCGAAACCGGATTCGGCGCGGTCAGCCCGTTGCTTCGGCCGTCCTGGTTCACGGCGCTGCCCAGGATCACCGCGTGGATGCGGTCGGCGGCGGAGACGGCATCGGCCAGGCGCTTCAGGACGACGACACCGACGCCTTCGCCCCGGACATATCCATTCGCCGACGCATCGAAAGGCTTGCAGCGCCCGTCCGGCGCCATGAATCCGCCCTGTGACAAGCCGATGGCGATCCAGGGCGATAGGATGAACTGCACTCCCGCGACGATGGCGCAGTCGCACTCACGCTCGAGGAGGCTACGGTGCGCCATGTGCGCGGCAACCAGGGACGACGAGCACGCGGTGTCGATCGCGACGCTCGGACCGCGAAAGTCGAACAGGTATGAGACGCGGTTGGCGGTGACGCTGTACGAGCTTCCGGTTATGGCGTAAGCGTCGATGTTCGCGGGGTTGTCCCGCAAGCACTCCCAGTAGTCGTAGCTGGAGACGCCGCAAAAGACGCCGGTCCTGGATCCCGCGAGGGCTTGGGGATCGATGGCGGCATCTTCGAGCGCGCGCCACGTATGGGTGACCACGAGCCGCTGCTGCGGCGAGACCGACTTCGCCTCGCGCGGCGCGATGCCGAAAAACTCGGCATCGAACATTTCGGCGTCTTCAATGAAACCGCCCCAGCGCGTGTTGAGCTTTCCGGCCGCGTGTGGATCCGGGTCGTACAGGGCATTCACGTCGAAACGTGACGGCGGCACAGGGCTGATCGCATCGCGGCCCTGCACGATCGTGCGCCAGAAACCCTCGGTGTCGGGTCCACCCGGAAATTGGCAGGAGATGCCGACGACGGCGACCGCTTCGCCCGGCGCGCTCAAGTCACGCCCTCCCGCCCGTGCTCGCCATGGCGCTCAAGTGTCCGGCCAGCTCCCGGATCGTCGGCCAGTCATATGCCACGGTGGGGGAGAGCTCGATGCCGAGCCATGCCGCGAGGTCCCCCGTCATCCCGATGGCCGCGGACGAATCCAGCCCGAACTTGGAGAACTCCTTGGTCGGGTCGACCCTGGCGTGCGGGATATCGAGCAAATCGGCGA
>Ga0207698_10003053_pt1 | contig 10034 bp, 3 predicted proteins | sample KBSCornC22_FD_184298 | JGI IMG/M metagenome (GOLD analysis project Ga0207698, IMG submission 184298) | Corn rhizosphere microbial communities from Kellogg Biological Station, Michigan, USA - KBS Corn C2-2 (SPAdes) (version 2) | ecosystem: Host-associated > Plants > Roots > Rhizosphere > Soil ...
TTCAGTACGAGAAGGTGAAGAAAGGGGAATTTGGGACTCCCGTCACGATCCGAGAATGGCAGTACGTAGGGCGAACGGTAGGAAGTCAGACGATCTACTTTCCGTGGAAGGACATCGAGTATCGGAGTTCCGCGAGCGGTGGCTCGGATCCGGTCACCACCGAGTACAGCTACCTCTGGAACCATTTTCAGGTGGTGGAAAAGACGACGACACTGCCTGTCGTGACGACGCAGCAGAATGGATCGGGCGTCGCGAACCAAGTGGTGGAAGCCTTTGATGACTTTGGACACTTGCTCTGGCGCAAGAACGCGCGCGGGTACATCGATGGCTTTACCTATGACCTGGCGACAGACGCGCTGGTACAGAAGACTGAAGATGTAGCCGGCGGCGCACCATGGGAGGCCCTGCCGACTCCGCCGGCACATCTCAACTTGATCACCAGCTATGAGGTTGACGATCACGGACGCGTGGTTCAGGAGCTCGGGCCAGCTCACAAGATCGATCTGGACGGTACGGCTACCATGGTGCGGCGGGCGACCTGGACCATTTACCTGGATGCGACTTTCCAGCGATGGCAGGCCACCGGTTTTCAGAAAACCGAGGATGAGAGCTTTACCCTGATTAATCCGGTGCACGTCCTGCGCTTCGACGCGGTGAATCGCTTGGTGGATGACATTCAGGCCGTCCGCGAGGACACGGACGGGCCCTTGACGGCTGCCGACGTCTTCCTGCAGGACAGTTGGGTGCGCTGGGCGTACAGCGACTACGGTCGTTTCGCCGAAGTAGCTCATCAGCGGGTTTATTTCAAAATCCCGGACGAACACTTCGGGAATCGCCACTCAAACTACAACCAAAGCGACTACAGCTACGACATCATGCAGCGGCGTGTGCGCGAGCGCAGCCCCGGCGGAACTATCACGCGGTACGTGTATCACCCGATGGGCTGGATCCTTGAAAAGTGGATCGGAACTGATGACACAGGTGCCAGCCAGACAAATCCCGCCGGGTGGGGCTCCTCGCTAAACAACATGGTCAAAGTGGAGGCTTACGAGTACGACCGGGGCCGCGCCGGACAGGACCGGAATCAGACGAAGATGGTGCGGTATTTGGATGAACATGACGAGAATGCGCGCGTTACCGTATACGGGTACGACTGGCGAAATCGGCGGACGAGCACAGATGGCGAAATCGACTTTTTTAAAAGCTACACCTACGATAACTTAGATCGGCAGACCAAAACTGATCAGCATGACACAGATGCTGAGGGGCACTTGGTGCGACGGAATATCATCCGCTATGACAACCGAGGCCGTATTTTTTGCAGACTTCGATACGGAGTAGACCCGGCCACAGGTACTGAGGGCAACGCGTTGAAAGATGACACCTGGTATGATCCCTCCGGAAATATACTAAAAAATCGGCCGGCTGGATCGCGCTCGTTTAAAAAGTTCGCATATGACGCTCTCAATCGACAGATCCTAAAGTATGTGGCTCTAGACCCCGATGAGAGCGGCTACGCTGCTGCCGGTAGCGTCACCGATGACACGGTGATCGAGCAGACAGAGACTCAATTGAACGCCGCCGGCGAGGTGATCTTCGTGACGCAACGTTCACGAGCGCATAATGCAAGTGGAACGGGCAAACTACTTGAGCCAACAGGAATGCAGCCGCAGGCGTGGGTGAACTATACCGGATACTGGCCAGGCACGTGGGAGGAGAGCGAGGACGAGGAATATTTGGTGCGTGTGGATGTCGCCACGGATTACGGTACCAATGCGGGGAGTACACCTACACGCCCTGATCTAGCACCGACCGGTAGCGATGATTTGCTGGTAACAACCGATGTTTACAATGATCGAGGCGAACGGTTCGAAATGAGGGATCCGGCGGGTCGTGTACAAGCTACGACTCTGGACGATGCAGGGCGGAAGATCAAGGTGATAACAAATGCGATGGAAGGAGGAACAAACTTCGATCAGAACCAGACGACGCTGTTTGCATACTCACCGGATGGACTGCTGGCTACCATGACTGTTCAGAACAGTGAGACCAAAGATCAAGTTACAAAATGGGTTTATGGATCATCATCCTCCGACTCGTCGGTTGCCAGCAGCCTTCTGTTGCGGCAGAAGATCTATCCGCACGCTTTGGGGCATTCACTGCAATTTGCGTACAATCGGGCAGGACAGCAAGTTACGATGACGGACCAGCGTGAAGTTAACCACGCCTACGTTTACGACAAACTCGGACGCCTGTTGCATGATGCTGTTACCTTGCCCCCTCTTTCGACGGTGGACAGTTCGGTGTTGCGGTTGAGTTATGAGTATGATGTCCGTGGCTTGACTGTGGCAATCACAAGCTACGACGCTGGGTCGCCGAGTTCTGGAAATGTAGTGAACCAGGTTCTAAATAGCTACGACAGCTACGAGCAGCTGCTCATTCAGCAGCAATCGCACCACCTTGCGGTCACGTCGACCAGCCCCAAAGTGCAGTACACCTACGCCGATGGCAGCGCCAACTCTATCCGGCGGACGAAGATGAGTTATCCGGATAGCCGGGAGTTGAACTACTCGTATGGCGTCGCGGCTGGCATAGATGACGAACTAAGTCGGGTCTCGGATTTGATCGATGACGACGGCACTACGCATTTAGCCAGCTATTCCTACGTAGGAGCGAGGAATTTCGCCATTGTAGAATACCCAGAGACGGGGATATCCCTCTCTTACGCCAACAGTCTCGGGACGGCCTATCCCGGTTGGGATCGATTCGGACGCATCATCGACCAGAACTGGGCAAAGAGTGGTACGGCAGTCGAGAGGCTCCAATACGGCTATGACCGCAACAGTAATCGAGTGTTCCGAAAGAATGTCCTTGCCTCCGCAGGGCATGATGAGATTTACACTTACGACGGATTGAATCAACTGATCACGCTAAAACGAGGTACGCTGGATACGGGCAACACTTCCTTCACCGGCCCGCCGTCTTCGGAAGAGGACTTTACATTCGACCCCACCGGAAATTGGGACAACTACACGACCAAGACGAACGGAACGACCACTCTCGCCCAAGATCGCACGCACAATGTTAACAACGAGATCTCTGCGATATCAGGGGCAAGCGATCACATAGGCTATGATTTGGTGGGAAACATGATCAAAACCCCACGGCCGGGGAACTGGAGCGCGATGTATCGACTGACTTGGGACGCGTGGAATCGCTTGATGAGAGTCGATACAGTTTCCGCGACCGTAGCGAGCTATGCTTACGATGCGCTGACTCGCCGCGTTACGATAACAGATAGCTCCAGCGTGGTCCGGCACTGTTATTACTCCGACCGGTGGAACATTTTGGAGGAACGGGTCGGATTCGGAATCAACCCCGAGCGACAGTTCGTGTGGGGTGAACAACGACTTGATGACCTTGTCCTACGCGATCGGTCGACGAGCCCGGCGGAGCGTTTATACAGCCTTAGCGATCCATTGAACGTCACTGCGATCGCGAATAACGTGGGCATCATTATGGAAAGGTACGAGTACAGCGCATTCGGCATTACCAAGTATTTAGACGCTTCCTTCTCCGGAATACCCGCCTCAACTGTATCATGGGAAACGAACTTCGGAGGATACCGACTCGATACAGACACGAAGTTGAACCAAGTCCGTTTCCGCTATCTTCACTCACGGCTGGGACGGTGGTTGAGTGAAGATCCTTATCTACTTCCCTACAACACGAGTTTTCAGAATTTTGTGTACGCCGGAAATAATCCAAAGACTAGTCTTGACCCTGACGGGCTGAAAGTTTCGGTCCGGAAGCCCATGACGGAATGCGACCACTATGTGCAGTGCTGCAAAGGGCGTCTCATAGTTCATTTAGGGATTATCACTGACCCCAAATGTAACCAAGCCCCATACCAGAAAAATGGCGATCTTAGAGATTGCATCATCGAGCACGAGCAGCTACATCTTTCGGACTATCTGAAGGAAAATCCTAATATTTGTGTTGGGCAGGCAGACGGCACTCCGTTAGGATACGATGACGATGAAGAACTTCGTCAAGCTGAATGCCGAGGTACCGAGGTCCAATATCATTGTTTGCAACGGAAAGTCTTGAAACATTCCTTTCCGACGCCGGCCCTGAAAGCTCAATGCGAAGATGGTTTTGCATCGATAAATTCTCAGCGACATGATAACAATTGTAAGCCCTTCAGGAGCCCATGTTAATATCTATCAAAAAAGTGCTGCTCGTCGCAATATGTATCTTTTTCGCCGTGCAACAAAATGGCAGGGCCAAATCGAATCGAAAAGAAGCCGTTTCAGTAACGCCTTCGAACATTAGTTCCAAACCACCAGCAGAGGAGGCGTATTTGTCAGTAAAAGCAGAAATCGAGCGTGGAAACGGTGGGGTTGTGTATCTGAAATTTACGATTGCAAATACAGGCGATCAGCCCATGATCCTCGGGAGCAATTCATTGCCCTGGAATTCGAACGGCCTTATTTTACGTCTCATTTCAGTGGAGAACCATACCGACTTGAAGCGCGGAGGTTCCCCATGTGGACCGAATGGACTAGTGGACGGAGTTACTGAAATTCCCGGCAGGGGAACGGTAAGCGGAAAGCTGGATCTAACCGATATAGCAGGTTCCTTAAGCGCAACACTCGAGACGTCGGATGTTGTAGTGTTTTGGTGTAGTGCCCCGCGGTTTCACCGCGATCACCGCGATAAAAGTCCGGATGTCACAGTGGAACATGCGAAGTATGGCGTTGCCTATATAAATAAAAACAGGTGACTGCCTTCACCTCGGCAACTGGCTAGTGCTGCGAAACTGATAAGTAGGCAACCAAGGATGACAAAGAAACCGAGAAGGTGCTGGCGAAGCGGAGCAATTGCTCCCTTGCTGCAAGCGGTTTCGCATGCTGCCTATAGATGTGTTTTGTGGCTCGAGCCATAATGTATTTGACTCGCGTATGAACAGATTGGAAGCTTATACGCGTTGCGAACATAATCTGCAACATCGATAACTCCGGGGAAACCAGTATCATGCGCTCAATTCTGCTCCTGTCGATTTTCAATTCTGTTTTGCGGCCTCTTCGCTACTTTGACGGATTTCTCGCGTTGTGAATCGGTGTCGTCGCTAAGATTTACCATTAGGAAAGGCACGAAATGTAACCTGAGACCAAGCAAAGCAAGCGAGGGGCACTTTCGGTGGCTTTCAAAGCTGAGCGGTGTAGAAAGCAGATTTCGACGGCCGGCTCGGCTAGCCCGAGGCGGTTTGATGCCGGAGCGGTCGGTCGTTTGCCTGAGGCCATCCGTTCCGCCAGGACTCGCGTTTGTTCAAAAGCTGTGTGGTTATTTGGTGCGAAAATTTCGCGCGCGGTGAAGCCTTCGCGCTTGATGGGAATCGCCCGTAGGCGCACTGTCGCCAGTGATGCGAACTTTAAAGCTCAGCAATTTCCAGTCCCCTGGGGATGTTCTAATGTTGACTGCAGCTGTGCGTGACCTGCATCGCTCACAGCCGGGAAAATTCACGGTGACCGTCCGTACGTCGGTGCCCGACTTGTGGGAAAATAATCCCTTTCTAGAGAATGCGACAGATTCTGACGCTGACTTTGAGGAGATCCGGTGTGAGTACCCGCTCATCAACGATAGCAATCGACTTCCGGGACATTTTCTGACGGCGTTCCCAAAGTTCCTATCGGACCGACTCGGGTTCCGGGTAGAGCTAACGGACTTTAAGGGGGACGTACATCTTTCGGAGGCGGAGCAGTGCTCCAAGCCGAGGATGCTCAGTGATATAGTTCGCAGAAATTACTGGCTGATTTCCGCCGGAGGCAAACGAGATTTCACGATCAAGTGGTGGGATCGCAAGCGGTATCAGGATGTTGTAAATCATTTTCGAGGCCGCGTCACCTTTGTCCAAGTCGGCGCGGAGGGGGATTTTCATCCCAAGTTAGATGGTACCGTGGATTTGCGTGGCAGAACGACTGTAAGGGAACTAGTACACCTTGTCCATCACTCTGCGGGTGTGGTATCACCGGTAAGCTTTCTGATGCATCTCTCAGCCGCCGTTCCGGTCGGCGATTCGCAGAAGTCACTCGGAAGTAAATCACGGCCCTGCGTCGTCATCGCCGGCGGCCGTGAGCCTCCGCATTGGGAAGCGTATCCGACCCATCAGTTTCTTCACACGGTCGGCGCGCTCGTTTGCTGTAGCGCTGGAGGTTGTTGGCGATCCAGAACAAAGATCCTTGGCGACGGCAGCGAGCACGATTCTCAACGTCGAGTGTGCGTAAACGTGGTAAATCACTTGCCGCGTTGCATGGACATGATCACTGCGGCTGACGTGATTCAAAGAATTGAGCTTTACTTGGACGGATGTCACAATAGACCGCCGCAGTTAAAACGGGTTTTGAAGGCGTTCGAGGCGGCCAGCAAGGAGCCTAATTCCAAAAAGGCGGACGGTTGGTTGAATGCGCTTTCGGCGCCCGCAATGATTGACGATGCAATCCTTAGAACTCCGGATTTCCCTGAGGGCCGCTTCAACGGAAGAGGAATTGTCATCGCCGCCGGTGGACCGACTTATCTCGCCTGCGCTTGGGTATGTATTGCAATGCTTCGAAAAGCGGATTGTCAGCTGCCCATCGAGATTTGGCATTTCGGCGAGGAGGAGGTTCCCGGATACTTGCAGCCCCTCTTCGACAGATTCAACGTGAAGTTTAAAGACGCGACAAGGGAGCGTAGAAAAATTCCGGCACGGCATCTCGATGGTTGGCCTCTCAAGGCTTACGCGATTTTGAATTCTAGATTCAAGGAGGTGATCCTACTGGATGCAGACAATGTTCCGCTCGTGAATCCGAGAACGATGTTTGATACGCCTGAGTACGCGAGGACGGGAGCTATCTTCTGGCCGGATCTGGGTCGGATCGGAGCTCAGAGTCCTCTATGGGAAATCTGCGGCGTAGAATACCAGAACGAACCAGAGTTCGAAAGCGGTCAAATCGTTGTCGACAAACAACGCTGTTGGCGTGCGCTTTCGCTAGCGCTATGGATGAACGAGCACGCAGATTTTTTTTATTTGCACATGCACGGCGACAAGGAAACATTTCATCTCGCTTTTCGTAGATTAGGGCATGAGTATTCAATGCCGGGAACTCCTCCCCGGGTAATAAAAGGAACTCTGCTCCAGCACGACTTTCGAGGTAATGTGATATTCCAACACAGGGGCACAGCAAAATGGTCGTGCAGTGACGCGAACGTTCGAGTTCCTGGGTTCGCACATGAAGATGCGTGCCTTGAATTCCTTGAGGCCCTTGCAACAACTCCGGAATGGCAGCGATTCACAGAGAAACCTGAACGGGTTGTACTGGGGCCAAAGCAGACCTTCGAGAGGTCGCTTTCGAAGGCCGGGTTTTACTTGCGTGCACCGGTCAATTCTTCCACCGGGTACGGTCTACATTCTTGCCAGATTGTATCGGACTTCCTCGACATGGGAGTCGCTGTTTCGTTAGTGCCTACCGCATTAGGCGAGACCTTTGCGGCATTGCCTCGCGTCGTGAAGGAGTGTTTGGCAAGTTCCGCTAAGACACTTGGGAATTTAGAATTACTCCTGCATCCGCCTTTTGCAGAGCTGTTACCCGGAAAGCAGTGCGTCTATTTCACAATGTGGGAGACAACTCTACTGCCGAGATCTTCCGTTGATCTTCTCAATAGAGCCAGATGTGTCGTCGTTCCGTGTCGATGGAATTTGGAGACCTTCCGTAACTCGGGCGTGACCGCGCCCATCTACGTGGTGCCATTGGGGATTAATGCGGATACATTTGCGTTCTCTCCGATGAAGTTAAATGGTCCGTGCGTTTTCGGAGCGGCGGCGAAATTGAAGGATTCTGACCCGTCGAGAAAGCGAATCGACACTGTGATAGAGGCTTTCCTGCTGGCATTTCCATCAGAGACGGATGTGCAGCTCCGAATTAAGGTGTTTCCAGACTGTGAGCTAGATGTTCCTAGTGACGAGCGGGTTCAGATTGTTGCTCAATACTTATCGGAGGCTGGGATGGCCAACTGGTTTGCTGGATTGACCTGTTTTGTTTCAGCATCTGCCGCCGAGGGATGGGGTTTAATGCAGCAGCAGGCCCTCTCCGTGGGGCGGCCAGTGATCACAACTTTTTTCGGGGGAGTCACTGAGTTCGTAACCGCGGATAATTCGTATATTGTCCCTCATATAGAGGTGCCAGCGACAGGGCGCTTTGCTGGGATGGGACGGTGGGCCCAAGCCGACAAAGGCGTGCTTATAGAGAACATGCAACGTGTTTACCGGGACAGGTCAGAAGCGAGTAAGAAGGGGCTGGTGGGATCGGGGGATGTTAGACACCTTACATGGAAAAGATCGAATGCCGCCCTGGCGTCCATACTCGACGATATACAATGCTCCTTGAAAGCAGCGCCGTTAGTTGGGGCCATGGATAACGAAGTCCCCCCGGAGACTCCACTCAAAGCCGGCTAAATGTCATAATGAGTACCCTCTTCATGGTCAGCACAACGCAAAGGTGTGGCTCCACTTGGATCGCCCGTTCGTTAGAGTCTGCTGCACAGAAGCTTCTTCGTCGCGATTGTGTCGACAGAAACTGGCATAAGCCACGCATATTATATGTCAACGGCCTGGAGCTTGGATTTCGGCTGAATAAAGCTTCGCCGGAAGCTGCGATCGCGAGACTAGCGGAGGCCTTGGCGAGCGCGACAGCGGACCTCGCTCGGAATGCGCCGATCGTACTCAAAACGCACGATGTTCCTAGTAGAGACTTCGCTAGGGTGTGCTCTATCATTAAAGATATGCGGTTCATTACAGCGAGACGAGATTTCAAGGATGTTGTAGTCAGTAGGTATTTCTACTATCGCTACTTTTGGAAATCGGCTTATGGGAAATTGCCTTGCTGCATCGCGATGGATTTTGGAGAAATCTCTGTGTTGCCGGATCGAGAGGCTCTATGCGTGCTCCTGGGAATGCCGGTAATCGATTCATGGGCGCGGGAATGGGCGGCATTCGAGACTGAGATTAATCGCGAAAAATGTCTCAGGCTAAACTTTGAAGAAATGCTCGACGGGACAGCATCGGTTAAGCTCTCGGAATTCTGCGGCTGCCAAATCTCGTTGCTCACGAACTTCGCAAGACAGCAGGAGACGGAAACAGCGAGTAGTGGACGTAGTGGCAACGCACGCTTCCATCGGCGCGGTATTTCCGGGGAATGGAAAGAGTGGTTCTCGGCGGAAGGGGGAGCGACATTGGATGAAATAGCCGCGGCGGCGATTCTGCAGCAACAAAAGTTGGTCAATGGAGTCGTCTGAAGCGTAGAAATACCCGGAGGTTCACAAGCGGTTCATGTTCCAACATTCTACTCAAGAAGGCGGCGGCTTGTGATTTTAGATGGAGCCCAACACGCGCGGAGGAAGCGGGGGGAAGCACAACAGTTCCAAAAAAAGCAGAATTAATGCCGTTGCAAGCAGAGGATGAGATGGGCTTCGGCCAACGGAAGGTCTACCGCCGAGAAGGTACTATTCCCTATCATCGCTTCGGCATCAATTCAAAGCTCTTCAGCTCTTCCCTGTTCCGGTAGACGGGTAGACGGTGCTGATCCAGTGATCCTTTGATTTCTGATCTTTCAAGAAGAAGTCTTCGACGGTCTTCTCGTCAGCGGAAAGCGCCAAGACTCTCAAGCGTGCTTTGGAGTGCTTTAGCTTTTGCCGAGTGGTGTGCAAAATCCGTCGTCCTGGCGGGATTTGGCACCTAGCTAGCCCGGATATTTCATCTGCGGAGCAAAAAATAGCGAAGTCCCCGCGGTAAACCGCTACGGCTGATGGTGTTCAAGCACACAATCGAAAGGACCTCGCTAATGCCAAATTGTACGCAGCAGGATTTCAGTTTTCCAAGCTTCGATCGCCGTAAAATTGAGGCCAACTTCGCCGGTGGAGACGTTTCGAGTGACGGCGGGCTGCTCCTGCTGCGCGAGGCGGATCGCCGGCTCGGTTTGCTCAAGGCGTTGGATGCG
>Ga0207698_10003063_pt1 | contig 10018 bp, 6 predicted proteins | sample KBSCornC22_FD_184298 | JGI IMG/M metagenome (GOLD analysis project Ga0207698, IMG submission 184298) | Corn rhizosphere microbial communities from Kellogg Biological Station, Michigan, USA - KBS Corn C2-2 (SPAdes) (version 2) | ecosystem: Host-associated > Plants > Roots > Rhizosphere > Soil ...
TTTTGTTGTATCGGTTCTTTGTAAGTTTAAAGAATCCAAAATTAAAGTTGTATCTCTCTTTTGTAACTGTAAGGTGTCAGAAATTTTGGTTGTATCCCTGTTTTGTAGTTGTGAAATATCTGTAGTTGTATCGCTCTTTTGCAACTGTAGGCTATCTTTTATTTCAATATTTTTTTCTTTGGAAATTGATTGTATTGAATCCTTTTTTAATGAATCTTTTTTTAAATGAATTAACTGCAAAGAATCTGGTAAAATGGCCTTTTCTTTTGGCAAATTTTCTTCTTTTAAATTTCGTCGCTGTGTATTTAAAGAATCTATCAGGTGTGCAAGACGGTAAGACGAATCCTTTTCATTCTTGAGCTTTGGAGATGGGATTTCCTTTGTAGAATCTCCATTTAGAATTGTGTCCGCCATCATTTTTTTATGCAACGAGTCATTGGCAAGCGAATCATTTTTTACGATAAAATCCTCATTTTTTATAACTGTCGAGTAGCCGGAAAAGATAGTATCTGCAGCTACATAAATGCTATCATTCTTTTGTTTAATAATTAATACCGGCTTTCTTGTAGCAAGAAATGAATTATTTTTTTTATGAAGAAAAATTTGGTTTGCAAAAACGATATATCCGCCTGCAGAATCCTTCACTATAGCATTGCCTTCTAACTGCGCATCGCCGGATTTATTATCAAGCGCCATGTTATTAGCAATGTAAACTCTTTTGCTGCTATCTATCACAGTTGTCCGGCTTGTGAACAAGGCATTGCCGGTATTGAAATCGTAAGTGCCCTGCGTGGTATAAATATCTACCTCTTTGTTAGTAATATGCGTATTACCTGTATAGTTAGACGCCTGCGATTTCATGTTATACAAAAGCGAATCGGTTATAATGTGATTTTTCGGTTCATTCACTATCACATTATTTTTAAAATATACATCTTTGGTATCTGCATAATAAGTTCCATCCTGACTGGTTATCGTTGTTTTTCCATTAACAACCTTTCCACCATTGTGATAATTGCCGATGCCGGTTCCAAGATTGTAATCAAGCTCCTGTGTAAAAATCGTGCTTTTTTTGTCGTAAAGTTTTACGTCTTTCTTAAGAAACGCTGTTTTATCTGTACCAATGTATTTCAGGTATTGAGCATAAGTTTGTACACTATCGGCCTGGTTTATATGAACATTTCCAAAAGCTTCTACGATATGAGTATTCGGGTTAATGGCGATGCTATCAGCATTAAAAATTGTAGTGCCCTGCTTCACGATTGCTCCGCCGGCAATAGTTTGTAAAGTGGTTACGGAATCAATGTGTATGCTGCGCATGCTGGGGCCACGTATAATCTCAAACTCCTTTACGGTTGTATCTGCCTTTGCTTTTGATGTATCCGTTCTGGTTATTATCGTATCGGGCTTGGGCGGCGCAACTACAGTTTGAGAAAATGAAATAAAACTAACCAGCAATAAAAAAATTGTGAAGCAGATTTTTACCGGGATGTTCATCCTTACTTTTTAACCACTTTTAGCGTATCGTCAATCAAAGGAGCAGTAATATATTCACCTTTGTCTTTTTTACCGAATACCGAAATATTTACATAACGTTTTGGATGCACTCTAATATCGTCGATAAGAATATTCAATTTGTTAGACGTTGACTCAAGGTTATCATACAGCTTTGTATCATTCAAAAGTAAACCTATAGAGCCGTCTTTACTGTTAATTTTATCTGAACTCCTTTTGAAATTAGCTACCGCAGCATTTAGAGTATCTAGAGTATTTTTGAGGTCTATTTCAGCAAACTTTTGCGAAGCAGCTCTTGCATTTTCAAGAATACTGTCCAGCTTTCTATTATTGGAATTAAGATTGGCAGTAAAGTCACTTACATTTCTTAATGAACTTGACAAAGCGCCGTTTTGTGTATTTAATAATTCCTGCAAGGAAGCGGCTGATAAAGCGAAAGAAGCAGTTGTTGTATTCAAGTTGGATATAATCCCCTTTATATTATTCTTTGTGCTGGGGTCAAAAACACCAGTAACAACATGCATTACAGAATCTAAAGATTTTACAGCATTACGAACTTCATATAAAACAGGATTTATAATTTTTAACGCTTCATCGAAAGCACCGCTGCTAAGTGTTGTTAATAAAGTATCGTTGTTTTTTAAATAAGTTGATGAATTACCCAACTGTATTTCCAGGGAAGGGCTGCCCAAGAGGTTAGGATTAATAACTGCAAGCGAATTGTCAGGAATATTTACATCTTTAGTAAGATTAACCGTAACTACAATACGTCTCATATCCTTGCCGCCATCTACACTTTCAACACGCCCTATCTGCACTCCATTGATGATAACAGGATTTGATTTGGCAAGCGTTTGAACATCCTGGTAAACCGCATAAATATGCTTTTCTTTTTTAAAAAGGCTTTTCCCTCTTAAAAAATTAAATCCCAGTGCCAGTAATGCAATACCTACAACCGCCATGATTCCTATTTTCGTTTCGTTGTTGATTTTCATATTTCTTTTCGATTACTTTTTAAATGTGTTTACAGATGATTAAAGTTATTAGTTCCGAACCTGTAAAATCAGCATTGCGAAAATAGTAAATCTTTACCGGCAGAAAACCGGCAATATGTTTATAGACACATGAATGCGAAAACGCACATAATTCATTAACACAAAATGGAAGACATTCAAATAGCAAGAAGATTGTAACAGCTACTTCGAATTTATAGCAGCAGCATTTGCATTTGCTGGTGAGGACTCAACCTGGTTTTTATATTTTATAAGCGCACGGGATATCGATTCTGCAATTTCCTGCTGGCCTTTTTCACTGTTCAAATAACGCTCATCATCATAGTTATCAATAAAGCCGGTTTCAATAAGCACCGCCGGCATTTGAGTTGCCTGTAATACCCAAATACCTATCTCCCGTTGCCACACGCCAAGATTATTTCTGCCTATAGCGGCAATTTCATCCTGCACGTCTGTTGCTAACTGGTAGCTTCTTTTAAAATAACGTTGAGTATATAAAAGCGCACTGGCTTTCCATTCAGGGCTATCGTAATTAATATTTAACGTACTATCGTTACTCTCAGTATTAAATTGCATATCACTTTCTGCAAGCGCCTCTGTTTTGGCGTTAGTCTTATGTGAGGCAATAATAAGTGTGCTGGTACCCTTTCTGCTGGTAGGTAATTTGTAATATTCTCTTACCGGAACTACATGCGTGTGTGGTGTTCTTATTTTTTTTCTTTTACTTCCTTTGCCAACATATTTTGTAGTATAGTAGGTTTCTTTGCGATGGCCTATAATTCTTGATGCAGTTTTCAGCCTTACTGCATCAGCATGTATGCATACAAAAAGATCACCGTGGTTATCGTTGGCAATTTGCGCTTTTTCCCGGGGATTTTGATAAACGTCAGTTGTACGGGTAGGAATAATAGTTACATCCGGTAAATCTTTTTGAAGCTGTGCAACCACTTTTAACGAGATGGCCAGCGTTATGTTTTTTTCTTTGGAATTTAATGAACCTTCATATTCACTTCTTGCGCCATCGTCCTTTCCGCCGTGGCCCGCATCTACTATTATAGTCCTTATTTTTTTTGACGATTGTGCGATACTAACTGAAGAAAACAGCATCAGGGCGGTTAATACAAAAAGAATAGAAACCGTTTTTTTAAATTGAAACATCTGGTATAATATTTTATGGGTCAGTAATGCCGTTTATAATCTTCACATATCCTTAATTGGATTATCTCTACTTTTGTTTTCTACTGCTATGTACATGATAAACAAAGTTAGCTTAAAATACCTCCTTGCTTTATTGATATCAGCTACCCTCTGGATATTTACGGTTCAAAGCAGGGATAAAACTTATCATGCCTCTTCATTTCACACATCTTCAATTTATAACGCAGACACAACACCCGCAAAGAAAAAAAATATAATTGTTGATAAAAAGCTAAAATCTCAAAACGACACAATACCCCAAAAAATTGTATTGCCCGGCGATACAATTTCTATAAATAAAAGTGATACAGCTTCCACTGATACATCAGGCTTAAAAAAAAATGTAGACACGCTAAATTATGTAACCTCTAAAAATGCGCCTGATACCGTAATTGAATACTCGGCGGAAGATTCAATGGTGGTAGATGTTCCTGGAAAAATGATCACCCTATATGGCAAAAAAGCTACCACGGAATACAAAGACAATAATCTTACTGCACCAATAATTACACTTGACCAGGAAACAGGAAATATAATTGCATCCATAAAAAGAGATAGTGCAGGAAAAGTGATTGCATTGCCAACTTACAAACAGGGAGATTTTCTGTCTCAAAGTGATTCTATAAAGTTTAATATGAAAAGTGGGAAGGGACTTACTAAAAGCACTTACACACAGCAAGGAGAAATGTATGTATATGGAGAAACAATAAAAAAGATTGATAACAATGTATTTTATGCATTGCGTGGAAGATTTACAACATGCAACCTTGATACGCCGCATTTTGCATTTGTAAGTAACAAAATAAAATTTATAAATAATAAAGTTGCCATTACAGGACCTGTACATCCTGAGTTTGAGGGAGTGCCAATTCCTATTTATTTTCCTTTTGGCATCTATCCGCTTAACCAGGGAAGGCATTCCGGAATGCTGCAACCTACTTTTACTACCAATGAACAAAGAGGCCTTGGGCTTGAGGGGATCGGCTATTACAAAATAGTAAATGAATATTGGGATGTTATTTTAAGAACAAGTATATATTCTTATGGAGGGTGGAGCTTAAGTATGAACCCGAGGTATAAAAAAAATTATCGCTACAGCGGAAGCCTCACGTTTGACATACAAAATTTTAATACCAATTTCAAGGGAGACCCGGATTTTGTACACAACCGAAGTTATCATTTAGCATGGAATCATAGCATGGATAGCAAGGCAAGGCCAGGTGTAAGCTTCTCTGCAAACGTAAATGCGGGAAGCAGCAGTTACAATAGAAACGTACCTGATCAGCCCAATCTCAATTTTTCTAATCAGTTGCAATCGTCAATTGCTTATTCAAAAACATGGAAAGACAAACCCTTTAATCTTACAATAACAGCCAACCACAATCAAAATACCAACTTAAAAATTATTAATGTCAACTTGCCCGACGTGGCTTTCAACGTACAAACAATTTATCCGTTTCGAAAAAAAGAATCTATAGGTACGCCTAAATGGTATGAAAACCTGGGAATAGCATATAACGGAAATGCAAAAAGTCTTTTTTCGTTTTATGACACATTGCCGCAAATTTTTAAACAGATTGCTGATACTTTCCAGTTTGGCGCTCATCATTCATTCCCTATTACGCTTTCGCTTCCGCAAATGGGTGCTTTTCAGGTAGGCCCTTCCGTTAGTTATGACGAAACCTGGTATCAAACAAGAACTATTTACAGCTGGGACTCAACAACCCAAAGGCTTGATACCATGGTGTCAAAAGGTTTTTATACAGCAAGGCAAATGTCATTTGGGTTGGGCATTTCTACCAGAATTTTTGGAATGATAACTTCAAAAAAGAAAGATTCAAAAATACAAGCAATACGACACGAGATTACGCCAACAATAGGTATTAGCTATAAGCCCGAGTTTAATAAAGGCAGTTTTTACACTACACAATATGATGCTGCGGGAGATAAACAGGCTTTTTCTGTATATCAAAGAAATAATGTTTTCGGAGCCTATTCGCCGGGAAGGTTTGGCGGCATTACGTTTGGTGTGGATAATAATATTTCCATGAAAGTTCGGAATAAAAAAGATACAGGTGAAAATGCTTTAAAAAAGATTTCATTAATTGACGGGTTAAGCATTAATGGTAGTTATAATTTTTTCGCAGATTCATTTCAGTTAAGCCCTTTGCAATTATCTGCAAGAAGCAATCTTTTTAACAAGATAAATATTACAGCAAGCGGCCAGCTTGACCCTTATGATGTAAACGGCCAGGGCCAACGTGTAAATAGGTTGCTTTGGCAAAGAAAAGCTTTAACCCTGGGCCGGTTAATAAGCGGTAATGTTTCCTTGTCTACATCATTGCGAGGCGGCGATAAAACTAAAGACAATTCCAAAACACAGGTAACAGCAAGTGATGAAGCAGCGCAACTTGGTTTAACCGATGATCAATATAACAGCGACCTCGCATATATAAGAAACAATCCTGGCGAATATGCAGATTTCAATGTGCCCTGGTCAGTTAATTTAGCCTATGCCTTAACGTTTTCTAAAAATTTTATTATTCCTACCGGGTTTGCAAGCACCATTTCGCAAAACGTAAACTTTGGTGGAACGCTGGGTTTAACCAAAAAGTGGCAGTTAGCAGTAAATGGATATTACAACATTAGCCAGGGCGAACTCAACCAGGTTTCGTTATCTCTTTCGCGGGATTTACATTGCTGGCAAATGTCAATATCGGTTTCTCAAAGCAGCCTGAGTCGCTTTTTCAGCATTAATATCAGCCCTAAATCTCCTTTATTGAGGGATATAAGAGTAAACCGCACCAGGAGCTATTATACAAATTTGTAAGGCGAATTATTTTTAAAACGAATTAATCAGGATATATCAGGTTCCGGCTCTGACCGAATTATAAATTGATTATCACTTTGCATGATCAGCTCCAGTTCTTCAGTAGATTTTCTGATTTCGTTTATATACACCTCCTGGTCGCGGATAGCGGATAGTTTTTTCAAAGCCTGTTCATCGTATTTAAAGAAAGTATTCGCAAGATGCCTGGCGGTATATTTTCTATAGCCCAACAACGACATTGCGTCTATACCTACACGCAAGCTAGTATCCAGCGATTCGCGATAAATGTGGAGCAGCCCTGCATTCATCTGGTCATAGGCTTCATACCGGTTGGCAGATCTTACCAGCATGTGAAGATGAGGAAAATGCTTTTTAACCGTTTCCACAAGCTCTGCTCTTTTTTCTGAATCGCCTATGGTAATAATAATAATGCTGGCCTCTTTTGCGCCCGCAAATTCCAGTAACTCTGCCCTGGAAGCATCTCCATAGAATACATTAAATCCCATTTTTCTTAAAACGTCTACCCTGTCAGAATCAATATCAAGGTAGGTAGCATCTATTTTATTTGATTTTAAAAATCGTCCGACTGTACTTCCAAAATGGCCAAACCCTGCGATGATCACTTTATTGCGTTCATCAATTACATCGGGCTCTCTTTGTGGCTTTGTTTCAGTGCCGAGCCTGGGCAAAATTAATTTCTCATTGAGCAGCATTACTATGGGTGTTAAACCCATACTAATGGCCACTATGGCAATCATCAGGCTCACAGTGTCGGGTGGTAATATTCCCTGTTGTAGTGAAAATGATAATAAAACAAAAGCAAATTCCCCAACCTGGCTTAGACTAAAAGAAAAAATGAAATTAGGCTTTACGCCCATTTTAATTATCCTTCCTAATAATAAGAGCACGCCGCTTTTGATGATGATAAGAAGCAAAACCCACGATATTACGGCGCCTATCTGATCAGCCACTAAATGAAAATTGATAGAAGCGCCAATGGTCATAAAAAAAATCCCTAGTAATAATCCTTTAAAAGGCTCAATATCGCTTTCCAGCTCATGGCGGTACTCGCTGTTGGCCAATACTACGCCCGCAAGAAACGCACCCAGGGCGGGGCTCAGACCAATCTGGCTCATTAATTCCGCTATCGCAATTACAATTAGCAGCGACATGGCAGTAAATATTTCACGCATTTCTGTCTTGGCTATTATGCGAAGTAAAGGCCGGATCAAAAGCCTGCCTACAATAATTATCGCAGCAATGGAACCAAGTACTATCAAGCCTTTTAGCCAGCCCGGCTCACCATCAACCCATGTCAAATTTTTCGCAACTCCGGCCGCTTTGCCTGATGTACTGAAAAGAGGCAGGATGGCGAAGATGGGAATAACGGCCACATCCTGGAACAATAATACAGCAAATGCACTCTGGCCTGCCGGAGTTTTCAGTAAACCTTTTTCAGATAAAATTTGCAGCACAATTGCCGTTGAAGACATAGAGAGAATCATGCCCAGCACTAAGGCATGTTCCCATCCAAATCCAAAAGCCATAGCCAATGCAGTTACGCAGACAGTGGTTAAAATTAACTGCATCAATCCCAGGCCCAGAATGGATTTCCGGAGCTTCCAAAGTAATTCGGGTTGCAACTCCAAACCAATAAGAAAAAGCATCAACACCACGCCAAATTCTGCAAACTGCAGAATGCTTTCTCCTTCTTCACCCACAAAACCCAATATAAAAGGGCCTATAACCACCCCGGCTAAAAGATAGCCGAGAACAGAACCGAGGCCAAGCTTTTTTGCAACGGGTACAAAAATTACTGCCACCGTCAAAAATATAATAGCCTGGAAAAGGAAGTCATGCGGGTTCATATTGTTCAATAGGTTTGCCTATGTAACAAGGCTGTTTAATAATGTAGTAGCTGATAACTTTGGATCATTGAGATCGCTATCACCTATCAGCGTTAAAAGATCTTTATATTGCCGGCCATATTCCGCAATTGCAGCATTACTTAGTTTTTCTGTTTCGGGTACCCAAAATGGAGGCAGGTAGATCATCTTGCAAATTTCTGCCGTTCTTTCAAATGGCAGTAAAAAATCTCTGATGGTAGAATTATGAAAACATTTCTTTTGAAATGCCTCCAGCTCCCCACCAGAAGTTATCACATTAAAAATTCTCTTTCCTTCAAGGGCATAGTTCTCATTTCCATAAGCCCAGCCATACTCAAATACCAGGTCTTGCCATTGTTTTAATAAAGCCGGTCCGCTATACCAAAAAAAGGGATGTTGCCACACGATTACGTCATGTGCTGAAAGAAGTTTTTTTTCTCTTTCTACGTCTACTTCAAAATCAGGATAATTTTCATAAAGGTCATTGATGGTTACATTTGGCAGTTGCTTTATATGATCGAGCAAGGATTTATGCATGGTAGAGCGCTCAAACGCAGGATGGGCAAAAAGTACCAGTATTTTGTTCATTTAATTGCTGCTTTCGTTGATGGTCAAATATTACTTTTAAATCGTACTGCTTCCTATAATGCATTTTTTACACCACAAAGCTTTATTAATGCAGCTAACGCTTTGTTGTTTTTTTATCTTTAACATCTTTCTTAATTACTTCTTCCCTGTCTTTCTTCAATTGGTTCATTTTATCAGCTTCGTCTATAGAATGAGACTCGTGCAGGCTTTCATCCTTTTTTGTATCGAATTTTAAATGACTGTAATATTTCTGTATTACTTTCAATTCTTCTTCCGACATATTTTCTACATCTACCAGGCGGTTGCTGGCAAATTCATGCGCAGCAACAAGCTCGTCTAATTTTAGCTGCACAGCCATCGATTCTTTGTTTTGAGATTTTTGAATTAAGAAAACCATTAGAAAAGTTATAATAGTAGTGCCCGTATTGATTACCAACTGCCACGTTTCGGAATAGTGAAAAAAAGGCCCCGAAATCGCCCATAACACAATGCAGGTAAATGCTATAATTATAGCAGTGGTACTGCCTGTAGCAACTGCTACCTTCGATGCAAGCTTTTCAAAAAACCCCCGTTTGTCTTTTTTGTTTTTCTTTTTCATAATGCTATGTGTTTTTTAGAATTTATAGTTGAAATGCGCTTATAACAGTATGTTTCATAAGGCAGCACGAACTTATAATTTTTATTAAACAATATTTATATAATATTTCCTGTAAAGAAAAATTTCACCGGCTTTTAAGTGATAATTTATAACACTTAAGACTCTGTGCTGTGCGTATGCTTCTTTCTCAAATGCCTGGCCAGGAATACCCGCAAGGCCGGTAGCTATTAGTAACTTTCTTTAAAAGCCTGCATAATTTTTGATATTATTTAAGTGTGTCCGACATAGTTCTATATGCTATTGATAACGATAAAGACCTGCTTCGTGCCATAAAGTTATTTTTATGTAAAAGGGATTTTAAGGTCTTTACATTTTCCAAATGGCACACCGC
>Ga0207698_10003064_pt1 | contig 10016 bp, 7 predicted proteins | sample KBSCornC22_FD_184298 | JGI IMG/M metagenome (GOLD analysis project Ga0207698, IMG submission 184298) | Corn rhizosphere microbial communities from Kellogg Biological Station, Michigan, USA - KBS Corn C2-2 (SPAdes) (version 2) | ecosystem: Host-associated > Plants > Roots > Rhizosphere > Soil ...
ATAGAACGGAAAGAACGCCCAGTTGTTGGCATCGCCCTTGTCGAAACCCGACGGCCGGCCTTCGTAGCCGTTGAGCGCCAGCCGCTCATAGGCGTTGCAGTCGTAGACGCACAGGGCCCGGAGGTAGTCGTTGAAGCCCCAGTGCCCGGTGGTCCGCACATAGACGGCGTAGCGCAGGCCAAGGCCAATCAGCATCAGATAGAACGGCAGCAGCACATAGCCGGGAATCCGCCACGTCCATCGGTGCGCGGCGGCTTTTTCTCGAGCGAAGGTTTCATCCATCGGCGCGGCAGTCCACGAGTCCCACGGGGGCCGAAGCCCTTTTAGCGCATAGAAACGCCCGAACCCAACAACTTAGCTGGCCTCGGGCGGTTCCGTGCACCTTGCACAACAATTGGGCGGGACACGCAACCAAAATGCGGCCTCGCGTCTTTGTGACTCACCGAACTGCGTCACGGAGTTTCCACAAAAATGAACGGCATCATCTATCTCGTCGGCCTTGTCGTCGTGATCCTGGCCATCCTGTCCTTCTTCGGGCTGCGCTGAGGAGGCGAACCCATGACGATCGAACGCGATGTGGTCATCGCCACCGGCCCAGCCGCCGGCGGCATCCAAGAACATCATTCCTATCTCGACTGGCCCGCGATCATCGGCGGCATCATCCTCGCTTCGGCGATCTCCCTGCTGCTGCTGACCTTCGGCTCGGCCGTGGGGCTGAGCTTTGCCAACTTCCACACCTACAACGGTGTGTCGCCGGTGTGGGTCGGCATCGCCGCGGCGAGCTGGCTGCTCTGGGTGCAGATTTCGAGCTTCATGTGCGGCGGCTACCTCACCGGCCGCATGCGCCGGCGTTTCCACGATGCCACCGAGCATGAGAGCGACGTGCGCGACGGCGCCCACGGGTTGCTGGTCTGGGCCGGCGCGCTGGTCGTCGGCGGCATCATCGCGGTGAGCGGCGTCGGCGCCGCGGCGAGCGCCATCGGCAATATCGTCGGCACTGCCACCAACGCCGCATCGAACGTCGCGCAGGGTGCGGCCGCCAACCCGCAGGCGGCGAATGCCGCGAGCGCGCTCGATCCGACCGGCTATTTCGTCGACGAACTCTATCGGCTGCCGCCCGGCGCCGCGGCCCCGCAGGGCAACAATGCCGGCGAGGTCCGTGCCGAGACCGGCCGCATCCTCGCGGCCAGCGCCACCAGCGGCGTTTCAGCCGACGACAAGGCCTATCTCGGCCAACTCGTCGCGCAGCAGACCGGCCTGCCGGCCGACCAGGCCAATGCCCGCGTCGACCAGGTGCTGAAGGCCGTCGACGATGCCAAGGCGAAGGCCGCCGATGCCGCCGAGACGGCGCGCAAGACCGCCGTGCTCGCGGCCTTCCTCACCGCCGCCTCGCTGCTCGTCTCCGCTGTGGGCGCCTATTGGGCCGCCATGAAGGGTGGCCGGCACCGCGACGAAGGCACCCAGTTTGCCGACGTGTTCGGCCGCTACTGATCAGGAGGACAAGCAGATGTTTCGTGCACTCGGACTTTGGCTCTTGGGCGTGCCGATCTGGCTGATCATCATCATCTTGCTGTTCGTGCACCGCTAAAGCGTTTCCAGGAAAAGTGGCACCGGCTTCCGGTGCGGAAACGCGGAAAAACAAGAGTGCAGCCGCAGCAGATGCGAAAGGCGGGTCCCCAGACCCGCCTTTTCTTTTGGCTCAGCCCGCCGACCGCACCATCGGCGCGAACGGCATGGTGTCGTCCTCGCCGTCGAGCAGCTTGCGCACCTGGGCGGCCGGCATCGGCCGGGCGATGAGGAAGCCTTGCGCTTCGGTGTAGCCGGCGGCGTGCACGTTGCGCAACTGCGCCGGCGTTTCGATGCCCTCGGCCGTGGTGACGATGCCCATGCCATGGCCGATCTCGGCGATGGCGCGCACGATGGTCTGCGCGCCCTTGGCGTTGTCGATGGCGCGCACGAAGGCGCCGTCGATCTTGATCTTGTCGAACGGGTAGCTGAGCAGATAGCTCAACGCCGAAAAGCCGGTGCCGAAATCGTCGAGCGCGATCTTCACCCCGAGCGCGTGGAGCTGCCGCAGCGCGTCGAGGTTGGCGGCGCTGTTGTCGAAGAACACCGATTCAGTGATCTCGATCTCGACTCGCTCCGGCGCGAGGCCACCCGAGCCGAGGGCGTTCATGATGGTGGCGACCACATTGCCGCGCTGGAACTGCACCGAGCTCACATTGATGGCGACGCGCACGTCGCGCGGCCATCTGGCGGCTTCGGCGATGGCCTCGCGCAGCACCCATTCGCCGATCGGCACGATGAGGCCGGTCTCTTCCGCCACGGGGATGAAGCGCGAAGGTGGGATCAGGCCGTCCTCGGCGTGATGCCAGCGCAGCAGCGCCTCGAAGCCGCATAGCGCCTGACGCTTGAGGTTGAGGATGGGCTGGTAGTTGATTTCGAACTCGCCGCGCTCGAGCGCCAGCGCGAGGTCGCGTTCGAGCCGGCGGCGGTCGCGCAGCGCCCGGTCCATGTCCGGCTCGAAGAACCGATAGCTGCCGCGCCGTTCGGCCTTGGCGGCGTAGAGTGCCAGATCGGCGTTCTTGAGCAGGTCGTCCGGCGTCACGCCGTCGCCGGGCGCGACCGCGACGCCGACCGAGAAGGCGAGCTCGACATCCTGCCCCTCGATGCTGAACGGCCGTCTGCCGGCCTCGGTGATCGCCACCGCGAGCATATGCGCGTCGCGGGCGACGCTCCCCACGTCCATGACCACCGCGAACTCATCGCCGCCCATGCGCGCAGCCATGCCCCGGCTGCCGGTCGCGACCTCGAGGCGGTGCGCCACCTCCTTGAGCAGCGCGTCGCCGGCGGCGTGGCCGAGCGTGTCGTTGACCGACTTGAAGCCGTCGAGATCGATGAGCAGGAGCGCGAAACTGCCGAGTCCGTCGATCTCGGCGACGCATTCGGCGAGCCGCTGCTGCAGCATGTGCCGGTTGCTGAGGCCCGTCAGCGCGTCGTGGTAGGCGCGATGCGCCAGCTCGTCCTGCAGCCGGGTGAATTCGGTGATGTCCTTGTGCGTCGCAACCCAGCCGCCATCGGGCAGCGGTACATGGTTGATCGACACCATTTCGCCGGTGTTGAGCCGGTGGATGTCGATGAACGGCGCCCGCCGGTCCACCCGTCTCAGGCGCTCCTGCGCGTAGCGCTCCGGATCCTCGCCGACAAATGTATTGGCGGCGATGCGGGCCTTGACGATGTCCGCAAGCGGCGTTCCCGGCCGGCCGAAGCGCCGGCTGAGATGGTAGAGATCGAGGAAGTAACTGTTGCAGTAGACCAGACGGCTGTCGCGATCGAAAATCGAGATGGCGTAGCCGGTACTGTCGAGCGCCGCGGCCATCCGGCGCTTCTGGAGCCGCATCGTCCGGCGCAGCTCCTTGAGGTCATGCGCGCGCCTGGCGAGCTCCACCGTGAGCCGCGATTCGAGCGCCGCCAGCGCCTCGGCATGCGCCTTGTCGGACTGCGCCAGCTCATGCCGTGACGCGTCATAGGCGGCGGCCACGAGCTCGAACAGGCGGTCGAGGTCGAGTTCCCCGTCCGCTCCCCGGGCCTCGTTGAGCTGCCCGGCGAGACGCGCGTCGACTGCCTCTGCGGGCATCCGTTTCCTTTCGGGAGGGCCGGAAATCCGGCCATTTTCTTGCCGCACAGGCTAGTCCCGACGCCGTAAACATAGGGTTAGTTTGGGGGTGTGTTTCGGTGCGATCGCGCCCCGGTCAGGGCAGCAGCCCGGCATAGAAACCAGGCGTCGATCCAGGGATTTCGAGCGCGTCGAGCCGCTTGGTGTAGAACCCGACGGGACCCGGATCGCCGATGATCGCGTAGGCGTAGCCAGCGCCGGCCATGGCCTGGAGTGTCGCCATCAGCAGCGCTTCGCCGAGGCCCTGGCCGCGTTCGGCTTCGTCGACGCCGGTGGGACCGAAAAATCCCTTCGCGGTGCCGTCATAGCAGGCAAAGCCGAGGATCTGCTGGGTGCGGACCGCGATGAACACGGTCGGCGGCTGCTGGCTCAGCCCCACCGCCGCCTCCGATCGCCAGTGCCGGCCGAAACGGCTGCCGATCCATTCGAGGATGGTGTCGCGCTCGGGCGGCAGCGCGCGGCGCACGATGACGCCGGCGGGTAATGTCGTCGCCGGCGCCGGCAGATCGTAGAGGCGGACCAGCAGGTCGGACATCAGCCGCGGTCCCACCGGCCGTAGAGATTGGGCATCAGGCCCACGGCGCCGGCGAACCGCGCCCAGGATTTGTTCGCCGGCGCGGTCCAGCCGGTTTCGGCAATCGCCGACAGGCGCGGGAACACCAGCCGGTCGAACACCGCACGGTCGCCCATCGGTTCCGACCAGATGCAGGCCTGGACGCCGGTGAACTTCGCCTTCTCGCTGTCGCTCCAGTTGGCGACCGGATCGAAGGCGTAGGTCTGTTCGGGCGAAGAGGAGCCGGCCCAGCCGGCGCCCGGCTCGTGCCAGTCCGGGCTGTTGGCCATGTCCAGATAGTAGGCCTGCCCCGGCGCCACGACGACCTCGTAGCCATCGGCCGCCAGCTTCTGGCTGCCTTCGACATTGACCCAGCCGACGAGGTAGCAGTTCGCCTTGTCGATGCCGCCACCATGCGCCGCCTCTTCCCAGGCGCCGGTGATCCTGCCCTGGCTCGTGAGGAAGGCCTGCATGTGCTTGAGCAGCTTCGCCTGTAGCGGCGGCGCGCCGGTCGCGCCCAGTTCGGCACGCAGCGCATTGGCGAGCGGTGAGGTCTCCCAGGCGGCGGCCGGCACTTCGTCGGCGCCCAGGTGGAAGCGCGGGCCGGGAAACAACTCGAGCATTTCGCCCAGGATCGTTTCGAGCGCCGGATAGACCGCCTCGACCGCCGGGTTGAGGCAGTTGTTGGGGAAATGCTGGATCGAGCCATAGAGCCCGTTTTCGCCGGGGTCCTGCAGCTCGGGCAGGGCCAGCAGCATGGCATAGCAATGGCCCGGCATGTCGATCTCGGGGATCACTTCAATGCCGAAGCGGCCCGCGCGCGCCACCAGCGCCTTCACGTCGGCCTTTGAATAGAAGCCGCCCGACTTCTCCGGTCCGCTGCCGAGCAGCGGCGGCAGCGGCAGGCCGAGGCCACGCCACGCGCCGATCTCGGTGAGCCGCGGATAGGCATCGATCTCGACGCGCCAGGCTTCGTCGTCGCTCAGGTGCCAGTGGAAGACGTTGAGCTTGTTCCACGCCAGCACCGCGAGGAAGCGCGAAATCTCCTCGACCCCGTAGAAGCGGCGCGCGACGTCGAGGTGGCAGCCACGGAAGCGGTTGGCCGGGGCATCCTCGATCGAGCCGCCAGTCGGGAAGCTGTAGGACGACTGTTCGAGCCGCGCGCCGCGGGCCATCTGGCCCAATGTTATGAGGCCATACAAAAAGCCGGTCGCTGTTGCCGCTTCGAGCTTTGCGCCGTGCGAGTAAAAGCCGATGCGGTAGGCCTCCGGTCCGAGCGCCGCGTCTTCGCTGAGCATGACACCCAAGCCATCCTCGCGCTGGTCGCGGACGAGCCCCTCGCCCGGAAACAGCAGGCCGACCAGTTCGGTGAAGGCGATCTTGGCCGCGAGCGCCGGGCCGAAGCCGCTGGCCGCGATGGTGAGCCCCTGCGGTGGACTGCGCCGGCCCGTCACGGCGACCCTGTCAGGCCAGGGGACGACGGAGATCGGCGCTGCCGGCGGCGCGCCGAGGGGCATGGTGCCACGAACATAGGGCGCCGAATTCTCGCGCGCCGGTGGCGTGGTCACCGCGGGGACGGCGCGGCCGTCGCCGAAGACCACGAACCCCGCGGCCGGCCCGTCCGTCCAGTGCCGGAGCGGGAAGGCGAGGCCGTCGATATCGGTCTCCCACGTCGCGCCGGCCGCCAGAATGAACCCCGCCGGTGGCGCGATCTCGTGGTAGCCGCTGAGCCGCGTGACAATTCGGCCATTGCTGATTCGGGCATCGTCCATGGCGCGGATCTGGCCGGAAAAGCCGACGCGAAAACCCTCGACCGGCGCCTTGGTCCGATTGGTCAGGCTGAGCCGCAGCGTCCCGTTGCCGTCCCCGGGCAGGTAGGTGCTACCCAGCAGGAAGCCATCATGCCAATCTGCTACCATTCAGATACCACTCCCCTTTGCGCGGCATGCTTAGTCGACGCGGCCCCGGGCGGCAACCGGCACCACCTCGATCGACCCGTCGGCGTGCACCAGGTTCACGTTGTCGAACAGGTTGCTGACCACGCAGCAATGGTTGGGAATGATGCGCACCCGGTCGCCGATGCGCGGCCAGTCGGACGGCTCGGGCAGCGCGATGATGCCGTGCTCCTCGGAGAGTGAGGCGATGGCGATGTCCTCGTGGCCCATGAGGCAGCCGTAGCCGACCTGCCCGAAGAGGTCGCTCGACAGCGACTTCGAGCCGGCATCGACGATCGCGCGGGTCGAGGTCGGCCGCGACACCACGGTGGCGAGCACCGTGAGGGCACAGTCCTCCCACCTGGCGGCGCCGAAGGCGACCTGGCTGCGATCGAAATAGATGTAAGTGCCGGGCCGCCGCTCGGTCACGACTCGATCGCCCACCTGCCACATGTCCGGCGAGTTGCCGGCGGTCACAACCGGCACATCTATGCCCGCTGTTTCGAGCATCGCTTTGGCCTCGCCGAGCCAGCGCTCGGCTACCGCCGTTTGACCGCGTGGCGGATAGGTCATGAGGCCGCCGAAGCGCAGACCCGGCGACGCTTTGATCTGCCGGGCGAGCGCCAGCGCCTGCGCCGGCGACTGCACGCCGCAGCGGCCTCCGCCGGTGTCGCATTCGACCAGCACCGTCAGCGGCCGAGCCGCCGAGTTGGCGAAGGCGGCCGCGTAACCCGACACCGTATCGGGGCTGTCGGCCGTGACCGCGATCGTGATGCGGTCGTTCAATGCCTTGAGCCGGTTCAGTTTTTTCTCGCCGATGAGGTTGTAGGGCAGGAAGATGTCGGCAAGCCCAGCGTCCGCCATCACCTCCGCCTCGCCCAGCTTCTGCACCGTGATCCCATGCGCGCCGAGCTCCACCTGACGCTGCGCGAAGCGTGGAATCTTGTGCGTCTTGGTGTGCGGCCTGAGTGCGTAGCCATTGGCATCGGCATGCGCCTGCGCGCGCTTGAGATTGGCCTCCACGCGGGCCAGGTCGATGACGATGGCGGGCGTGTCGAGATCGTCGATGGTCGTCATGAATCCGGCCTCCAACCGGCATGCTTATCCCCGGTGCTTTGGGGGGGCGTAAAATAGCGGCAGGTCAATGGATGAGGACAATGATGTCGACGACTGCCCGCCTCTCGCTTCCCTACATCGCCCCCCAGCAGGCGCAAAAGCAAGTCACCTACAATGCCGCCATGGCGCTGCTCGACCAGCTGGTGCAGCCCACGGTGAAAAGCCGCACCACCGCCGCGCCGCCGGGCAGCCCGGCCGAGGGCGACACATACATCGTCGCACCGGCGGCGACCGGCGATTGGGCCGGCAAAGACGGCCGCTTCGCCGCCTGGCTTGGCGGCGCCTGGAGCTTTGCGACGCCGGTGGAGGGGTGGCTCGCCTATGTGGTCGATACCGGTGAGCTCGCCGTGTTCACTTCGGGCGCCTGGGCGAGCTTCGTGACCAATGGTGGCGCCGCGCTCGCCAAGCTCGGCATCAATATCGCCGCGGACCTCACCAACCGGCTGGCGGTCGCCGCCGATGCGAGCCTGTTCACCCATGCCGGCGCGAGCCATCGGCTGGCGATCAGTAAGGCGACGGCGACCGACACCGCGAGCCTCCTGCTCGAGGACGATCTGTCGGCCCGCGCCGAGATCGGGCTTGCGGGTGACGACGCGCTGCATCTCAAGGTGTCGCCCAACGGCAGCACCTGGATCGAGGCGCTCAACATCGCCCAGACCTCGGGGCTGGTGAGCCTGCCGGTCGGCCAGCTGGCTTTCCCGGCGACGCAGAACCCGTCGTCCGACGCCAACACGCTCGACGATTATGAGGAGGGCACCTGGACCCCGGTGCTCAATTTCGGCGGCGCGGCGACCGGCATCGCCTATGGCACGCCGACCGCCGGGCGCTACACCAAGATCGGCCGGCTCGTGCATGCGTCGGCCGCCATCACGCTCACCAGCAAGGGGAGCGCGACCGGCAATGCGCAGGTCGTGTCGTTGCCCTTCGTCGCGGTCAACGACCAGGTCTTCGCCTGCGGTGCGGTCGGCTGGGCCAACGGCCTCGCCAGCGTCACCGGCGCGCTGCAGACGATGGTTCAACCCAACAGCAGCAAGTTCAACCTCTATCAGTCGGTCAGCGGCGCCTCGACGCTGCTCACCAACGCCAACTTCTCCAACACCACGAGCTTTTACGTCAGCGTGACCTACGAGACGGCCTGAGCGGCGACGGGGCTTTTCATGGGCGAGGCGAGAGGCTAGGCCTGTCGCCTCCCTTTGGTTCATCTGCGAGCTTTGAAATGTCCGACGCCATCGATCCCCAGAAACTCGACAAGCTCGCAGAGGTCGCCATCAAGGTCGGCCTCGGCCTCGAGCCGGGCCAGGACCTCTATATGACGTCGCCGACCAGTGCGCTGCCGCTGGCGCGCCGCATCGCCGCCGCGGCCTACAAGGCCGGCGCCGGCCTGGTGACGACGATCTTCTCCGACGAGGAGATGACGCTGGCGCGCTACAAATATGCCTCCGACGAGAGCTTCGACCGCGCCGCCGGCTGGCTCTACGACGGCGTCGCGAAAGCCTTCGACAACAACACCGCGCGCCTCGCCATCGCCGGCGACAACCCGATGATGCTGGCGGGGCAGGATCCCGACAAGGTCGGCCGTGCCAACCGCGCCATGAGCAAGGCCTATAAGCCGGCCCAAGAAAAGATCGTCACCTTCGACATCAACTGGACCATCGTTCCATATCCCGGGACCGCCTGGGCCAGGCAGGTGTTCCCGGACCAGGGCGACGACGCGGCGACCAAAAAGCTCGCCGATGCCATCTTCGCCGCAACCCGCATCGACCGGCCCGACCCGGTCGCCGCCTGGGCCGAGCACAACGCCAGGCTGCTCGAGCGGCAGACCTGGCTGACCGGCAAGAACTTCCGCTCGCTCAAATATCGTGGGCCCGGTACCGACCTCGAGATCGGGCTCGCCGAAGGCCATGCCTGGAAGGGTGGCGCCAGCAAAGCGCGCAACGGCATTACCTGCAACCCGAACATTCCGTCCGAAGAAGTGTTCACCACCCCGCACCGGCTCCGCGTCGAGGGCCGCGTCCGCTCCACCAAGCCGCTCAGCCACAACGGCACCCTGATCGAGAATATCGAGGTGCGGTTCGAAGGCGGCAAGATCGTCGAGGCGCATGCGAGCCGCGGCGAGGACGTGCTGCTCAAGGCCATGGACACCGACGAGGGCGGCCGCCGCATCGGCGAAGTGGCGCTGGTGCCGCACAGCTCGCCGATTTCGGCCAGTGGTATCCTGTTCTACAACACGCTGTTCGACGAAAACGCCGCAAGCCACATCGCGCTCGGCCAATGCTACAGCAAGTGCTTCGTCGATGGCGACACCATCACCGCCGACGAGGTCAAGGCGCGCGGCGGCAATTCGAGCTTCATCCATATCGACTGGATGATCGGCTCGGCCGAGATCGACGTCGACGGCATCGGCCAGGACGGCTCCGTCACCCCGGTGATGCGCAAGGGAGAGTGGGCGTAGGTCGATCGGCGCACGCGCGCACACAGACCGCGGCAGCCGCAAAGCGCGGTGTTGCCTTTGTTGCAACGTTGCAATAAACCGGTCGCCGGGTCGCTCCTGGACAGGCATTTCCGTCGTTTCAGGCGGTCCGGCGGCGGCCAGACGAGGATGTAGCAGATCATGGCTTTGACGATTTCCCAGCGGCTCGAGCGGCTCAAGGTGCGCAGCGAAGAGCTCAGATACTGGCGCGCCCGCGAGGGGGTGACGGTGAGCGGCTGGACCGTCGACGGGGCGCCGATCGAGATC
>Ga0207698_10003065_pt1 | contig 10015 bp, 7 predicted proteins | sample KBSCornC22_FD_184298 | JGI IMG/M metagenome (GOLD analysis project Ga0207698, IMG submission 184298) | Corn rhizosphere microbial communities from Kellogg Biological Station, Michigan, USA - KBS Corn C2-2 (SPAdes) (version 2) | ecosystem: Host-associated > Plants > Roots > Rhizosphere > Soil ...
CCTCGCGGCCACGTCGACGGTGCTCGACGTGCTCGACAGCGGCAGCCACGTCATCGCGATGGACGACGTTTACGGCGGCACGTACCGCCTGTTCGAACGCGTGCGCCGGCGCTCGGCGGGGCTCGACTTCAGCTGGGTCGACCTCAACGATCGCGCCGCGCTCGGAGCGGCCGTGCGGCCCGAAACGAAACTGATCTGGATCGAGACGCCGACCAACCCGCTGCTCAAGATCGTCGACATCACCGCCATTGCGGAATTCGCACGCGCGCGCGGCATCCTCGTCGCGGTCGACAACACCTTTGCCACGCCGATGCTGCAGCGCCCGCTCGAACTGGGCGCGCATCTCGTGATGCATTCGGCAACCAAATATCTGAACGGCCACTCGGACATCGTCGGCGGCATGATCGTCGTGGGCGACGATGCGGAACTCTCCGAGAAGATGACCTTCCTGCAGAACGCCGTCGGCGGCGTGCAGGGGCCGTTCGATTCGTTCCTCGCGCTGCGCGGCCTCAAGACCCTGCATCTGCGCATGCGCGCGCATTGCGACGCAGCGGGTGAGCTGGCCAGCTGGCTCGCCACACATCCCAAGGTGGAAAAAGTCATTTATCCCGGCCTGGCCGATCATCCGCAGCACGCGCTGGCCAAGCGCCAGATGAGCGGCTTCGGCGGCATGCTCAGCATCTACGTCAAGGGCGGTTTCGACGGCGCGCGCCGCATGATGGAACGCTGCGAACTGTTCGCCGTGGCCGAATCGCTCGGCGGCGTGGAGAGCCTGATCAACCATCCGGCCGTCATGACGCATGCGTCGGTACCGGCGGAGAACCGCGCGCGCCTGGGCATCCACGACAACCTTGTGCGCCTGTCGGTCGGCGTCGAGGATGTCGCCGACCTGCGCGCCGAGCTGGATGCGGCGCTTGCGGCGGCCTGAGCCCATGGCCGAGCAGGCGTGTAGCGCATGAGCGGTGCGCTGAGCTTCGGCGGATTCCTCGCCGAACCGTTCTCCGCGTTCGGCCGGCACTGGTCGCTGACGCGCGAGCTGACCAAGCGCGACGTGCTCGGCCGCTATCGCGGTGCGAGCTTCGGCCTGCTCTGGTCGGTGCTGAGCCCGTTCCTGATGCTGCTGGTCTACACCGTCGCATTCGGCTCGATCTTCAAGAGCCGCTGGCCGCAGCAGTTCGAAGGCGGGCCCGATTTCACGCTGATCCTGTTCGTCGGCCTGATCGTGCACGGCTTTTTTACCGAATGCCTGACGCGTGCGCCGCAGCTCATCGTCGGCAACCCGTCCTACGTCAAGCGCGTTGTGTTTCCGCTGGAAATATTGCCCTGGCCCATGCTGCTGTCGGCGTTCTTCCACGCGCTGATGAACGTGCTCGTGCTGATCGGTCTGTTCGCGCTGCGCTTCGGCGTTCCGCCGTGGACCGTCGTGCTATTTCCACTCGTGCTGCTGCCGCTGGCGCTGGTCGGCGCCGGCATCGGCTGGCTGTTCGCTTCGCTCGGCGTCTATCTGCGCGACATCAGCCAGATCACCGGCGTGATGTCGGCGGCGCTGCTGTTCCTGTCGTCGGCCATGGTGCCGGTCGACACGCTGTCGCCGAACTACCAGCTGATATTCCGTCTGAATCCGCTGACCTTCATCATCGACGAAGGACGCAAGGTCGCGCTGTGGGGACAGATGCCTGACTGGATCGGGCTCGGCCTGTATTCGCTCGGCGCGCTGGCGTTCTGCTATGTGAGTTATGCGTGGTTCCGTACTACGCGTTCGGGATTTGCCGATGTCCTCTGAGCTTGCCATCCGCGTAGACGGCGTCGGCAAGGCCTTCGCGATCTATGAAAAGCCTCACCATCGCCTGCTGCAGCAGCTGTTCCCGAATGCCGGGCGCAGCTGGCACCGCGAATTTCATGCACTGCGCGACATCAGTTTCGAGGTGCGCCGCGGCGAGACCATCGGCATCGTCGGCCGCAACGGATCGGGCAAGTCGACGCTGCTGCAGATCATCTGCGGCACGCTGACGCCGAGCGCCGGCAGCGTGCAGGTGCACGGCCGCATTGCCGCGCTGCTCGAACTCGGCGCCGGTTTCAATCCCGAATTCAGCGGACGCGAGAACGTCTATCTCAACGCGACCGTGCTGGGGCTTACGCGCAACGAGATCGACGAGCGCTTCGACGCGATTGCCGCTTTCGCCGACATTGGCGAGTTCATGGACCAGCCGGTCAAGAGCTATTCGAGCGGCATGTACGTGCGCCTCGCGTTTGCGGTCGCCATCAATGTGACCCCCGACATCCTCGTCGTCGACGAAGCGCTCGCCGTCGGCGACGAAGCGTTCCAGCGCAAATGCCACGCGCGCATCGAACGCCTGCGCAGCGACGGCGCGACGATTCTGTTCGTGTCGCACTCCGCCGGCATGGTGGTCGAACTGTGCAATCGCGCGGTGCTGCTGGATCGCGGCGAACTGCTCGCGCAGGGCTCGCCGCGCCATGTGGTGTCGCGCTATCACAAGCTGCTGTACGCGCCGGCCGCGCGCGTCGACGAAGTCCGCGCGCGCATCCGCGCCGATTCGGACAGTGGCGTCGCGATCTCGACGTCCGACGCACGCGGCGACGGCGAGGCATCGGACGGCTCCTATTTCGACCCCGGGCTGGTGTCGCAGAGCACGTTGAGCTACCCATCGCTCGGCGCCCGCATTGCAGATCCGCACATCCAGACACCGGGCGGACAGCGCGTCAACGTGCTGCGTCCCGGCAGCGAGTACTTCTACACCTACACCGTGCACTTCGAGCGCGCCGCCGTCGGCGTGCGCTGCGGCATGCTGTTTCGCACGACGACCGGGCTGGATCTCGCCGGCGGCGTCAGCGCGCGGGCGGGCGAAGGCCTGGATGTCGTCGAGGCCGGCAGCCATGTCGTGGCGCGCTTCCGTTTTCACTGTGTGCTGGCACCCGGCGCCTACTTCGCCAACGCCGGCGTCCTAGGTCTCGATGGCGAGGCCGAGCAATACCTCGACCGGCGCATCGACGTAATCATGTTCCGCGTGATGCCGGACCTCGATCGTCTCGCCACCGGCCTCGTGGATCTCGGCATCGGCGTGGACGTGACGCTGGAAAAGAAACCGGAGTAACGCCGTGCCCGAACGTTCCACCGTCCTGCTCATTCTCGGCATGCACCGCAGCGGTACGTCGGCGTTGACCCGAGTGCTCAACCTGTGTGGCGTGGACCTCGGTTCGCGCCTGATGCCGCCAGCCGCGGACAACAACCAGCATGGCTTCTGGGAGCACCTCGATGCCGTCGATATCGACGAACGCCTGTTGCACAACCTCGGCCGCAGCTGGTGGGATACGCGCAGTCTTCCGGAAGGCTGGCTCGATGTGCCGTCCGCCGCCGCTGCGCGTCCGCGTATTGCCGCTCTGGCCAGCGATGAGTTCGGGCAGAGTCCGCTCTGGGCACTGAAGGATCCGCGCATTTGTCGCTTCCTTCCTTTGTGGATTAATGGGCTGCAGGCCGCGGGCGTGAGCGTCAAGCTGATCTTCATGCTGCGCCACCCGGCCGAGGTGCAGGCATCGCTGGAACGTCGGGACGGTATTTCATCGGCCGAGTCCTGCCTGCTGCTGCTCAATCATTTCTTCGAGGCCGCGTTCGCTTCCGCCGGCCTGCCTCGTTGTGTGGTGACGTATCAGTCGTTGATCGAGGACTGGCATGGCTGCATGACGCGCGTCGCGCGCGAACTCGAAATCGAGCTGCCGCTGCTTGATACGGCGGGGGCGCAGGTCGAGCAGTTCCTTTCACCGGGTGCGCGCCATCATCATTTTGCCGAGGACGGCGTCGGGTTGACGGAATCGCTCAACGGACGGGTTTACGCGCTCGCTCGCAAGAGCCCGGATTCGGCCACGTTCTGGGCGAGCGCGGCGCCCCTCGCCGAAACCTGGACCCTCTACCAGAACGACCTGCTGCCGTACCTGGACGAGCTGATGGATATGCTCGCGGTACGGTCGCTCATGGATCGCCGTGAACTCAAGCAGGATATACCTGTGCGTGAGAGCGATGGTCGTACCATGTCGCCACTTGCGCACCTGCAGTTCCGGATGATCACGGGCTTGCAGGATGGCATGGGGCGGCTGGGGCAGGCCTGCGCCGATCTGGCGGCCATGGTGCGTATTGGTACCGAATCGGTGAGCGGGATTTCCAGCGAGACCGCGACGGCGGTGGCCGCGCTGAGGGAAGCGCTGGGTGTGCTGCACGCCGATATGGGGCAACTGTCGGGTTCACTGGGCAATGAACTGCAGTCGATGACCCGGGCGACGATTGCCCAGTTCGACGGCCTTCGCCAGCAGGAACACGGCGCCGCGGCCGCCCGCGAACGGCAGCTGTCGGCGCTGGAAGAGCGGGTGGAAGCGGCTGCGATGCATGCTGCCGAGCGGCACGAACAGTTGGGTCGCCAGCTGGCGGACCTGATGTCCGGGCTCGACGCGGCGCATGTGCGCGAGCAGCAACGCGAGGAACGGCGCTGGGGACGTCGTCTGCGCAGGCTGCTGTCGGGAAGATAGCGGTCGGTGCCTGACTGGGAAATTGCGGGCGGAGCTTGCTGGTGGCCTTGTCGCCGGCAAAGTGGAAAATGGTCTATCGGGGTTTGTACGTTATGGCAAATGGGTGGTATTGGGAAAAGTTTGTCATGGGCATGCGGTGGGTCTACCGCTACATGCCGCTCAACGAGCGCACCAAACTGCGGCATACCTATTGGCTGGCATATCGGTTTGCGCCGCTGCGCCATATCGTCCGCACAGCGGAGCACCAGGTACTCGCCGAACTCGACCTGATCCCCAGCCCACTTCCGGTGCTGTCTCCTTCGGTCGAGTCGCTGTCGCTCACGATTGCCGGGCCCGCCATCGCTACGGTCGTCGAGGGTCGCGCAACGGCACAGGTTTCGCTGCCGCGTGCGCCGCGGGTACACAGCGCTACGCGTGCCGTCGGTTACGTTCCCCTGCGCCAGACCGCTGCGCCGGCGGAGGCTCCGGCTGTGAAGCTCCTCGCGTTCTATCTGCCGCAGTTCCATCCCATCCCCGAAAATGACGCGTGGTGGGGCAAGGGCTTTACCGAGTGGACCAATGTCGGCCGCGCGCTGCCCCAGGTGGAGGGCCAGTACCAGCCTCACCTGCCGGGCGAGCTCGGCTACTACGATTTGCGGGTGGAATCGGTGCAGGAGCGGCAGGTCGAACTGGCCAAGCTCCATGGCATCGGAGGCTTCTGCTTCTATTTTTACTGGTTCGCTGGCAAGCGGCTGTTGGAAGCGCCGCTGCTGCAATATCTCGACAATCCTAAATGCGATCTGCCGTTCGCGCTGTGCTGGGCGAACGAAAACTGGACTCGTCGCTGGGACGGGTACGAAAGCGATGTGCTCATCGCCCAGGCCTATTCGAGTGAGGACGACCTAGCTTTCATCGAGTATGTCGCGCGCTACATGCGCGACCCGCGCTACGTTCGGATCGACGGACGCCCTTTACTGCTGGTGTATCGGCCCAGCCTGCTGCCGGATCCGCGAGCGACCGCGCAGCGGTGGCGTGCGCGCTGCCGCGAACTTGGAATCGGCGACATCTACATCTGTCTCACGAGCGCGTTCGACCGCATGGATCCGGCCGCCATCGGATTCGACGCGATGGTCGAGTTTCCGCCGAACAACAGCGCGCCGCCGCAGCTCACGAACTCGGTGCGCAAATTCAATCCCGATTTCGCCGGCAACGTTTTCGACTGGCGCTGCTTCATCGAGCGCAGCCGCAGCTACGCCGATCCGGGCCATGTGTTCTTTCGCGGCGTGAATCCCGGCTGGGACAACGAGGCGCGAAAGCCCGGCGTCAGTAACATCTTCGTGCACGCGTCGCCGCGTGGCTACGAGGAGTGGCTGAGCAACGCAATGCGCGACACGGTCGCGCGCTTCGACAAGCCCGATCAGCGCCTGGTCTTCATCAACGCGTGGAACGAGTGGGCCGAAGGCGCTCACCTCGAGCCTGACGTGCGACTGGGTTATGCCTGGCTCGACGCGACGCGGCGCGCGGTGGACCGCATGGCAGCGCCGGTATCGCGCGAGCCGGCACAACCCAAGGTGTGCGTCGTCGTTCATGCCTACTACCCTGAATTGCTGCAGGAAATCTTCGACCTGCTCGCCCGTTGGGAAGTGGCTTTCCGGCTGATCATCACGACAGTTCCGGAGCGTGAGGCCGCAGTACTCGAAGCTCTTGCCGCCGCGGGTGTCGCGGCCGAATGCCGCGTATTCGAGAACCGTGGTCGCGACGTGCTTCCTTTCCTGCGCATCGCCAATGAACTGGCCGACGCGGGCGAGGAACTCGTTCTCAAGCTGCACACCAAGCGATCGCTGCACCGCGCCGACGGCGACGTCTGGCGACGCGACCTGTTGACGAAGCTGATCTCGGCGGAGAACGCGCGTCGTATTCGCGAGGCCTTCGGAAGCCGGCAGGACCTCGGCATGGTCGCACCGGACGGACACATCCTGCCGATGAATTTCTACTGGGGTTCCAACCAGGAAAGCGTGCACTACCTGTGCCGGCTCATGGGCGCTCCACACGCCAATCCGAGCAGTGATGTATTCGCTGCGGGGTCCATGTTCTGGATTCGGGTGTCCGCGCTTCGGCCACTGCTGGATCTGCACATCGATGAAAGCGAGTTCGAACCGGAGCGAGGTCAGGTCGACGGCACGATGGCCCACGCGATGGAACGCTGCTTCACGCTTTCCGTGCGTTCGGCGGGCGCCTACATGGCGTCGACGCAGAACCCGCTCGTCAACGCCGTGGCGCGAGACGAGGAGTATTGCTACGCCGAATCCAGCAGATCCACGCTCGCATGATCCGGCTTTCCGTTCACGTACGCCGCTTTCGGCACCGAAACCAGGAAGTGATGCCATGAGCTACTTCGATGACTTGATGCGCGACGGCTACGTGGTCGTGCCGGGAGCGCTGACTCGGGAACACTGCACCGACCTCGTGCGCGAGATTGACGGGTTCAAGCAGCGCAACAGCGAACTGATCGAAAAAAATGCCAGCGATCACGGTCATCTGTACCGGGTCGCCAACCTGCATCTCGCGGTGTCGGACCTGGCAGGTGCGTTCGCGTCCCTGGCGGTGCCCCTGGCGGTTTGCGACGAGTTCTTCGCTGCGCCGACGTCGCTCTACACCAGTCTCTACTACGAACGCGGATCCGAGCAGGATCTGCATCGGGACACGCCATATTTCACGACGCGCCCGGCGGGTCGTTATCTCGGCGTCTGGCTGGCGATCGACGATGTGGATGCCGACAACGGTCCGCTGATGGTCGTTCCAGGCAGCCATCTGTTGCCGCCGGTCGATGTCGAGGCAATGGCGCGCGACGTCTTTCCGCAAGGCGGCCCGATTCCATCGATATCCGACGAAGGGTGGGTCGCGTATCAGGAAGCGGTCAAGAAGCAGTGTGCCGACCGCTCCATGGTTGCGCGGCAAGTCCACGTATCGAGCGGCGACGTCATCATCTGGCATCCGGAGCTGCTCCACGGCGGATCGGTCCATCGTGTCAAGGAGCGCAGCAGGCGCAGCCTGGTCATGCATGTGACGCCGGTCGGCACGGCCGTCTATCACATCGACGTATTCTTCGATCCCACGCGTGACGTGCCGGCGGTTGCGGGCTGGGCCTACTACGAGCGCGACGGTCGCCAGATTGCTCATCTGGGACATGTGGACTTTGGCCACGAGTACCTTGTGGCCGTGCCGGATCTCAAATGATCCGTACGCGGACCGCGGAGACGTAATCATGTTCAGATGGTTTTCGGAAAAAGCGTCGTTCGACGCCGTGATCGCTACCTTCGAGAAATATCGCCGGACCGGCGAGGAGTGGGCGGCGCAGCAGAAGATGGTGCCCGGCTACTGCGTATGCTGCGAGTCCGTAGTGGCGCTGCAGCCGTCGGCAGGGGCCACGTTTGGAGAACGCGTCAACCTGCGCGAAGGGCTTGTCTGCCCGCATTGCGCGATGAGCAACCGCGGACGTCTGCTCTATCAGGCAGTCGTCGAGAATCTCGCCGGATCGAGCGACCTGGATTGCGCGATCCTGGAACAGACGACGCCGCTGTATCGCAGTCTCAAGAAACGGCTGCCGCGACTGATCGGGTCGGAGTTTCTGGACCCGTCCTACGTGAGCGGGCGCGAATACACGTGGCGCAACAACATTGTGCGGCAGGAATCGATCACGGGATTGTCCTACGCGGATGCCTCGCTGCGGCTGGTGGTCCACAACGACGTGCTCGAGCACGTGCACGCCTACCGTGTAGCGCTCGCCGAGACCGCCCGTGTACTGGCTCCGGGCGGAATCTGCATCTTCACCATGCCGTTTTTCATGTCGCGCACCGCGGAAGCCGAACTGGCCCGGCCGCGGCCGGACGGCAGCAATGAAATCTTCGGTAGCAAGGCGGAATATCACGGCGATGGCGTCAGGCCCGAGGGCATCCTGACGTACTACCATTTTGGCTGGAACCTGCTGGACGATCTACGCGCGGCGGGCTTCCGCCAAGCCGAACTCGGTCTGTGCTACGACCTCTTCCTGGGCTTTTCAACCAACAATCATCCGAACTTCGACTACGGCGTGATGTACCCGCTGGTGCTGCGTGCGGTGCGTTGACGCTGCGCGGTGCCGGCCGTGGACTGCCGCACCGCGCCCGTGCCCGGTCTACCCGCGGCGGCGCAGAATGAAACAGGCCTGATCGTAGTCGACGTTGCGGCCGGCGAGTGCCTGGCGCGCCGCTCCGGGCTGTGGGCTTTCGGAGCTGAAAACCACGTCGAAATACTTGCTGTATTCGCGCTCGACATAGCTGCGCGGAATGAACGATTCGCCATAATAACTATTGTCGCGTACGCCGCCGCCGCCCGTCGGGCTATGCAGGAATTCGCCGGCGCGGAAGCGCGCCAGGGCATCGTTCCAGTCGGTGAACAGACTGGCCAGCGCCTGATAGTGAATACTCAGATCCTTGGTCTGCGAGAGCTGCAGGCAGAAATTGATGAACCATTCGTTGCGCGTCGTGAATACGAGCAGGCCACCGGGCTTGATCAGCCGCGCGAACTCGTCGACCCATCGCGCACACGCCGGTTCCGACAGGTGCGAGAAAACCGAGAACGCCGTGACCAGGTCAAAACTGGCGGACTCGAGCGAGGTCGGCGGCAGCGGATCGCAGACCTGGAAACGCGGCGCGCCGAACAGGCGGTTACAGGTGTCGACGAAGCTGCTGTCGACATCGAGCCCGGTTATGTTTGCGAGGCGTGTATCTCTGAGGAAGAAGCGCGTGATACGGCCCCAGCCGGCGCCGAAATCGAGTACGCGCGAGTCTGCCGTCAGGGGCCTGCCCAGGCAATGCGCCGTGTCCACAATGTCCGCATAGAAGCCCGCTGCGGGCGCGAGTGCCGCTGCACCGCTAAGGCCGGTGGTGCTGACCTGCAACTCGTCGTGCGGATAGCCTGGCATCGGATCGCCGTGTGGTGTGCGCAAGCCCTGCTGCGTGAGGCTGAGGGTGAGTTGGTCCAGCCAGGCTGAAACCGACGGGAGTTCGTTGGCGATCATGCGTACACACCTCTTGAATTTCCGAATCGCGCCTTCGTCTCGCTCGAATGCTTCGAGCAACGTGCTGGGCGGCGGGGAGCGTGAGCCCGAGAGCGGACTGATCAGGCTCTACGAACCCAAAAAGATAGCACAGCCGAGCCTGCACGGACCGCACGAATGAACCGTTCGCGCCCCGTCCGTGGTCGCTCAATTCATTCGAAACCGTCCTTGAAAATCAGGCCGTCGATCACCTGCAGGGATGCGCTCGCGACCGCACCGCCCTCCTGCGCGATGAGCAGATTGCGATATGTCCTGCTGCCGACCAGCGCGGTCAGCGGCAGGCTGCCGGAAGCGGCGAGCGGCGCGGCAATACCCTGGTCGATGAACTGTTCAAGGTAGGTACCCGCGGTCGTCGCCCACGACAGCACGCTGGAGTCGCCGGGAGCGACATAGCGAGGCTGC
>Ga0207698_10003066_pt1 | contig 10015 bp, 9 predicted proteins | sample KBSCornC22_FD_184298 | JGI IMG/M metagenome (GOLD analysis project Ga0207698, IMG submission 184298) | Corn rhizosphere microbial communities from Kellogg Biological Station, Michigan, USA - KBS Corn C2-2 (SPAdes) (version 2) | ecosystem: Host-associated > Plants > Roots > Rhizosphere > Soil ...
ATACTTCATGCTCGCTCTACTCCCACGCAAGAACGGGAGCGGCGGCGCTGCCGCCGTTCCCCGCGCCCCTGCTCAGGCCCCCATCGCGTGGACGGCCGCGGCGTTGAGGCATTTTCCGCCGATCGCCCAATCCCCCTGCGCGATCTCGTTGATCTTGACCCAGGTGACCGGCCGCAGCGCCTCGCCTTCGACCTCGATCATGGCTTCGCTGACCTTCTCGATGATCCTCTTCTTCTGGTCGGGCGTGAATGCGTCCCTGATGACGTCGATGGTGACGAGCGGCATGTGCTTTTCCCTTCACTGTCGCGCCGGACCGTCCGGCGGGTCGCGCATCCCCTGCGAGACCAGCCGCATCCCATCCAGTTCAGCTTCTGAAGAAACCAGCTACAGTTTTTGAAGTGGAAGCCGCGCCTTCGCGGTGTATTGGGAAGAGGCGACGCGCCTCAAAAGCCACGGCGGAGCATGGCGTGAACTACGGCCAATTCTGTCCGATCTCGAAGGCGACAGAAATCCTCGGGGAACGCTGGACGTTCCTCATCATTCGCGAGCTTCTGATGGGCGGGCGCCGGTTCAGCGAACTTCAGCGCGGCCTCGGCAGCATCTCGCCGGCACTTCTGACCCAGCGCCTCAAGTTCTTCGAGGCCGAGGGCCTGGTCGTCCGCCGCCGGATCAACGGGCAGCGCGGCTACGAATATTATCCGACGCCGGCGTGCGAGGAGCTGAAGCCGATCATCGTCGCGCTCGGCGAATGGGGCATGTGCTGGGCCAAGAACGTGCTCGCGACCGACTATCTCGATGTCGAGATGCTGATGCTGTACCTCGAACGGAGCATCGATCCCGCCCAGCTGCCCGGCAGCGAGACGGTGATCCAGTTCAAGTTCAGCGACGTTCCGGGCCAGCGCGACTGGTGGCTGCTGGTCCGCGACGGCAAGGTCGATGTGTGCATAAGCGATCCCGGCCGCGACGTGGACGTGTTCTTCGCCACGAGCGCGCGAACCATGAGCGACATCTGGATGGGGACGCGAAGCTATCGTGACGCCGTTCTTGCCGGCGACCTTGTCATCGAAGGCGAGCTCGCGCTCACTCGCCGGATCAGCGCGTGGCTTCGGCCGAGCATCTTCGCGCAGTCGAAAAGCTCGGCTGGTGCGGTCCTGTCGGCCGTCCTCTAGTCAGGCGCTTCCGCGGGCGCGTTCCTGGTCGCGCTGCTGGCCGTGGCGGGCGGGTCGTTGTCCTGCCCGGTCGCGCGCAGCAGACGGCGAGCGCGGAGCAGCAGCTCGTCGCAGTCGCGGAGCGCTTCCGTGACCTGCTGCTGGACCTCGGGAAAGTCTTTGGGTTCGTCGGGATCCGTTGCCCTGATCCTGCTGGATGCGGATTGGGCGGCCCGAGCCGCGACGCAAACGGAGCCGCCCATTCACCATGTGCCGCGAAAGGGGGACTAGCGGCACGAGCGCAAGAACCGCGCTCGATGCAATGGGTTCCAACTTAAAGGTGACGGCCCGGCCTTGATTAAGGGCAACGCGGCCGGGCCGGGGACACGTTTCACTTGGGAAGAGACCCGAGTCCCGAAACGGGGAGTTAACCAAAGTTGAGTGCGTGTCCAGCGTTTAGGTGGGGGGAGCCAGCTACTCACCCGCGCGTCGCATTGTGCCGCGATCGCTCGCCGATGCCGGCGGCTCGAAACCGCTTTCCTACAGAGAACCAGATGGGTTAGCACGTCCGCTTTCACATGTGTGGGAGCGGTGATGGAAGAAGAGGCTGGATCCCCGATCGGGTCGGGGATGACGAAAAAGAGACGCGCGCCGCGGTGGACCATTCCTTTTCTGCGCGCGCTCGAGCGCACGGGCGACGCGCGCGCGTCGGCCGAGGACGCCGGGATCGACCATACGACGGCCTACGCGCGGCGGAGGGCTCATCCGGAGTTCGCTGCGGCGTGGGAGGAGGCGATCGCGGCGCATGCGGCCGGGGCGGAGCGGGAGAAGGCGGAAGAGCTTGAGCGGTTGCGGCGTGCTGCCCCACCCCGCTCAGGCGAGCTGAGCTGCCCCTCCCCTAAAGCAGAGGGGAAGCCGAAGGCACAGCTGAAGCGTGCCGGGCATGACCGCTGGAGCCAGCGCAAGGAGAAAGCCTTCTTCGACGAGCTCGCGGCGACCGCCAACGTCAAGCGCGCGGCCAAGGCCGCGGAGGTGTCGCCCAACGCGGTCTATCAGCGGCGGCTGCGCGACGCGCACTTCAGGGCCAAATGGGCCGCGGTGCTCGAGACCGGCCGGGCGTCGATCGAGATGCACCTGGTCGAGGCGGCCAACCGCAGCTTCGAGCCGGAAGAGCTGGATGTGGACGGAATTGACGTGACCTTGGGCAACCGTCCCCCGGACGGTCGCGCCGGTCCCGTCGTCTCGGTCGCCGAAGCGATCCGGATCGTCCAGGTCCACGGCTCGAAGACGCAGCGGGAAATGCTTCCCAATCCGTTTGCCGAGCAGGCGGCGTCGATGAGCGAGGATGACGTCCAGGCCCTGCGCGAGCGGGTCCTTAACAAAATCAGGCGGCTCACCGACCGCACCCGGCGCGAGCAGCTCGAGGCCGGGTGGACGCACGACGAGCGCCATGACGTGATGATCCCGCCGGGCTGGACGAAAGCGCCCGACTACAAGGCGCGCGAGCCGGAGGAGCCGGACGGCTTCGACGCGCTCAGCGAATAGGTCGCCGATAACCCCCTTGCGCCCGGGCGCTCGTGCTGTTGAAGGAACGTTGCTCAGCCGATTTCGTTGGCGAGCGGAGCTCGCAAAAGAAGGAGAAGAGGGAACATGAGGCTCACGCTCATCCTTGCTACGACGGTCCTTGCGTCTGGACTTGGCCTTGCGGCCTGCGCGACCAAGCCGCCGCCACCGCCGCCGCCGGTCAGCTGTCCGGATGGAACCACGGTCCCGGCCGGCTCGACCTGCCCGGTGCCGCCGCCGCCGCCTCCGCCGCCGGTCACCTGCCCGGATGGATCGACGCTTCCGGCCGGCTCGACCTGCCCGCTGCCGCCGCCTCCGCCACCTCCGCCGCCGCCAAAGCGCGCGGGCGAACGCGGCTAAGCTGCAGGGCAAGCGTCCCCTGAGCGCCTGAGTTCTAAGCTCAGGGGACCGCTTCGAAAAATCGCGCACTCGAGCCGGTCCGCCCGGTTGCGGACGGGCGCGCTCCTGTTACACCCGCCGCCGGACATCCGGCCTTCAGCCGGGCCTCGCGGGAGGGAATGATGCGCAAGTTCAGCTGGTTGTTGGCCGCCGCCGCGGCGACCTGGGTCGCACCGCAGGCGATCGCCGTTGCCGCGCAGGCGCCGGCTGCCGCGGCACCGGCCGCAAACGCCGAGGACGCTCGGCTGACGCAATTCCTCGACGCCGAGTTCGCGGCCGACCTCAAGCTCAGGCCGCAGCAGGCGACGCGCCTTGGGATCAAGGAGGGCGAGGACAAGCTCGACGACATCAGCGACGCCGCTCAGCTGAGGCGGCTCGAATCGCGGCGGGCGAGCGTCGCCCGGATGAAGGCCGAGTTCGACCGCTCCAAGCTCTCGCCCAAGGGCCAGACCAACTACGACATCTGGGAGACCGAGCTGCAGCGCATGGAGCTGCAGTACAAGTACCGGCGCTACCAGCCACCCTTCTATTCCTTCCTCTATTCGGTGCACTCGCAGCTGCCCGACTTCATGATCAACACGCATACGGTCAGCGATGCCGCCGACATGCGCGCCTACAATGCGCGGCTTCGGGCGATCCCGGCCGTGCTCGACACGGCGATCGCGCAGACCAGGCTGTCGGATGCGGCGGGCGTGCACGCGCCGAAATTCGAGGTCGAGAGGGTGATCAACGGGAGCAAGGTGATCATCACCGGCGCGCCGTTCGACGCCGGCACGGATTCGCCCTTGTGGGCGGACGCGAAGAAGAAAGTTGGAAAGCTGGTCGCCGGCGGCAAGGTGACCCAGGCGGAGGGCGATGCGCTGCTCGCGGACACGCGCGCGTCGCTGATGGCGATGAAGCCAGGCTATGAGCGGGTGATCGCGTGGGGCAACAGCGAGCTTCCGACGGCGCCGAGCGGGCGCGTCGGCGCGATCTCGTTGCCCGGCGGGCTCGACTGGTACGCGGCGGCGCTGAAGCTCAACACCACGCTCGACCTGACGGCGCAGCAGATCCATGCAATCGGCTTAAGCGAACTGAAGCGAATCGAGGGCGAGCAGGACGCGCTGGCGAGGAAGGCGGGGTTCGCGGACCGCAACGCCTTCTATGCCGACCGGGCGAAGCGCTTCCCGCCGGTGCCGTGGACCGATGCGCTTCGCGAGGCGTATCTCAAGCGCGCCAACGACATCGTCGCGCACAACCGCTCGCTGCTTCCGGAGCGTTTCTATAATTTGCCGCAATATCGCGCGGAGGTGATCCGCGAGCCCTCGTTCAGCGAGGTCGCGGGCGGCGCCGCGCACGCCGCTCCGCCGAGCCCGGACGGGACGCGGCCGGGGCGGGTCTATGTCCACCTGCTCGGCAAGACCCCGGACCCGGCGATGCTGACCGACCTCATGTGCCACGAGGGCATTCCCGGGCACGTCATGGCCGGCGACATCCAGGTGCGGCAGACGGGCACGCCCAAGTTCCGCCGCTCGGGCGGCTATGTCGCCTTCAACGAGGGTTGGGCGCTCTATGCCGAGCAATTGTGCAAGGAGATGGGCGCCTACCCCGACATCGCCGACGATTTCATGCACCTCGACCAGGAGCATTTCCGCGCCGCGCGGCTGGTCGTCGACACCGGCATTCACGCCATGGGTTGGACCGAGGAGCAGGCCGTCGACTACATGATCAACACCGGCCGCGTTTCGCCCGACGAGGCGCGCTCCGAGGTTCGGCGCTACATCACGCTTCCGGGGCAGGCGACGGGCTACAAGATCGGAATGCTCGAGATCATGAAGCTGCGCCGCAGGGCGGAAGCCGCGCTCGGGCCCAAGTTCGACGTCAAGGCTTTCGACGACCTCATCATCAGCGACGGTTCGCAGCCGCTGCCGGTGCTCGACCGCAGGGTCGACGAATGGATCGCGGCGCAGGGAGGAACGGTGCGTCCCGAGCGCGGCTAAGCTGCGCCGAACGGTGGATCAGCGGCAGCGCGGGCGCGTTTAGAGCGGCGGGGCGGGCCTTAGAAGGAGGCTGCCATGAGCCCGACACTGATCGTCATCCTGGTCATCGCCGTGCTGGTGATCATCGGCATTGCAATGATGGCCGTGCGCAGCCGCCAGCGGGATCGGCTCAAGGAGCATTTCGGCGCCGAATATGAGCACCAGGTCGAGGCCGCCGGTGGAAGCAAGGCCAAGGCCGATTCCGAGCTCCTGAAGCGCGAGAAGCGCGTCGAGAAGCTCGAGATCAGGCCGCTGCCGCCGCGCGAGCGCGATGCCTTCGCCGAGGAGTGGCAGAGGGTGCAGGCGCGATTCGTCGACGACCCCGAGCGCTCGATCGCGCTCGCCGATGCGCTGGTCGCCGAGGTGATGAAGGCGCGCGGCTATCCGGTGCAGGATTTCGAGCAACGCGCCGCCGACATCTCCGTCGAGCACCCGAAGGTCGTCGAGAATTATCGCGCCGCCCATGAAATCGCGGTCCGCCATTCGCGCGGGAGCGCCGGGACCGAGGACCTGCGCAACGCGCTTCTCGGCTACCGGGCCTTGTTCGACGAGCTGCTGGGAACGCAGCAACCCGAGCTGGCGCACTGACGCGGGTCGCGCGTTCTTAACTTTTCGTTCGATGCACCGGATCACGCGGCGGTTGCCGGTGAACGGCCGCGGCTTTGCGGCGGGCGGAACTGGATTTCTCCCCCAAACGGCAGGAGCTTTCGAGACTTAAGACTCGAAAATTTGCGGGGAGGATTGAGCCATGGTCAGCGCGGTCAGGTCGCGACCCAATCATTATGATGCGCTCGGGCTGACGCCGGCGGCGAGCGACGACGACATCGCCCGCGCCTTCGCGCGGAAGATGGAGGCGTTCCGCTGGCATCCGGCCGGGGCCGCAGCCCAGCTGTGGATCGCGTACGAGACGCTCCGCGACCGGATCAAGCGGGCGGACTACGACCGGTCCCTGGGCCTCGCGCCGCGGCGCCAGCAGGCCTGGAGCATGGCCGTCACGCAGCAGCAGTGGACGCCGTTCATCGCGGCCCCCGCCGCGAGAACGGCGGACGCCGCGCCGCCTGCGTCTGAACGTCCCGCCGAGCCGCAGGTAAGCGCACCCGTGCAGCGCGATGCGCCGCTCGATCCCCGGCTCGAATCCATCGCCGCGTCGATCCGCGAGCTGTCGAAGCCCGTGCGTTCGGAAGCGGCTGCCGATCCGCGCCCGCCGCTGGCAGAGCCGCCCGCGCGCAAGGCCAATGCCGACCTGGAGTTCGTCCTCGAGGACATCCGCGCCCTGACGCGCGCGGAAAGGGAGCGGCCGCGAACGGCCGAAGATGGCTCGGTCAGCTGGAAACGGCCCGCTCAGATCGTCGGCGGACTAATCATCGGGGCCGGAGTCTTGGGCGCAGTGATCGGTCTGACGGTGCGGGATAATTCAGCGCCGGCCGAGGCGGAAGCGTCCCCGCCTCAAGCGGCCGCGAAGCTTCATTCGACTGCGGCGGCCTCCCCGGCTCAGCCGCTGGCAAGCGTGACCTTCGACGCGAATGCGGGGCGCACGGAGCTGTTCCCGGCCAGGCCAAAACCGAGGCGGCACCAATCGGCATCGGCCGCCCGACAAGCCGATCAAGGTCCCGTCACGGAAGACGCGGCGCTGGACACGCAGCCCGAGGGGGTTGCCAGCGACCCGCAAGCTGCCGATCCGCTCGCGCCGAGGCCGGCCGCGGCGAAGCTGCCGCTTTCGAATGCCGTCATCGCGCGAACGATCGACCGGATCGGCTATCGCTGCGGCGAGGTCGCCTCGACAGCGCCCGTCGAAGGCGCGGCGCCGGGGACGTTCAGCGTCACCTGCAGCTCCGGCCAGACCTACCAGGCCGCACCATCTCACGGGCGCTATCGGTTCCGGAGGTCGAGCCACTAGGCAAGCCGCCGTCAGATCGTCCGGAGCCGGCGCGGCTCGGCCGCCGGACGGCGCTTGAGCCCGGCGATCTTGCGCAATTGCCGTTCGATGGCGCGGGCGCGCGGGAACAGCCGTCCATCGAGCGCGTCGAAATCGTCGCTCGACGAGAAGAACATGAACCCGCCGGGCACGCGGACGGCGATGCCGACCGTTCGGCGGTCGAACTCGACTGCAAAGCGTTGGCTAGGCACTTCAAGAACTCCAATGTGCAGACGCGCGCCGGCGAGCGGCGAAGGCCGTCGCGGCTTGTCTGCGAGTGTGTCAGCGAATGCGCTGCGCGCGATGCGGAGCGCTGCTCATTGGAACGGCCCCGGGCGCATCTCGCCGCATGCGCGGCTGGCCCAGGGCGCTAGGCTCGTGCCGTGCTGCTGCCCGGATGAATCTCTGAACGAGGGGAACGCCCAGTCATAACGGCAATATGGAGCCGCCGAATCGCGGATCAAGGGCTGGCGGATCAGCCCTTCTCGCCGGGACTCCTGGCGGGCGCGGCCGCCGGCGCGGCCGGCACCACGAAGCCCTTGTCCTCGAGCATCGGGCCGATGTCGGGGTCCTTGCCGTAGAAGTTGTGGAACATCGTGCCGTAGTCCTGCGTGTGGCCGCGCGAGAGGACGAGGTTGCGGAAGCGGTCGCCATTGGCTCGGGTGAGCCCGCCATGCTCCTGGAACCAGGCGAAGGCGTCGTCCTCGAGCATCTGCGTCCAAAGATAGCCGTAGTATCCCGCGGCATAGCCGCCGGACCAGATGTGCTCGAAATAGCTCGAGCGGTAGCGCGGCGGAACGTCCTGGACGTCGAGCCCCATCGAATTGAGCGCCTGGCTTTCGAACGCATCGACGTCCTGGCGGGGAGCGGTGGGGCTAAGCGCGTGCCAGCGCATGTCGAGCTCGGCCGCGGCGATCAGCTCGCCCATGTCGTAGCCCTGGTTGAAGGTTGATGCCTTGCGGATCTTGTCGACCAGCGCTTGCGGCATCGGCGCCCCGGTCTGGTAGTGAACCGCGTAATTGGCGAGCACCTTGGGATCGAGCGCCCAATGCTCGTTGAACTGCGACGGGAACTCGACGAAGTCGCGCGCGCTCGCGCCCAGCGACGGATAGGTGATGTTCTGGAACAGCGCGTGGAGCGCATGCCCGAACTCGTGGAACATGGTCGTCACATTGTCGAAGCTGATCAGGGCGGGCTGGCCCGGCGCCGGCTTCGGGAAATTGGCGACATTGTAGACGACCGGAGTCGTGTTCAGCAGCTTCGATTGCGACACGAACGAGCTGGTCCAGGCGCCGCCGCGCTTGCTGTCGCGCTTGAAATAGTCCGTGTAGAAAATGCCGAGGTGCTTGCCGTTCGCGTCGAACACTTCGAACACGCGGACCCCGTCATGCCAGACCGGCAGGTCGTGGCGCTCCTTGAAGCTGATCCCGTAGAGCTGGCCGGCCGCGTAGAAGAGGCCCTTTTCGAGCACGGTGTTGAGCTCGAAATAGGGCTTCACCTGGTTCTGATCGAGATCGTAGCGGGCCTTGCGGACGCGCTCGGAATAACGTTCCCAGTCCCACGGCTGGACGGTGAAATTCTCCCCGCCGGACTTGATCATCGCATTGATCTCGGCGGCTTCGCGGCGCTCCTCGGCGGCCGTTGGCGGGATCAGCTTGTCCATGAAGCCGAGCGCGGCGGCCGGAGTCTCGGCCATCTGGTCGGCGAGCGTGAAGGATGCCCAGTCCGGATAGCCGAGCAGCGCCGCCTTCTGGGCGCGAAGCTGCGCGATCTCGGAAATCGTGGAGCGGGTGTCGTTGCCGTCGCCCTTCTCGGTCCGGGTCCAGCTTTGCTCGAACAGGCGCTGGCGGGTCGAGCGATCGGCAAGGTCGGCGAGGGCCGGCTGCTGCGTCGTGTTCTGGAGCGGGATCAGCCATTTGCCGGCAAGGCCGCGGTCCTTCGCCGCCTGCGCGGCGGCGGCAATTTCGCGGTCGGAGAGCCCGGACAGTGCAGCAGGGTTGTCGACGACCAGGCCCCCGGCCTTGGTCGCCGCGAGCAGCTTCTGGCCGAAAGCGGTCTGCAGCGTCGAAAGCTGGGTGTTGATCGCGCGGAGCTTGGCCTGGTCGTCGGGCGAGAGCTGGGCGCCGGCGCGAACGAAGCGCTGATAAACCACTTTCAGCAGCTGCTTCTGCTCGGGGTTGAGCTGCAGCTGCGCCTGGCGGTCGTGGACCGACTTCACCCGGGCGAACAGCTTGGGGTTGAGGTAGATGGAGTCGCTGTGCGCGGCGAGCTTGGGCGCGATCGTCTTCTGGATTGCCTCGCGCTCAGGCGTGGAATCGGTCTGGCTGAGCACGCCGAACACGGACTGGACGCGCCGAAGCATGGTCCCGGAGCGCTCCATCGCCACCAGCGTATTGGCGAAGCTCGGCGGCGCCGGGCTGTTGGCGATGCGCGCGATCTCCGCGCTCTGCTCCGCCATCGCCCGGTCGAAGGCGGGCAGGAAGTCGCCGTCGCGGATCTGGTCGAACCGCGGCGCCTGGTAGGGCAGGGTGCTCGGCGCTGCGAAGGGACCGGCGGGTTGGGCCGCCGCGGCCGATGGGATCGTGATTGCCGCCAGCGACGCCGCAAGGAGCAGCCTGCCGGCCCATTTACGCTGATTCATCGAGAGTCCCTCCGCCGGAAAATGCGTCGGCAAGCTTGTGCCGCCGGAGAAGCGCGCGGGCAATGGGGGCTCAGACCTCGAATGCAGCGAGGATGGGGCAGGGGCCGGGACTGCCCGAGCCGCACTCCCGCGCCAGGCGCTTCAGCGCATCGCGGGCGCGCTGCAGCTCGGCGATCCTCGAGTCGAGAGCCACGATGCGTTCGGCGGCGAGCTCGCGGGCGCGGGAGCGGTCCTCGCTGGCGTCGAGGGCGAGCAGCTCCTTGATCTCCTCGAGCGTGAAGCCCGCCGACTGCGCCTGCCTGATGAAGCGAAGCCGGCGCAGGTCCTCGCT
>Ga0207698_10003067_pt1 | contig 10013 bp, 4 predicted proteins | sample KBSCornC22_FD_184298 | JGI IMG/M metagenome (GOLD analysis project Ga0207698, IMG submission 184298) | Corn rhizosphere microbial communities from Kellogg Biological Station, Michigan, USA - KBS Corn C2-2 (SPAdes) (version 2) | ecosystem: Host-associated > Plants > Roots > Rhizosphere > Soil ...
AATCTTGGAAATGACAAACAAGGCGTGCCGCATTTTAAAGATGAAGCCACTGAATATGGATTAGCAGATTCTTCTTATAGCACACAAGCTTATTTTTTTGATTATGATAAAGATGGTGATCTCGATTTGCTTTTGTTGAACCATAATCCTCAACGCATCAGTAAACTTAATGAAGCGTCCATTCATTCATTAATTAATCAAAATGACAAGCAGGCGGGCATCAGGTTATTTAGAAATGATAACAATCATTTTGTTGATGTAACCAAAGAATCACGCATTCTTAACAGTATACTAAATTATAATCTCAGTGCAGGAATAGCGGATATAAATAATGATGGTTGGCCGGATATTTATATATCAAATGATTACCTGGTTCCAGATTATTTATACATCAATAATCATAACGGAACTTTTACCAACAGCCTGCAACAGCAAATCGGCCACACGTCTGAGTTTTCAATGGGCAATAATATATCCGACATCAATAATGACGGGCTGCCGGATATATTTACCTTAGATATGCTGCCTGAAGATAATCATCGTCAAAAAATGCTGGAGGCTCCTGATAACTATGCGCTCTTCGATATTAATCTCAATGCAGGATTTTATTATCAGTACATGCGCAACATGCTTCAACTAAATAACGGTAATGGAACGTTTAGCGAAATCGGCCAACTTTCAGGCATTTCAAATACCGACTGGAGCTGGTCGCCCCTTTTTGCTGATTATAATAATGATGGATGGAAAGATCTTTTTGTAACAAATGGCTATTTGCGTGATTATACGAACATGGACTTTTTAGCTTACATGAGCGACCAGTTGAGCAAAAGTAGCCAGGGCGTGTTCAGGCAACAGTTGCTGGATATTCTCAAACACATGCCATCTTCAAACATTAAAAACTATTTCTTTCAAAATAATGGGAATCTAACCTTTAGCAACGTAAGCAGTCAATGGGGCATTGACAGTTTCTCAAACAGTAATGGTGCAGCTTATGCTGATCTTGATAATGATGGGGATCTTGACCTTGTTGTAAATAATATTAATAAACCGGCTTTTATTTATCGCAATGAAACCAATGATAAAGAGAATCATTATTTGGAAATAAATCTTAAAGGAACCGGGAAGAACACACAAGGTTTTGGCGCTAAAATATATGCTTATACAAAAGGCAAACAACAATACCTGGAGCAAACGCCTGCAAGAGGCTATGAGTCTTCTGTATCGCCTGTCATGCATTTCGGGCTTGGGAAAGACAGTTTGATAGACTCTTTAAAAATTATTTGGCAAAGTGGCAAAATGCAGGAACTAAAAAGTATAACAGCCAACCAGTTCATTACTTTAAATGAAAATAATGCTGCCGAAATAAATACTATAAATCCTAATCCTTCTCCTTTATTTAGGCAAATAAAATCGCCTGTAGATTATAAGAATATTGCAACAAACATCAATGACTTTAAAAGACAGCCATTGATGATCAACCCACTTTCATTCTCAGGTCCCTGCATGGTGAAAGGCGATGTGAACAGCGATAAGTTAGATGATATTTTTATAGGCGGAGGATCTGGCCAACCAGGTGCTTTATATATTCAGCAAAAGAATGGAACATTTATTAAAAAAGATGAACCTGCTTTTAATAAGGATAAAATGAGTGAAGATGTTGATGGATTATTTTTTGATGCCAACGGAGATGGATATGAAGATCTGTATGTAGTAAGCGGCGGTTATGATCATTATGCAGCTGACGATTCTTTACTGCAGGACAGGTTATACATCAACGATGGGAAAGGTAATTTTAATAAGAGCAGCAATGTATTACCTGCAATGCATGTCAGCAAAAGTTGTGTTCGTGTGGATGATATCAATGGCGATGGATTCCCTGACTTGTTTGTCGGTGGAAGGGTTATACCTGGCAACTATCCTGAGATGCCCGAAAGCTATATTCTTATCAATGATGGCAAAGGAAATTTTACAGATCAAACCGCTGTCATAGCGCAGGAGTTGCAACATGCAGGGATGGTTACAGATGCCGTGTGGACAGACTTAAATGGCGACAATAAAAAAGATTTGATTGTGGTGGGTGAGTGGATGCCGGTAAGGGTTTTCATAAATGAAAATGGAAAACTAGTAAACAGGACCAAAGATTATTTTGATGAAAATTATACCGGTTGGTGGAATAAAATATTGACAGAGGATATAAACGGTGACGGAAAAATTGATTTGGTTATTGGAAACCTTGGATTGAATACACAATGCAAGGCAAGCGATAAAGAGCCTGCGGAAATCTATTATAAAGATTTTGATGGCAATGGTACGATTGATCCTGTGCTCTGCTTTTATATCCAGGGGAAAAGTTATCCTTTTCTTTCAAAGGATGAATTGGTAAGCCAGGTAAACGGAATGGCTCAAAAATTTCATTATTATAAAGACTATGCTGATGCTGGCTTTAAAGATATTTTTACTGAAGACCAATTGAAGGGAGCTAAACATCTCCAGGCGAATGAACTGGCCACATGTTACTTTGAAAGAGGCAATGACGGAAAGTTCCATAAGAAAATTCTTCCAATAGAAGCGCAATTTTCACCAGTGTTTACTGTCACAGCACTGGATTATAATAAAGACGGCAACAAAGATCTTTTGCTTTGTGGCAATATGCATCATACCCGCTTGCGTTTTGGTAATTATGATGCTAATTATGGCGTTTTATTAAAGGGAGATGGCAAGGGCAATTTTGAATATATTAATCAACAACAATCCGGGTTTTCTTTGCATGGCGATGTAAGAAGCGTTATTAGCATCAATAATAAATTATTGTTTGGTATTAACGGCGAGGAATTAAAAACTTATGAGATGAAATAATATATTCGACCATCTTACAGATAAAATTGCATTCATACTTGCGAACTTTATCTGTTATAAACGAATAACTACCTTTTGACGGAAGTAAAATAATCCATCTGAATGGCTAATAAATCCATGTGTTTTCTGGTTCTCATCTCTATTATTGCTTATTGCTTTTTATGCAGGTTAACTTATCCCATTTTTTACAACGAAATTTTTAAACAATAAATAAAATGCCTTCTCCGCTTTACAAATTCAACAGTCGTTATATCATTACTATCTCTTTTATATCTGCTCTGGGTGGTTATCTATTTGGTTTTGATTTTGCCGTGATATCAGGTGCATTACCTTTTTTACAGCAACAGTTTGGCCTTGATGCTTACTGGGAAGGCTTTGCCACCGGCAGCCTTGCATTGGGCGCTATTGTGGGTTGTATTGTTGCAGGATCTGTAGCCGAAAAATATGGGCGCAAACCAGGGCTTATTTCTTCTGCAGCTATATTCACTATTTCTTCTCTCGCTATGGCCTTTGCGCCGTCAAGAGATTTCTTTATTGGGGCAAGATTTTGTGCCGGTATTGGCGTGGGAATGGCTTCCATGCTTTCACCTATGTACATTGCAGAAGTATCGCCAGCCCATTTAAGAGGACGCATGGTGGCTATTAATCAGCTCACAATTGTTTTGGGAATATTAATTACCAACTTAGTCAATTATACTTTAAGGAATGAAGGGGTTGATGCATGGCGCTGGATGTTTGGCCTGGGCGTTGTTCCCGCGGGATTATTTTTGATTGGTGGCGCTTTGCTGCCGGAAAGTCCTCGTTGGCTGATGAAAGCGGGCCAACAAGAAAAGGCTTCAAAAGTTCTGCATAAAATTGGCGGCGATGTTTTTGTGAATGAATCTTTGGAAGCCATACAAAAATCCTTACAGGGCAATACCAAGATGAATTATAGGACGGCCTTTAATAAGGCGGTTTTGCCTGCAGTAACCGTGGGTATTGTACTGGCTGTTTTTCAGCAACTCTGTGGAATCAATGTCGTGTTCAACTATACCGCAAAAATATTTGCCAGCATTGGCGCATCGCAAGATGATCAATTGTTACAAACCGTTTTTATTGGCGCTGTTAATTTGGTGTTCACCTTTATTGCTATGGGCCTTGTGGACAGGCTCGGCCGCAAACCATTAATGCTGATAGGTTCCGGAGGATTGGCAATTGTTTACATTATTGTTGTGCAGATGCTAAGTGCAGGCTCGGTGCATGTCTCATGGTTTTTATTATCGACTATTGGCGTGTATGCGATGTCGTTAGCGCCGGTTACCTGGGTATTAATTTCGGAAATATTTCCTAACAAGGTGCGGAGTGTTGCAACTACAATTGCCGTGTTAAGCCTTTGGGCTGCCTATTTTATTTTGGTATTTACATTTCCTGTTTTATTTGATAAATTAAAGGACAGCACGTTTTACATCTATGCAGGTGTATGCATTTTGGGATTTCTTTTTATACTCTTCAAGGTCAAAGAAACAAAGGGAAAAACATTGGAAGAGATGGAGGGATTTTTTGCATCACATTGAATGTAATTTTCCGATAAGTTTGTGTCCGTTGCTCTTTCGGGAATTACCGAATGCTATTTACTTTTGTAAACGCTGAAACATTTCGTAAGAATATTTTATAAGAAATAGTTCGGTTACAAAAATTGTATAAAAAAAGCGAAGGTTGCAAAATCAATTCAGCCTTTATCTGCTTCCGTGCCTATATTGTAGGAATTAAGTGAATTTTAGCATGCCTAATTTAAGATAATAATGAACATCATCTACCGAAAAAATAAACCACAAGAACGTTTGCTGTGCGCAATTATATGTATTCTTTTTAGCTTGTTTTTGTACAATCCTGCTCTATGTCAGATCAAGGCTGGACCTGAGATTCGCGTAACAGATACCGCTTACCTTGCAAACATTATTACCGAACTCAAAAAGGAATGGCCTAGCAACAGAACCATCAACCTCGTTTTTCATGGGCACAGCGTACCGAGTGGATATCAGCAAACTCCATTGGTAACAACGTTTGATTCTTATCCTCTTTTAGCTTTAAAATTAATCACTGAAAAATATCCTTATGCAGTTGTAAACGCTATAAAGACATCTTTAGGAGGCGAAAATGCTGAACAGGGTGCGGAAAGATTTAAAAGAGATGTATTAAGCAAACAACCTGATGTTATATTTATTGATTATGCTTTAAATGATAGAAGTATAGGTTTACCAAGAGCTAAAGTGGCCTGGGAGAATATGATTAAGGAGGCTTTGAAAGCAAAAGTGAAATTGATTTTATTGACACCAACACCAGATTTAAGAGAAGATATAAAAGACCCCAATGCCCTGTTAGCACAGCATACCAATCAAATTATTGAGTTGGGTAACAAATACCGCTTACCGGTGGTAAACAGTTACGCAGCTTTTAAAAAACTGGTTATGGAAGGGGCTGATTTAAAACAATATATGGCACAAAGTAACCACATCAACGCTAAAGGGCATGAAATAGTAGCCGAACTTATTATGAACCTTTTTTAAAAGCGAAAATTAGACAGATTTTTTTATTCAGCGACTTTCAAATAAGAATTTTATAGTAAACAAACTTTATTCATTATTTCTATTTCATTGGTTGTAAACGCTTCGGCAATAAATCAACTTATCCCGTTTGCCCTATAAGTTCCCGGCGATACGCCGATTACCTTGGTAAACATTCTTGAAAAATAATAGGGGTCTTCTATTCCAAGCTTATCAGCTATTTCTTTTATTCTTAAATCTGTAAACAATAAGTATTGACAGGCCTTTTGCACTTTAAGATGATTGAAATATTCTATTGGAGGGAAACCTGTATTTTTTTTAAAAACAAAAGAGAAGTGAGATGCTGAAAGATTGATAGATGCAGCCATTTTCTGCAGAGAAAGCATTTCATCAATGTGCTGCTTCATGTAATTAATAGACTGGTTAATTTGGTTCTTGCTTTGCTTCCTGGGCGAAAGGTTATAATTTTCTTTAAAAATAAAGGAAGATAAAAAATGTGGCAGACACATGTTGGCATAGCAAAGCTTATCATTGCTGTAACCCATTTCAAGGTTGGAATACATCTCTTCGAATAACCTGATCCTGCTTTCATGGTATTCCACACTGCCGCAATAACTTTCATTTTGCACCCTGAAATTATTTATAATTGTTTGCGTGTTGATTCCCTTGAAATGTGCCCAATAGATAGTCCATGGAAAACGTTCATCCGCTGCATACTTATGCGGTACACCGGATGGTATAAGAAAAAAGTCCCCGGGCTTTATTTTATACTCCTCGCTTTTTATTTTTACCAATCCTCTTCCTTCCTGGCAATAAATTAAGATGTCCTGGTCGCAGCCATGAAGTCTTTCACGGTAATGATATTTTGCTTTGGGGTAGTAACCTATGTCAGTGATATAGGCGCCGGCAATTAACGGATTGGCACTGCAATACTTCGAAAGTATTTTTCTTGGCAACACAATCGCACGCTGCCCTTCAAAGCCTTCTCTCTTTCTTAGCATTTTACAATAATAAGAAAATCCATCATATCCAACAATTATTCCATTAAGCTAAAGTAGTATTAAAGTAACTTTCACTTTTTTAAAATAAAGCGCTCAAACCAATGAAGGATGTTGTTGCCTGGGTAGAAAAAATTACCATTCCAACTTATGGCACAGGGAAACCGGAAAAGAATCCAATATTTTTGGAGAGAAGAGTTTACCAGGGAAGTAGTGGCGTTGTATATCCTCATGCCGTTATCGAAAAAATAGAAGATGAAAAGTTTGATAAAGAATATAATGCTGTTTTTATAGAAAATGAATTCCTGAAAATAATGATCCTGCCCGAATTGGGCGGCAGAGTACAAAGAGCTTATGACAAAATTCGAAACAGAGATTTTGTATATTATAACCAGGTTATAAAGCCTGCCCTTGTTGGGCTTACAGGGCCATGGCTCAGTGGAGGTATTGAATTTAACTGGCCACAACATCACCGCCCTTCCACTTTCGATCCCATAGATTTTACGATTGAAGACAACAGTGATGGCAGCAAAACAGTTTGGGTAAATGAAGTAGAAAAAATGTTCCGCACAAAAGGTATGGCAGGGTTTACTTTATACCCGGGAAAAGCTTACATGGAAATTAAAGTCAGGTTTTTTAATAGGACACCATTTGCCCAAACGTTCTTATGGTGGGCTAATCCTGCAGTAAAAGTGAACGACTTTTATCAGTCTGTTTTTCCGCCGGATGTCCATGCTGTATTTGATCACGGCAAAAGAGACGTAAGTGATTTTCCAATTGCAACCGGCACTTACTACAAAGTGAATTATGCGCCGGGAACTGATATTTCCTGGTATAAGAATATTCCTGTTCCTACTTCCTACATGGCAGTGCAATCTGATTTCGATTTTATTGGCTGCTATGAACATGATACTAAAGGCGGAATGTTGCATGTTGCCAATCATCATGTATCTACTGGTAAAAAACAATGGACATGGGGCAATGGCGATTTTGGAAAAGCGTGGGACAGAAACCTTACCGATGAAGACGGTCCTTACATCGAATTAATGTGTGGTGCTTTTACTGATAATCAGCCTGATTTCAGTTGGCTGAATCCAAATGAGGAAAAGAGTTTTGAAGAATATTTTATGCCTTATGCAGAAATTGGTGTTGTAAAAAACGCGACAAAGGAAGCGGCAATAAATGTAGAATTTGATGAAAAGGAAATCTATGTAAAAGTATATGCAACGGCATTTTATGAAAATACAACGGTGCAAATTTTTCAGAATGAAAATTTAATAAAGGAATACAAAACCAATTTATCCCCCATACAAATTTTTCATCAAACTGTAAACGCAAAAGATAAATTTCTAAAAGAAGAAATAAAAGTAGTGCTAACGCATGATGATAAAATATTGATAAGTTACCAGCCGCGAAGCAAAATAGGAAAAGACATTCCGCCCCCTGCAAAAGCAGCAAAAAAACCCGAAGAAATCGAAAGCAATGAATTGCTTTATCTGAATGGTTTGCACCTCGAACAATACCGCCATGCAACTTTTTCTCCCGCAAATTATTACCAGGAAGCTTTAAAAAGAGATGCAGGAGATGTGAGAAATAATAATGCTTTAGGCTTATGGTTCTTGCGAAAAGGAAAGTTTGAAGAAGCGGAACAATATTTCAAAACAGCAATCAACAGGCTTACTGAACGTAACCCAAATCCTAATGATGGTGAGCCTTTTTACAATCTTGGCTTGTGCCAGAAAATGCGAGGAAATATTGAAGAGGCTTATGACAACCTTTACAAAGCCACCTGGAATGATGCCTGGCAACATGCGGCTTTTTTTCAATTAGCAAGAATTGCTTGCATTAAAAGTGATTTCCAGGATGCACTTTATTTAATAGAAAAATCCATCATTAAAAATTATCATAGCCATAGCGCAAGGCATTTAAAAGTGGCTGTGTTACGTAAATTGGAAAATCCAGGTAAAGCATTGGATCTAATCAATGAATCATTAGCGATTGACCGCTTTAATTATGGATGTTTGTTTGAGCAATACTTGCTTTCTGAAAAAGCAAAAGACAGTAAACAAGCACATATCTTATTAAATGAATTCACAAACATCATCCGCAATTCATTCAATAATTACATAGAATATGCTTTAGATTATGCGCAAGCCGGCATGTATGAAGACGCAATTAGTTTATTAAAAGTATACGAAGATTTGGGCACAGTTGATACGCCACTTTTATATTATTATCTGGGTTGGTTTTATTTCAATTTAAATCAAAAAGAGGCATCAAAAAAATATTATAAGAAAGCGGCATCATTTTCACCTGACTACTGCTTCCCCAACAAAATAGAAGATATGATGGCGTTGGAACAGGCTGTAACACTATATCCTGAAGACTCGAAAGCTTTTTATTATCTCGGAAATTATTGGTACGCTAACCGGCAATATGATGATGCGATTGCATGTTGGGAAAAATCTATTTCGCTCAATGACAAGTTTCCAACAGGATTTAGAAACTTATCGCTTGCTTATTATAATAAGTTGAAAAAATATGATAAAAGTATTTCGTTATTGGAAAAAGCATTTGAATTGGATAACACTGATGCACGGGTTTTAATGGAACTAGACCAACTCTATAAAATTCAAAATTATAAATATGAACAACGATTGAATTTGCTTGAAAAACATTTGGGTTTGGTAGAACAAAGAGATGACCTGTATCTCGAACGGGTGACACTTTACAATCAATTGGACAATTATGAAAAAGCCGCTGTATTAATTGCGGCAAGAAAATTTCATCCTTGGGAAGGAGGCGAAGGCAAAGTTGTTTACCAGTTTTTGCTTTGTCATATTGAACTTGCTAAAGCAGCCATAGTCAATGGCCATAATGATAAGGCTTTGGAATTGCTTGCTAACGTGGAAGCCTACCCGATAAACCTGGGAGAAGGAAAATTATATGGCACCAAGGAAAATGACATCCATTATTTACAAGGATGCGCTTACGAAGCCATGGGATTAAAAGAAAAGGCAAAGGAGAAATTCCTGCAAGCGACTAATGGAATCAGCGAACCTGTGCAGGCTATTTTTTATAACGATCCACAACCCGATAAAATATTTTACCAGGGTCTTGCATGGTTAAAATTGGATGAGGAAGATAAAGCAAAAGAAATATTTGAGAAACTAATCAGCTTTGCGGCGCAGCATCTTAATGATAAAATTGAGATAGATTATTTTGCTGTGTCCTTGCCTGATTTATTGGTTTTTGATCAGGATCTTACTCTTAAAAATAAAGTGCATTGCAACTATTTAACCGGTCTTGGTTTGCTTGGCTTGCATAAGCCAGAACAGGCAAAAATCCATTTTAAAAAAGTATTGGAAGTAAACAATAACCATCAGGGTGCCGAAGTGCATTTAAAGATGATTGAGTTTTTATCAAGAGTAAATAAAATTAATTAGAGAACAGCAGATTCCTGCAGATATGTTCCTTCTCCAAATGGATGGAATAGAAGCTCCGAAATTCCTCACCATATTATTGTCCATCATTTACATAAAATTGTCGTTTCTAAGAAGCAACATGAACTTAACTTGCTAAAGTTCTAAAAGCAGTAATTCTGTTTCAAATTTGA
>Ga0207698_10003068_pt1 | contig 10009 bp, 10 predicted proteins | sample KBSCornC22_FD_184298 | JGI IMG/M metagenome (GOLD analysis project Ga0207698, IMG submission 184298) | Corn rhizosphere microbial communities from Kellogg Biological Station, Michigan, USA - KBS Corn C2-2 (SPAdes) (version 2) | ecosystem: Host-associated > Plants > Roots > Rhizosphere > Soil ...
AGGAATACCTTGTCGTTGACCTTCGCGAGGAAGTCGAGGTATTCCTTATCGAATATGTCGCCCTTCGTGTTTTCTACGACGATCCGTATGGTGTTACTAAGCGGCCTCAGATCCTCCTTGTTGTCGAAGTAGTTCTTGATGTAGGGATGGGCCTGCGGGATCATCCGATCAAAACTTCCATTGACCACCAACTTCGAGGCATGGAACGCGAGGAACACCGAAATCAGTCCGGTCAACAGGAGAATCGGCAGTCGATGGTTGAAAATCAGCTGCTCGAGCCAGTTCCCCGACTTGCGGTTGAAGTCTCGGACGTCTGACACCACAGGCATGGCGTCAATGTGTTGAAGCTCTTTTGCGTCGGCTGCCATATCGAGATTCCGTGCAATTCAGTCTGATATCACTTGATGGTTTCGATTCTGATACCTTGCAGCCCGACGACGACGACGTCGTTCGCGCCCGCTCGAGCGATGCCTGCGTATTTCATTGGGGCCTTGATCTGCGCGCGATGAAAGCTTTGGCCGGCATCGGTGCTGATCAGCAGATCGCCGGACAGCGTAGCCAGAGCGATCGTCCGGTCTCCGATCATCGCGACTGAAGCCACCGTGGCGGGTTTGCCGAGCTCGCGCTTCATTCGCTCAGTCAGCCCCTCGAGCATCGCGACATAGCCCCAATAGATGCCGATCAGCATCTGACTCTGTGTCGTTCGGCCGACCACCGACAGATTGTCCTTGGGCGCCTCGATCGCGATCCGGGGCAGTTTCGCAGCTGCACTAACCAGGGCGTCCAGCGACAGATTGATTCCGGGCGCGATGATTCCGCCCTTATAGGCTCCGGACGCGTCGACGACGTCGAAGGTGGTCGCCGTCCCGAAATCGATGACGATGAGATCGCCCGGATATTTCGAATGGGCCGCGATGACGTTTAGCGCGCGGTCCGCCCCAACATTCTCCGGCTCGTCGACATCGAGGGCGATCGGCCAGGCGGCCTTTCCCTGCCCCGCAATCAGCGGATCAGAGTGGAAATATTTGGTCGCGAGCACTTCGAGATTGTGAAGCGCGCGCGGGACCACCGTGCCGATGATGACCGCCTCGACCGCATCCTTGGGATAGCCTTCGAGCTCCAGCAGCTGGTGAAGCCAAACGGCATATTGATCAGCAGTTCGCCGCGGATCGGTCGCGATGCGCCAGCGCGCCTTGATCGTCCCGCCATCGACGAGCGCAAAGACGATGTTCGTGTTGCCGGCATCGATCGCGAGGAGCATGGCCGCGCCCTAGCTTTCTCGCCTGTTGTTCACAACTCGACGTCGCCGGCACGGACGATCTCGATCGCTCCGCTGTCGAGGCGAAGGCGGAGCGCTCCATCCGGCTCGAGGCCATCGAACTTGCCGGTCACCCTTTCTTCGCTGCTGGCATGAACGGTGAGCTTGGTGTCGATCGGATGGGCACGTGCGAGCCATGCCTGGGCGAGCAATCGCGGCTCACTCTCACGCCACAGCTTCAGCAATCGCTCGAAACTTCCGGCGAGCAAGAGCGCGAAGGCTTGCGGCATCAGTTCGCTGGACAGCGAAGCGCTGCGGCGGTCGGCAAGCTCGGGTGCCGCAGCGAGATTGAGGCCGAAACCGATGACGACGCGGTCGCCACTGCGCTCCAGCAGGATTCCCGCGATCTTCTTTCCGAGCAGGAGAAGGTCGTTGGGCCATTTCAACATCAGCGGCTGATTGGGTGTTGCAGCATCAATCGCCTCGATAAGAGCCAATCCGGCGGCGAGAGAAAGGCTTTGCGCCGGCGGATCTGTGGCGCACAGCTGCACGAGCGTGCTTCCGTAGAAATTGCCTGTAGCGGAAACCCACGTTCGTCCTTGCCGGCCCCTCCCCGCGTCCTGCTGCAGCGCGACCAGCCACTCGCCCTCAACGGCTTGCGGATCGGCAATCAGGTCGGCGTTGGTCGATCCGGTCCGCTCGACGATGCGGATGCGGCTCAGAAGAGGCTTCCCGCGGCGCGGTCGGTGAGCGAGCTCAACGGCCCGATCAGCAAATAGCCAACCGGCGAAACGATAAGCGCCGCGAGGAGGACCAGTAATCCCTGCAATCCGCGACCGCTCCGCGCGTAAGGTGCGGCGGGCTCGTCAAGGTACATCACCTTGACGATCTTCAGATAATAATAAGCGCCGATCACGGTTCCGAGGATCGCAGCGACCGCTAACGCGACATAGCCGGCATCGATCGCGGCGGTGAACACGACCAGCTTCGGCCAGAAGCCGAACATCGGCGGAATTCCGGCGAGGCTGAACATGAAGATGAACATGGCGAACGCGAAGCCGGGTTGGCGCTGCGAGAGTCCCGCGAGACTTTCGATGCTCTCGACCGGCTGACCTTCGGCGTCGCGCATCCACAGAACGCAAAGGAATGCGCCCAGCGTCATTACGACGTAGATTGCCATGTAGAAGAGCACTGCCGATGCGCCTCGCGGTCCGGCGGCGGCCAGACCGACAAGGGCGAAGCCGACGTTGTTGATCGAGGAATAAGCCAGTAGGCGCTTGATATTGGTCTGGCCGTAAGCAGCGATCGCTCCGAGGAAGATGGAGGCAAGCGCCGCGAATATGATGATCTGTCGCCAGGCATCGGTCGCCGGCGCTAGTGCCACCACGCAAACGCGCGTCGCCAGCAGCACAGCCGCGACCTTGGGCGCGGATGCGAAGAAAGCCGTGACGGGCGTGGGCGCGCCCTCGTAGACGTCCGGAGTCCACATGTGGAACGGTACCACGCTCGCCTTGAAGGCCAGGCCGGCGAGAAGGAACACCAGGCCAAACAGGAGGCCAAGCGAAGGAGCTCCGCGAGCGAAGGCGGCGGCAAGACCGGTGAAGCTGGTGGTTCCGGTGAAGCCGTAGAGGAGCGAGATGCCGTAGAGCAGGATGCCGCTCGCGAGCGCTCCAAGCACGAAATATTTGAGTCCCGCTTCAGCCGAGCGCTCGTCGGTGCGGCGATAGGATGCGAGCACGTAGCCGGCGAGGCTGTTCAGCTCGAGCCCGACGTAGAGCGCAATCAGGCTTGTCGCCGAAACCATCACCCCCATGCCGACAGCGGCGAAGACGATTAACACTGCATATTCGGAGGCGTGTTCGGTGCCGCGCTCGAACCAGCCGTGCGCCGCGATGATCGCGACGGCGGCGGCCGGGTACATGATCGCGCGTCCAAAGCTGGCGAAGAGGTCCTCTGTCACCAGGCCATCGAAGACCGGTCCAGCATGCGAAGGCGCGCCAACGAGGGCTGCGGTTGCCGCCAGCAACAAAGCGACCGCAAGCCAGTTCACGAGCGCGGTGCCGCGACGGCCCGTGAACGCGGCGAGGATCATCAGGATCGTTCCGCCGATCGACAGGATCAGCTCTGGAAGGAGTGCGGCGAAGCGGCCCATCTATGGATTCACTTCCATGTCCATATGGGCGTGTGCGCCCTTGCCGAGCGTGAGATGAGAATCCCCCGCCGGAGCTACCGTATCGAGCCTGGTCAGCACGCGTCCGACGTCATTGCGGATCGGCCGGAGGAAGCTCTCCGGATAGACACCCATCCACACGACCGCGAGCGCGATCGGGGCGAGCAGCCACCATTCGCGCGCCGACAGATCCTTCATCGACGCAGCTTCCTCGGTCCGCGCCGCGCCGAACGCGATGCGCCAATAGAGCCACAGCATGTAAGCAGCGCCGAGGATGATACCGGTGGTTGCAACGATCGCCGCCCAGCTCGAGGCGATATAGGTTCCAATCAGGCTGAGGAACTCGCCGGGGAAGTTGCTGAGACCCGGAAGGCCGACGCTCGCCATGGTGAAGACCATGAACAGCAAGGCATAGCCCGGCATGTTGTTCGAAAGGCCGCCGTAAGCCGCGATCTCGCGGGTGTGCAGGCGATCATAGACAACGCCGACGCACAGGAAGAGCGCGCCCGAGACGAGGCCATGGCCGAGCATCACCAACATCGCGCCCTCGATGCCCTGCCGGTTCATCGCGAACAGGCCGAACGTCACGAACGCCATGTGCGCAACCGAGGAATAAGCGACCAGCTTCTTCATATCGCGCTGCACCAGCGCGACGAGGCTGGTGTAGACGACAGCGATTCCGGAGAGGACGAACATCAGCGGGATGAATTCCGCCGACCCCTGCGGGAACATCGGAAGCGAGAAGCGGATGAAACCGTAGCCGCCAAGCTTCAGAAGCACGCCCGCCAGGATGACGGAGCCCGCAGTCGGCGCTTGGACGTGGGCATCTGGCAACCAGGTGTGGACCGGCCACATCGGAAGCTTGACCGCAAAGCTCGCGAGGAAGGCGAGGAACAGCCAGGTCTGCGCACCCTTCGAGAAATCGAAGGCCATCAGCGCCGGGATCGAGGTCGTCTGCGCCGCTCCCGCCATGTACAGCATGGCGATGAGCATCAGTACCGACCCGAGCAAGGTATAGAGGAAGAACTTGTAGCTCGCCTTGACCCGCTCGGCGCCGCCCCAGACGCCGATGATCAGGTACATCGGAATCAGGCCGCCCTCGAAGAAGACGTAGAACAAGAAAAGGTCCTGCGCCGCGAAGACGCCGAGCATCAGGGCTTCCATCAGCAGGAATGCCGCCATGTATTCGGGCACGCGCTTCTCGATCGAGCGCCAGCTCGCGCCGATGCAGATCGGCATCAAAAAGGTCGTAAGGTTGATGAGAACGAGCGCGATCCCGTCGATCCCCAGCGCCCAGGAAAAATTCCCTGCAATTCGGGTGTGCTCGACGAACTGCCACTGCGCGCCGTTCGGGTCGTAGCCGATCCAGAGGTAAGCACCGAGCAGCAGGTCGATCAGCGTCGCAATCAGCGCGATCCACCGCGCGCCTTCGGCCCGAACGAACAGGCATAGCGCGCCGCCGACCAGCGGAATTGCGATCAGGATGGTGAGCAACGGCAGTCCGTTCACTTCGCCCACCAGATCGCCCAGCTGGCGGCGGCGATGAGGCCGAGCAGCATCACCAAAGCGTAGGAATAGAGATAGCCCGACTGGAAACGGTAAGTGACCCGGTTGCCGAGGCCGACGGCATAGGCCGCGCCGTGCGGGCCGAAGCGATCGATCGTCCCTTCGTCACCGCCCTTCCAGAAGAGACGGCCGAGCCACAGCGCGGGCCGGACGAAGATGACGTCGTAGAGCTCGTCGAAATACCATTTGTTCGAGACGAACTTGTAGACGCCCGGGAATTTCTCGACGAGCGCCGTCGCCGCGCCCGGATTGCGGACGTAATTGTTCCACGCGATCCACAGGCCGATCAGCATCGCGATGGTCGGCGACAGCTTGACCCACAGGGTCGAGTTCTCCGCCGCCTCCGCCAGCGTCTTCACGAAGGCGATGCTGTCGCCCCAATATTCCGAAGCGCGCTCGGGGCCGACGAAAATGCCGTGGAAGAACTGGCCGGCGAAAGCCGCGCCAATGGCCAGGAGGCAGATCGGGACTAGCATGGTCAGCGGGCTTTCATGCGGGTGATAGCCGCCGCTGCCGTGCTCCACGCGATGGTGGTCGTGAGCGCTATCGCCGTGCTCTTCCGAGGGATCCTCATGCTCGCCGTGGAGCGCGTGCTGGATATGCTCGGACGCGGCCCAGCGCGGCTCGCCGAAGAAGGTCAGGAAGATCACCCGCCAGCTGTAGAAGCTGGTCATCCCGGCGACGAGGACTCCAAGCCAGAAGGCGACGGTCCCCGCGACCGAACCGCCGGCCCAGGCGGATTCGATGATCGAATCTTTCGACCAGAAGCCGGCGAAACCGATCCCGCCAGCGACGTCGAGGCCGACGCCGGTAATCGCCAAGGTGCCGATGACCATCACCCAGAAGGTGATCGGGATCTGCTTCCTGAGGTCGCCGTAGTAACGCATGTCCTGCTCGTGGTGCATCGCGTGGATCACGCTGCCCGCGCCGAGGAATAGAAGAGCCTTGAAGAAGGCGTGGGTGAACAGGTGGAACATCGCCGCGCCGTAGGCGCCCACGCCCGCCGCGAAGAACATGTAGCCGAGCTGCGAGCAGGTCGAATAAGCGATGACTCGCTTGATGTCGTTCTGGGCGCAGCCGACCGTTGCGGCGAAGAAGCAGGTAATCGCCCCGACCCAGGTGACGACATGCATGGCGGTCGGTGACGTCTGGAACATCGGCGACAGGCGGCAGACCATGAACACGCCGGCGGTGACCATCGTCGCGGCGTGGATCAGCGCGCTGACCGGCGTCGGGCCCTCCATCGCATCGGGCAGCCAGGTGTGGAGCGGCAGCTGCGCCGACTTGCCCATCGCGCCCACGAACAGCAGCAGGCAGAGGACGGTCATCGTATCGACCCGCATCCCGGCAAAGCCGATGGTCGACCCCGCCATGCCCGGCGCGGCGTGAAGGATGGCCGGGATCGACACCGTTCCAAACACCAGGAAGGTGCCGAAGATGCCCAGGCTGAAACCGAAATCGCCGACGCGGTTGACCACGAAGGCCTTTAGGGCAGCCGCATTGGCGCTGGGTTTATAGTACCAGAAGCCGATCAGTAGGTAGGACGCAAGGCCGACGCCTTCCCAGCCGAAGAACATCTGCACGAGGCTATCCGCCGTCACCAGCATCAGCATCGCGAAGCTGAACAGAGATAGATAGGCGAAGAACCGGGGCTGGCTCGGATCCTCCTCCATATAGCCCCAGCTGTAGAGGTGGACGAGGCTGGAGACGGTCGTGACGACGACCAGCATCACGGCCGTCAGGGCGTCGACCCGAAGCGCCCATTCGACGTTGAGAGTCCCCGAATGAATCCAGGTCATGACCGGAACGATCGTCGGCTGAGCGTCTCCGCCAATGTATTGGAAGAAGATCGGCCAACTGAGGAGAGCGCCGATGAACAGCGCGCCGGTGGTGACGACCTTGGATGCCGTCTTGCCGATCCAGCGGCCCCCAAGGCCGGCGATGATGGCGGCGATGAGCGGCAGGAAAACGATGAAGAGGATGAAGATCGGCGGAATCATCAGCCCCTCATCCGGTCGGCGGCGTCGACCGCGATGGTTCCGCGGCGGCGGAAGAAGATGACGAGGATGGCGAGGCCGATCGCGGCCTCGGCGGCGGCGACGGTCAGCACGAACATCGCCAGCACCTGGCCGGTGAGGTCGCCGAGATAGGCCGAGAAGGCGACGAGATTGATGTTCACCGCGAGCAGGATCAGCTCGATCGCCATCAGCATCAGGATCACGTTGCGGCGGTTGAGGAAGATCCCGAGCACGCCGATCGTGAACAGGATCGCGGCCACCGTGAGATACGCGCCCAAGCCGATCACAGCTTCATCCCCTCGCCGACCGCAGGATCGGTCAGCTTGAGCGCCTGATCGGGCCGACGACGCAGCTGCCTCGATGCCTTGGGCGTGCGCGTATCGCTGCGGCTACGGTGGGTGAGTACGATCGCCCCGACCATCGCCACGAGCAGGATCAGGCCCGCGATCTCGAAGGCGAACAGATAGCGGCTGTAGAGCAGCTGCCCGAGCGCGACGATGTTCGGCACCTGCGCCGCCGGAATCGCCTGGCCCGCCATCACGGGCCCAGCTTTGTGTGCAAGGACCGCGACAACGATCTCGCCCAGCAGAACCAGCGCGATGATGATTCCGAACGGCAGGTTCCTGCTGAATCCGCTCCTGAGCTGCGCGAAGTCGATGTCGAGCATCATCACGACAAACAGGAACAGCACCGCGACCGCGCCGACGTAGACGATCACCAGCAGCATCGCGATGAACTCGGCGCCCACGAGCAGCATCAGCCCCGCCGCGTTGAAGAAAGCGAGGATCAGCCACAGCACGCTGTGGACCGGGTTGCGCGCGAAAATGACCGCGACTGCGGAAGCGATCGTGAGCGTCGCGAACAGGTAAAAGGCGATGGTGGCGATCAAGCGGGGGACCCTGTTGCGGCGCGCTTATCGGTAGGGGGCATCGGCGGCAAGGTTCGCGGCAATCGCCTGCTCCCACTTGTCGCCGTTCGCGAGCAATTTCGCCTTGTCGTACAGCAATTCCTCGCGCGTTTCGGTCGCGAATTCGAGGTTCGGCCCTTCGACGATCGCATCCACCGGGCATGCCTCCTGGCAGAGGCCGCAGTAGATGCACTTGACCATGTCGATGTCGTAGCGCGTGGTCCGGCGGCTGCCGTCCTCGCGCGGCTCGGATTCGATGGTGATCGCCAGCGCCGGGCAGATCGCCTCGCACAGCTTGCAGGCGATGCAGCGCTCCTCCCCGTTCGGGTAGCGGCGAAGCGCATGCTCACCGCGAAAGCGCGGGCTCTGCGGCGCCTTTTCATAGGGGTAATTGATCGTCGCCTTGGGCTTGAAGAAATACTTCAGCGTCAGCGCGTGCGCTTTGAGGAAGTCCCACAAGGTGAAGGCTCTAATCGTACGCACGATCATTTGGCGGGCGCTTTCGCGGTGCAATGGCCGGTCATAAATGCTTGGAATGGCTTGCTGCGGTCGCCATCCGTGCCGAGAGCCGACGGTTGGATAAGAATTTCGGCAGTGCCATCGGCCTGTTGACTCAGCGTGTACATCGTCATGCAAGAAGTCACAGTGAAGAGGCACGGTCCTGGATGAAGTGACACAAATGCATAGTCATGCGGACCTTCAGGTATGGCCGCCATGGCCTTCCCTGCCGTGATTGGATCATTCGGCCAGTTCAGCGTGACGGCCACCCCGTCATCACTCTCGCGCAGCGTGATATCGAACTTCCATTGGCTCAGGTTAGCTGGCAGTCCAATCGTCTTCGAAGTCACCGCGGCACCATCAATGATCACATTGCGGGGCGGATTCACGGTGCAATTGAACGCCAGAGCTTGTGCGGCAGCAATCAAGGCCACTGAGATCATGAGGCGGTCCCTCCGAAACGAGTAAGCATCAACCACCCGGAAACGAGGACGACGAACACGAGGCTCAGCGGCAGGAAAATCTTCCAGCCAAGCCGCATCAGCTGGTCATAGCGGTAGCGCGGCACGGTCGCCTTCACCCAGCCGAAGCAGAAGAAGAAAAAGCTCATCTTGATGAACAGCCAGATGATGCCGGGAATCCAGTAGAGTGGCGCCCAGTCGATCGGAGGCAGCCAGCCACCCCAGAACAGGATGGCGTTGAGCGCGCACATCAGGATGACGTTGGCATATTCGCCGAGCCAGAAGAGCGCGAAGCTCATCGATGAATATTCGGTCTGGTGCCCGGCGACGAGCTCGCTCTCCGCCTCGACCAGGTCGAACGGGGTCCGGAACGTTTCGGCCATCGAGCTGATGAAGAACACCACCCACATCGGGAACAGCAGCAGGTTGAAGCCGAAGGCGTTGACGATGCCGAGCCCGAAACCCTTCTGCTGGAGCACGATGCCGGAGAGGTTGAACGTGTCGGCGTAGAGCACGACGGTGATCAGCACGAAGCCGATCGAGACTTCGTAGCTGACCATCTGCGCGGCTGCCCGGAGCGCCGAGAAGAAGGGGTATTTGGAATTGGAAGCCCAACCGGCCACAATCACGCCGTAAACGCCGAGCGAGCTCGCGGCGAGGACGTAGAGCAGCCCGACATTGACGTCGGCGAGTACGACGCCGGGCTGGAACGGGATCACGGCCCAGACGATCAGCGCGACGGTGAAGGTCACGATCGGCGCGATCAGAAACAGGCCCTTGTTCGCGCTGGTCGGGACGATTGTCTCCTTGAGGAAGACTTTCAGCCCGTCGGCAAAGCTCTGCAGCAGCCCCCACGGCCCGACCACGTTCGGACCGCGGCGAAGCGCCATCGCCGCCCAGATCTTGCGGTCGGCATAGATGATCATCGCCACCGCCAGCATCAGCGGAAGCGCAATGACGAGGATGCCGATGACCGTGGCGAGGAACCATGCCCAATCGTAGGCCATGCCCCAGCGGACGAAGGTGTCGGTCACTTACGCTCCTCCCTATCGCGCAGCGATGGGGAGGGGGACCATTCACCGAAGAGTGAATGGTGGAGGGGTCGGCGCCAAACCCCTCCACCACTCGACT
>Ga0207698_10003072_pt1 | contig 10006 bp, 7 predicted proteins | sample KBSCornC22_FD_184298 | JGI IMG/M metagenome (GOLD analysis project Ga0207698, IMG submission 184298) | Corn rhizosphere microbial communities from Kellogg Biological Station, Michigan, USA - KBS Corn C2-2 (SPAdes) (version 2) | ecosystem: Host-associated > Plants > Roots > Rhizosphere > Soil ...
TATCGGCCGAAAGGTCGCAATGAAGGCGCGGCGGTGGTGGTCTATCCCGGCGGCGGCTTCTGGATCCTGGCGATGGATCTGGAGGGAACCGAGGTCTGCGACTGGCTGACCGCCAGGGGCATCACCTGCGTGGTCGTCAAATATCGGGTGCCGGGCAATCATGCTTCGCCGCGCTCCGGGCCTTATCCCGACAATCCGGTCGCGACCGAGGATGCGCAGCGCGCGATCGCGCTCACCCGCTTCCACGCGCGCGAATGGGGCATCGATCCGCACCGGATTGGCGTGCTCGGCTTTTCCGCCGGCGGCTATCTGGTGGCGGCGACGAGCACACTCGACCGTATCTATAAGCCCGTCGATGCAATCGATCGGGTCAGTGTGCGGCCCGATTTCGGTATCGCCGTTTATCCCGGCCATCTCTGGATGGACGATGAGAGCCGGTTCGAACTCAACTCCAATGTCCCGGTCGGCGCACGAACACCGCCACAATTGATCATCCAGAATGGCGACGACCCGGTCGACAGCGTCAACAACTCGCTGGTCTATTATCGCGCGCTGTCGAAGGCGGGCGTGTCCGCCGAACTGCATCTGTATCCCAAGGGGGGTCACGCCTTTGGGCTGCGCCACGACGAGGTCAAACCCGCGACCGACTGGCCGCGCCTGGCCGAGCGATGGTTGAGAACGATCGGGATGACCGGTCCGCTAAGCCAGACCGGAACTGCCCGCGTCAGTCGCCGACCGGCTCGGCCACGTCCAGGCGGATGATCGTATCGACCGGGTCCGCGCGGCCCTTGTCGATCCGCAAGCTGATTCCGGAGGCGGTCTGATCGAGGCGAACGTCGCCACCGGTAAGCGCCCGGGCGTGAAGCACCTTCTGGCTGAGCGGAGGCAGGCGGAGGTCTCCGTCAGGCCATCTCAGGACGTGCACATAGATGGACCGGCCGTGACGGGTTGATCCGTAGACGCCGTCGACCGGCTGGAACGGCCCCGGCCGCGTATCGAACAGGCTTTCGCCGTAGCGGCCGGTCCACTGCCCGAAGTCGGCGAGCAATTTCACCTGTCCGGCAGGGATGATGCCATCGGCATCGGGACCGACATTGACCAGCATATTGCCGTTGCGCACGACCGCATCGACGAACAGCCGCTTCAATTGATCGAGCGGCACCAGGCGCTGGTCGGGCGTATAGCCCCAGGCGCCATGCTCGGTGAGGCTGAAGGTCTTCTCCCATGGCTTGTCGCGGATCGGTCCGGTGATCGGTGCCGCCCCTTCCTCGACGTTGAAGTCGCCCTGCCACCCCGACCGCGGATTGATCACGACCTTGGGCTGGTTCCTGCGCACCATCGCGTTCAGCACCTCGGGGCGCCAGAACCAGGCCGCGTCGGCGTCCGTGCCCTTGTGTGCCAGCCAGCCGCCGTCATACCAGAGGATGTCGATCCTGCCGTAGCGGCTGGTCAGTTCCGCCACCTGGTCATAGGTCTGCTTGCGGAAGAGCGCGGCATTGTCGGGCAGCCCCTTCACATCGAAATAAGCCGGAAAGCGCCAGTCGAGCGGCGAATAATAGATGCCGACGCGCAAGCCATGCCGACGCAGCGCATCCACATAAAAGCGGATGAAATCCTTGTGCGCGGGCGAATGCATCGAATCGAATTGCTGATAGCTGCCCGGGCTGTCGAACAGCGAGAAGCCGTCATGGTGGCGCGCGGTCATCACCATATAGCGCGCGCCGGCGCTGCGGGCCGCCAAAGCCCATGCGTCGGCGTCGAAATGCTTCGGATCGAACTGGGCCAGAAGCTTGCGATAGTCGGCCGCGGACACATGATCGTTGAACATGTGCCATTCGCCCTTGGCGGGGATGGCATAGAGCCCCCAATGGACGAAGACGCCGAGCTTGGCGTCACGCCACCAGGCCATATCAGCATCGGAAAGGCGCAGCTCGGGCGCCAGCGCGGCTTCGCTATTGTTCGCTTTCAGCGCGGATTTGACCTCGTCCGAAACGGTCTGCGCAGGGGCCGGCGGCGGGCAGACTGCGATCGCCGCGGCGAGTAGTGTCGTCCGAAAGGCGGCCCGCGCCCGATCCAAGATCACATCGTCTCTCCTTTGTCTCTGCATATGAAAACAATGTTTATATGAGCAAGGGCTTTGGGGGTTCGCGACGCACGGGGCAGGGTCTCGTCGCGCCCTGCATCGAGCCGGGAAAATCCTTCGCGCGATCAATGAAACATCGGGAAAACAGGGATTTAGATCGGGAGATTTGAGGAAATCGGATCGTGAGCCGATCTAAGTGAAATCCCTAATGGCGCGGAGGTCGCCTACTCCCGAAAAGATACCGAGCTGATGCATTTAATACTCGCCGACATCCGGCGAGCTGTGCGTCCGCAGTCGGGACTGCGCCAATGGCCACGACGACGAACCAAGTCGCGCGCCCCGTGCGGTCTTCCTTTGCACTGCTGTCGGGTGGCTTCCGGATCTTCTTCCCGTTGGGCGCCTTTTGGGCGATTCTCGTGCTCGCCTTGTTCGTGGCCGCGCTCGCGGGAGCGATCAGCCTGCCCGCCGCGCTCGACGCGGTCGCATGGCACCGGCATGAGATGCTGTTCGGCTATCTTGGGGCCATCGTCGGCGGCTTCCTGCTGACCGCCATTCCCAATTGGACCGGGCGCAGACCGATCACCGGGCGTCCGCTGCTGGCACTCGCCTCGCTCTGGGCAATTGCGCGGCTGGCGATCCTTTATTCGCTGCGGATCGGCATGCCGATCGCCATCCTGTGCGATGCGGGATTCCTGCTCGTCATGGCGACAATCGCGGGGGCGGAGCTTTATGCCGCACGCAACCGCAACGTCCCCATCGTCCTGTTGACCATCATCCTCGCCGCCGCTGCGGCGGTCGATCTTGCCGAAGGGGCGGGGCTGATGGTGGCGCGCGGCATCGGTTATCGTCTCGGTATCGGCGTGATCCTGGTCATGGTGATGCTGATCGGCGGCCGGATCATCCCGACCTTCACACGCAACTGGCTCGGAAAAGGCGGCGTCGAGCCCGGCCTGCCGGCGCCGATGCAGCGCTTCGATCTGGTCGCAGTGCTGGTCGGCGCCGCGACGATGCTCGCCTGGCTTGTCCTGCCCGATGCGCCCGCGACGGCATGGCTGCTGATCGGCGCTGGTGCCTTGCATCTGGCGCGCCTGTTGCGCTGGCGCGGCTGGCGCACGGCAGCGGAGCCGCTCGTCCTTATCCTCCACCTCGCTTATCTGTGGGTTCCCATCGGCATGGCGTTGCTTGGCGTGGGGCTGCTCGGAACATTCGTGCCGCCCGTCAGCGGCGTGCATGCGCTGACCGCGGGCGCCTTCGCGACGATGACGCTCGCCGTCATGACGCGGGCGAGCCTCGGCCATACCGGGCATATGCTTCATGCCGGGCCTGCCACCGTCGCCATCTATGCGTTGATTCTGATTGCGGCGCTGGTCCGCGTCGCCGCGCCTCTGCTTCCCGTCGATTATATGCGCAGCATCCAGGTCGCAGCCGCAGCCTGGATCATGGCCTTCGCCTTGTTCCTGTGCGCCTATGGTCCATTGCTCGTGCGCCCGCGCGCCGACGCCCGGGCCTGAGGCGGCTATGGGACATCCCGCGCGCCCGCCGCCGTACGGCGGTGCTTCACGCAGATCGGATCAACCATCTCGCGGCGCGGGGGCGCCGAAGGGGGTCAAGATGAACAACAGACGTTTATGGTTATGGCTGGGGGCGGTCTTCCTGCTCTCTTTCACGGCATTGGGCCTGATCGGGCGCGGCATCTTCATGGCAGCACCGCCCGTGCCCGAACGCGTCATGGCCGCGGACGGCCGCACCATCTACAGCAAGGCCGACATCCAGGAAGGCCGCGAGATCTGGCAGTCCTTGGGCGGCATGGAGCTGGGCTCGGTCTGGGGCCATGGCGGCTATGTCGCGCCGGATTGGTCGGCCGACTGGCTGCACCGCGAGGCCGACGCCATTCTCGTCGCTTATGCGCGCGCGGAAGGGGCACCGTCCTTTGCCGCGCTCGATCCCGAACGCCAGGCCGGCCTGCGTGAACGGCTGCGGCGCGAATTGCGGACCAACAGCTTCAACCCTGAGACGCAGACGATCGCCATCGGACGCGAACGGGCGGAGGCGATTGCAGACAATGCCCGCCATTATGCCGCCGTCTTCGGCGGCGATCCGGCAGCGGCAGATCTCCGCCGCCAATATGCCATGCCGGAGACCAACCCGCTGGCGGCGGCGGATACGCGCAAGCTCGGCGCTTTCTTCTTCTGGACCGCCTGGGCGGCGGTCACCAATCGGCCCGGCGAGGGCGTCAGCTACACCAACAATTGGCCGCACGATCCGTTGGTCGGCAACACGCCCTCCACCGCGATCGGTATGTGGTCGATCGCGAGCATTATCGCGCTGATCGCGGGCATCGCCTGGCTGTCCTGGTACTATGCCCGCAGCGGCGGGGACGAGCATGCCCAGGTGCCCGCACGCGATCCGTTCCTCACGCTCACGATCACGCCGTCGATGCGCGCGACCACCAAATATTTTGTGACGGTGATCGGCCTGTTCCTGGCGCAGATCCTGCTCGGCGCCATCACCGCCCACTATGCGGTGGAAGGCCAGGATTTCTACGGCATCCGGATATCGGAGATATTGCCTTACGCCTTGACCCGGACCTGGCACACGCAACTCGGCATCTTCTGGATCGCGACCGCGTGGCTCGCCACTGGCCTGTTCGTCGCGCCGATGCTGTCGGGGCATGAACCCAAATTCCAGCGGCTCGGCGTCAATATCCTGTGGCTCGCCCTGCTGGTGGTGGTGATCGGCTCGTTCGCCGGCGAATGGCTCGGCATCCAGCAGAAGCTCGGCCATGGCGCGACCAATTTCTGGTTCGGCCATATGGGCTATGAATATGTCGACCTCGGCCGCTTCTGGGCGATCCTGTTGTTCGCCGGGCTGATGATCTGGCTGACCCTGGTCGGCCGGGCATTGTGGCCGGCATTCCGCAATCCGAGCGAGGTGCGCGGGCTGATCGGCATGGTGTTCGTGTCGACCGTCGCCATCGGTCTCTTCTATGGCGCGGCGCTCACCTGGGGGCGGAACAGCTCCTTGTCGATGATCGAATATTTCCGCTGGTGGGTGGTGCACCTGTGGGTCGAGGGCTTCTTCGAAGTGTTCGCGACCGCGGTGATCGCGCTCATCTTCGCCGGGCTCGGCCTCGTCCGCGCACGCGCCGCCAATACGGCGGTGGTATTCGCGACCGCGGTCTTCCTGCTGGGCGGGATCATCGGCACACTCCACCACCTCTATTTCGCGGGTACGACCACGGCGGTGGTGGCGTGGGGCGCGATGTTCTCGGCGCTCGAGGTGGTGCCGCTGGCACTGCTCGGGATCGAGGCGCTCCACAATTACCGCATGACGATGGCGGCACCGTGGGTCGCCACCTATCGCTGGCCGATCCTGTTCTTCGTGGCGGTGAGCTTCTGGAACCTGGCGGGTGCCGGCCTGCTCGGCTTCACGATCAACCCGCCGCTGTCGCTCTATTACATCCAGGGGCTCAACCTGACCCCCAGCCATGGCCATGCCGCCTTGTTCGGCGTGTACGGCATGCTGGGGATCGGACTGATGCTGTTCTGCCTGCGCATCGGCATGCGCGAGGCGGTGTGGTCGGATGCCTTGCTCAAGCCGACCTTCTGGCTGCTCAATGGCGGGCTGGCCATGATGGTCTTCCTGAGCCTGGTTCCGGCCGGCATCTACCAGGCCTATCAGAGCATCACCAAAGGCTTCTGGTATGCGCGCTCGCCCGAGGTCGTGCACAGTGCGATCATGGAGCGGCTGGTCTGGATGCGCGTCCCAGGCGACGTCGTGTTCGGGCTCGGCGCGATCGTGCTGGCGCTGTTCATGGCCCGCCTGCTGATCGCTCAGCGCGAGCCGCGCCTCAAGGCTCAGCCACTGCCGGCGGAGTGACACGGAAAAGGGGCGGTGCGATCCACCGCCCCTTTCTCCGTCCCGATCCATGACTCAATTCGTCTTCGCCCTCTTCTTCTTTCTCGTGAGCCATGCCGTGCCGGCGCGGCCGACAGTGCGCGAGTGGTTGCGGCGGCTGCTGGGGTCTCGGACCTATCTTCTCCTTTATTCGCTGGTCTCGATCCTGCTGCTCGGCTGGCTGATCCGCAGTGCAGCGCAGGCACCTTTCATTCCGCTCTGGACGCTGACGCTCGGCCAATATTGGGTGCCGATCCTGATCATGCCGATTGCTTTCTTCCTGCTGATCGCGGGGGCGGTCAGCCCCAATCCCCTGTCGATCAGCTTCAGTCCGCGCGGTTTCGATGCCGATCGGCCGGGCATCGTCGGCGTGACGCGCCATCCCATCCTGTGGGCGTTCGCCTTATGGTCGTTCAGCCATGTCGTGCCCAACGGCGACCTGGTGTCGCTGATCATGTTCGGCGGGTTCGGCCTGTTCGCGTTGTCGGCGATTCGCGCGATCGACCGGCGCAAGGCGCGAGCGTTGGGCGCGCGCTGGACCGATCTGGCGAGCCGGACCTCCGCCTGGCCATTCGCCGCATTGCTGGCCGACAGGGCGTCATGGCGATGGCCGAAAGGCTTGCTGTCGATCTCGCTCGGTGTCGCCATCGGCAGCTATTGCGCGATGTTGTGGCTGCACCCGATCCTGTTCGGGCCTGATCCCAAGATCGCGTTCCTCAGCCTTTAAGGCTGAGCCAGATAATCCTGCGTCAGCCGTTCATAATCCTCCATCGCCGGGAAACGTTCGAAGCTATGCCTGGCCGGAGTGGTGGCCCAAGGCAGCTTCTCGGCGGTCTGCATTTCGATGAAGGGAGAGAAGTCCCGATGCTCATCGAGCATGGTGGGACGCAGATTGACCAGCCCGAATGGCTCGACGCGCGTGAACATCCAGGTCTTGCACCAGTCGCAGAAATGATGGTGCGCGGGCTCTCCATGGAGGCCACCGATCACGGTCTCGCCCTGGACAACCTCCAATCCGTCGATCGGCAGCGCGATGCTGAGCGAGAAGGCGCTCGCGCTCATGCTCTGGCAGCCCAGGCAATGGCAGGCCATCGTCAGCAAGGGCGGCTTGGTCATGCGGATCCGCACGCGGCCGCAGCGGCAGCCGCCATCCCGCGGGAGCTTCCAGTCGGACATCATTCTCTCCTACAAGCGCCCCATGATGCGCATCGGCCACCCGCAAACTCAAGCCAGGCTCGACCAAGGGTGCCCGGCCCGCGTCATGCGCGTCGGTTGCCGGGCGGACTGAGCTTGGGCCTTCGCAAGGACATATGGCGCCCGGCAATCGCGATGGCGCCGATCGAGCGCATCGTCGCGCAGGGATCGCTCGACGGGATCGAGCTCAAATGGCTGCCGCCGATGGGGAGCTTCCGCTTCCTTGCCGATCCGTTCGGCTGGTGGCGCGACGGCCATCTCTGCGTCTTCGTCGAAGCTTATGACTATCGCGTGCGGCGGGGCACGATCGAGGTGCTGACCTATGACCGCAATTTCGAGCTGGTCGATCGGCAGCCGGCTTTGTCCTGCCCCTGGCATCTGTCCTACCCTTTCCTGATCGAGGATGAGGGCGAGATGTGGATGCTGCCCGAAGGCCAGCGGTCCGGGCAGCTTACGCTGTATCGGTCGGTGCACTGGCCTGCCGTCTGGGAACCCGCCTGGACGATCCCGCTCGATACGGTCGGGATCGATTCGTCCCCCATCTTCCATCAGGGCCGGTGGTGGCTCTTCTACGCCTCGTCGCGGCGCGAAGAGGACAAGATGGCCACGCTGCATTGTGCCTGGGCCGAGCGATTGCGCGGGCCGTGGACGCCGCATCCGCTCAGTCCGGTGCGGAATGACATGAGCGGGGCAAGGCCGGGCGGCACGCCATATGTCGATGGCGATGAGATCGTGCTGCCGGTGCAGGATTGCAGCCGAACCTATGGCGGCGCGATCTCGACACTTCGGGTGAAGGTCACGCCCTCGACCTTCACTGCCCGGCGCGGTGCCACCATCCTGCCGCCCGCGTCGGCCGCGCCGTTCGTCGAAGGACTGCACACATTGTCCGCGGCGGGCGCGGTGACCCTGGTCGACATGAAGCGGACAGAGCTTTCGGCGCATGGCCTCGCGATCGAGCTCAGGCGCGAGGCGGGGAAGCTCCGACGCCGGCTGCTCGGCACGCGATAGGTCGCGGCGCAGACCCTCTCAGGAGATAGCTTCGACGATCGGGGCGCGGCTGGGCCAGCTGAACCGCCAGGCCGGCCGACGATCGCGCACAACTGCGCGAACGCACACCTCGTCGAACAGATCGAGATATTGCGTGGCGATTCGGTCGATCCGGAACGGGCTCGCCAGCGCGGACAATCTTGCCGGGTCCGGCACCGGCGCCCGGAGCATCGCCGCGACGGCATCGGCGAGCGCGACGTCGTCGCCGCGGCGAACGACGCGGCCGACCCGATCATGACGCAGCAGCTCCGTCGTCGCGGGCGTGCAGTCGGTCGCGACGATCGGTCGCCCCGCCTGGAGCGCTTCCACCAGCACGGCGGGATAGCCTTCGAAGTCGGAGGCGAGCACGAACAGCCGCGCCTGATCGAGCAGGGGGCGGATGTCGCGGACATAGCCCGGCATGCTCAGCCGCGACGCGATGCCGAGCGATTCTGCCAGCGCCAGCAGGTTCTGACGTTCCGGACCATCGCCCGCGATCACCAGTCGCGCCGCCTGGTCATCCAGTCGTGCGAAGGCGGCGATCAGATTGGCAAATCCCTTTTCGCGCACGAGGCGGCCGGCACCGAGGATGATCGGCGGGCCATTCGGGATCGGCTGCGGCGCCGATGCGACCGCCTCCAGGGCGGGCAAAGGGATGTGGCTCACGCGATCATGGCGCAGGATCTCGCGTGCTTCGTGCCGCGTCGATCCGGCGAGCGTCACCACCTCTTCGGCGCCCGCCAGAAGGTGCCGCATGCGCAAATTGTAGCCGGCCTGCCGAAACGGGCCCCGCTGCGGCTTCCGCAAAGCGGCGCTGACCTGGGCGACGACGGTCGGTCGGCGGTCGGCGTCGAGGCGGCTGAGCTCGGGAATGACCGGCCAGTGATAATTGCCCGGGACCCACACCAGGTCGACCGGGTAGCGCGCGAAATGCGACGCGGCATGACGGCCGAGCAGCCGGCGCGATCCCGCGCCGCGCGGCACCGGCGTCGAAGCGGCGACGACGCGGACGTCGTCGGTCACGAACGAGCGTAGAGGCCCCGCCTCGCTTCCGCAGAACAAGGTGACTTCAGCCCCCGCCTGAGCCCAGGCGGTGGAAAGCCGTGCCGCAATCCTTTCGGTTCCCCCCAGCGAAAAATCATGCAGTACGACACCAACGCGACGACGCCCCACAGCCGAAGCCCCTCCCCTGGCTTCTATGTTCCCCGCCTGTCAGACGCCGCTGTGCCGCTCCCTCCGCACCCCGCCGCATAAAAAAATTATAAAGGCCATATTGTGCCACCTGCGGGCCCGCCCGAAGGCTGCGCCCGGCGGGCATAAGCCGTTCGCAGGGGCCAATGGCACTTTGCGGGCGAACGATGCGTTGCGGGTGAAGCGTGGATACGGTCGAACATGCCGGCCGCTCCACCTTCCCCCCGAATGAGGAGGGGTCGTTCGGGGATTCTCCTCGGGGAGGCTCACGCTGGACAGGGTGGATTGATGGCATCGAGCGGAAACAAGCTGGTCCTGTTCGCGGCGCTCGGCGCCAATCTCGGCATCGCGGTGGCCAAGTTCGTCGCGGCCGCCTTCACCGGCTCTTCGGCCATGCTGACCGAGGGGTTCCACTCGGTCGTGGATTCGGCCAACCAGTTGCTTTTGCTATACGGCCACAAGGCGTCGCGGCGGCCGCCCGATCTGGTCCATCCCCTGGGCTATGGCCGCGAGCTCTATTTCTGGAGCTTCGTGGTCGCGATCCTGATCTTCGCAACCGGGGCCGGGCTCTCGATCTACGAGGGCGTGGTCCACATCATGGAGCCCGGTCCGATC
>Ga0207698_10003074_pt1 | contig 10004 bp, 8 predicted proteins | sample KBSCornC22_FD_184298 | JGI IMG/M metagenome (GOLD analysis project Ga0207698, IMG submission 184298) | Corn rhizosphere microbial communities from Kellogg Biological Station, Michigan, USA - KBS Corn C2-2 (SPAdes) (version 2) | ecosystem: Host-associated > Plants > Roots > Rhizosphere > Soil ...
CGCCGCGCCGCTTCCATAGATGAAATAAAGCACGATCCCGCTCACCTGCGCGGTGAGGAAGAACAGCTGCGTGCGATTGGGCAAACTGATGAAGAGATAGATGCAGCCGAAAATGCCGATTACGCCGACGACCCAGGCGGCGGGAGTACGGAACTTGCGCTCGCGGTTCGGCTCCCGGCGGCGGAGCACCAGCATCGCGGAGCAGACCGCTACGAAGGCCGCGAGGGTTCCGGCATTGGCCAGCGCCGCGATCGAAGCGAGCGGGATCAATCCGGCGAACACCGAAGTCACGACCGCTGTGAAGATGGTGATGCGCACCGGGGTTCCCCGGCGTGAAACGCGGGCGAGCGAGCTTGGCAGCAGCCCATCGCGGGCGACCGTGAAGAAGATCCGGCTCTGGCCGTAGAAGAAGGCGAGGATGACGGTGGGAAGCGCGATCACCGCGGCCGCACCGAGGATGCGCGCCGCCCACGGCTTGCCGATCTCGCGGAGGATCAGGGCGAGCGGTTCGGGGCTGTTGGCGAAGCCGCTGGTGACGACCGCTCCGATGGCGGCGGCGGCCACAGCCATGTAAATGAGCACGCAAACCACCATCGAACCGACGATTCCGATCGCGAGATCCCGGCTCGGGTTCTTGGCTTCCTCCGCAGCCGTCGCGATGGCGTCGAACCCGTAAAAGGCGAAGAAGATGATCGCGGCGGCGGCCATCACGCCAACCTCGCTCCCGGACGGGCCGCTTCTTGGGAAGCCATAGGGCATGAACGGGTGGAAGTGGGAGGGATCGAAGACTGGCAGCGTCACCGCGATGAAGAGCGCCAGTGCGGCCATTTTGATGATGACGAGGATTGCGTTGACCGTCGCGCTTTCGCGGGTGCCACCGATCAGCATGCCGGCGACGACGACGATGATGAAGATCGCGGGGACATTCACGATTCCGCCGAGCTCCGGCCCCTGAATGAGCGCAGTGGGAAGGCCGAGGCCAATCGATTTGAGGAAGCCCGCGGCATAGCCCGACCAGCCGACCGCGACCGCGCTGACGACCAGAGTGTATTCGAGGATGAGGGCAACTCCGATCATCCAGGCGATCAGCTCCCCGAACACGACGTAGGAATAAGTGTAGGCCGAGCCCGACGCCGGGATCATCGTCGCGACCTCCGCATAGGCCAGCGCTGCGCAGGCGCAGATCACACCGGCGATTGCGAAGGACAGGATGACGGCAGGGCCGGCTTTCCCGGCGCCGACGCCGATCAGCGTCAGGATGCCCGTGCCCACGATCGCTCCGACGCCGAGCGCAACGAGGTGCGGCCAGGAGAGGGACTGCTTAAGCCGGTGCTCCTCGGGCATGTCCTCCCGGGCGACGACCTGCTTGCGCACGTTCCAATTCTTCATGTGGTCAGGTCCCCTCCCCGTCATCCCGGACTTGATCCGGGATCCGCCTGTTCTTGGACGGTAGAAAAGAAGGCGGGTGCCGGGTCAAGGGTTCACCGAAATCAGCTTAGCGAGGGTGATAATGCCCGACCGTGCTTTCGCGACGCTGCACGAGCGCGTTCCACTCGTTCATGATCGCCAGCGCCTTGTCGTCTCCTCCTGCCACCTTCGACAGTGCTGCGAGGAATTTCGCCTGCGTCGGGTTGACTTGCCATTCGACATCGGCAAGTCCGCCAGGAAGGTCCCAGACATAGATTCGATCCCATTGGCCAGTCTGCGTATGATATTCGGCCAGCGGCCAGACGCCCGAAAGCTTGCGCGCTGGATCGATATATTTGTCCTCCAGCTCAAAGGCGCGGTCCTCCCCTCCGGGTTTGAACTTGATCATCTCAATACGGATGAAATGCGCGTTCGGGATTCGGCGTGCTTCGATCGATTGAGCCGCTGAAGGCGCAACCTGAAATTGACCTGGCAGCACGCAAGACAATGCCAGGACATATGCCCACCCCTTCATGGTCGATCGCCCTTCAATAATCCTTGCTGACGCGCACGCTCGCGCTTGCGCGGCCGATGGTCGAGACGGTGGATAGCAGCGAGAGCCATCGCGTCATCTGATATTCGACCTGTGTTGCCGAGTAGCCTGCGCCGTCCGTCACCACTTCGACGTAGAGCTTGCGGGTGATGTATTTGCCCGCGCCGATCGCCGTCTTCTGACCCGTCGCTACGTCAGCGGGCACGATCCGCAGGCGGTCGAGGCCGACCGCCTTTCGAAGCGCGTTGATCGGATCGAGGCTGCCCGAACCCGACTGGAGTGCTGCGACGGCCGAAGCAAGCTGAAGCGCTTCGGGCGCGGACAGGTTCGTGATCGAGGTTCCGAACAGGATCCGCGACAGGAGCTCGTCCTGCGGAAGCGGGGGTGAACTTGCAAACGTGATCTCTGGCTTGAGGCCGGTGCCCCGAACGTTCACGCTCGCATCGATCCCCTGGACGGCGGCCTCGGCGTGGATGTCGAGAAGCGGATCGGGCGGGCTTTCGCCCTGGAAGCGGATGACCCCGCGATCGAGCCGGAAGACGCGGCCGGCGAAGTCGTAATTGCCCTGGACGAGGTCGGCACGCCCGCTGAAACGCGGCGCATCGGCAAAGCCGCCGATCTGCAGGTGGGTCGTCCAGCGGCTGTTGATGCCGAGGCCGGTGACCGCGAGGTTGCTTCCCGCCAGCTTCAAGTCGAGCTTCCAGTGATGGACGGCGGCGGGCTCGATCACGTCCTCGACGTCGAGGCCGGTCTCACGAACATTGAGCTGGGGGACCGCCGCTGCAGCTGTCGCGCGGCCGAGCTGAAAGCGGCCCTTGTTGAGCCTGAGATCGCCGGAGATCAGGCCGCCGTTCGGATCGGACTTGAGCTTGAGCGGTCCCGTCACACGTGCAGCCACATCGTCGCGGTTCAGGAGCAGGGCATCGTTGGCGTTGAAAACGAGATTGATAAGCGCATTGCCGCCCGAGAAGGTGACCGATCCGTTGCCGCTGATTGTCCCGTTGCCCGCCGTGCTTCCGGATATCTGGTTGAAGATCAGCTGCGGGCCGGAGAAGCGGGCGTCTGCGGAAATATGATCGATCACCATGCCCGTGACCTGGCTCTCGAGGCGTGCATTATCGCTCTTGAGCGATCCCCGAATGACCGGATTGGCGAGCCTTCCGCCGATATCCGCGCCGACGGCGAGTGGTCCCGACATGTCGATGACTTCGCTTCCGGTCAGCCGCCACAAGGTGTCCGCGGGGCCGGAATAGCGAAGCTGAGCGAACAGCGGCGCGTTCAGAAGCTCGGCCATGAGCGGGCCGTTGCCCATCGGTGCGAAACGGGCCTGCGCGCGGCCGACAATCGCTCCGTCGCTCGCAGCCACTGCACGGAGCGCCGCCTGGTTGCCATTGACAATGGCTGCGACACCGACGTCGATTGGCTTGGATGCGAGCACGAGCCCCGCCCTGCTCAGTCCGCGAACCTTGAGGTCGAGACGGCCGCTGCGGTTCGACTTCCACGCGTAATCCACTCGGCCCGACGCCGAGCCGGACAGATCGAGGTTCGGCCAGAACAGGTCGAGCACCTCGAGCGGCATACCGGCGACCTGGGCGTGGACTTCGGGCGCGGACCCGCTTCGCCCCGACACCGACGCTGTCCCGCCGGCGAAGCTGATGCTTGTCGGTGCGAGGGCCCAACCGTCACCCGAACGGGTCAGGACTGCCGGCTGGTTGAGCACCAGGTCCTGTCGCTCGATCTGTCCGTGGCCGGTGATCCGGATCGCATCAGGTGAGACATCGGCGAGCGTCGAGAAATTGAAGTTCGCGCCTCTCCGTCCTGCGAAGGCGGCGCGTACCTGGCCCGAACCGTTGACGAGCTTCGCATTCGCGGTGAGCCGGGCGAAGCTGATTCCGCTGGCGCTAATGCCGCGCGCATCGACGACGCCGTCGATGGTCGTCTTGTCGTCGGCAAGGATGATCGTCCCGTCCGCGCGGCCGCTGCGAACCGAGAAGGCGTCGGGGAAGTTGGCGCTGGCGGCAGTGAGGTGGGCATCGATCCGCTGGGCACCACCGACCGGCGAGAAGTCGAGCGTTCCTCCGAGAGCGCCGTTGGCGAGCGTCAATCTTCCGGTGAAACCGCCTGGATCGGAGCGAAGGCTTCCGCTGGCGTGAGCATCGCCGGCGTCGAGCGCTGCAATTGCGATCACCGTCGGGGCGTTGTTGGGAAGCAGGATTTGGCCGCTGCTGGTGAACGGGCCGAGCTTCGATCCGCCGCTCGCCTTGTAATCGAAACCCGCCGCAGTCGGATTGAGCAGCAGGTGCATCGCCTTGATGCCGAGCGCTTCGTTCGGACTCTCAAGGAAGAGGTCGAGCCTGGGCTTCTCGATGTGCCCGTCGAGCGTAAGCCGCACGGGGCCGTATTTCGCCTGTCGCCCCGACGCGACGATGTGGAAGGTGCCGTCACGGAACCGCTCGCCTGCGCCCGATAGCCTCAGCTTGGGCGAATAGATCTGCAGATTCGTGAAATGGACGACCCCGTCGTTGCCGCGCTCGAGGTTGGTGGTGAGCGACGGCAGGCCGCCGGTGAGCTCCCGAAAGAAGCTGTTGTCGAGCCGTCGGACCCAGGCCTTGGCGGTTCCGACAACATGACTACCTTTCCCGTTCGGTCCGGGCTCGACCCTTAGGTCGGTCATCACGTCGACGATCCCGAGGCCCGGGATCAGGTAACGCTGCATCGCTCCGGACAGCAGCACTTCGAAGCGGCCCGTCACGAGGTCGATCAGGACCGACATCTTGCCGTTCCACTTGGCACTCCTCAGGCGCAGGTCCTGGCCGCGCACCAGGTTCGGAGTGACCGTCAGCCAGCCTTCGATGCTGGGGTTGGCAAGCATCGCGCCGGCGACATCGCCGAGACCTGTGATCGCCTTCGCCGACAGCCGTAAAGGAACGCGCATCGGCCAAGGGCTCAATCGGCCCCTTCCCTCCGCGTGAAGGCCGAGGAAGCCATTATTGTCGAACTGCACGTAATTGGAGGTGAGACGATAGGAATAATCGGCGGTGGCGAACGGGCCGTCTAGCGTCCACACCATCCGCACGGCCTTGCCGGTCATGTTGGGGAAAAGCGCGGGCGGCTTCAGCAGATCGATGCCGAGGCGCATGCCTTGGTAGCGATTACGCGCGAGGTCGACCGTGCCTTTAGCGACCGCTCGAAGCTCGGGTGAGGCGGCGGTCAGCCCGCCATCCAGCAGCCGGTTCTTCAATGTCGCCTGGCCGCGGATTGTTATCAACGGAATTGTCAGCCGGTTTAGCTTGCCCGTCAGGAATTGCGCGGGCGCCCATCGGCCCTGCAGACGATACAGACCATTATCGACGCCAAGCGCGAGGCGGGCTGTCGGCCGCCCTGACAAGTCGAGCGAGGCCATTCCCCGCCACCGCGACCAGCTACCCTTTCCGCCGACGGACAGACTGATCGCGCGTCTCGTCCCGATCATCGCCGGGACGAGGCCGTCGGCCGGCGAAACGACGCGAGCGGCGACATCGAACTTGTTGCGGTCGGGCTCCGCATCGAGCCGGAAGGCGATGCGGTCGCCACCATTGTTGATCAGCGACTGAAGCTCGACCAGCGCTCGGCCCGAATGGATGTCCGCCTTGCCCCAGACCCGGCCGCTTCTCGGCTTGCCGCTGACTTCCGGGCCGATGTCGAGCCGGTCGATCCGAAGCTCGCCAATGTGAATGTCGAACCCGGGGAGGATCGGGCCGTTCTTCGCGCTCGGCTTGAGCTTCGGAAGCCTGACGAGCGTGACGCGGTCGGCGGTCAGGCTGTCGATGGTGAGCTTGTTGTAGAGCCAGGCCCCTGGGGTCCAGTCGAGCTTGATGTCGGGCGAAGTCAGGAAGACGCCGTTCTGGTCGGCGACGCGCACGTTTCTCAGCTGCGACTTGCCGAAGATCGATCCGTCGATTCGCCCGATTTGAATGCGCAGGCCGGAGGCGGTCTCCAGCTTGCCGATCTGATCGACGATGAAGCGGTGGCCGGGCGCGCTGTCGAGCAAGACGAGGACCAGCGCCATCAGGAACAGGAGGGCTACAAAGAGGGCGAACAGCTCGTTGAGCAAGCGCCAGCGCCAATCGCGCCTAAGCCGGACGGGCGCCTCGGGCTCGGCGATCTCGGCGAGCGCTTCGGCCATTAGAAAGCCTGCCCCAGTGAGACGGTGACTGCGAACGGTCCGTCGCCCTTTTGCCGATCGAGTGGGAAGCCGAGATCGATGCGGATGGGGCCGAAGCTCGAATAGTACCGGACGCCCACACCGGCCGCGAGGCGCCACTGCTTCAGGTCAGGGAGCGCCTCGGTGGAAAGCGAACCGCCATCGAAAAACGGCACGATTCCGAAATTGCCGCCGAACTGCTTCAGGCGGATGCGGCTCTCGATCGCGAATTCGGCGAGGCCGCGCCCCCCGATGGGATCGCCGTCCACGTCCTTCGGGCCAAGCTGCTGGTATCCGTACCCACGGACCGAGCCGCCGCCGCCCGAGTAGAAGCGCCGCGACGGCGCAAGATCGAAAGCGTTCGGTCCCAGAATCGTGCCGAGGCGGATTCGCCCCGCGATGACGACGTTGCCGGATACCGGCCGATAGGCGCTCGCATCGATCTGAGTGCGCGCGTAGGTGAGGCTTCCGCCATGTCCCGAATATTCGGGGCTGATCCAGCCGCTCAGCCGGAAGCCGCGCGTCGGGTCGAGCAGGCTGTCGCTTCCGTCATAACCGAGCGTCAGCGGAGCGGCGGCGATGAAGAAGGTCCGTGTGTCCTTGGTCCCCGCGGAGCTGAACACGCCGCGCTCGTCAGTCAGCAGGAGCTGACCGCCGTAGCTCCAAGTCCATTTCTTCTGCCAGATGAAGTTGCTGAGCCGCTCGATATGGCCAGCGAGCAGGATCGTGCGGGCTTCGTAGGCGTCGAATTTCTGGTGCGATCCGCTGAACTGCAGGTCGAAGGTCTGATCGCGCTGGATGAAATCGGAGCGGCGGAACTCGACCCCGCCGAGCTGCTCGGAGGTGCCGAGGATCGCGCGGAGGATCAAAGCGCCTTCGGGATTGAAGAAATTGCGGTCGGTCCAGGTCGCCTCGACCAATGCGCCCTGCCCCGTGCCATATCCGACATCGCCGGCGATCGTGTGCGACGGCGCGGGTTCGAGGCGGACGTCGAGATCGACGACGCGGCCTCCCTCAACGGGCACCAGCTTGATGTCCGCGTTGGCGACGAGCGTCGTTGCAATGAGCGCGCGGCGCAGGTCCTCGATTTTCGACCGCTGGAACGGGTCGCCGGGTTTGAACCGGGCGATGATCCCGACATGGTGGACGCTGAATGGCGGCTTGCCGCTGACATGGATCGCTCCGAACCGGGCGATAGGTCCGGGAGTGACCGGCAGAACCAGGGTCGCCAGGTGAGTAACGTGATTGACCTCGATGTCCTGGTCGCCGATTTTCGCCTCGGCAAAGCCCTCTTCACCCAGCGCCGTCGTGAGCGCGACGCCGCCGGCGATCACGTCCTGGGCGATCACCGGATCGCCTGCCTTCACTGCGAATGTATTGCGGAGCTTCGCCGCGTCGGCACCCGCGGCTTCGAGGCCAGGAAGCTCGACGGAGGCGAAGCGGTATTGGCTGCCCGGGTCGGCGGTGAGGATGACTCGCAGCATCTCGCCGCTGCGCTCGGTCCGCGGCTCGACGGCTGCATCGTAATAGCCCTGGCTCCGCAGGAGCTCGACGAGGAGGTCGGAGTCGGCGCTGGCCCGGCGGCCGATCTGGGCGGCGTTGGCGGGATCCTTCCGCTCCGCCTCAAGCGTCGATTGCTGGCGGAAGGCTTTGAGCAAATCCTCGGCGCCGCCGACGGTCAGGCCCTCGACCTCGACCGTGTAGCGAAGAGTGCCGTTTGCCTCGATCTGTCCAACTGTGGACTTGGTTTGCTGCTGCGGCTCAGTGGTTGGCGGCGGCGCTCCCGTATCCTTGGCGTTGAGGTCGGGCCATTCGACGCCGAGGTCGGGCATGGGCGCGAGCGGCGCGTTCGGGTCGAGCTCAGGCTCGGTGGCGGGCGGCGGAGTTTGTTGCGCGGGAGCAGTTTGGGCGAACGCGGGAACAGCGAAAAGCGGCAGGCAGCCCGCCGTGCACAGCAGCCGCGCGGCACCTACCCTCAATCCCCGACCGCTCATCAGAGCGAAGCCTTACGCGTGGCTCCTGAACCGCGCCAGTCTGAACAATGTCAGCGAGTGAACTGTCGTACGAAGCCGACAGCAAGCCAATTCAATGACTTAGTGGATTGTACCGATGATCTCGTCGCTATCGAGCGTTGCGATCACGCGCTCAATTTGCCGCCAATGACAGAAGCGGGCGACATTGCCGTCGTCGCGGCTCCGCTCGGCACGGACCGCCGCCTCCAGCCGGGCATCTTCGCCGAAACGCTCCATCAACTCGGTGGCGTCTGCGAGGGCGATGCGGCCATGGATGAAGGGGGCGTCCATTCACCGATTATAACGCTGCGCCGTTTCGCGACTGCCGACGAACGTCGTCAATATCGCGTTGACCATGTATCGGCTGGCGCCGGTGGCAGCGCTCTGCCATGGGCGCGGCATGCAAGGCAGCTCGGCGCGCTCGGGAGGATGCTTCCTCACCATCTTCATCCTCCTGGGGTTCCTCTACGGCCTCTCAATCCAGAACCCGCTCAAGGGCACCCTGATCGGCCTCGCGATCGGGATCGTGCTCGCACTCGTGACTTATCTGATCGATCTGAGGCGGCGCGGAAGCTAGACGATCCGGCGACCGGACCAGATCACGCGGCCGATGCAATTGATCTGATCAAGGCTGCAGTCGGGCCAGTCGGGATAGTTCGGATTGTCGGACTGGACGGTGACCCGACGGCCCGTAGGATTCAGCGCGACACGCTTCACCACAACCGCATCGTCGATCCTCAGCACGTAGATTCCATCACGCAAGCGCTCGGCAGAGTCGCCGAGATCGACGAGGATGTCGTCGCCGGCGTTCAGGGTCGGCGCCATCGAATCTCCCTCGACCCGAACGATCGACAACTTCGAAGCCTGGCTTGGGGTCAGCGCTTTCAGCCAGCGCTCGTCGAATGCGAAATAGGGCTTTCCCAATTCTTCAGCGACGAGCGCGCCCGGCCCCGCCGAAACCGAAACCGGATGGCGCTTGACGCTGACGAGGCTGCCCCGCGCCGACTCTCTTTCCGGCGGGCCCCCGAGCAGGCTTTCGGAGATGGAGAAATAGCGCGCCAGCTTGCGACGCTCCTCCTCTCCAAGGCGCCTGGGAACGCCGCGGCGGACGAACTGCTGGATATAAGCCGGGTTGCGCCCGAGCATCCGCGACAACCCCGCGAAGTCTTCTCCGCGCTCGGTGCACAAGCGTTCAAGGACGATTCTCGGGTCCATCATTAATGCGCTCTTAGTAGTGATAGGTAACTCCCTAGACAAGTAGGAAATGCGTTGGGATTAACTGAGCAGCCGAGTCGCATCGAGCTCATAAGGACAGATAAGTGCACTTGCTGAGAGAAGTTGAAAAGTTTCTGCGCCACAATGGTACTGCCGCAACCCGGTTCGGCCGCGAGGCAGTGGGCGATCCCCGTTTCGTCTTCGATCTCCGTAACGGCCGCGACCCTCGGCCCCAAACCGTAGAAAGGGTTCTCGCCTATCTCGAGGAGGCCGCGGCACAATGATGAAAATCGCCATGTCGTCCGCCGCCAGCGCGCTCCTCCGCGCGCTCGTCGCCCGAGCGAGGGTCGACCGGAATAGGATTTTGCTTACAGATGCCCACTCGACCGATTGGCAATCGCTCACTTTCACCGGTGAACGGCACCATTTGAGCCTCAGGGTGACCGGTTGCGATTCGCGTCAGGTCGTCGAGCGGATGTGTGCCGGCCTTGAGGATGTGGAGTTCAGCATCCCGGGTGTCCTGGTGGCGGATATCGCAATCGTGGGAAGCCCGCGCCGCACCACTGATGGCGCGGTGGAACTGGTCGTCGAAGCGCTGACCGTTTCCGAAGATTAGCGGAGCGAACGACGCAAT
>Ga0207698_10003076_pt1 | contig 10002 bp, 7 predicted proteins | sample KBSCornC22_FD_184298 | JGI IMG/M metagenome (GOLD analysis project Ga0207698, IMG submission 184298) | Corn rhizosphere microbial communities from Kellogg Biological Station, Michigan, USA - KBS Corn C2-2 (SPAdes) (version 2) | ecosystem: Host-associated > Plants > Roots > Rhizosphere > Soil ...
TGGGGATGGTATTGCCGGTATCAACCCGGACGATATAGAATCCATCAGCGTGCTCAAGGGCGGCACGGCCGCGGCTCTTTATGGGTCCCGCGCCAGCAACGGGGCCATCCTTATCACCACCAAAAAAGGCTACTCCCGGAAGGGGGTAGGGGTCGAATACAATTCCACCGTCACCTTCGACAATGTGGCTGTCATTCCCGACTTTCAGTATGAATATGGTCAGGGCCTGGATGGCGTGATGCCAACAAATGCATCCAGCGCGCTTGCTTCGGGGAGAAAATCCTGGGGGGCTAAGATAGACGGCAACACCAGCTATTTTGCAGTGGATGGGAAGACCCATCCTTATACGGCTAAAAAGAATAACCTGCAGAACTACTACCAGACGGGCACCACCGTTACCAACAGCATCGCTTTTTCAGGGGGTAACGAGTCTGTCACCTACCGTCTGTCCGCCGCAGAGCTCAACAGCAAAGGCATTCTTCCCAAGACCACCTATGACCGAAAGACCCTGAACCTCTCCGTTAGCGGCAAGCTGAACGAGAAGCTGTCCGTCGACGTCCTGGCCCAGTACAACCTGGAGGTGGGCCACAACCGCACGGGCGCAGGGGACGCCCTGGGCAATCCCAACTGGACGCCCCTCGAGATCGCCAATACGGCGGATGTCCGCTGGCTGAAGCCCGGTTATGATTCCCTGGGGAATGAATTGCCATGGAATGACGCGCCCATTGCTTCCAATGGCTATTTTGTACAGAACAAGTTCCAGGAGAATGATACGAAGAACAGGTTGATCGGGCAGGCAACGCTTACGTACAAGCCAATACCCAATCTGACATTCAAGGCTACCATCAGCCAGGACCAGTACAATTACAACTATACGAATATTATGCCTACAGGGACTTTGTATGTGTTCAACGGGCAGTACACGGGACTGAAGACGGATTTGCATGAGACCAACACACTGGTCACGGGCACTTACAAGACTTCCATCGGAAAGGACATCAACCTGTCGTTACTGGCAGGAGGGAATATACGCAGGAATGGAGAGAACAGGCTAGCCCTGAGCGGATCCAACTTCAACATCCCTTATTTCTACAGCTTCTCCAACCTCGCGTCCCAATCCACGACGCCTTATTCCCCGCGTATATCCACGAACAGCCTTTTCGGCGGCGTGGACTTCGATTACAAGAACATACTGTTTTTGAGCGCCACGGGCCGTGAGGACTGGTTCTCGACCCTGAGTCCCCTCAGTGACCATATCTTCTATCCTATGGTGGGCGCCAGCTTCGTGCTCTCCGATGCCGTGAGCCTGCCGGCTGTCTTCAATTTTGTAAAGCTGAGGGGCTCCTGGGCAGGGGTGGGTGGCGGATCGCCAAATGCATTCCAGATCAACCAGACCTATAGCAGCGTAACCAGTTCCGGACAGCCCCTTCAGAATGTGACGGCGGATGCCAACGGCGATAACTTCATATCCAATTCACACCTGAGGCCATATACTTCCACTACGACGGAGGGAGGTCTCGAGGCGCAGCTTTTAAATAACAGGATAGGGATAGACCTTACTTTATACGACCGCCGCACTACCAATGAGATCGTCAAGACGGCCGTATCGACGACTTCCGGCTACAGCAATGCCATTCTCAATATCGGCGAGCTGAGGAATAAAGGCATCGAGCTCCTGCTCACCGGCAAGCCCATCCGGACCACCAATTTCGGCTGGACCGTCAGCTACAACGTAGCCTGCAACAACAATCAGGTGATCAAGCTGGCTCCAGGTCTCCCTTCCATCCAGATAGCTTCTTCCGTGAATGCCTGGGCGGTCCTTGACCACATCGAGGGGCAGCCCGCGGGAATGCTCATGGGCACCCGCATGCTAAAGGACAACAAAGGGAATATTGTCTTTTCCAGGTCGTCCCATGTGCCCGTCATCGATCCCACGATGCAGATACTGGGCCGGAGCGTAGCGCCTTATACAATGGGTCTGACCAATGAGTTCCGGTATAAGAGCTTTTCGTTCAGCTTCCTGCTGGATGGGAAGTTCGGGAATAAGATCTTCTCCATCTTCGAGCTCTATGCCACCCGGATGGGCAAGCTGAAGAGCACGCTCCCCGGCCGGGACGGCGGACTGCATCTGCAGGGCGTGGATCAATCAGGAGGCCTCTATGACACGACCATTACCCAGACGGGAGGCGTCCTGCGCAACTACTATGACAACCTCAAAACGTACTCCGACCACTTCGTGCACGATGGCAGCTTTATCAAGCTGCGACAAGTGATCTTCTCTTACAATATCCCTGTCAACAGGCTGAAATTTGTCAGGCTGCAGACGGCCAGCATTTCGTTCGTCGCCCGCAATCTGCTGATCCTGTACAGGGACACAAAGAACTTCGATCCTGAACAAAGTTTTACCAACAGCGATGCCCAGGGATTCGAATCCATCGGGCTGCCCAGGACACGCTCATACGGTCTGAACCTGGCAGTTAAGTTTTAAGCGGACCACGGGTCCGCTGGCTGTGGCCGGGCCCAGCGAAGGCCATGAACGAGAAGGAGCTTTCGAAGTACCCGAGGAACGAAGGGTACGAGCGAGAAAGGGCGTGACGAAGCAGCCCTTCCGAAGCTCCACGCCGAAGTTCCCATCTTAAGCCGTGCACCGGGGATGGGATATTTTTCGGATTAAACCAGACCCGGTGCACCCCTCAAAAAGACGAAACAAATGAAAAAACAAATCATAAAATACACGCTGATCCTTCCGATGGCCTTTGGCATTCTCGCCCTGCCTTCCTGTGACAAGGGTTTCTCGGATCTCAATGTCAACCCCGATGCGGTCTCGACCCCCGTCCCGGCCTATATCTTTACCAAAGCGCTGTATGACGGAGGCGGAAACAACGGACATTACGGCACCAGCATGGGAGACTTTTTCCTGCTGGGGACCATGCAGTATACCACCAGCTACAATGACGTGGCCGGATTCGGATCCAAATATATCACCAGCCAGGTGCAGCAGTCGTCAGGACCTTTTGGCGCCGCCTATCCGGACGAGATCAATGAATTAGGCATTATCATCAAGGCAGTGAAGAACGATCCCTCCAGGGTCAACCTGCTTGCTGCCGCCAGAATTTGGAGAGTGTACTGTTTCAGCAAGCTCACCGATCTGTATGGAGATATCCCGTATTTCCAGGCCGGACTGGGCTCGGACTCATCGATATACAAACCTGTTTACGATGCGCAAAAGGACATCTATCCGAATATGCTGTCGGAGCTGGACGCCGCTGCACAAAGTCTCGATGCTTCCAAAACCACTTTCGGTACGGCCGACCTGATCTATGGCGGCAACCCCGGCCAGTGGAAAAAATTTGCTTATTCCCTTATGCTGCGGCTGGGCATGCGGCTTACCAACATAGATGCTGCTTCCGCGCAGACATGGGTGCAAAAGGCCATCACGGGAGGTATTATCACACAGGATGCCGACATTGCCAAAATATCCTATATCGACGGCGGACAGGACATCAATAAGAATCCGCTGATGCTGGATATGTGGAATGCCGACTATATCGCCCAGGACGGTGTTAAGAATCCCGAAGGCGGCAAATACCAGCAAAAATGGATCGACTCGTTGAAAGCATACAATGATCCGAGGCTACCCATCATTTCGGTGGTATACACAGCGCCCAAAACCACGGATACTTCTTTTGCCCTGCAGAAAGGGATGCCGGATAATATCGCCAATGCCATACCCTCCAATTTCGGCACCTACTCGGAACCTAATCCAAACACGGTGCTGCTCCGGGGCTCGCCGCGGCTGGTATTCACCGTGGCCGAAGGAGATTTTCTTTTGGCGGAAGCGGCATTGCGGGGTTGGTACAACGGTGCGACGGCAGCGGCTTCCTTCGAGGCCGGCATCCGGGCAGCCATGCGCCACTGGTCCATCGTTGCCGGCAGCGCCGGTGCGATATCCCAGGCTGCGATCGACAATTATGTAAGCAACCATCAGCTGAACGCGGCAGCTTCCACAGCCGAGCAGATGCGGGAAATCTATACGCAATTCTGGTTCGGCATCTTCCCTGATGCCCAGGAAGTGTACAATAACTATCGTCGTACGGGCTGGCCGGCGCTGACGCCCAACAATTATCCGACGAATGCCACGGGCGGAAAAATATTCAGGAGATGCCTGTATCCCAATTCGGAGAAGAACCTGAATACGACCAACTATAATGCAGTCGTAGCCCGGCAGGGAGCCGACGATCTGATGACCCATATATGGTGGGATAAGCAGTAAAAATGGCTTTTTTATTTTCGGCCTTCCGGTTTTAGGGAAAAATACCTTCGGCCGAAAATGTTTAATGATGGCCCTTCGGGCAACCGGCCTGTGGTCGTTTCTGTTCTCATAAAGCAAGCTGAGTTTTGGAAAGGGGGCAGTTCTCTGCCCTCTTTATTCTGTCGAACACTACAACGCATATTTTATATGAAGATCAACAATGCTGAAGAGCAATTCGTACGCCTGGACCTTAGCTTACCTCCGGCCCCAAGCCCTGTAGGAGTTTACAAACCTTACCTGATAGAGGGAAAATATCTGTATCTGTCCGGACATGGGCCGGTACAGAATGACAGAACGCTCATCACCGGTCGCATCGGAAAGGACCTGGATATGGAGCAAGGCAAGCTGGCGGCAAGACAGGTAGGGCTGACCATGCTGTCCACTATCCGTACACATATCGGAGACCTTGGCAGGATAAAAAGAGTGCTGAAGATATTCGGCATGGTAAACTGTACTCCTGAATTTGAACGTCATCCATACGTGATCAATGGATGCAGCGAGCTTTTTGCGGCTGTCTGGGGTGAAGAAAATGGGGTAGGGGTCCGCAGCGCGGTAGGATTTGGCTCTCTGCCGGACAATATTCCTGTCGAAATTGAAGCTATATTTGAATTGCAATAAAACAAATCAAAAATGCTTCAGACTGCTTCTTCCGGAGCGCCCCGGCTGGCTGCCTTCGGTGAGTTTATGCTAAGACTCCATAGCATGGAAGGAAGACGATTCTTGCAGGCCGGATCATATCAGCCTTATTATGCAGGCGCCGAGGCGAACACCTGTGTATTGCTGTCCAGACTGGGTATCCCTGTTCGTTATATCACCCGGCTGCCGGACAATGACATAGCCCAGGCGGGCGTTCAGCAGCTGAGCGGTCAGGGTGTGGATACTTCCCATATCGTCTACGGCGGCGATAAGATGGGCGTTTATTTTACGGAGCAGGGCAATGGCATCCGCTCCACTCGTGTTATCTACGATCGCGACGGATCTTCCTATGCCCGGCTTCAGCCGGGTGTCATCGATTGGAAGAAAAGCCTGGCAGGCGTTCCTTATTTCCACTGGTCAGGCATATCGGCAGCCGTATCCGCCGGCGCCGCGGATGTCTGTACGGAAGCTTTGTCCATAGCGCTGCAACAAGGAATAACGATATCCACGGATTTCAATTACAGGACCACGCTCTGGAAATATGGAAAACATCCCCGCGAAGTGATGCCCGGTCTTATGCAGTATACCCGGGTGGCCGTGGCGGATCTGGATTCGGCAGCTGTCTATTTTGGGATACAGACGGATGCGGCAGCAGGGCTGGAGGAGCGGTTTATTCAATGCAGCCAGGCCCTGCGGGAACGGTTGCCGCACCTGGAAGTGCTGGCCATGAGCTTTCGCAAGACCCAGGGTATACAGCATATCTACTCGGGGGCGCTTCTGTACAAGGGCGATTATTATTTCTCTCCCCGGCTCGAGCTTCCCTTTGTCACCGACCAGATAGGCAGCGGGGACGCTTTTACAGGAGGGATGCTTTATGGATTGATGACAGACGCGATGCCACAGCAGATCATCGATCTTGCTACTGCCTGTGGCGCCGTCAAGCAAAGCATACCAGGAGACTGGGCGCTGATCAGCAAAGGAGAATTGGATCAATTTATTCAAAACGGCGTCACCGGCCGTATCATCCGGTGACAAAGTGAGCCACAGGCTCACTGGCCGAAGGCCCATCATTAACCTTTCACCGGGATGGGTTATTTTTCGGCACAAACCATATCCGGTGAAAAAGGGAATGTCTTTATGTTCATCATCGACGCGCACCTGGATCTGAGCATGAATGCTATGGAATGGAACAGGGATCTGAGACTGCCTGTGCAGGCCATACGGGATAGGGAAAAAGGTCTTAAGGACAAGCCCGACAGGGGTAAGGGAACGGTATCATTACCCGCGTTGCGCGAAGGCAATATAGGGTTGGTAGTGGCGACACAGATAGCCCGATACGTGAGCCCGGACAACCCTCTGCCCGGCTGGCATTCCCCCTGGCAGGCCTGGGCCCAGACCCAGGGACAGCTGGCCTGGTACAAAGCCATGGAAGAGGCGGGTGAAATGACGATGATAAAAGATCTCGCCACGCTGGACAAACATGTCGCTCTCTGGCAGCACGAGTCAGACCCGTCCTTAGTGAGGCCCATCGGATACATTCTCAGCCTGGAAGGAGCGGACTCCCTTATCACACCGGGACATCTGGAGGAAGCCTATGAATATGGCCTGCGGGCTGTAGGCCCCGCGCACTATGGCCCCGGCAGATATGCCAATGGCACGGATGCATCCGGCGGCCTGCACGAAGAAGGAAAGGAACTGCTGCGTGTGATGGAAAGAAAGAACATTATCCTGGATGCTACCCATCTTTGTGATGACGCTTTCTGGGATGCCATGGAGCTGTTCAACGGCACTGTCTGGGCAAGTCACAACAACTGCCGGGCGCTGGTGGACCACAATCGCCAGTTCAGCGACGAGATGATCAGGGCCCTGATAGAAAAAGGAGCCGTCATCGGCGGTGCGCTGGACGCATGGATGATGGTGCCCGGATGGACAAGAGGCGTATCCACTCCGGAGGCGATGGGATGCAACCTGGAAAAAATGATCGATCACCTGGATCATATCTGCCAGCTGGCCGGCAATACGCTGCACGTGGGAATAGGCACCGACCTGGACGGGGCTTTTGGAAAAGAGCAGACTCCCTATGACCTGGAGACCATTGCCGACCTCGTCAAAGTTCCGGCGCTGCTGTCAAAAAGAGGGTATAACGCCGCAGATATTGAGAATATCATGCACGGCAACTGGCTGCGTCTGCTGCGCAGGGCCTGGGCCTGACGCACAGAAATGAGTCCACAGAAATACATCGATCCGGCAGATGAGGACACCCTATCTAACGGCCAAAGGCCGGCATTTTTAAACACACCGGCGCAGGGATGCTCAATTGCTGTCCTGTAGCCTTTAACAAACCCGTTGCCGGATCTATGCGGAATATGACGACGTTGTCGCTGCGCTGGTTGGCTACCAGCAGCCAGTGGCCCGTAGGATCTATTATGAAGTTACGGGGCGTCTTGCCCTGCGTGGATTCGAATCCCTTTATGGTCAATTTGCCTGTGGCAGTATCGATGGAGTAGATAGCCAGGCTGTTGGCATCGCCCCGATTGCTTGCATAAAGAAATTTCCCTTTGGGCGCTACATGAATATCGGCGCTGCCGATATCTCCCTTGAACCCTTCGGGCAGCGAGCTGATATGTTGCAGCTCTTTCAGCCTGCCGTTGGCATAGTGGAAGGCATCCACGGCGCCGCCCATTTCCGTCATAAGATATACATAGGGCTTGCCGGGATAAAAGCTGATATGGCGTGGTCCGGAGCCAGGTTCCGTCTGCTGGGTAGAATCCTTTGGCGTTGTCAGCGGCTGGGTAGCGGCGGCTGGATTGAACCGGTAGATCGACAGCTTATCCAGACCCAGATCGCAGGCGATAAGATATTTTCCGTCCGGGGTAAAGGTCACAGAATGCACATGCGCTTTTTCCTGTCTTTCTTTATTGGGGCCCGTGCCCGTATGCTGGATCAGCTGTGTCAGTGACCCCAGGGTGCCATCCGCATGAATGGGCAGCGCCGACAGATTGCCGCCAGAATAGTTGGCTACCATTGCCCATTTACGATGAGCGTCCACAGATATATAGCAGGGATCGTCGCCTCCGCTGGCTTGTTTATTGAGAAACTTTAGCTGACCGCTGGTCTTGTCAAAGGCAAAGGCGCTGACCCCTCCCGGCTCCTCTTTACCCGTCTCGTTGACGGCATAGACGAATTTCCCCCCCGGCGCCACCGTCAGATAGGAGGGATTCTCCGTAGCAGCGGTGCTGACAAGCTTTGCTTCACCGGAGGCGGCATTGAATTGGTACACATAGATGCCTTTGCTGTCATTCCCTTTGGTATAAGTGCCTACGAACAGATAGAAGTTCTGGGAAAAACCGGACAGCGAGCAAAAGGCGGCGAGTAGAAGAAGGATAGTACGCATAAAACAAATGTAATGAAAAAGCTGATGTTTATCTTTCAGACCATGAGGAATTTACCAGAGCCGATGTATTATCTACGATGCCCGTATAAGTATAATTACGTGTCCTGAAAAGCTACAAAAAAGGGGGTAAGGGTTTGCTCCTAGCGTGGCATAAGATAATCACAAATGATAATAGATTGTTCATATGAAAAGTTTGTTTTCTCTCGACGGTAATGGAAATTTGTTTCATGAATGAATGATTGATCCAATAACCTCTATGTAAAACCAAACAAGTAAGGCTTAAGATCCGCTACCTCTGAAAAACCGAAAATGTCCAATGTCCTGTCCTGTTTAGGGCTCTCGCTGTAAGAAACGTCCTTCTTATGGTAAATTAACTTACCCCGCGTCGGCAAGCCGAGCGCGGGGTTTTTGTTTTTTGTACCTTCGCGTTCTATGTCAACGATCACTGAAACAAGGATAACTCCGGACGCGATAGATCAGCTTATCCGCCAGCGTCGCAGCACTTTCCCAGACCAGTTTGAAAAAGGCCGGCCAATAGAAGATACCACGATCTGGCGGTTGCTGGAGAATGCCAATTGGGCGCCCAACCACAAGCGCACCGAGCCCTGGCGGTTCACCGTATTCGCCGGGGAAGGGCGAAAGAGATTTGCCGCCTTCCAGGCCATGCGTTACAAGGACACTGCCGGTGAGAAATTCCGGCAGGATAAATATGACAAGCTGCTGGAGAACCCTGAAAAAGCCTCACATATCATTGCCATCATCCTCCGGCGGAGCACTACCGTCGACATACCGGAAATGGAGGAAATGGCGGCCGTCGCCTGTGCCGTGGAGAATATCTATCTGTCCATTGCAGCCTATGGTCTTGGTGGATACTGGAGCACGGGCGGACCTACCTTTGATCCTGCTGCGAGAGAATTCTTTGGACTGGATGCCGGCGACAGACTGATGGGATTCTTTTATCTGGGACATATTCGTGTTCCTTCTGTGGCAGGATCACGGAGACCCATACAGGAAAAAACTACCTGGGTGAAAGAATAATCAGTGGAGACCATGAACCATAAATTAGTAACTTTCCTACTCAAATAACAATTCTATTATCATGCGTAAGCTTTATTTTCTTCCTGCAGCACTGCTCCTGGGATTGGCCGCTTGTAACAATGCCGGCGACCAGGCCGCTTCTGCCGACTCTACCAAAAAGGCCGGCACGGATTCAATGGCTATGAATCATAACATGTCCGACAGCACGACGAAGGTGACCCCTGTACCGGAGATCCCGGCGGGCGCTAAAGTTTATTTTAAGAACCTGAAGGACGGCGAGACGGTAAAATCACCTGTTAAGGTAGAATTTGGCGTGGATGGAATGACGGTGGATTCTACGAGCAAAAAAATCATTGCAGTGGGCTCCGGCCATCACCATCTCCTGGTCGATGCTGAAGACTCCATCCCTGCCGGTACGGTTGTCCCCAAAGATTCCACGCACCTGCATTTTGGCAATGCCCAGACAAGCGCCGAGATCAAGCTGGCGCCGGGCGAACACAAGCTGACCCTTCAATTTGCCGATGGCATCCATCGCAGCTATGGCAGCAAACTGGCTACTACCATCAAGATCAAAGTAAAATAAGTGAATTTATTATCTTTAGCTCACCTTCCTGACGGGGGT
>Ga0207698_10003078_pt1 | contig 10001 bp, 9 predicted proteins | sample KBSCornC22_FD_184298 | JGI IMG/M metagenome (GOLD analysis project Ga0207698, IMG submission 184298) | Corn rhizosphere microbial communities from Kellogg Biological Station, Michigan, USA - KBS Corn C2-2 (SPAdes) (version 2) | ecosystem: Host-associated > Plants > Roots > Rhizosphere > Soil ...
GGAAGAAGTGAGGAAAGACAAAACCTTTTCTAACGCCGATGTAAACCTGAAATTTAATAAACCGGAAGTACAGATTACGCTTGACCGTATGAAGATTAAAGATCTCGGTTTGTCTACCCAGGACGTTATTTCTGCCATGCAGGCCGCATTCAGCGGTGGCAGGCTGGCCTATTTTATTCAAAATGGTTACCAATACCAGGTAATTGCACAGGTAGACCGTACCGACAGGGACAAGCCAACGGATATTACCCGGCTGTATGTAAGAAACAATGTGGGACAGAACATACCGCTGAATGCAGTGATACATATGGAAACCAGCAGCAGCCCGTCTACCTTGTACCATTTTAACCGTTACAAGGCTGCAACTATTTCTGCGTCATTAGCAGAGGGACAAACAATCGGCGATGGCATCAAAGCCATGCAAGCCATTTCTGCCAGACTGCTGGATGAAACTTTCCAGACATCTTTATCGGGTCCTTCACGTGATTACGTTGAAAGTTCTTCCAATATATTATTTGCATTTGGACTGGCACTTATACTTATCTACCTGGTACTGGCCGCACAGTTTGAAAGTTTTCTTGATCCATTTACGATTATGCTTACTGTGCCGCTTGCACTGGCGGGCGCATTGCTGAGCCTGTGGGTCTTTAATCAAACACTGAATATTTTTTCTGAAATAGGTATGATTATGCTGATTGGGCTGGTAACCAAAAACGGAATTCTTATTGTGGAATTTGCCAATAAGAAAAGAGAAATCGGCCTGTCGAAACTGGATGCCGTGATAGAAGCAGCGGCGCAAAGGTTGCGTCCCATTTTAATGACCAGTCTTGCCACGTCTTTTGGTGCATTGCCCATTGCATTAAGTCTTGGTGCAGCTTCCACCAGCCGTATCCCTTTGGGTATTGTGGTGGTTTGCGGCATTATGTTTTCCCTGATACTGACATTGCTGGTTATTCCTGCGGTGTATACATTTATATCCGGTACACATAAGGTACATCAAACAAATATTACGGAATAACTTAACAAAATGAAGCGGCTATTTTTTTCTTTCCCACTGCTATTATTATTTGCAACAGGTGTAGCCCAGCAACTGCGTTTACAGGAGGCCGTAAGTCTAGCCCTGAAAAACAGCCTGGATATACAACTGGTAAAAAACAACCAGGAGATAAACGTTGTAAATAATAATATAGGCATTGCCGGCGGTCTGCCGGTAGCTACCCTTACCGGTTCAGACAATGAACAATCGGTGAACATAAAACAGAAAATCAGCCAGAAAGTAAATGGCGCCGATACCAGTTACAATATCATCCGCAACGGAGCCACTTCCAACCAGCTGGCGGCCAGTGCAGGCGGCAGTATCTTACTGTACAACGGTTTGCGCGTTAAGGCCACCAAAAAAAGGCTGGAAGAACTGGAAAAACAAGGCCAGGAATTTATCAGCTCGCAGATACAAAATGTAATTGCTGCAGTAATGACCAGTTACTACGATGTGGTACGCCAGCAGAGTTACCTGAAAACTTTTGATCAGTCCATAGCCGTAGCTGAAAAAAAATTAGAGATTGTAAAAGCCCAGCAGAGTGTGGGCATGGCCAATAACGCTGACTTGTTTCAATCACAGCTTGATTTGAATAACCTGCAATTGTCTAAAACGCAGCAGCAACTGGTCATTGACCAGGCTAAAACCGGCCTGCTTACACTGCTTACCCTGCGGCCCGATTCAACCATTGCCATCAGCGATACCATACTAACAGATAAATCGCTGGTTTTAGGAACCGTGCTGGACAATCTTACCAGCAATCCCGATATTGTTGCAGCCAGTCAGCAAATAAGGATCAATGAACTGATAGAGAAAGAAACGGCCGCGCAACGCTATCCAACCATAAGGGCCAGCGCGGGGTACAATTACAACCGCACACAAAACACCGCCGGGCAAACACTGTTAAACCAGAGCAACGGGCCATTTATAGGTGGTAATTTAACCGTACCTATATACAATGGATCCATATACAAACGCCAGCAAAAAATTGCTGAGATAAATACCAGGATTGCCGGCGTACAGCGCGATATTACCATGCGCAACTATAGTTCGGGTGCAGTAAAAACTTACCAGGCCTATGCTTCTGCCAAACTGCAACTGGAGACAGCGCAAAAAAACTTTGAGCTGGCACAAAAATTAATTGAACTGGTGTTACAACGTTTTCAATTGCGGCAGAATACCATTGTTGATGTTAGCATTGCGCAGCAAACTTTTGAAACCGCTGCATTTAGCTTAATCAATCTTAGCTATGCTTCCAAATCTTCAGAGATAGAACTGAAAAGGCTGATGAGCAAGCTGGCGCCGTGAGCAGTACTTAGTATTTAGTATAAAGTATACAGACCCGGGTATTTGAGTACTTAGATTTTAGTATATAGTATTCAGACCCGGGTCTAAGTACTATATACTCAATACTGTATACTCAGCCGAGGGTCTAAGTACTGAGTACTATGTACTCAATACTTCTTACGCTATCACCTTAATGGTTCGCTTAATAGTATGCGCTTTGTGCGTCAGTTCCTGCTTTTCGTTGCTGAGTATGGTAATATGGCCCATCTTGCGGCCTGCTTTGGTGGTCTTCTTTCCGTAAATATGCACAAAAACATTGTCCATACCCAGCACTTCGTTAATGCCATCGTATTTCGCATCGCCTTCGCATCCTTCTGCGCCCAGCAGGTTCACAATGGCTGCGGGTAAAATATGATCAGTATTACCCAGCGGGTAGCCCAGCATGATCCTCCATAACATATCAAACTGCGAACTGTAATTGCCTTCGATGGTATGGTGCCCGCTATTGTGTACACGCGGTGCCGTTTCATTTACATACACTTCGCCGGCACGGTCTATGAAAAATTCAACAGCAAAGATGCCCGGGCTTTTCAGGTTTTTAACCAAGTTAATGGCAATGGCTTCTATTTTCCAGCAGGCTTTTTCAGGTATGTCGGCCGGGCTAATCTGGTAATCGAGCAGGTTGAGGTCTTTATTAAAGACCATGTCTACAGCGGGGTAGAGCGCAGTATCGCCTTTTTCATTTACAGCAACAATTTGCGCAATTTCTTTTTGTACATCAATCAATTTTTCCAGTACGGCGGGTGCATCAAACCCTTTCACGGTATCTTCCTTCTTTTTAATAATCTGAACACCCCTGCCGTCATATCCACCCATTGCTATCTTATGCACGGCCGGTAAAAAATTCAAATGATTATTCAGATCCTGTAAATTGGATGTAACAACAAAAGCAGGTGTCGGCAACTGGTGTTCCTTATAAAATTGTTTCTGCAGTATTTTGTTCTTAATAATGCGCAGTGCCGCAGGTTTGGGGAATATTTTTACCCCTTCACTTTCCAGCTTCTCCAGCGCATCCTCATTTACGCTTTCAATCTCAATGGTAATGGCGGTAAGTCCCCTGCCAAAATTGTATACATCGTCAAAATTCTTGATGTCGCCCTTTGTAAAATGGTGACAAAGATGCGCCGCCGGGCATTCGGGATCATTTTCCATTAAAAAGGTTTCTACAGGGTAATTGGCTGCTGCCTGCAATAACATTCTTCCCAACTGTCCGCCACCCAGGATCCCAACTTTTTGCATACATTCTTAATTATGCGGTAAAAATAAGGCAAGCGTGTGAGGAATTGCACCCAGGCATTAAAAAAGGAATGAGCAATTGGAACTATGGGAATCGTCCTATCGGAAATTGGTGCCCTATACTATTCAACCACCCATCCGGCAATGGGGATCTGTATGCTGTTTCACCGGTCTGGAGGGCAGATATTACAGGCCGGGCCCATCGCTCCAAACATGTGTAAAAAGGATACAAAAAAATTAACAATACCCCATTACCGGCTGCAATTTCCTGATTCACAGGTTTCCTGTTGCCCTTTTCCACAACGGTGGATAGCTGGTTTAATTTTTGCGGTGCTTTTGCTGTAATTTTAACGCTATCCGGGATATGGGTAGTAATAAAAGACACATGTATCCGTTTTTATGAAAGACAGCAGCATATAGCTATGATAAGATTTTCCCTTTTATTGATTTTGGCTGGTTTCTGCTGCACTGCAGGGGCCCAAACTTCGGCCCCGGATTTCAACTTTGTTAGCTACCAACGTTCGTTTCCTGTTTTCAATGATGCCATAAAGCGTAAGGAAGATACCCTCATGAAACAATTTGAGGAGAAAAAGCTGAAATGGCCCGCCAAATACATCTACATCCGTTCATTTAAATACGATAGCCAGCTGGAAGTGTGGGTTAAGAATGAGCGGACCGAACCCTTTAAGTTATTTAAAACCTATAAAGTTTGCGCCCTGGCAGGTACATTGGGCCCGAAACGGTTTGCCGGCGATTACCAGGTTCCGGAAGGGTTTTACTACATCAATGAATTCAACCCGCACAGTAACTACCACCTGTCGCTGGGCTTAAACTATCCCAATGCATCAGACCGCATGCTGAGCGATTCACTGCAACCTGGTGGGGATATTTATATACATGGCAGTTGCGTAACCACCGGATGCATACCCATTACAGATACACAAATAGAAGAATTGTACATATTGGCCACACAGGCAAAAAACCAGGGTGAAGATTTTATACCCGTTCATATTTTTCCTGTGGCTTTCAAAACACCGCGCAGCAATTATTACCTGGCTATGTACCAGAAAGATTTTCCGGAGTACCGCAAGATGGCCGAAAAATTAAAGCAGGTGTATTATTATTTTGAAAAGCACAAAGCCCTGCCCGTTATCATGGTAGATGAAAAAGGACAGTATGTATTTGGTGAAGATGTAAACCTGGCCAATGAAGAGAAGCCCGAGGCAAAAGCCGCCTCGCTGGTGAAACGCAAAGAAGCTACACCGGTTAAGTTTGACGAAACGGAACTGGTAAACTCCGTTAATAAATTACCCGTATTTCCTGGCGGAGCAGAAGCATTTCAGCAATTCCTGGATGGTTTGTCAAAACAACTGGTAACCATGTTGCCCACCGACCAGAAGAAGACATTTATTACTGTTGAATACGTTGTTACCAAAGAAGGTAAAACCATACTTCCCAGGGTGCTGCGGGGCGCTACCAATGAAATGAATAACCTGATCATTGAAAAGTTTGAAGCGTTGCCTGCCTGGTCGCCTGCCATCCGGCTGGAGAAACCCATTGCCATTCGCCTGAAGCAAACTATTTACGTAGAAGCCGACTAGAGAAATTTTTGTGTTGGCCCCTTTGTTGTAATTTCCGCCTTACAAAAGTTTGTACAATGAAGCCCTTTACTACCACCTGCCTGCTGGCGACCATGATTATTTTTGCAGCCTGCAAATCCACCAAAAAATTATTCGATGAAGGCCAGTACGACCGGGCCCTGTACTCCGCACTGGATGATCTCCGAAAAAAACCAGACAATGCCACGGCGGCATCTATATTGCCCCAGGCCTACAATGAAGCGGTGATTAAATACGAGAATTCCATCAATGCCGCCAATACGGGTACAAAAAGCGCGCAGAAACTGGACATTATTTATCGTGATTATGTGGCGCTGCAGAAAATGTACACCGCCATAGCGGCTACCCCGGCAGCTTTCGGTCATGTAAATGCCACCAATTATGCCTCCGATGTGGCGGTTGCTGCAGAAAATGCGGCGGAATTTCGTTACAGCCGCGGCATGGAATTGCTGCAACACGGCGATCGCATCAGCGCACAAAAAGCGTATGAAAATTTTAAACAGGTATCGGTTTATGTGCCGGGCTATAAAGATACAGACGACAGAAAGGCTGAAGCCTATGGCCTGGCCATCGTGAACATCATTGTAGATAAGTTTGATCAACGCTTTAATAATTATTCCGTCAATGCCAATTATTTTCAAAACGACATTGTAAATACCCTCAACAACATTGGCAACAGCCATTATTATAAATTTTACAATACCAGCGAGCCCAGAGCAAGGGAAGTAAGGGCAGACCAGTATATGGACATTAATGTGTATGATATCTGGTTTGGACAAATGGGCGCCACCAGGAATTCTTATACGGTATCTAAAGACATAACAGAGAAGGACGATAAGGATGATAAAAAAACAAGAACCACTACAGTAACAGCCACTGTAAACGTTACACGGCGGGTAATTGATTCGCGCGCCAGTATGGATTACCGTATTACCGATGCAATTGAGCGCAGAATGGTAGGCAGCGACCGCATTTTTGCACAATACACCTGGGAGAAGCTAACGGGCAATTATACCGGCGACCAGCGGGCACTGAGTGATAAAGACTGGGCCATCATCCGCGGCGTGTACAACAACCAGCCCAGCTACGATGAGCTTTACCGCGAACTCACCCGCCAGTTGATGAACCAGTTTGACAACAGGATGAGGGCGATTTATGGCCGTTGACAGAACCGGAATTGAAAGAAATAAAGCCGCATTTAATCAGGGATTTTGAAATTTCTATTAATCTAAGATGCCAGCCAAATGACAAAATCCCGCTATCACAAAATCAGCAATTCCCGCCTGGTACCAGCTGCACTTTTTATAAAAACCTGCATCTGCCGGTACTCATATAAGCACCGGCAGATGCAGGCCGGGTCAATCACAAAAACACAATTAATTAAATTTCTATCTTTTCAACCTTGTATAGGTCTCCACCTGTTTACTGCTATCTGTAGTGATGGTTTGTTTAAATGAATCGGTACCGTTCATTTCAAGGGCAATATCAAAATCATGATTGCGGGCACCGGCATAAGTGGAGACGGTCACTGATTCCTTCAGTTTATCGGTTCCGCTAAGGGTGAATGCGCCAAACCCTATACCCGTATGGGTTTTCTTCGCAGCGTCTTCGTAAGTATGGCCCCATATAAAATGTCCTGCATAATAAACTTTGAATTGCGTAGCGGCAACAACGGTAGTGTCTTTGCCTTTCACTATGAATTCTTTTTCCATCTTCCAGGCACCGTCCAGCGGGGTTGTTACCTGGGTACCTACATTTTCGTAATCTTCGGTTAAAGTAAATTTTATTGAATCAGATTCTATACCGGGTATGATTTGTTTGTAACCCACTCCTGTTTTCTCAATCAACAGTTTAAAATGGTGCAGTGTTTCCGATTTGGTGGTATCATTTCCATTATAAAATACATGTTCTGTTACGGTATCTGTTTTGGCACCCGAGATGGCAATATCGGGTTTTATAATATAGGTGCCAATGCCAAAATTACTGACCGAATCGGAGGGGTTAAAGTTGGCGTACATCATATACTCATCCGTATAAATCTTTTGTTGCTGCAGGGCTGTAAAAGTGGTGTCGGTGGTGCCACCTTTTACTTTTTGGTATAACATTTTATAAGCGCCGGGCATACTCATGCTTTCATGTTTTTCTGCATTGTTGCAGGCGGTGAGTAGTAGCAGCAATACTGCAATAAGGGGGAATTTCATGTTGCTGGTTTTTATGATTAGAAATAAAAATGCGCAAACGGAGGGTTCAATGCAGAGCACGGAGTTGATGTCGGCTATTTCACTAATCTTAGGGTAAGTTAGGAAATATAAACAGCAGTTGCATAAATAAATGATACGGAAGATGCTGCCGCCTTTTATTGCACCCGGGGATTATTATGGAAGGTTGCGCAGGTATTAAAACCGGCAATTTTCGAAATACAAAAAAGACTGTATCACCTGCCGGTCGTTCACCATAAAAATAGATAAGGGATATGGTACAAATGAAAAGGAGGGAAGGCGGATGTATACCCGGGCATACCGGTAATGGGTAAGCCGAAAACGGCACTGCATTCCTTATCTGCCGCCAGCACCCCGAAAAAGGCTGTTTTCTCTGCAGTTAAACCCGATGGTATTGTTTTTTTTTTGGTGATGAATATTACCGGTGGTTAAACGTTGAAATTGCCTCCAGGCCTGGTTTCGCGCGTTGTACAAATTATTCCTGTCCTTTAAAATAGGGGCTAACCATTAGGAATTATTAAGCATTGTACACTAATAATTCTAAAATATCGTTTATACCAGGTCCTCTTCTAAAACCTTTATCATGAAAAACCCTTCGCCGGCCATCCAATGCCAGCATTGTCAAACAAGGATTCCGCAATCGGGAAAACTGCTTTCAAAAGAAGAGTTTCTTTTTTCCCTTTGTTCATCCTGCATGCAAAAAACGAAAGAGCGAATCACAAAATCTGCTAAATTATCTTTTGACATATTCCTGTCTTTTGCCCAACAAATTAAATCTGCCGGCAATGCAGGCAGTAGCAACAATAAACCCGGCAATAAGCCGATGGAAACCCGCAACGAAATTTAAAACAAACATCACATTCACATATAATCACGCGCAGTCCTGGGCATATCATAGTCTAAAGAACTTACAATATTTGCCCAGTCCATATCCAGGCAACTTTTTACAACACGATATAGCTGGTATCGTTATGAAATGTTTTTACCGGAAGTTTATATAATGAAGATAACGGGCAGGAAATGAATAACCCGGCTGATGGCACCAACAGGCCGTAGCGGACACAGGAGTTTATGATGTTTTATCGCTGTTTACTGCGTCAAATATACTTTTCGCTTTATCATACACGCTCAGGACATTGCCATTTTTTAAGGTAATATCACAGCCGGGGTTATGCTCGTTGTTTCCAAAATCAATCCGTACAATTTCGAGGCTGTTTATATAGATGGGTTCTGTGCCGCGGCCGTTATTGGGCGTTACTTTGATCAGTTTCATAACATTAATTTTCTAAGTTTGAATTACCGGGGATTGGCTTTCAAGATATAAATAAATTGCTTAGGATATATCATTTTCCCCGGGCCGGTTGGCAGCCAGCTACAAGCATTTGTTTTTCTGCTACTTAGACAAAGCAAACCCTGCCGGGAAACTTCCCCTCGTTAAATAAAAATCAATAACTTTAATAATGTATAACTTGTATGGTTATACATTATGTTTGTTCATAACCTGTTAAACGCATGATGATATGAATAGTAAAAACGGCAGCATCCTGTATTTCCTGCTTGGTATATACACCCTGCTTATCAGCTGGCATTATAACCATTCTATTATCTACCTGATTATCCATTACATTTTCTGGCCTGTGTATCTGGTATATGAAATTCTAAAGGGCAACCTGTCGCACGACCTTTGGAGAACCATACCTGAGTCATATTTTAAATAAGGTAGTCACAGTCATCATTGGCCGCAGTGTCAAGTTATTTTTTGTTGCTGGTTTTCACCGGTGCCAGTTTTCCATTGATGTCTTCCGCATACAGGGCATTCAAATTCAAATCATCCAGCACTATTACACTGTGCAGGGAAGAAAACTTTGTTGAATCCTGTTTCCAGGTCCAGGCAAGCTTTCCTGCCGGCGTGTATTCAATTACCTGTACACCGGATGCTCCCATTTTTGGTCCATGCCCCTGCCAATTGGCAACGATATAGTTTCCATTGGGAAGTATTTGAAAACCCGCGTAAAAATTAGGGTTTACCGCTGCGGGTCCGGTGATAGTGTCCAGCAATTTACCCTCCGGTGAAAACAGGGAAAGGTTTTTTGCATAGCCTGTACTTACAATGGTTTGTCCATTGGCCAGCCTCAGGGCCTGCCATGCATGTGTTTTTGCAGCGTCACCAATTACAGCTTTCCAAACAATGCCGCCATTGCTGTTTCCTTCAAAAATGATATTATTGGCCGTAACCAGGAAATTGCCCGCACTTGTTTCACGTACCAGCCGTACATAATCAAACCCTTCATAGTTAGTCAGGTGCTGAATGGTGCCTGTGCTGTCAATTTCCACCAATACAATCCCTTTTTTTCCCTGCCAGTTTACACCGGTGAGCAGGGTGTTACCATTGCGCAGCCTTCTTGCCGCCACTGTACCCGGATAAGCGGTAACCTCGTATACTTTTTTACCACTGGCAATCTCATGTTCCTCATAACCAGACCCTGTGCCCACCAGCACCCTTCCATTGCCTACCAGCTGCATATCGCGGCCGGTAGGTATCGG
>Ga0207698_10003080_pt1 | contig 9996 bp, 9 predicted proteins | sample KBSCornC22_FD_184298 | JGI IMG/M metagenome (GOLD analysis project Ga0207698, IMG submission 184298) | Corn rhizosphere microbial communities from Kellogg Biological Station, Michigan, USA - KBS Corn C2-2 (SPAdes) (version 2) | ecosystem: Host-associated > Plants > Roots > Rhizosphere > Soil ...
GTCGGCGGCTTCATCCTCACCGAGCGGCCGCTGACCGAGACGGTGCCGATCGGCAACGGCGCGATGGACGACCGCACCTTCATCGAATGGGACAAGGACGACATCGACGAGCTCGGCATCCTGAAGATCGACGTGCTCGCGCTCGGCATGCTGACCTGCATCCGCAAATGCTTCAATCTCGTCGAGCAGCACCATGGCGAGCGCTGGACCCTCGCGACCATCCCGCAGGAGGTGACCGAGGTCTATGACATGCTCTGCCGCGGCGATTCGCTCGGCGTGTTCCAGGTCGAAAGCCGGGCGCAGATGAACATGCTTCCGCGCCTCAAGCCGCGCTGCTTCTACGACCTCGTCATCGAGGTCGCGATCGTCCGGCCGGGGCCGATCCAGGGCGACATGGTCCACCCCTATTTGAAGCGGCGCAGCGGCAAGGATCCGATCACCTTCCCCTGCCCCTCGCCCGAGCATGGACCGCCCGACGAGCTGGAGAAGATCCTCGGCCGGACGCTCGGCGTGCCGATCTTCCAGGAGCAGGCGATGAAGATCGCGATCGACGCGGCGCGCTTCACCGCGGAGGAAGCTAATCAGCTGCGAAAGGCAATGGCGACCTTCCGCTCGAAGGGGAACATCGAGCAGCTGCAGGACAAAATGGTCGGGCGGATGGTCAGCAGAGGCTATGACGAAGCGTTCGCGCAGCGCTGCTTCGACCAGATCAAGGGCTTCGGCGAATATGGCTTTCCCGAAAGCCACGCGGCGAGCTTCGCGCACCTCGTCTACGTTTCGTCATGGCTGAGGTGGAAATATCCCGCGGCCTTCGCAGCGGCGCTGCTGAACTCGCAGCCGATGGGCTTCTACGCCCCCGCGCAAATCGTCCGTGACGCGCGCGAGCATGGAGTCGAGGTGCGCGAGGTGGATGTGAACCACAGCGACTGGGATTGTACCCTCGAGCCTTCCCTCCCTGGAAGGGAGGGATTGAGGGTGGGTGCGGAGCGCAGCTCCGCGTCGGGCATCGAGCCCGCCGCTACGCTACCCACCCCTGACCCCTCCCTAAGCAGGGAGGGGAAAATGGCGCTCCGCCTCGGCTTGCGCCAGGTCGACGGATTGCATCGCGACGCTGCGGACCGCGTCGTCGCACGCCGCCCGTACCGTACCGTCGAGGAGCTGAGGTCACGCGCGCGCGTGCCGGTCCATGCGGTCCAGCGCTTGGCGGCTGCCGATGCGTTTCGGTCGATCGGGCTCGACCGCCGCGCCGCGCTGTGGGACTCGCGCGCGCTCAAGGCTGCGCCGGACCTGCCCCTGTTCGCTTATGCCGAGGAGCGCGACGAAGGCGTGGAAGCGACTCCGGCGCAGCTCCCGGCGATGCCGCTCGCCGAGCATGTGATCAGCGACTATCAGACCATCCGCCTCAGCTTAAAAGCCCATCCGATGCACTTCCTGCGCGGTCATTATGCGGCGCAGAAATTCGTCACCGCCGAGCAGCTGAAGTCGCTGAAGGATGGCAGGCGTCTGTCCATGGCCGGCGTGGTGCTGATCCGCCAGCGCCCCGGAACGTCGAAGGGCGTCGTGTTCATCACCATCGAGGACGAGACGGGAATCGCGAACCTCGTCGTCTGGCCTCACGTGTTCGAGAAGCAGCGCAAGATCGTCATGGGCGCTCGGCTGATGGCGGTGCATGGCGTGGTGCAACGCGATCCCGACAGCGAGGTGATCCATGTCGTCGCCGCTCGGCTCGAGGACCATACTGCCTTCCTCAGCCGCCTGAGCGACGATTCGCTGTTTCCCTCGACCCTCGAAAAGGCGGATCATGCGGGAAGCTGGGGGCGTCCGCAGAACCGCCACCCGCGCAACGTCCAGATCATTCCCAGGAGCAGGGATTTTCACTGAGTTGCCATTCGCCGGTAAGATCGGCCAAGCAACAGTCCGGCCATGCCAAGCCTCGTTCCACTCATCCTCGCGCTCGCCGCGGTACAGTCGACGCAGCGCGCGCCGATCGAAGGCTTGTGGAAGAACCCGATCGGAAGCGCGATCATTGCCGTCGCGCCGTGCGGCAATGCGCTCTGCGGCAAGGTCGTCTGGGCTTCGGCGCGGGGACGGCGCGAAGTGGCGAAGACCACCTCCCAGGTGGTCGGCACTACCGTGCTCACCGACGTAAGGCCCAAAGGCAAGACATGGGTGGGAAAGCTGTTCGTTCCCGACGACAACATCCACGTGTCGGCCAGGCTGCAGCTGCTGGGCGACAACCAGCTCAGGCTCACCGGCTGCGCCGTTGCCGGCCTGTTCTGCCGGTCGCAGATCTGGACCCGCACGCAGGAGCCGCTGCCTGCGCCGGATTGAGCGTCCGGAGCGTTCATCGCGAGGCAAGCTGAAGGCACCATTTTCGCCGCAAATGGTTGCTAAGAGGGCAGAATGAAACGCTTTTTCCTCGCTTGCGCAGGACTTACCATTGCCCTTGCCCCCGCGTCGGCGCTGGGGAAGAGCAATCTCGAGGGCCGCTGGAAAAACGGCGCGATGGAGATCGTCATCGCACCGTGCGGGCCCACGTTGTGCGGCCGGGTCGTCAAGGCGTCCGCGCAACAGCAGTCGAAGGCGGAGCGCGGTAGCGGCACGCGCCTGCTCGGAGCGCGCGTGATCGACAATATCGAACCTGCCGGACCGGGCAGATGGAAGGCGGACGTCTTCGTTGCCAGCCGCGACATGAACGCACGCGGCACGATCGAGCAGGTCAATCCGGATCGCCTCGCCGTGCGCGGATGCGTCCTCGCAATCATCTGCAAGACCACGCACTGGGACCGGGTCGGCTAGCCCCCGAGCAGCGGCAGCAGCACCGCCCCGATATCTCCGTTCAGCACAGCCGACTGAAGCACGCTCATCTCGTCGGCCCAGTAACGGTCGGCGGCGAAGTGGGGCGAGCGGGATCGCACCGCGGCGTGGACCTGTTGAAGCTTCGGCGAAGTCTTGAGCGGCGCGTGATAATCGATACCTTCGGCAGCGGCCATCAGCTCGACCGCGATCACGCCGGCCGCGTTGCGCGCGATCTGGCCGGCCTTGCGCGCGGCGATCGGCGCCATCGAGACGTGGTCTTCCTGCCCGGCGGACGTAGGGATCGAATCGACGCTGGCGGGAAAAGCGAGGCTCTTGTTTTCGCTGACCAGGGCCGCGGCGGTGACCTGCGGAATCATCAGACCTGAATTGACGCCCGAATCTTCGGTCAGGAAGGCGGGCAGGCCGCTCATCTTCGGATCGACCAGCACGCTGACGCGGCGCTCGGAAATCGAGCCGACCTCACACAGCGCCATCGCGATCGTGTCGGCCACGAAGGCGACCGGCTGCGCATGGAAATTGCCGCCCGAAATCGCCGCATCTTCGTCGGAGAAGACGATCGGATTATCCGTCACCGCTGCGGCTTCGATGGTCAGCGTGCGCGCGGCATTGTCGAGCAGGTCGAGCGCGGCGCCCATCACCTGGGGCTGGCAGCGGAAGCTGTAGGGGTCCTGCACGCGGTCGCACTGGACGTGGCTGATGAGAATCTCGCTGCCCCCGAGCAGGTCGTGGATCGCAGCGGCGACCCGAACCTGTCCGGGCTGGCCGCGGAGTGCGGAGATACGGGGGTCAAACGGCTTCGCGCTGCCCTTGAGTGCATCGACGGACATGGCGCCGGCGGCGATGGCGGCCGCGAACACCCGCTCCCCCGCAAACAGACTGTCGAGCGCCAGCGCCGTGCTCGCCTGGGTCCCGTTGATCAGCGCCAGGCCTTCCTTGGGCCCGAGCTCGAGCTCTGTCAGGCCGATGCGGTCGAGCGCGTCCTTCGACGGCATCCGTTCGCCAGCGACGTCCATCCAGCCGTAGCCCATCAGCGCGGCGATCAAGTGCGCGAGCGGCGCAAGATCGCCGGAGGCGCCGACGCTTCCCTGGGACGGAATGAGCGGCATCGCGTCGGCGTCGAGGAGGCGCTGGAGCGCCTCGATCACGAGCGGGCGAACGCCCGAGTGCCCGCGGCCGAGGCCGAGCAGCTTCAAGACGATCATCAGCCGCGTGACGTGCCGCGGAAGCGGGTCGCCGAGGCCCGCGCTGTGCGACAGGATGAGCTTGGACTGGAGCTCGGCCAGGCGGTCGTTCGGAATGCGCGTGTTGGCGAGCAGTCCGAAGCCGGTGTTGACGCCGTAAACCGTCTCGCCGCTCGCGACGATCCGTTCGATCGCAGCGGCGGAAGCCGCGACGCGCTGCATCGAGGCCTCGTCGAGCGATGCGGCTTCGCCGTCCCACAGCCGGCGCAGAGTCCCGAGGTCGATCGCTTCGGGGTTGAGCTTCACGCGTTCACCATCGGCAGATCCAGCCCCTGCTCATGCGCGCAATCGATCGCGATTTCATAGCCGGCGTCCGCGTGCCGCATCACCCCGGTGCCCGGGTCGTTCCACAGCACGCGTTCGAGCCGGCGCGCCGCGTCGGCGGTGCCGTCGGCGACGATGACCATGCCGGCGTGCTGCGAATAGCCCATGCCGACTCCGCCGCCGTGATGGAACGAAACCCAGGTCGCGCCGCTGGCGGTATTGAGCAGCGCGTTGAGGAGCGGCCAGTCGCTCACCGCGTCGCTGCCGTCGCGCATGCTTTCGGTCTCGCGATTGGGCGACGCGACACTGCCGCTGTCGAGATGGTCGCGGCCGATCACGATGGGGGCAGAGACCTCGCCGTTCCCGACCATCTCGTTGAAGGCGAGGCCGAGGCGGTGGCGCTGGCCGAGCCCGATCCAGCAGATGCGCGCCGGAAGGCCCTGGAAGGCGATCCGCTCGCGCGCCATGTCGAGCCAGCGGTGGAGGTGCGGATCCTCCGGAATCAGCTCCTTCACTTTCGCGTCGGTGCGGTAGATGTCCTCGGGATCGCCGGAGAGGGCCGCCCAGCGGAACGGCCCGATCCCGCGGCAGAAGAGCGGGCGGACGTAGGCGGGAACGAAGCCCGGGAAATCGAAGGCGTGACTGACGCCCATGTCCTTGGCTTCCTGCCGGATGTTGTTGCCGTAGTCGAAGGTCGGGACGCCCATCGCCTTGTAGGCGAGCATTGCCTCGACATGCTGAGCGATCGATAGCTTTGCCGCTTCGGCGACCGCAGCCGGATCGCGCTCCCGCATCTCCTGCCATTTGGCGACGGTCCAGCCCGCGGGGCAGTAGCCGTTGGCCGGATCGTGCGCGCTGGTCTGGTCGGTGAGCGCGTCCGGCCTGATCCCGCGCTTCACCATCTCGGGCAGGATTTCCGCTGCATTGCCAAGCACGCCCACGCAGGTCGGCTCGGTCGCGCGGCCGATGATGTCGAGCGCTTCGTCGATGCCGGTCGCGCGGCGGTCGAGATAGCGCGTCTCAAGCCGCTTCTCGATCCGGCTCTCCTGGACTTCGATGGCGATGCAGTGCGCGCCGGCCATGACTGCGGCGAGGGGCTGCGCTCCACCCATCCCACCGAGGCCGGCCGTCAAGATCCATTTGCCCGCGAGGTCGCCGCCATAGTGCTGCCGGCCCATCTCGGCGAAGGTTTCGTAAGTGCCTTGGACGATGCCCTGCGTGCCGATGTAGATCCAGCTGCCGGCGGTCATCTGGCCGTACATCATGAGCCCGGCGCGATCGAGCTCGTTGAATACCTCCCAGTTCGCCCATTTGGGCACCAGGTTCGAGTTGGCGAGGAGCACGCGCGGCGCATCCTTGTGCGTGCGGAACACGCCGACGGGCTTGCCCGACTGGACGAGCAGCGTCTGGTCTTCCTCTAGCCGCTCCAGAGTCTCGACGATCTTGTCGTAACATTGCCAATTGCGCGCGGCGCGGCCGATCCCGCCGTAGACGACCAGGCTCTGCGGGTCCTCGGCGACCTCGTCGTCGAGGTTGTTCATCAGCATCCGGACCGCCGCTTCGGTGGCCCAGCTCTTTGCCTGGATCTCGCTCCCGCGCCGGGCGCGGATGTGGCGGCTGTTGTCGTGTCGGTCAGTCATCTCGCCATCTAGGGAATTATGCTGGTCTTGGTGACCATGTAGGCAGTGGCAAGTACCGCCACCAGAAGAGAAGTCATCAGCTGAACCCGCCCCCGCGTGAAGAACGCGACGGTCCCCAATGCGAACGCGACGATTGCGGGAAGGAAGTCGTCGATCCCGCTATTCGGCGCATGCTCCAGCAGAAGGACGGGAATCGCGAGCAGCGCGAAAAGGTTATGCGCCAGGATGTATTTTCGACCCTCGCTCTCATGGAAAAGCCTGAGGTTCAACGGGCGTGACGAACTCGTCTCCGGTACAACCAATGCCGAGAATGCATAGAGGCTGGTCATTGCAGCGACCCAGACGAGGACTCGAGGAGTAGGCCACAGGGGATAGGCCCGCGCATGCCACAGCCCGCCCCAGTTGCCGATCACCAAGGCGAAGGCGACCCACATCCAAAGGGCGTGTGTCGCCGACGTATCGGTCCGACCAGGATGCCGAAGGATTCGGATCACGCCAGCAATGATGGTCGTGAGCGCGAGCGACGTGATGATCGAAATCAGCGCGAAGACGAATTCGAACGGGCTCACGGTGAATCCTCGCCCGCGTAAATGCGCCGCTCGGGGCCTGGAAGCCCGATCCAATAGCCCAGCTCGGCCAGCGATTCGATTGGCCAGGCGCAAAGATCCGCCTGCTTGCCCGCGGCGATGCTCCCGATGCTGTGCGCGAGCCCGAGCGCCCGCGCGGCGTTGATCGTCATTCCCGCAACGGCTTCCTCGGGCGTCAAGCCGAACAGGGTGCACGCCATGTTCATCGCCAGCGTCGGCGAAAGCAGCGGCGAGGTTCCGGGGTTGCAGTCGGTCGCGACTGCGACGGGCACCTTGTGCTTGCGCAGCAGTGCGACCGGCGGCTTCTTCTTTTCCTGAAGCGCGTAGAAGGCTCCGGGGAGCAGGACGGCGACCGTCCCAGCCGCCGCCATTGCCTTCGCACCGGCCTCGTCGAGATGTTCGAGATGGTCGGCCGATAGCGCGCGATATTGCGCGGCAAGCGCGGCGCCATGCTGGTTCGTCAATTGCTCGGCGTGGAGGCGGACTCGAAGGCCGTGGTGTGCCGCGGCCTTGAACAGCCGCTCAACCTCGGCGGGGGTGAAGGCGATCGTGTCGCAGAAGGCGTCGACGCTGGTTGCGAGGCCCTGCGCCGCCGCCGCCGGGATGAGCTTGTCGACGATCGCGCTGACATAATGGGTTCGCCGGTCTTTCTGGTCGGCCGGGATCGCGTGCAGCGCGAGCAAGGTCGGAACGATGCGAACCGCCTCCTTTTCGCCGAGCTCGGCGGCGATGCGCACAAGCCTGAGCTCGCTCTCCGGATCCAGGCCATAGCCCGACTTGACCTCGACCGTCGTGCAGCCGCCCCGCATCAGGGCATGGAGCCGCCGGCGGCTCTGGTCGAGAAGCTCCTCGTCCGACGCAGCCGCGGTGCTCTTTACCGTCGAGGCGATGCCGCCGCCCGCCTCCGCGATCTGTTCGTAGCTCGCGCCGGCGCGCCGCATCGCATGCTCGTCGGCGCGGGTGCCGCCGAACACGAGGTGGGTGTGGCAGTCGATCAGGCCGGGCGTGACCCAGGCGCCGCCGAGCGCGTCGACCTGCTTCGCGCGGAAGCCCGCAAGCTCGGTGCGCTTGCCGACGCGCAGGATCTTGCCGTCGGCGATGGCGACCGCGCCATTCTCGATCAGTCCGAGCGGATTGCCCGGGCGTTCCTCGAACGTCGCGACATTGCAGTCGACGAGCAGGCGGTCCCACATGATTTGGCCTTAGCTTGGCAGGTTGCTACGGCAAAGCCGTGAGCGCTGCCTGGCCGAACCTTTCCGAGCTCCTGGTCGATGGCGACGCCGCGGTCCCCATCGGCCTCGTCGGTGCGCCGCTCGCCGCCGGGTCGGTTACGCCAGGGGCATGCGACAAGGCGCCCGCGCTCCTTCGACGGACGCTGAAGCGTATTGGCCGTTACGACATCGAGATTGGACGCTCGCTGTTCACGCCCATCCGCGACCGCGGCGACGTCGAACTCGCCGGGCTGACGATCGAGGAGGCGACAGCGCCGATCCGCGATGCAGTCAGCGCGAGCCTCGGCGATCACGCGCTGACGTTACTCGCGGGGGGCAACAACGCGATCACGCGGCCCGCAGTACTCGCGCTGGAAACGCCGCTCGGCAAAGTCGGGCTGATCACCCTCGACGCGCATTTCGACATGCGCGACCTCGACGAGGGCTTGAGCAACGGCAATCCGGTGCGCGCGCTGATGGAAGACGGTCTTCCCGGCAAGAATATCGCGCAGATCGGCCTCGCCAGCTTCGCGAATACAGAGAAAATGCACCGCGACGCGCTTTCCGCGGGCAACCTCGTGATCAGCATCGAGGACGTCCGGCGCGAGGGGATCGCCAAGGCGATCGAGATGGCGTTGGCGCATCTGGCCGATGCGGACGCCATCGTCGTCGACTGCGACATCGACGTGATCGACCGGGCGCAGATGCCCGGCGCGCCGGGCGCGCGGCCGGGCGGCATGGACGCACGCGACTTCTTCTCGGCGGTGCGCAGCCTTGCGGCCGATCACCGGGTCCGGATCATCGATCTAACCGAATGGGACCCGTCGCTCGACCCCACGGATCTCAGCGCTTTGACCGCGGCCCGCTGGATCGCGGAGTGCGTCGCCGGGTTCGAGAACCGCTAGGCCTGTTACCCGAGGTCTCGCGCTGCGGCGGGTCGGGCCTGACCGTGACTTCGCGGTGTTCCACCTTGCGCACATATTCCCAGGGAATGCGGCGCCCGTGATTCTGCGCGGTAAGTCTCTCGATGAAGCTGCCCGGCCCGCACGTCAGAGCGACGATCTTTCCTCCGTCGCAATGCACCTCGTGCACACGACCAAGGACGTCGCCGTCGAGCGTCCGCACCTTCGCATCCCTAAGGTCGCTGAGACGCACTACATCGCTCCCCACTTTGGAATCCACCGCCGCGCCTCGTCTTCCGTACGGTGCAGCTTCACCTCTTCCGCGCGGCACTCCAGGTGGACGGCGCTCGCGACGTTCTTGACCCTGTCCCACGGGACGCGCGCAATCCGGTCGCCCGCGACCTTTCGCACCAGCCAGAACGCACACCCGGGAAGCCGACCTTCGTATGCGCCCGGCCCGACCAGAAGCGCCTTGATCCTCATCGCCCTGCCCGGAGTCCCGTCGAGTTCGACGTCGTCCACGACGCCGCACCAGCGCCCGTCACGGTCGATCAACGGCAGGTCGAGCAGCTGACTGACCATCTTGATCGGGGCGTCCCGTCTCATCCCTGGCCTCCGGCTGTCAGTACGTAGAGCGGAATTGCCGCGATGGCAGCGATGGTAACGATGACGAAGAATAGCCAGCCAAGAATCTTGGCCAGCCACTTGTTCGCATATCCGCGCATGTAATTCTTGTCGTTGGCGAGAAGCATCAGGGGCAGATAGGAAAGCGGCAGGATCACGATCGAGAAGACCACCGCGTAGCCGACCAGGCTCATCACCTCGACGCCGGTCATCACGATGGCGAGCGCGAGCAGCATCACGATGATCCAGGCGATGGTGAACCGCGGCGCCTCCCACGGCTTCTTGTGGCGCCCCCATTCCCAGCCGAAGAATTGGGAAACCGAATAAGCGTTCGCCATGCATGTCTCGACCGCCGCTCCGGCAACGGCAAACAGCATCCCGAGAAGGGCCATGACCAGGCCGAGCTTTCCGAGCGGAATCGCGGTCTGGAGCGCAACGCTGCCGGGTATCTGGGGCGCAACGTTGGCCGGAGCGAACAGCAATGCGGCGAGCGCGAGGATCGCGATCGAGAGGAGAGAGCCGAGCCCCATCCCGACAATGCTCGTCACGCGATTGGTCAAGAGATCCTTCGGACCCCATTGCTCCTCGATTCCGCCGGATGAATAGAAAAATGCTTCGTAGGGGAACATGACAGCGCTAAAGATCGCGACGACGAAATAGGAATAATTGAACAGCTGCTTGGCGCTGAGGCCGTGGGGCACGCTCGG
>Ga0207698_10003081_pt1 | contig 9996 bp, 7 predicted proteins | sample KBSCornC22_FD_184298 | JGI IMG/M metagenome (GOLD analysis project Ga0207698, IMG submission 184298) | Corn rhizosphere microbial communities from Kellogg Biological Station, Michigan, USA - KBS Corn C2-2 (SPAdes) (version 2) | ecosystem: Host-associated > Plants > Roots > Rhizosphere > Soil ...
TCCTCTACTTCACCGTCCCCGATAACATCTGGGCTGTCGACGCACGCTCTGGTCACCAGATCTGGCACTATCATCGCCCCTCTCCCAAGGGCGATCACATCGGCCATCGCGGCGTTGCCATGTACAAGGGCTGGCTCTATTTCACGACACCGGATTGCCATCTCATTTCGCTCGACGCCAGAGACGGAAAAGTACGCTGGGACAAACTGATCGCTGATGTCGACAAGGGCTACTGGACCACGATGGCTCCACTCGTCGTCAGAGACCATGTGATCACCGGTGTATCGGGCGATCTCGATAACCTCACTGGCTATCTGCGTTCTTTCGATCCGGACTCGGGCAACGTCCAGTGGCAATGGAATGCGACGCCGCCCGCCGGCACGCCGAATGCAACCACAGGCGGCATGACGTGGATGACCGGCACCTACGATCCGGAACTCAACCTGCTTTACTGGGGCACTGGCAATCCCACTCCCGTTCTCAACGGGCATCCGCGACCCGGCGACAATCTCTACACGTGCAGCATCGTCGCGATCAATCCAGACACCGGGGAACTCGCCTGGGGCTTTTCCGTTTCGCCGCACGATACACACGACTGGGACGCTGTTGAGACTCCTGTCCTCGTCGACGGCAACTTCCACGGCCAGCCGCGCAAGATGCTCATGCAGACCTCGCGCAACGGTTACTTCTTCGTACTCGACCGCACTAACGGCAAGAGCCTCCTCACCATTCCCTATGGCCCGGTGAACTGGACAACTGGCATCGACAAGGAAGGCCATCCCATTCCGAATCCTGCGAAGGATCCTGCTCCGGACGGACGGCTTATTGCACCTGATGAGGGCGGACTCACCAATTACCGCTCGCCTAGTTTCGATCCCAAAACCGGCCTGTTCATCGTCGACGCCCATCCCAGCTGGAGCATCTACTTCGCCAAGCCTGCAGATGGTGCATACGGCTGGGCTGGCGCCGACTACGGCGTGTGGGGCAAAGGCGTTATCGAAGCCATCGATTATCAGACCGGAAAAATTCGGTGGAGTCACGAATTGGGCGCGGGCGGCTCCGGTGCGGGCGTCATGACCACAGCTTCCGGCCTCACCGTAACCGGCGACGCCCACGGCAACATGCTCATCCTCAGCACCGGTGATGGCAAAACCTTGTGGCACGCTGGCACGGGCGCGCCCATACAGAGTTCCCCAATCAGCTATGAACTCGATGGCCGCCAGTACATCGTCACCAGCAGCGGTGGCCTCCTCTTTGCCTGGGCACTCCCCGAAAATGACGCTCATCCGCAGAGGCGCTGAACCTTTGCTTGTGTACTCTGGCGTCGGGGATCAGAGGCCGTTCAACCGCTCCCATTTACTTGCGCAACAACGGCCTTTGATGAGCCGCCGAACTGCCCTGCGTCAAGAACACCGCAGCGGCGAGGCTCAAAAGAGGACCGGCTATGTTGAAGAACGCCCTGGTTGTGTTCCCCAGCGCGTTGTTATAGCCGCCCAAAATTAATGCGAGCGAGAACGTAACAGTCACTGCCCACGCCCATCTGCGATCCATGCGCTTGATCCGCATCAAGCCGAGGGGCAGAAGCCAGGCGAACACAAACCAGAATTCGCGTACCGTCAGGCACCGCAGAGTGGCCCTGAGAAAGCCTACCTGCGAGAAAGCCTTCATCTCTTTCGCGTATTGAAAACCGCCGGAATACAAACCGCTTGGCGACTCAAGCGATGCAAGCACGGTCCAGCCGGATAGAATGGCGAGCGCTCCAATCCAGATCAGGCGTGCCGGACGAAGCGGACGGTCGTTGAACCACCAGATTCCCGTAAACACCACTGCAAACGGTGCAAACGTGTCCTTCGCGAGGGCTCCGGGCACTGCCCAGAGAGCGAGAAGATACCAGCGTTGCGACAACAAGGACCATACTGTCAGGGCAAGAAAGAATGCTTCTCCCGAGTCGACGTATCCCGCTAGATTCCAGTTCGCAACCGCAAAATTGAAGAGAAAAAGCATCGCACCAACCAGCGATGTCATAAATGCAAACCCGCATCGAAGACCGATTGCAATTATCGCGATCGCGGTAGATGCAGTGAGAATAGACGAGGCAACCAGCAACCCGAACAGCGCCGGGTCCCACGTCCCAATTCTTTCTTTTCCCAATAGATAAAACGGCCTCGCCAGAGCTGGAACGAGCGCACGATACGAAAAGGAGACTGGTGCCCTCACCGCGTCAGAATAGTAGGCTGCATCCGATGTGCCCGGCACCTTGCCCGGATCATAGCGATTCAGGATCGGATATCCGAGGCCAAAACAAATCAGAAAGAACAATCCCCAGAGAGTGATCCTTCTGCGCACAGAGAAATCATCTAACACAGATTCAATCCGGCTTGTCGCACTCGTCTTCAAAAGATATCCACGCCATTACCATCCCGACCCGCTGGGCATTTGCCGCTCGACCGATCCGTCCGCTGAAAGTAATTCTGTGCATCGCTCTGAGAACTTAAATTGGTGATCGTTCTGGACCGCACATCATAGATGAAGAGCTGACGTCCATAAGGGTACCTCTGCTCAGGCGCGCCGTAATACGTCGTATCCACGGCGGTGCCGTCAAAGTGAACATCCGGCGAGATCACGTCGCTTTTGATGCTCGGGTTGTTTAAAGCGATCTGGACTGCCCCCGTTGCGTCGCCATCCGCTTCGAAAATGAATCCCGGTCCCGAGTACCGGCAGAACCCGTCGAGCAGCACTTCGCTTCCCGAGGGTATACCTGCGGAGTCGGCGACCAGCGACTTAAGGATATGCCTCTGCTGCGATGCCGCGTCGATCCAGTACGACGCGATCCCATCAATGACAAGACAATTTGCCGCGCACACCAGCCCCATCAGAACGCTGAAGCAGCGAACTCGCCAAAGCTCTGACCGCACTGGAGCGCAGGCCAGTGCTGCAAGCGCCACTAGTACGCATGCAGCGCCTGGCGCAGCCCCAATCGTTACCCGGTTGTCGAGCCCAGCCGATGTGAACGCAAACGTCTCCGGAGGAACCGCGATGAAAAGCGCGTATCCCAGCCCGAACACAGCAAGCCCGAGCAGCGCCAGTCGTACACAACCCCATGGATTGGGAATAGAACCCGAATCGAAGTTGCGCCAGAGGTACGCAATTGCTATGACGCCGACCAGTCCAGCCGAAGCCGCGGAGTTCCAGTCCAATGCTGAATGCCTGAGTAGTGTCGCAATCAGCATAGGCAACTTGAGTCAGAAGCTCCAGAAGTTGAACTCAATCGCCTGTGCAATGGCATCACGAAGATGAAGCGCAAGGTTCTCGAAGAAATGGTGATGTGTCGAGATATATCGTTGCGACGCAATCTTCAGCAGGCCAACAATGATCAGTGGAACGACCACCAGAAGGATGCCCCTGAGTCTTCGCTGCGGCTCCATTGCTTTCCGATTTGCCATGTAACTGCGACCTGTTACCAGGACGATTGAAGCCACAATCCACCCGAGCATGACTTCATAGCTCAGAAAGCTAAGCGTAAAAAGTGCGGCACCGAGAATGAACCACTTTGCGGGCCTGACTGCGTTGCCATGCGTCCCCCGACTGATTGACCACGTTCCAAGAAAGGCGAATGCCGCGCTGAGGTTTGCGTGCTGCATCGTGAACCAGAAACGGTCGCTGGTGTAATGCGGCATCAGCCCAAAGCACAGCGCAATGACGAACGCCAGCCAGCGTTCCCCAAATACTTCACCGCCCGCAACGTAGAGAGTGACCGTTGCCGCTGCAATCGCTGTGATGTTGAGCAGATGATAGGGCACCGCATGCATACCGAACAGCTTGAACGCCGTCGCAAAATAGAGGGCCTGCACCGGACGCTGCATCATCGTGTGGTCGGCCTGGTATAGCCCGTGAATTTGACCAGCGATGCCGGACGTCGACTTCTGCCAGAGCACGGTGAGGTTGTACCAATCGTCCGAATAGAAACCGAGATTTAGTACATAGGGCAATGCGGACACAGCAACAGCGGCAAGCAGAATCACACTGTCCAAAATGACTGGAAATTTGAATTTGCGACTTTGCAATCTCGTGTTCTCAGCGCGAGGAACGAAGCCCGGGCCTGCTGGATGCCTGTTGGCTTCCTAATCAGAGACTGACAAAAGAGCGACGGTCAGCCGACGATTCTGATAGGGAAGATGGCGCAATGCGAAGCTGTCTAAGCCCGATTGTACTCGAACTGTCCCAGCGTTCTGGTTCCACGATCATCGCTGTTTCAACCACCGTTTGAATCGCTGCATCGATCCAATTTGCTGCTCCTCAAGGGCTTGGGATTGTTCCCGGGAGTTCCCGTCAGACTCGCCTTTGCGCGTTGCAAGAATCTCGTAATCCGCAAAATAGACTCCCTCCAGCGGCAGTCGCAGAAATGTAGCAAGCGCCTCCGAGGGCTGCTGCACGATCGGCTCCCGATCGTTGAACGACGTATTGAGTAGCACTGGGATGCCGCTGATTCGCTCCCAGCTTTGCAGTAATTCATGTGTCCGGGGCGTAAGCATGGGATGTATCGTCTGCAGGCGCGCAGTGCCATCCTCGTGCACAATGGCAGGAATCAGTTCGCGCTTCTCTGGTCGAACAGGAGCAGCGAATGACATATATGGCGAGGAGAAGCCGGGCTCAATCTCAAACCAATCGGCCGCCGCGTGTGCCAGCACCATCGGCGCGAACGGCCGGAACCACTGCCGATGTTTGATGAGATTGTTGACGCGATCCTTCATATCGGCCCGTCGCGGATCGGCAAGAATGCTGCGATTACCGAGCGCTCTGCGACCCGACTCCGCCGCGCTCTGAAAAAACGCGAGCACCGCACCATCGTTGAGCATGCGGGCCACGTCGTCCAGCGTTGCAGAGTGCCAATTGCAACCGTGCGCGCGTATTGCGCCGACAATCTCAATCCGCGAGAATGTGCGTCCAGTTGCGAACGGAGAGAACTCAGCCAGGTCTCCCAGCGGACTGAACGGCAAGCCCGAAGCTCGCTGGAATAGTTGCGCTGCCCCGATACTGATGCCGCCATCGTATGGGGCAGGAGGAATATAGATCTCCTTGACACTCGGGAACCATACCTTGATCTTGCCGGTGGCCTGACAGTTCAGAAAAACTCCGCCACTTAGACAGACATTTCCTGAATACTCTTCGAGGTAAGGAGAGAGAAAACGCCGAATCCGAATCTCGGTTTCTCTCTGTAAGGCGCCAGCCAAGGAGAACTGGCGTTCTTCGAAATTTGCAGCCGCTGCCAGCGCTTCCACAAATTTCTCGACCGAATGTGCCAAGGATTTGGGAAGCTCCGTTGCCATCGGCATCCACAACAGGTCGTTCGCAACCAGAGCGTCCATCTCTGCTGAAGGCTTGCCATAGGCGGCCATCGCCATGACCGTTCCTTCTTCGCCCTCTCGCAGCCCCAGCACGCCCCGAACGCGGTCCCAGGCTAATCCGATGGACTGCGTAGTTTCCAGATGGATGGGAGCAGGAACGTTGTCATCCTTTCTGCTGAGCCTCCAAACCGAGCCGTGCACAGTGGTTCTCTTTCCCTCAATAACCTCTAGGCCGCCGCCGTCGAGCGTAATGGAGAGGCCCTCAGCAAAATTGGAAGACAGCAGAGCGTTAGCCGCATGGCAAAGATGGTGCCCGTAGAACTTAACAGGCGTATGCAATAGACGCCGTCCGAAGCGGCGTAGCATTTCCATCTCACCGTGTGGCCGCATGGTGCCCGCCTTGATGGAACCGATGGTCTGCGAGGCGATCGAATACGCGAATTTCTCCACCCCTTCATCGCCCTGGTTCATCAACTGGCGAATATGCGGCGCGAGAAACTCGCCCTCCTCAACTGCAAAGCCCTCAATGTGATCAATGAGCTCTGGATAGAGACTGACAAATCCAAGGACGGGATTCAGCTGCTCGTACTTCGAGCGGGTAAACCGCTCCAACTCGATGTGAACCATGCCGTCCGGCGATAAGATGCAAAAGCTGGAGTCGTGCCACGGATCGTTCAATCCCAGGACAATGGACACCGAGTTACCTCGTGAAGTTGTACGGGCGCAAAGTTAGTTCTTCAGTGAATCTAAGATAGATGATCTGAATCGAGAAGTCATCGCAGACAAGCACCTTTGCAGTGAGTCCCTGGGCAGCGAGCTGTTACATATGCATGCTCAATCAAACGAACTCACAACGTAGTAGATCCAGGGGTCTTCGCCATCGTTCTCCCTGGGACCCTGCATCACCCGCAGCAGCTTTCCCCCGCCATCCTCAATCATGGGACGAAAGATTTCTGCATTCGATCCGATTCTGTTCTCTTGAATAACTACGATCGCGCCAGGGTTCAGGAATTGCTTGATTCTCCCGTAAAAATTGCGATGAAGCTTCCAATCCACGTCATGCAGAATGTAAGAGTGGGTCTTCTCGATCATGGGAAGGTGCGGAGGGTTACCTACTACCACGTCCCACTTCTCGGCAGGGTCGATCGCAGAAAGTCCATCTGACTGGTAGATTGTGACTCGATCTTCAATGTTATTCAGTCGCGCCGTGAGTCGAGCAGCCTGCATAGCGATGGGATTGATGTCTGCAAGCACCAGGTGACGGCAGTAACCCCTCGCTAGAAGCGAGTAGCCCATGTAGCCTGGCCCGGAACAGAATTCGTAGAGCCGCTCGCAACCCTCCGGCCTGATTTCTCGTAATGCACGGTGAATATCCTGTCCGAAGTCCCGGCCCCCGCCGTCGAGATCCGGACGGTCGTAAACCGTGATCCCCTCGTACACACTCGCCGCGCTGAATTCCGATTGAGATGCGCCTAGCATGCGCCTCTTTAGCTTGCGCACCAGAGCTGAGACCAAAATCTTCCCGTTATACCTCTCATCGCAAGCCCGCACTTGTAGCTCATGCTTTTCCCGGTCCAGGTCACGGTCTGAAACTGAATTGGACATCGCTGAAGAATAAGGCTTCGAAGACTTCGAATCAAGATCAACGGCTTTTTTGACCGCCAGTATCCGGTTCGTCAATCATGTGACCCACTCGCCCAGCCGAGATCTCGCAAACCTGTGATACCAGTGCAAGCCGCAGCGAAACAAAACGGCTCGCAACGCAAGGTTCCGAAGTGGCGCCGGAATAGCTTTCAATTCCCCCATCGAGCATAGTGGACCTAGCAGCAGGTCAGCCAACGCCAGGTTCCTCGAAAGCACCCCCCGCGCACGCCGCTTCCATGGACGTTCGTTTCGAAGATGCGTCACAAAGTCATGCGGAATCCGCCCACAATGGATCTGGAGGAAAAGCAAGTCGCATTCCGCCGATACTTCAGCATCGTGGATAAGCTGCTGCACGTTCTTTTCCGAATCCTGGTAAGCCACCGCATCAGGTACGAACTGCTGGCGCACTCCAAAGTTCAGGAGTCGCACTCCCAATTCGCCGTCCTCCCGTTTCCGAAACCGTTCGTCGAAGCCGCCCACGCGCTCCAGTACTGAACGTGACACAGACGTATTGGCGAAGCTCCACACATTCTCAGGCCACGCCGCGCTGGGTTGATCGCGATGGTGCAGATACACAGCCCCGAGTCCCAATCGGAATGTCTCTGCCGCGAGAGTTCGATGCCGTTCCGGAGCGTTGTAGATCGCTCCGAATCCCGCAATCTCGCGCTCCCCCGCAACCTCCAGATGTGCGCTCAAATGAGCTCGCACCAGCCCGGGAGTGCAGAGCATGTCGTCGTCAAGAAAAACGATCAGCGCGCCGCTCGCTGCGCGCCAGCCCGCGTTACGCGCTGCCGACGGGCCCCGGTTTGTCTCCAGTTGTACGACCCGAAGCCGGTGGCCGGCGTCGAGATCTCGCAGAGCCAGAGCGGTCCCTTCATCGGCTCCGTCGATGACCACAATAATTTCGAAATCCGATGCCGGGAAGTCCTGCTGCAACGTTGTTTCGACGGCCCGCATCACGCGCTCGCGGCGATGCGCGGTCGGAATGACGATTGAGACTCGAACGCTCATTGGAATCTGCTCTGCGCGCGCCCTGGACTTTTCTCATTGGCTTGTCTTTGCATGCGCGCTGTGCCAGAATTCTGATACTTACTCAGTGAATTCCTTTCTAAAGCGATTCCTTCCTCGTCCCCTCAGGCACTGGTTATCCGTCCAGAAGCTAAAAGCTCGGCGTTCCATGCTCCCTCTCGACCGACTCACTGACTTCTCGCGATTGAGGCGCCTCACCCCGTACCGCCCCGCCTTCGGGTGGTTCCGCGGCGAGTGCATCGATCGCGTCTATATCGAGCAGTTTCTATCGCGCAATGCCGCGGACATCCAGGGTCGTTGCGTCGAGATCGGCGAAAGCCAGTATATGGATCGCTTCGGCGCAAATCGAATCACCAGGCCCGATGTTCTCGACGTGATCTCTCGCCCCGGTGTCACGATCCTCGCCGACCTCACAGATGCTCCTGCGATCCCCTCTAACTCCTACGACTGTATCATCTGCACACAGGTGCTCATGTGCATCTATGACGTCCATGCTGCGGTGCAGACCATCTCGCGCATCCTCGCGCCCGGCGGAGTAGCCCTCATCACACTTGCAGGCATCAGTCAGATCGCCCCTCCTTCGATGATGGCTGAAGGAGGCGAGTTTTGGCGCTTCACCCGCTCTTCTGCGCAGCGCCTGTTCGCGGATGTATTCGGCGCTGAAAACGTCTCCGTTGAGAGCTTCGGCAACGTCCTGGCGGCCACCGCATTCCTGCACGGCCTCGTCTCCGCTGAACTCACACCCGAAGAGCTCGCCTACAACGATCCCGATTATCCGCTTACCATAACTGTTCGCGCCGTCAAGAGCGCCGTGCAACAGGGTTCCGTTCATGCCTGACCAGCCGCTGGTTTCCGTCATCAGCGCTGTCTACAACGGCGAGCGTTTCTTTGCGGAGACCATTGCAGCCGTAATCGCCCAGGATTACCGCTGTTGGGAATACTGGATCGTCAATGATGGCTCGACCGACGGCACAGCCGCAATCGCTCGTGAAGCTGCGGCAGCAAACCCCGATCGTATCCATGTCCTCGAGCATCCCGGTGGATCCAATCGCGGCCTCTGCGCATCGCGGAATCTTGCGCTTTCGCGCGCCCGCGGCGAGTACATCGCAATCGTCGACGCCGACGATGTCTGGGATCCCAAGAAGTTAAGCGAGCAGGTGGCCATTGCTAGTCACTTTCCTCAGGCCGGTCTTATCTACGGCCGCAGTCAGTACTGGTACAGCTGGAGCGCCGCCCCTGAAGACAAGGCTAAAGATCATGTTCCCGCCCTTGCGCCGGGCGACCGCCTCTATGGGCCTCCTGAACTCCTGACCCTCACCCACCCGCTTGGTGCTTACGGTGCACCGTGTCCGTCTGATCTGCTGATCCGGCGGGAGCTGCTCTCTTCGCTCGGAGGATTTGAAGAATCCTTCGACCGGATTCAATCGCAGTTCGAGGACATCGCTCTCCTTACCAAGCTCTACCTCGCTGCTCCGGTGTATGTTTCTGATCGATGCTGGGATCGCTATCGCATCCATCCCGATTCGTTGTGGGCCACAGGTGAGCGTACCGGTGTTGCCGCCCAAGGCCGCCGCGCCTACTTCGATTGGGCAGAAGCCTACTTCCGTTCGCACCACGTAACCGCCGCGGAGATCTGGCGGCGGTGGCGTTATCAAACCATCCCGTACCGCAACCCTGTTCTGCATTTCTTCATGCGCGCGGGTCGCCGGCTCCGCCGAACTATCAGCCGCTCTTAGCCGACCGCTTATCCCCGCCAGCCTCTCCACGCGTTCTCGAGTGGCCTGCGTACCTCATGCGGAATCACCTGCAGCAGCGGCAACAGCTCTCGCTTGATACTGGCTCGAGGGGCAATGCCTGCCCACAGTCTCCAGCGGTATGTCCACTGTCTAATCTGCTGGTTGATATCGATTCTGCGCAGCGCGAACGGATCCTGCCAAACGTTCAATCCCTCCGCCGTTGTGAACGCCGCCTTATAGCC
>Ga0207698_10003083_pt1 | contig 9993 bp, 8 predicted proteins | sample KBSCornC22_FD_184298 | JGI IMG/M metagenome (GOLD analysis project Ga0207698, IMG submission 184298) | Corn rhizosphere microbial communities from Kellogg Biological Station, Michigan, USA - KBS Corn C2-2 (SPAdes) (version 2) | ecosystem: Host-associated > Plants > Roots > Rhizosphere > Soil ...
TCCTTAAGAACTGGGCCGCCTACCGTCCCGCCGAACTTGTTGTACATCGTGTGCGGAATATCCGGATTAACCCCCCCCGAGCCTGGGTACTGCGTAAAGGGATCGCGCGCCAGATTCGCATCGCTGTGGCGATACTCGTAGGCGCTGCCATGAAACCGGTTAGTACCCGATTTGGTCTGCATCACGGTTACGCCGGCCACCGAAGCTCCAAACTCGGGGTCGTAGTCCTGACTGACGAATTTCGTCTCCTGTACGGAGTCTAGCGGCGGGTTCAGGACAATCTCACCGATGAAACCGTCCTTGTCGTCTGCGCCGTCCAGTATAAAACCGGCGGACTGGGGCCGCTGGCCATTCGCTGAGACCATTACAGACCGCATCGGATCTTCCGCGGGAGCGTTCGTAAAATACCCGGGGCTTGTGCCCGGGGCTAGGTACATCAGCGCCGTAATATTTCGATCAATGTTTGGCGTCTGAACCAGAGTCCGCTCGTCGAGTTGCGTCGCCACTTCGGCACGGTCGGTGGTGAGTTGCGGCGCTTCCGCCGTCACTTGAATCGACTGTGAACTGGCACCGACGCTCATGTGGACATCGAATACAAGCGCTTTGTCGGCGATGACGGTGAGCGTTCCGGATTTTGCAGTTGCGAATCCTGCGGCCTCGATCGTCACGATGTAGGTATCTGGAACAAGGTCGTGCAGATAGTACACGCCCTCCCCATTCGTCTTCTCGACACGCTCTGTGCCCTTGTTCACGTCCGTAATGGTGACGGTGGCACCGTTGATCGCCGCACCTGATGGATCGAGGACGGAACCATTTATGGCTCCGTAAATTGCCTGAGCGCGAGCTGCGGGAATGGGCACCAGGAGGAAGAGGGTGGCGAGCAGCTCAAGTCCGAGCAGCTTCGAACACTTTAAGATCACGGGCGGCATGTTAAAAACCTTCTTTAAGGTCATGTGGTCCTCCATAGGTGTTGCATGTGGCTGGACGCCGGGTAATCACTGCTTTGCTCGTACCCTTGGGATCGGGAGAACACTACCGCTGGCATATATGCGTTGGGAATATACGAAAGTATGTCGATGACGATTTTCCCGTCCGCGGTATTGTGTCCTGGTGTTCCGCGGGTGGAGAATCCTGCCTATGCGATCAACAACGTGGGCTTGGACGATGGTGGTCTTCAGCGCGCTGATGATGCCTGCTTGCAGGGGCGCGGAAATGCCTCAGCAAACATTGCCTGGCTATAACATGCGCATCTGGCAGACGCCCGATGGCCTGCCGGAACAAACGGTCCAGTCCTTTGCACAAACCGCGGACGGTTTCTTGTGGATTGGTACCACAGGTGGGCTGCTCCAGTTCGACGGTTCGAAATTCAGGCAGTTCAATCGCGAGACGGACACCGCATTCACCGAGAACAGTGTGTTTTCTCTCACGGCGACTGCGGATGGCAATCTTTGGATCGGAACAGACGGTGGCGGACTCATCAGGTATTACAACGGCGTGTTTCACCGCTATGGTACCGAGGAAGGATTGACATGCGGATTTGTTCGCGCGGTCAAGGTTGACCGCTTCGGTGTGATCTGGGTTGGAACCGACAACGGCCTGTTTGAGCTTGCGAACGCCGATGCCCCCAAGGCAGTTCGCGTAGATGTCGCTGGCAGAGTCCCCGCCTCTACAATTCCACTTGCCATCCATGCCATTGCCGAAGATGACCATGGGCGCATGTGGGTTGGCGGTTCCAGGCTGCTCGTATTCGGCAAAACGGTAGATGAAGTGAAGCTGCCCGGAACATATAGCGAGAACCGCGTGAAGTCGATCGTGCAAACACCAGACGGCAGTGTCTGGGTCGGGACAGTTTCCAGTCTCCTCCGGATGGCTCCGAGTGATGGTTCATTTAAGCGCCTGCCAGGAATCGCAGCCACCGTTCGTGTACTGCGCCAAATGCCTGATGGCCGGTTGTGGATCGGCACGATCGGCCAGGGAGCTTACACGTGGCAAGACGGCCTATTGGAGCGCGTCGTACCGCCCAATCCCCTGCCCAGCAAAACGATCCTCAGCCTATTCGAGGACGCGGCCGGCAGTCTATGGATGGGGACTCAGGCCGGAATGCTGCGCTTTAGCCAGACCAACGCAAGGCTGATCTCCCTTCCCGATGCCGCCGATTCCGATTCTGAGACCATCTCGCGCGATTCAGACGGAACATTATGGGTTGCATCCACCCATCTGTTCCACCTCGTGCGCGGCAAAGCAATACGTTTCGAGTTCCCTCAGGTGCATGGCGCACATGTAAGAAATGTGTTTCGCGACAGGCAGGGCTCGCTGTGGATCGGTACCGATGGAAGAGGGATATTCCGTCTTCGACCGGGTGCGGTCACGCAGTACACCACTGCTAATGGACTCGTAAATAACTTCGTGCGGGCAATACTGCAGACCACCGACGGCGCGATCTGGGTGGCTACAGATGAAGGTCTGAGCAGAATTGACAACGGAAGTGTTCGCAGTTATCAGGTTGACGATGGACTTGCTTACTTCAGCGTTCGAGCACTGGCGCAGGATCGTTCGGGTGACTTGTGGATTGGTACAGACCGTGGTCTCAGTCACCTGCGTCTGAGTCGCTCCGGCAGCTCCGACCACGACGAATTCGTGCAGGACGAGATCACTCACGCGCTCCGGAGTGAAAAAGTATTCGCGGTCCACAGTGGGAGAGACGGAACTATGTGGTTCGGCACGCGCGAGGGCGGACTATTCTTGCTGCGCCCCGAGAGCGATGAAGCGAGTAGAAACCGCCTTGTGCACTTGACCACCAAAGACGGTCTCGCCAGCGACAGTATTTACTCGATTATCGAGGACGGATGGGGACAGCTTTGGGTTGGCAGCCCGAACGGCGTCTCGCGCATAAATGCGCGAGAACTGGAGCAACGCTCTACAAATGCATCGCGCCCTGTCACCCAGATGTTGTTTAGCCGTGCCGATGCAGGCCCAATCGCCGGTTTGTACGGAGGCACGCAACCGGCTGCTGCAATGACTGCTGATGGAGAAGTCTGGTTTCCTACGGTTCGCGGGCCGGTGCATATTGCTACCAAGGATGACTCGACCGATTTGTCCGGGCCGAAGATTTTTATTGACCGTGTTCTCGCGGACGGCAAAACAGTGCCTGCCGCAGAACCCGCGGTGCTGCAGTCAGCAAATTCCAACGTGGAGATTGCCTACGCGCCTCTGGAGTTGAAGCCTCAGGACGAGCTTCGCTTCATTTATAAGTTGGAGGGCTTCGATCGCGATTGGCAGTATGCATCCACCCGGCGGGTCGCTTACTACACCAATCTCCCTGCCGGCCGGTATCGATTCCGGGTTCGGGGGTTCCAATCCCAGTCACCCGACGAGGGATCTGAAGCCACGATTATCCTTGTCAAGAAACAATACTTCTATCGCACTGCTTGGTTTGTTGGTTCGTGCCTCATTGTATTGGTGCTCGTTGTCTGGATTGCCTATCGCATGCACCTGCGAAGAATGCGCCAGGAGTTCCAAGCGGTTACAAATGAGCGCGCCCGCCTCGCCCGAGAAATGCACGATACCCTCATCCAGGGCTGCACTAGCGTCTCGGCGATTCTGGAGGCCTGTTCCGGGGTAGGCGAGAAAAGCCGGGACGAACAGCTCGAGCTGATCGACTACGCTCGAATTCAATTGGCCACAGCGATCGACGAGGCTAGACAGGCTGTGTGGGATCTCCGATCGAAGGAGTCATCGGACCTGACCGACGCGCTCAAGCGGCTAGCAGAAACCACAGGGCATGATTCGGGGGTCGCTGTCCAATGCGTTATTGAAGGCACTCCGTATCCGTTTCGTCCGCAGGCTATGCACGAGTTGATGATGGTCAGCCGCGAGGCCCTATTCAATGCCCTGATGCATGCCAACCCGTCGCGGGTGACGCTGCGCGCGGCTTATGGTGAAGATACGATGACGCTTGCGATTGTCGATGATGGCTGTGGGTTTCAGGTCGACGACATTTCCAACGGTCATTTTGGCCTGGTCGGCATCGAGGAACGGGTCCGTCAGCTTGGAGGTGAGGTCTATGTCAGGAGCGCCTCCCAACGAGGTACGCAGATATTCGTACATCTGCCGCGCCAACGGGTGATGTATCAGGAGGAGAACGCATGAAGACCTCGGCTCATTCCCGCTCCACCGCAACCCTCGACTCCCCCGCCATGCCGCACGGCACAATCAAACTCATGCTGGTCGAGGATCATCCGATCATGCGCATCGGTATCGCAGCGCTGGTTGCAATGCGCGAGAATTTCCAGTTGGTCGCGCAGGCGGGGAGCGGAGAAGAGGCCGTCCTTATGCACAGTGAGCACCACCCTGACGTCACCTTGATGGACTTGCGCCTTACCGGGATGAGTGGTGTCGAGACCATCCGCGCGATTCGCAGGCGGTCGCCGAAAGCCCGCTTCATCATCTTAACGACCTATGAGGGCGACGAGGATGTCCACCAGGCGCTTCAGGCAGGGGCGAGCGGCTACGTCATCAAGGGTATGCCGCACGACACGCTGATGAACGCGATCCTCAAAGTCCATTCTGGCGGGGCTTTTCTTCCGCCAAGGGTGCGCCGCACATTAGCTGCGAGAACGCCCGGCACCGAACTCAACGCGAAAGAACGCGATGTCCTCGTACGAATCGCACAGGGAAAAAGCAACAAAGAAATCGCTTCCGAGCTTGGCATCGCCGAAATCACGGTGAAGTGCCGCGTGAGCACGATCCTCGACCGACTAAACGTCAACGACCGGACGCAGGCTGTTGTGATCGCGCTGCAACGAGGTCTGCTGCACTTTTAGCTTCTATCTCGTTTCGTTTTCCCGCTTCCCCGTCCCCTAAGTTGTCGAAACTTCCTTCCTCCAAACACTGCTATTCGAATCACGTCGAGGCTGAACTATGCGGACAGTAAGCATTTTCATGGGTATTCTCTTTAGCTTTTTGGGTGTGGGTTGCCAGGCACAATCTCAACTTCATATTGACGCACGGTCGTTCGTAGCGCCGGCTCCCTCTTCTTTTGTCGGAGGCGCATCTCGATCCCCGTCAGGCGAAGTGCTTGGCTTGAACAGCCGCTATTTGACTATCGATGGAAAGGCATGGCTCCCGGTAATGGGCGAGTTCCATTACACGAGGGTCCCGCGAACAGAATGGGAAGAAGAGATTCTGAAGGCGAAGGCTTCCGGAGTCAATATTCTTGCGGCGTACGTGATTTGGATCCATCACGAAGAAATCGAAGGTCAATTTGATTGGTCCGGAGAGCGCGATCTGCGAGCTTTCGTTGAGCTCTGCAAGAAACACCACATGTATGTGTACATGCGCATTGGCCCCTGGGCACACGGTGAGGTGAGGAATGGGGGATTTCCAGACTGGCTGATGACGAAGGCCCGACTCACTCGTAGAGATGATCCCACCTACCTGCGATATGTTGACCTCTTCTACCGGCAGATCGGGAAGCAGCTTCGTGGTCAACTCTGGAAAGATGGTGGACCTGTGATCGGAGTCCAATTAGAAAACGAATACTCCAGCACGGGCCCCGGAATGGGCGATGAGTACATCCTGACGCTAAAAAAGATGGCCATAGAGGCCGGAATGGACGTTCCCTACTATTCAGTCACGGGATGGGATGGGGCGGTTGTTCCAAAAGGCCAGACCATAGCAGTCTTTGGGGGGTATCCTGACCAGCCCTGGGATGGATCCATCAAAGATTTGCCACCTCAGGAAGTCTATGCCTTTCGTTTTGGGAGCCGGGTGACTGGGAACATGGGAATGTTGGGTTCTCATGCTATTCCGGCGTCCAGCGAGAACTATGACTACCCCTTTATAACGGCGGAAATGGGCGGTGGCGTCGAAGACACCTACCATCGCCGCCCGGTTATATCCCCAGACGACATAGCAGCGATGGTTCCGGTGATGCTTGGTTCCGGCGTGAACCTTTACGGCTATTACATGTATCAAGGTGGTCAAAACCCGCAGGGTTATTTGACTACCCTTCAGGAATCACAGCGAACGGGATACCCGACCGACGTTCCTCAAAAATCCTATGACTTTCAGGCTCCGCTCGGAATGTACGGACAAGAGCGGCCGGTCCTGCGCAAGCTCAAAATCTTCAACTATTTCATGAATGACTTCGGCGAAACTCTGGCGCCGATGCAATGCTTCGCCCCCGCAGAGCGACCGAAGAGCCCGGAGGATCTTGACGTGCCACGAGTCGCGTTCCGTGGAAAAGGTGATCAGGGGTTTTTGTTTATCAACAATTACGTACGAAACACTCAGATGCCGACGCGGGCCGGTTTTCAAGTTGTGATTTCGCTTTCCACCGGGACGGTCTCAATTCCGGAGAAACCCGTCAGTCTTTCCTCTGGCACATACGGAATCTGGCCAATCAACATGCCGTTCGACGGGGCGACCCTGAAATACGCCACAGCTCAGCCGATGATCCGGTTCACGCGAGGCAATAACACGCGTTACTACTTCGTGGCCCAGAAAGGGATACCCATCGAATTCTCCTGGCGGGCGGAACAGCCATCCGTCAAGATCGCAATCCATTCTGGGCGATCCGAAAAGAGCGGGGGTTCCAGCGTTGTGAAAGAAGTGAAAGCCTCGCTCGACAGCCCAGCTTTCACCTTAACAACCGGAAAACATGTGACGGAACTCTACGTTGTTTCCGAGGAGGACGCCGAAAATCTCTGGCGGTATGAAAGCGCGGGGAATACACATCTCCTCGTTACTTCGGATGAGTTCTGGTCTAGTGGTGCCGAAATCCATCTTGATCGGCGTGGAAACCCAGACTTTTCTTTCGAGGTCATACCGTCCGCGACCATTCAGACCGAAGGCCAGCTCACACCCCGGGTCCGCCAACAAAACGGCACATCTTTCGTCACAGCCAGCGTGTCGCCGACCATGCCGGCTGTAGATTTGACGCAAACCCGGAAAGAAGGACCAGTCCCGCCTGTGACGATAGGCCCCGCGCCCTCATGGCGATCAGGCGTCGCCACAATCGCCGACGAACCGACTTTTTCTGTCGATTCCGCTCGTTGGAAACTGACGTTCACGAACATCGAGTGGCCGAAGGTAAAGGACGTTTTCCTAGACATTCACTATAAAGGCGACGTTGCCAGTCTGTACTCAGGTGACAAGCTTCTCGATGACGCCTTCTACAACGGACAGCCGTGGGAGGTAGGACTCCGCCGGTATCGCGATCACTTGGCAGATGGCCTGTCGCTCAGTATCCTCCCCCTTCGTTCTGATGCCCCAGTCTTTTTAGAGCAGCCATTCCGTCCGCTCAAGTCGGACCTACAGATACTGAAGCTCAATTCAGTCACGGCAATTCCACAGTATGAGCTGACCTTTTCAATCAAATAGCCGCAATCGATGTTGCGTATTAAAAGCTTGCCGGTGACGTTAGGAGATCGGAAGGAATTCGCAACCAAGGCCGCAATCTACTGGAAATCGGGAGGAACTCTATCAGTGCATCATTCTGATCGGAAAGCCGAACTACAGTCCATTCCGCGAGCTATGCGGATGCTTGTTTGCGCCGCCATCGCAGCTGTATTCCTGCCCCCGGCACATGCCCCGGCACAAACGCAGGCAGACTCTGCACATATCTCCCAGTTCCTGCTCGGTGCGGACATTTCCGCGCTGGATTCTCCCTTCACCCGGCGGCCCGCATCGGCCTCCGCCAATCAGCCTGCTGCGGCAAATCGGCCTTCGTCCGGCTTCGCATTTCGACCGATGCCCCTTTACCAGGAGAACGGAAAGGCCGGTGACGAGTTGAGCATCCTCAGGCGCCATGGCTGGAATGCGTATCGGATTCGCGTGTTTGTTTCGCCGGTGAGGCAGGCTCCGAACAACACGCTGGAAAACGCTATCCCCCTTGCCAGAAAGATCAAGGAATCGGGAGCCATTCTCATTCTCGATCTTCACTTCTCTGACACCTGGTCCGACCCGAAGCATCAGGAGATTCCCATAGCCTGGCGCGGGATGGGTATCAAGGCGCTTGCGAGGCAATGGCAGACCCATGCCCGCGATACGGTCAAAGCCTTCAAAGATGCAGGCGCGAGGCCCGATATCGTACAGGTCGGGAATGAAATTACGCGAGGAACCGCGTGGCCGCTCGCCGAACTCCAGGTTCCCGGATGGAACCAGCCCGATGCACCGCAACCAGTTCTGCCCCAATCCTCCGATCAGGTGAAACTGTGGAAGAACTTAATACTCCTTTTGAAGGCGGGCGAACGGGGAGTGAACGAGGGAGCCGGACATATCCGGCCGCAAATTGCCATCCATATCGATCAGGGAGGGCATTGGGATAAGACGGAGTGGTTCTTCGATCACCTCAACGCGGCCCATGTTCATTACGACATTATTGCTGAAAGCTTCTACCCGCCGTGGAGGCACGGAACGCTCGATGATCTCTGGGATAATATGCGGCACTGCGCAAAGAAGTATCCAGGAAAGAAATTCCTTGTCATGGAGACGGGTTACAACCCCTCGCACGAGCCGGACAACAAAGACATGCTCTGGCCGGTCACGTCGGAGGGCAGATTGCAATACATGGTGGACCTCGTGAATACCGTCCGCAAAGCACCCAACGGTATGGGCGTGATTTACTGGGCGCCAGAGCGGGATTTCTGGAACGCGGACGGGACACCCGGCCCCACCGTCTTCACTATGGACCGATTGGCCGCCTTGGCAAAATCGCCGGAGAGCCACGCTCCGTCGGCGGTGAGTCCCTAACCTTCGCTGCCAATTCGGCCGGATGGAAACTGACGTTCGCAAAGTTGTCGACGATACGATTGTTGACAAACAATGTCGGGACCATAGCGATTCCGTCCTATTGAAGGTTGCCTTAGCTTCTTCTTGGCCAGCGCTTGCTCGCGATCCCGGCTTTATAGCAATTGAAGAACGGCAACGTAGTAAATGCAAACAAGGAGAGCACCGACGATGTCTCCAGTATTGACCGATATTGAGTTTTTCTGTGCTGTTCTAGTTGCCGTTCAGTTCATCGACCTGCTACTGCATGATTGGCTGAACAGCGGCTCAGCGCAGCCATTCGCTGCACATGCTAGTAGCAGCCGGGTAATCTCTGATTCACGTACTATTCCGGACCGGAATACAGCTACGACGTAATGGAATTGGACGGATGGTTCGCGTCGGTCAATGATCTTCGGCAAAGGTGTACCTGATTTGACACCTCTCAGGAGACTCAATGCCGACCACAGGCCCCCTCGCTCGTCCTGCCGATGGGAACAGTTCCAACGGACCCGCCACCGGTATGGCTCTACTGCCGATGACTCGCCGCAAGGCTCCTCAGCGTGCCCTCACCCCAAACCCCGCGATGGCTGATCCGTTACTCACAGTCGAGGATGTCGGCCACAGGCTCAATGTCAGCAAAGACTGGGTGTGGGATCACTGTTCCAGGAAAAATCCAAGACTTCCCTTCATCCGCATGGGAGACGGGGCCCTGCGGTTTCGGGCCAGTGCCATCGAGGCGTTCATCGACGAGCGAGAACGCCTCTCAACACAGCGTACTTTACGCCGGTAGCAGACCGTAAAATAGCAGCAGCCCGCTGCTTCGTTCCCTCACAGAAACGAGACATGAATGGGCAAATCGCACCAGGTGGGATCGACCGTCCTCCGCGGGAAGCGCTGGTATGGGTATTTCCGCAAAGAGGTCATCGATCCTGAAACCGACCAAGTCCGCGTCGTACGAGTCGTCGCTCGGCTTGGTCTCAAAACGGAGATGACGAAGGGGGCTGCCCGAGAGGCGCTCCGTCAAGAGATCGCCAAGCAAACCAAGCACGTCGCGGACGGCAGAACCCTGAAAGACGGTTCTGTCACCTTCGAATGGTTTGTTCGGAACCGCTATTTTCCGATTCGTGAGGGAGACTGGCGCCCCGAAACGGCGAAGGAGAAGAAGGCGCAAATCGAGATCGACCTGATCGCCAGGTTCGGCCAGGACAGCCTCGATTCGCT
>Ga0207698_10003084_pt1 | contig 9993 bp, 6 predicted proteins | sample KBSCornC22_FD_184298 | JGI IMG/M metagenome (GOLD analysis project Ga0207698, IMG submission 184298) | Corn rhizosphere microbial communities from Kellogg Biological Station, Michigan, USA - KBS Corn C2-2 (SPAdes) (version 2) | ecosystem: Host-associated > Plants > Roots > Rhizosphere > Soil ...
CAACAACCGGATCAAGGTCATCAAGCGCATCGCCTACGGCTACCGCGATGACGCCTACTTCTTCCTCAAGATCCGCGCTGCCTTCCCCGGACTTGGGTGAAGAACCTTTTTGTTGGGCGCCGCCAAGTGATACCTGCAGGTATTCACCATCCCCGGGAGCGCTCGAACGCCCGCGGGCGAGCGCCGTGGCTGACACGGGCTGTTTCTCCGCTCGCCGATGGGCGATGCGAATTTCTCCCCCTCAAGCGGGCGCCGACGCAATATCGCACTCGCACCTGCACCGCCAACTTTCGGCACCCGTCCCGTGTTCGGGCCCGACGCTATAGTCGAAGTTGGACTTCCGGGGATCCCATGATGCGCCACGCCCTCACGCTCGCCATTGCCCTCGCCTTCGCTTCGTCCGGCGTCATCGCCGCCGCGCCGCCTTCATCGGCGCAAACGGCGAACACGCCTGCCGCACAACTCCACGCGCTATTCGACAAGGCCTGGAATGAGCAACACGCCGAGCCGCCGGCGGGCACGACCGACTACAAGTTGCTGTGGGGCGACCCGAGCATCGCGTACGAGAAGGAACAGTTGGCACGGTCCAAGACGAATCTCGCCGCGTTGAAGAAGATCGACCGGTCGAAACTGGACCCGACCGATCAATTGAGCTGGCGACTGTTCCAGTACCAACTGGACGACGCCATAGCGGCCGCGGCGTACCCGGATGACGCGCAGAGCCTGATCACGCAGTTGTGGGGTCCGCAACTTGCCGGCATCGATTTCAAGGATGCCCGCTACGACAACGCCACGGGTTACGAAACACTGATCCACAAGTTGAATGCCGTCGGCCCGTATCTCGCGGCGTTCACCAAACGCCTGCAACAGGCAGTCGCCCAGGGCGTCACCCAGCCCCGCGCGGTGATGGAGCGCGTGCCGGACGAGATCAAGGCCAACATCGCCGACGATCCGACGCAAAGTCCGTTCTACGCGCCGTTCAAGAACCTTCCCGAATCGATTCCCGCCGACCAGCAGGCGAAGCTGCAACGCGAGGCGCGCGATGCGATAACCCGCGCGGTGAACCCGGCCTACAAAAAGTTCCTGAAGTTCTTCCAGGATGACTACCTGCCGCACGCGCGCACCAGTGCCGGCGTATCCAACCTGCCCGGGGGTCCGGACTATTACGCGTACCTGGTTCGCCACTACACCACCACCGACATGACGCCGCAGCAGGTCCACGACTTGGGCCTGAAGCTGGTGGCGCAGATCCACGGCGAAATGGAAGCCGTGTTCAGGCAGATCGGCTTCAAGGGCAGCTACAAGGAGTTCGTGCACCACCTTCGCACCGATCCGAAGTTCCATTACACCGATCCGGACGAACTGTTGATGGCGTACCGGGCTGCGGCCAAGCGCATCGACCCGCACCTCACTGACGTGTTGAGCCTGTGGATGCAGCCGCGCCAGCCGTGGGGCGTGCGCGTGATCCCGGCATCGCTGGCACCCAACACCTACCCCGCCTACGCGGACGTGCCGTACATGAGCGTGAACCTCTACAAGCCGGAGACGCGCCCGAAATATTCGATCCAGGTGCTGACCTGCCACGAAGGCCGGCCGGGCCACAACTTGCAGATTCCGGTGGCCCGGGAATTGGACAACCTGCCGAAGTTCCGCCGCTACGCCTACTACAACGCGTTCGGCGAAGGCTGGGCGCTGTATGCGGAAACGCTGTGCAACAAACCGATGGGGCTGTACGACGACGATCCGTATTCGAAATTCGGTTACTTGAACTACCAGATGTGGCGCGCCGTGCGGCTAGTGGTCGACACCGGCGTCCACCAGGACGGCTGGACCCGCGAGCAGGCCGTGAAGTACATGCAGGACAACACCGCGTTGGCCGACCAGAACATCGCGACCGAAGTGGATCGCTACATCGTGTGGCCCGGACAGGCGCTCAGCTACATGATCGGTGAGCAGGTGATCCTGCAGTTGCGCGACAAAGCCAAACAAAAGCTCGGCGACAAATACAACCTCAAGAATTTCGACGACGTGGTGCTGGGCCAAGGCAGCCTGCCGATGGCGATCCTGAAGGAAGTGGTGAACAAGTGGATCGACAACACGTTGGCCGGGAAACCGGTCGACCAGTTGCCCTTTGCGTGCAAACCGCAGAGCCTGTCGGGCTGCCCGGCGGGAGTGGGGCCGCACTGATTCACGTTGACGCGAAGCGCATCACGGCGTGCAGCAGAAAAAAACAATCCCCGTTTCCGGGGATTGTCTGGATGAAGCGCGAAGGTTGTTCGGGTTCAGGCGTAGCGGCGGCGCAGGCCGATAAACAAGCCGATCAGCATGGCACCCAGGCCGAACATGCCAAGCCCCGCCGGCTCCGGAACGTTGTTCGGGGGAGGCGTGTTGGTGCACGGGCCGTCTTGCTCGCCCAGTGTGCCGTTGCCGCTGACGATGTAGCCGCTGCAACCGCCGATAAGACCTTGCACGTGTGCATAGGAATACCAGCCACCATCGTTGGCCGCAAAAGGCGAAGTACTGCTCAATGCATTGGCGAATGTCAGCTGGTAGATGGCCGAGTCGGTACCATCGAATCGGTTTCCGCTATCCCAGCCGAAGCCGAAGTTGAATCCCCAACCGTTCTTGCCCGACCCTTTGACGGGGCCAGAGTTGAGGGTCGTCGTCAAGACGTTGTCCGCGCAGACGCCGGAACAACTAAAGTGGGCAAGGCTGTTGCCGCTGAGGTAAAAGCCCCACCCGGTAACGCCGGAGTCGCCTTGGACAAAATCAGCGGCACTCAGCTTCGATGTCAAAACCAAAGTGCCGGTGGTCGAACCCGGATCGAACGTAAAGGTCGCCGAGAGCCAAGGCGATGGGCCATCGGGAATGTTGCCGGTGAAAACCTGATTCAAGTCGATGGTCTGGGTCATTGGCGCGGCCAACGCCGGGGACGACAGCCCCAACCAGGCAACTGCAGCCAAAACCATCCAACCGAAGATCGCACGTGTTTTCATGAAAGATTTCCTGGATTGCACAGCAAAGTGAAGTCACCGTGGCTCGATAAGCAAGTTGCATGCCACGTTGCAAGTACATGAATGTAAAGTATTTTTTGGCATGGACTTCGCGAGAACGGTGGCAAATCCGCAAAGCCATCCGACACACAACTTCATAGGGGGACTGTCAAGATCATCATTCAACCCATTGTTTTTGAAATTGTTTATTCGCCCGACATCCTGGAATAAAGATGTAACTTTTACCGACATCTCAGCGGCGAGCCGATATCGATCGAAAAATCCTCGATCGCATCAGACGTCCTGCGGGGGGAGGCATTCCTGCCGCGGCAGCGAGACGGGCAGCCCTAAACGCAACCCCCCGTCTCCGGGGGGTTGCATGTGTCTCGCTGCGAAGACTGCCTGTTCAGCAGTAACGGCGCCGCATGCCGAGGAACACTCCGATCAGCAGCGCGCCGAGACCGAACATACCCAGTGATCCCAGTGCTTCCGGTTCAGGCACAACCACATGGCAGGGGCCCTCGGATGTGCCGAGGGTGCCAGTGCCCGCCACGATAAAGCCACTGCAGTCGCCCGTGATGCCTTGTATGTGGGCGTAGGAAAGCCACCCACTGCCGTTGGCTACGAAGGGCGAGGTACTGTCCAACGCGCTGTCGAATGTCAGCAGATAAGTGGCTGTATCGTTCCCATCAAAACGATTCTGGGAAGTCCAGCCGAAGCCAAAGTTGAACCCGCCGGGGACGGGCCCGGAGTTGAGCGACGATGTCAGCACAGTGTCCGCGCAGGTGCCACTGGTGCAATTGAAGTCGGCAAGGGTTTGGTCAATGTTGAAGCCCCAGCCGGTCACACCCACCGCACCCTGCACGAAATCCGAATCGCTCAGGTTCGACTGCAGAACCAGAATACCCGTGGTCGAACCCACGTCGTAAGTGAAGGTCGCCGTGAGCCACGGCGCCGGGCCATCGGGCGTGTTGCCGGTAAAAACCTGGTCCAGGTTGATAGTCTGGGAAACCGGAACTGCAATGGCAGGTGTAGCCAGCGTAAACAACGCAATGGCCGCAGCCGACATGAATCCGAAGATCGCTTGCTTTTTCATACACTCTCCTTGGCACCGTTCCATATGGCAGCCCCCACGCTTAATCAGCAAGTTGTGTGCCAATCTGTAACTAGCTGTATTTAGGCGATGTGTTTCAATTTTGACGATGCACGGGCGTGAAATATGTAATGACTCCCGACATCCATGCAGGCGCCCATGACCGCCCAGTCGATTGTTTTTCGACGGATTCATGGGTTGTCGGCGACGTCATTTCATGTGTAATGTTTCGCGACAAAATCCCAGGCTTCTCCGCCGCGAGGCCAGTCCGCCATCGAGCACCGGCCTTGCTCACGAGCCCGCGCACCGGGCACCGTCTGCGATGCACCGGAATTGAAGATCCGCGCGCGCAGCGACCATGGTGTTCGTGGCTTCCCGCCTTTTTGACGGGCGCTGACCCGGCAACCCGCTCACGGCGGCGCGGAGGGTTCCTGTTCGATCAGATCGCGCAATGCCGCCTGCATGCGCGCGTGCACGCGCACAAGCGAACCCCACAGGAACCACACGGTGAAGGCGCCGATCGCCAGCAGCGCCAACAACACGCCGCGTGGGGGCAGGATGCTGCTGCCCAATGCGCTCACCAGCAGTGCCATGCCGGCCAGGGACGCCAGCGGCACCAGTTTGCCCAGTATCCGGCGCAGTCCCGCGGTGCGCACGCCGTGCACCTGCTCGCTGATACCGAGCTCGGCCAGCAGCATGCCCAGTGCGTCGGCTTTTCTATACACCGCAACAAGCATCGGCAGCGATACGAACAGCGCGATCGCCCAAATCAGCGACCGCCGCACCACCGGCGACAGCGGCAACTGCGGCCACCAGTGCGGCAACATCGCGCTGACGAACGCGCCGATCCCGAACACCGCGCACACCAGCACCAGGTTCACCGCGATGTGCCACAACAATCGACGCAGCATCTTCGCCAGCATCACGTCGCCCTGCGCGGATGCGGTGCCGCCGACCCATTCGTGGTAACCCTGCGCCAGTGAGCGCACCGATGCGGGCGTCGCACGGCGCAAGCCGACCAGGATCAATGGTTCGGCCCGCAGCAACAGCGGCGACACCAGCATGCACGCCACCGCCGCCGTCACCGTCAGGGGATACAGGAATTTGCCGACTGCACCCGCAGCAATCCCGAGCGATGCGATCACGAACGAAAATTCCCCGATCTGCGCCATCGTCAAGCCCGTACGCAGCGCCTCGCGCGCGCTGCGGCCCGCACACACGAATGCCCCCACGCTGCACGCAAGCGTCTTGCCCACGATCACCGCCAAGGTCAAACCCAATGCCGGTGCGATCCATGGCAGCATCTGGGTGGGGTCGAGCAATAATCCGATCGCGACGAAGAAGATCGCCGCGAACATGTCACGCACCGGCCGCACCAGCCGCACGATGCGGTCGGAGCAGCGCGCGGGCGCCACCACCACGCCGGCAAGGAACGCGCCCAGCGCCACGCTGAAACCTTCCCACACCGCCAGCAGGCAGGCGCCGAAACAGACGCCGAGTGCGGTCACCAGCAGAGGTTCGTCGCGCCCACGCCTGGCCAGCCAATCCAGCAGCCGCGGCAGCAACAAAAGACCCAGCACCAGCGCCGCCGCGACGAACAACAACATCCGCCACAAGACTGTGAACGCGATGTCCGTGGTGTCGGCGCTGCCCGCGGCAATCGCGCTGAGCACCGTGATCAGCACCACCGTCAACACTTCTTCGGACACCAGCATGCCGATCATGCCGGTGACGAAAGGCTGTCCGCGCCAGCCGCGGTCGCCGACCGTGCGCAGCGCGATCATGGTGGATGAAAAACAGATCACGCCACCCAGGAACAGCGATTCGCGCGGACTCATCCCGGCGAGGCGTCCGATCTCGATGCCCAGCCATAGCATGAATCCCACTTCGACCAGTGCCGCCAGCATCACGCCGGCGCCCAGCGCCCGCAACTTGCGAAGGTTCGAATCCAGCCCCAGCGTGAACATCAGCAGCACCACGCCGAGATTCGCGATCGACTGCATGGTGCGCTGGTCGGTCAGGAATCGCCACGGCATGTGCGGGCCGATCAGCACGCCGGCCACGATGTAGCCCAGCAGCACCGGCAAGCGCAACCGCGGAAACACCACCACCACCACGCCCGCCGCCAACATCACACAGGCGAGGTCGCGGATGAATTGGATTTCGTGCAAAAAATCCCTCCTGCGGTCATGCGCGAAATGTTTTTCAAGCAAAAAAATCTTGACGCTGAAACCGACCGCACCTATCCTTCCGCGTTCCCAGCGTGGGGCCATAGCTCAGCTGGGAGAGCGCTACAATGGCATTGTAGAGGTCGCCGGTTCGATCCCGGCTGGCTCCACCAAATCCCCACGCTGTCCCCATCGTCTAGAGGCCTAGGACACCACCCTTTCACGGTGGCGACCGGGGTTCGAATCCCCGTGGGGACGCCATGGCTGTTGCCATGACACGTGGTGATGCAAGTAAAATGCGCGGCTCGGCAAATGCAACAAGCCGGACACGAAAATCAAATGCGGAGCGGTAGTTCAGCTGGTTAGAATGCTGGCCTGTCACGCCGGAGGTCGCGGGTTCGAGTCCCGTCCGCTCCGCCAGTTCTGATACGCTTTTCCAAGCCCGCCATGCGCGGGCTTTTTCGTGCCTGCGCGATCACGAAATCGCGCAAACGTGCCTTTGGTCATGGGCAAAAGTGCAGGGCCTTGGGTAGGATGACCGTTCCTCCCAACGAGTCCGCAATGATGAAATCTTCGCTGACGCTGGCCCTTGCGCTGACCGGCCTCCTGGCCGGTTGCGCCAGCACGACCGACGCCAACAAGGAATCCGATTCGAACGCCGCGCCGTCGCAAACGGCGACAACCGATTCGGCCAATCCGTTCTTTGCCGAAAGCCCGCTGCCGCTGCATTTCCCGCAGTTCGACAAGATCACCGATTCCGATTACGGCCCGGCGTTCGACCGCGGCATGGCCGATCACCTCAAGGAAATCGAGGCGATCGCCAACAACGACCTCGAACCGACGTTCGACAACACCATCATCGCGATGGAAAAGTCCGGACAGATCCTCGATCGCGCCACTACCGTTTTCTTCAGCCTGTCGGGCGTCGAGAACAATGACGCGAAGAAAGCCATCCAGGCCGAGTACGCACCCAAATTGGCCGCGCACCGCGACGCGATCATGCTGGACCCGAAACTGTTCGCGCGCGTGCAGAAGCTGTACGACACCCGCGATTCGCTCGGCCTCGACCCGCAGGGCGTGCGCCTGATCGAACGCTACCACGACGACTTCGTGCGCGCCGGCGCGCAACTCTCCGCCGCCGACAAGGCGCGCCTGAAGGAGCTCAATGGCGAATTGGCGAAACTCGGCACCGATTTCACCCAGAACGTGCTGGCCGAGGTGAACGATTCGGCCGTGGTAGTGGAGAGCCGCGACGAACTTGCCGGGCTCACCGACGCGCAGATCGATGCCGCCGCCGCGGCCGCCAAGTCGCGCGGTCTCGAAGGCAAGTACGTGATCGCGCTGGTCAACACCACGATCCAGCCGGTGATCGCGCAGCTCGACAACCGCGCGTTGCGCCAGCGCATCTACGAAGCATCCCTGGTCCGCGGCAGCCGCGGCAACCAGTACGACAACACCGCGACCGTTGCGAAGGTGATGAAGCTGCGCGCCGAAAAGGCGCAAATGCTGGGCTATCCGAACTGGGCGGCGTATGGCCTCGCCGACCAGACCGCGAAGACACCGGAAGCCGTGAACGACATGCTCGGCAAACTGGCGCCGCCCGCGGTCGCCAACGCAAGGCGCGAAGCCGCCGACCTGCAGGCGATGATCGACAAGACCCAGCAGGCGAAGGGCGAACCATCGTTCAAGCTGGCCGCGTGGGACTGGTCGTATTACACCGAGAAGGTGCGGGCCGACAAATACGCGTTCGACGAAAGCCAGTTGAAGCCGTATTTCGAAATGAAGAACGTGCTGGAGAACGGCGTGTTCTACGCCGCCAACCAGGAGTACGGCATCAGCTTCAAGCAGCGCACGGATCTTCCCGTCTACAACCCGGACGTGCTGGTGTATGACGTCTTCAATGAGGATGGCAGCCAGCTCGCGATCTTCCTCTTCGATCCGTACGCACGCCCGTCCAAGCGCGGCGGTGCGTGGATGAATGCTTACGTCAGCCAGTCGGAACTCACCGGCGATCTGCCGGTGGTTGCGAACCATCTCAACATCACCAAGCCGGCCAGCGGCCCGACCCTGATGACCTGGGATGAAGTGACCACGATGTTCCACGAGTTCGGCCACGCGCTGCACGGCATGTTCTCGAACGTGAAGTACCCGTACTTCTCGGGCACCAGCGTGCCGCGCGATTTCGTGGAGTTTCCCTCGCAGGTGAACGAGATGTGGGCGGACTGGCCGAGCGTGCTGGCGCACTATGCCAGGCACCATGAGACTGGCGTGCCGATGCCGAAGGAACTGCTGGACAAGGTGCTGGCGACGTCGAAGTTCAACCAGGGCTTCGCCACCACCGAATACCTCGGCGCCGCGATGCTCGATCAGAGCTGGCACCAGATCGGGGTCGACAAGGTGCCCGCGGCCGATGGCGTGATGGCGTTCGAGAGAGCGGCATTGAAGGCCAACGGCACCGATTTCGCGCCGGTTCCGCCACGCTATCGCACGCCCTACTTCAGCCACATCATGGGCGGCTATTCCGCCGGCTACTACGCCTACATTTGGTCGGAAGTGCTGGACGCCAACACGGTCGAATGGTTCAAGCAGCACGGCGGCCTGACCCGCGAGAACGGCGATCGCTTCCGCGCGAAGCTGCTGTCACAGGGCGGCAGCAAAGACGCAATGGAACTCTTCAGCGACTTCGCGGGGCACGCGCCGCGCATCGAGCCGCTGCTGGAACGCCGGGGCCTCGATTCGAAAGACGGTTGATTCGGAAAGTCCATAAGTACAAAGCCAGGCCCGCGAAAGCGGGCCTGATTTTGGTAGCGATCCGTTCCCCGGTCGCATTGAGCGTAGCTCGCACAGCGAGTGGGGTCGAAACCCGACACCACGCTACGAAAGAACACCACCGCATTCGTACCCGCATTGCGGGAGGAGCGAACGACACCGGCCATTGCGCTTAGGCAGCCTCGGACGCCGGCTGCAAGCGTTCCAACGTTGCCAGCGAATGGCCCTGCTCGGCCAGGTATTCGAGCCAGCGGTTGAGGAAGCCGTTCATGCGCAGGCGGTGCTGCACGATATTGCGCGCGGGCGTCAGCGGGCCCAGCACTTGCCACAATTCGCGGCCGGGCTCGCAATGCAGCGCCTCGGTCATGTGCGCGTCGAGGTAGGTGCGCAACTGTGCCGACGGTGCGGGATGGCCGGTGCGCTCGTCCACCAGCGCGTAGCTCAGGCCGAGTTCCAGCGTGTACGGGTGACGCTCCTGCACCGACAGGTGCACGTCGAGTCCGTCGCCCACGGAAGAAACGTATTCGCCCACACTCAATCGTTCCGGCGCGAACAAGCGCGCCAGCCGCTTGTGGTTTTCGGCGTACAAACCCATCAGCCAATCGAAACGGCCGGGCAGGAATGAGGCGGCGAACGAGCGCCTGCGCAGGATGGATTGACGAGGAGCGACGACGGATTGCATGGGTCGATCTTAGCGCATGAATTTCGTTTGACACGTCTTGCATTTCTCGTGCGAAACGCGCAACGTAACGGTCTCGGCGTCCAACGGCGCCGATCGCATTTTGGGGTTCAGCAAACGGGTGTCGCGGGAACGCGGCGGACGTTGTTTTCAGGTGCGGTCGCGGGCGCGATCATTCAAGGTCGCATTGCGCAGCGACCGCCACCCGCCCCTTCGGCGGACGTCAAAAACCGAAGGCGCCCTGCAGCATCACGCTGTTCGCCCTCTGGCGCTAGCCCTGCTCGCGTGCAT
>Ga0207698_10003090_pt1 | contig 9987 bp, 10 predicted proteins | sample KBSCornC22_FD_184298 | JGI IMG/M metagenome (GOLD analysis project Ga0207698, IMG submission 184298) | Corn rhizosphere microbial communities from Kellogg Biological Station, Michigan, USA - KBS Corn C2-2 (SPAdes) (version 2) | ecosystem: Host-associated > Plants > Roots > Rhizosphere > Soil ...
AACCGACGTGCGCCGCATCGCGTCGAGCGTCGCCGCGTCGAGATCGCTGCGCGTGGCGAGATCGTCGTAGTAGTTGGGCGACACCTGCACGAACGGCATGCCCGATCGCTGCAGCGTTTCGGCTGCGGCCAGCGCGTCGTCGACCGCGACACCCACGTGATGCACGGTGGCGCTTCCGCCCGTCGCGCTGACGGTACGCGCGGTGCCGGTCTTTTCGCTCAGCGATACGTTGAGGACGAAACGCAGCCGCCGGTCGGGCGTGGCGACGCCGGCGCTGCGGATGAGGCCGAACGGATCGGCGAGCTCGAGGCTGTCGCCGACCTCCATGCCCAGCACGGCGCGACAGAACAGCACCCACGTGTCGAGTTCGCCGAGCGGCAGGCCGAACGCGACATGATCGACGCGCCGCACGGGTCCTGCCGGACCCCGCTCGGTCGCGTCGAGATCGAAGTCGATTTCGAACAGGCGATCGGGCGCGAGCGCCTCGTCGACGAAATAGATGACGGTGCGCCCCGGCGCGACGATGGCCGGGATCGGCACCTCGCTCGGTCCGACGCGACCCTCGGCGCGCGCGCTCTGCAAGGCGGTCGCGCGGTTTTGAGCACGCACCGGATCGTCGGTCCACAGGCCGAGCGCGCATACCGACGGGCCGCGGGCGGCGAAGAAATCGCGCGCGGGCAACGCCGGATCGGCGTTGAGGATCACGTTGACCTCGCCCTGCCGGTAAAGCGTCACGTCCTTCGAACGATGCTTGCCGGCGCGGCTGAACCCGAGTCTCTCGAACCATGCGGCGAGCGCTGCGGCAGCGGCTTCGTCGACGGCGAACTCGAGGAACGCAACCCCGGAGAAATGCGCGGGCGCCGGCGCATCGAAGAGGTCGATCCGCGCGAGCGCACGTTTCGCCAGCGCTGCGGCCGCGCCCGTGGCATCGACTTGCAGGCGCTTGCGCACTTCGCTTTCCAGGAACAGCAGCGAGCGCATGGCGTCGGTGGCCGTGCGCCGGTTCGGCGTCTGGCGGAACACGTCGTTGAAGATCTCGAGCGACAGCGGCCCGCTGTAGCCGGCGAGCAGCGCCTGCTCGAAGAAGCGCACGACGTCGAGCTGCCCCTGGCCCGGAAAGTTGCGGTGATGCCGCGCCCAGTTCGTGACGTCGAGCGTCAGCCACGGCGCATCGGCCATTTGCACGAAGAAGATCCGCTCGCCGGGAATGTTCGCGATGCCGGCCGGATCGTCGCGCAGCGACAGCGTGTGAAAGCTGTCGAGGATCAGCCCGAGGTGCGGGTGGTTCGCCCGTTGGACGATCGACCACGCCTGTCCGAAGCGGTTGACCACGCGGCCCCATGCGAGCGCCTCGTAGCCGATGCGCAGGTTCCGCCGCGCCGCGCGCTCGGCCAGTGCGTGGAGCTGCTCGGCCATCAGCGCTTCGTCGGCGACCACATCGGCGCGCGTGTTCGAGCAGACGAGCATCAGCCGGCATCCGAGCGCATGCATCACGTCGAACTTGCGCTCGGCACGCTCGAGGCTGCGCTCGAACGCAGCCTTGCTCGACCCTTCGAAGTCGCGGAACGGCTGGTAGAGCTCGCAGGCGAGGCCGAGGTCGGCCGCCAGCGCGCCGACCTCGGCCGGCGACGCGTCGTAGTACAGCAGGTCGCTCTCGAACAGCTCATAGCCGTCGAAGCGCGCCGCGGCGATCGCCTCGAGCTTGTCGCGCAGCGTGCCGCTCATCGAAACGGTGGCGATGGATCGGCGCATCGGATGAATCCCGGGCTTGGAGGCGGACGCGACGCCGGCGGCGGCGCGAAAGCTAGGCGCTCGCCTGCACGAGCCCCTTGGCGATGATATGCGCAACGCAATCCTGCACGTGCGTCGTGAGCGTGCGCTGCGCCGATTCGACGTCGCGCGCGAGTGCGAATTCGAGCAAGCGGCGATGCTCGCCCGCGGCGATCTCGCCGCGGAAGACGTCAGCGAGTACCAGGTAGCGCAGATACTTGTCGTAGATCGCCGCGTGCAGCTCGAGCAGCAGCGCCGATCCGCATGCCGAGATCAGCGCGTTGTGGAAAGCGGCGTCGTAGCGCTTCCAGGCGTCGCTCTCGGCATGGTCGCCCTCGACCATCCGCTTTTCGACGATCGCGAGCTTGTGGTGCGCGGCGACGATGCGGCCTTCCCATTCGATGTCGCCAGCCGCGAACGACTCGCGCAGCGCATGGCACTCGAGCAATTGCCGAATCGCCGCCACCTCCCGCAGGTTCGCGACCGACGTGGGCGCAACCTCGAAACCGCGCGCGCCCTCGGCGGCCACGAGGCCTTCCGAGGCGAGCCGGTTCAGCACCTCGCGCAGCGTGCCGATGCTCGTGCCGTACACGTCGCGCATGCGGTCGAGTGTCAGCCGCTGTCCGGGCACGAGGCGGCACAGGATCACGTCGCTGCGGATGCGGCTGTAGATCCTGTCGCTGACCGTCGCGGCGCCCGTTGCGGTTTCAATCATGGCTTGATCGATCTGATGTCGACGAGTCGAGAGCGTGGGCGTGGCCGGCGCCGGGCTCGCCTGTGCAACCGGCCCGATGCTTGGCAGGCTCCGACGATCTTGCTACTCTCCGAGACCGTGGCCATTATCCAACAATCCGATCGGGCCGGCCAGACGCCCGATCCTCATCCAGGAGGTGTCATGAATCCGGCTTCGCCACTCGACCGCCGCACGTTCCTCAAGGCCGGTGCTTCGCTGGTCGCCGCCGGCGCGGTGCCCGCCGCACTCGCGCAGGGCAAGACGAAGTTGCGATTCTCGAGTGCCTTCACCGAGCAGGACCTGCGCGCCGAGGCGTACAAGAATTTCGCCGCGGCGATGAAGGACAACTTCGAGTTCGAGCCGTACTGGAACAACACGCTGTTCAAGCAGGGCACCGAGCTCGTCGCACTGCAGCGCGGCAACCTCGAGATGGCCAACCTCGCGCCGCAGGATATTTCGAAGCAGCTGCCGGCGTGGTCGCTGATGACGTCGGCGTATCTTTTCCGCGATCCCGAGCACTTGAAAAAGACGTTTCGCAGCGACGTCGGACGCGAGTTCGTGAAAATGGCGCGCGACAAGCTCGACATCCAGATCATCACGCCGGTCTACTTCGGCGCCCGTCATGTGAACCTGAAGCCGGAAAAGACCATTCGCACGCCGCAGGATCTCGCCGGCATCAAGTTGCGCATGCCGCCGGGGGAATTCTGGCAGTTCCTGGGCGAATCGATCGGCGTGAATCCAACGCCCGTCGCGTTCGCCGAGGTCTACACGGCGCTGCAGACGGGCGCCATCGACGGCCAGGACAACCCGCTGCTGCTCTCCAAGCTGATGAAGTTCTACGAGGTCACCACCCAGTTCGTGCTGACGAGCCACGTCATCGGATACGACGTGATGGCGGTATCGGCGAAGACGTGGGACGCGATGCCGCCCGCGGTGCAGGCGAAGTTCCAGGCGGCAGCCGAGAAGGCCATCGACGACTACACGACCAAGTTCAACGGACAGGAGAAGGACGTCGTCGAGTTCTTCAAGGCGCAGGGCAAGAAGGTTTATACGCCCGACGTCAATGCCTTCCGCACCTACGCGCAGAAGAAATACGTCGACAAGTACGGGCAGGACTGGCCGAAGGGCGCGCTCGAGCGCATCAACGCGCTGTGAGGCGCGAATGCGCCTGGCTGGGAGGCGCACGCGCGCAGCGCATCAACGCGCCGTGAGGCGTGCATGCGCCTGACCCCGGGGCGCACGCTGCGCAGGCTCGCGGACCACGTCGCCGTCGCATTGATGGCGACGATGTTCGTGAGCTTCCTGCTGCAGATCTTCTTTCGCTACGTGCTGAACCGTCCGCTCGGCTGGACCGAGGAGGTCACGGTCCTGTGCTGGCTATGGGTCGTGCTGTGGAGCGCATCGTTCATCCTGGCCGACCGCGAAGAGGTTCGTTTCGACATCGTCTACGGCGTCGTTCCGCGCCGCATCCAGCGCGTCTTCACCATCGTCTCCAGCCTCGCGCTGATCGTGCTGCTCGCGTGGTCGCTTCCGGCCACGTGGAAGTACGTGGTGTTCATGAAACGCGAGCACTCGGCGTACCTGCACATGCGCTTCGATTTGCTGTACTCGATCTACCTGCTGTTCGCGGTCGCGTGCATCGTCAATCACATCCGCCTCGTCTGGCGCACGCTGCGCGCCACCGAGCCGGCCGAATCGACCGTCGAACAGGCAGGTGACGTCCGGTGACGCTGTCGCCGTTCACGCTGTGCATCGGCGTTCTCGTGCTGCTCGCGGTGCTCGGCCTGCCGATCGGCCTCGCGATGATCGGCGCGTCGATCTTCTACCTGGTCAGCGCCGGGCTCGACGCCGGTACCGCAGCCGAGCAGATCCTGAACGGCCTGTACAACAGCTATGTCCTGCTGGCGGTCCCGCTGTTCATCCTTGCTGCAGACCTGATGAACACCGGCAGCCTCACCGACCGGCTGCTGAAGTTCTGCCTCGTGCTGGTCGGCCGCTTTCGAGGCGGTCTCGGTCACGTCAACGTCGTCACGAACGTGATCTTCGCCGGCATGTCGGGCTCCGCCATTGCCGACGCCGTGGGCATCGGGCGGGTGATCATCGGCATGATGACGCGCGAAGGCCGCTATCCGGTCTCGTATGCGGCCGCCATCACCGCGAGCGCCGCGATCATCGGTCCGATCATTCCGCCGTCGATTCCGATGGTCGTGTACGCGCTCGTCGCCGATACGTCGATCGGCTACCTGTTCCTCGGCGGCGTGGTTCCCGGCCTCATGCTGGGCATTGTGTTCATGGTCATGAACGGACTGATTGCGCGGCGTCGGCATTATCCGGTCGAGCCCTCGGTGCCCCTGCGCGAAATCCCGAGGATCGCGCTGGAAGCGTTTCCGGCACTGCTGCTGCCGGTGATCCTGTTGTTCGGCATCTACGGCGGCGTGATGACGCCGACCGAGGGCGCGGCCGCGGCGGCCGCGTACGCACTGCTTGCCGCCGCGGTGATTTATCGCGCGATGAGCCTGCGCCAGCTCTACGACGTGCTGCTGTCGAGCGCGAAGGCGACCACGTCGGTCGGCATGCTGATCGCCGGGGCGCTCGTCTTCAACTACGTCGTCACCATCGAGAACGTGCCGGCCTCGGTCGCGCACTTCATCGCGGGCTTCCACCTGACGCAGGTCGCCTTCCTGCTGCTCGTCAACGCGATCCTGCTGGTGCTGGGCTGTCTGCTCGAGGGCACGACGATCCTGCTCGTGATCGTTCCGATCATGATCCCGACCGCAAAAGTCCTCGGCGTCGATCTCGTCCATTTCGGCGTGGTGGTGGTCGTGAACGTGATGATCGGCCTCCTGACGCCGCCGTTCGGCCTGCTGCTGTTCATCGTCGCGAACATGACGTCGCAGCCGCTCGCGAAGATCGTTCGCGAATGCGTGCCGTTCATCGCCGCGGCGATCGCGGTCCTGGCGGTGATCACGTTCGTGCCCGAAACCACGCTGTGGCTGCCGCGCATGTTCGGCTACAAGGGCTGAACGGCGAGGCCGATGCAAATCCCCGGGATAATACTGAAGCCATGACCGACTCCGGCACGAAGCCGCTCTACATCCTCAACGGGCCGAACCTCAATCGCCTCGGCCAGCGCGAGACGTCGATCTACGGCACCACGACGCTCGCGCAGATCGAGGCGCAGTGCCGCGAAGAAGCCGGTGCGCAGCCGATCGTATTCCGGCAGACGAACAGCGAAGCGCAGCTCGTCGACTGGATCCACGAGGCCATCGACGAGGCGCGCGCGATCATCATCAATCCCGCCGCCTTTTCATTCACGTCGATCGCCCTTCTCGACGCGCTGAAAATGTTCATGGGGCCGATCATCGAGCTGCACATATCGAACATCCATCGGCGCGAGCCGCATTACCACCGCTCGTATGTGTCGATGGTGGCGACCGCCGTGATCGCCGGCCTCGGCCCGGCCGGCTACCGGCTGGCGGTGCGGGCGCTGCGCGACATCGCGTAGCCCGCCAGGCGCGGAGATCGACGCGCGCATGGCGCGCCGCTACACCGCAACGTCGGCGTTGCGCCGGGCCCAGAACGTGACGCGTCGCTCGATCAGCGCGAACACCGCGTACATCGCGACGCCGAGCACCGCCAGCAGGAACACGCCGGCGAACACCAGCGGCACGTCGAACGTCGAGCTCGCGAGAATCATCATGCTGCCGATGCCGATGTTGGCTGCGACCGTCTCGGCGACGACCGTACCGACGAACGCCAGCGAAACCGCGATCTTCAGCGACGCGAAGAAATACGGCATCGAGCGCGGAAGACCTACGCGGCGCAGGATGTCGAGCTTGCTTGCGCCGAGCGAGCGCAGCACGTCCTCGAGCTCGGGCTCGGTGGTCGCGAGTCCCGTGGCGACGTTCACGACCACCGGGAAGAGGCACATGATCGCCGCGGTGAGGATGGCAGGCACCGTTCCGATGCCGAACCAGATCACGAGGATCGGGACCACGGCGATCTTCGGCACGCTGTAGAAGCCGATCAGCAGCGGATACGTCACGCGGTAGACGAAGCGCGACAGTCCGATGCAGGCGCCGATCGCAGCCCCGACGAGCACACCGAGCGCGAAACCGACGATCGTCGTGTACAGCGTCTGAACGGCGTTGGGCAGGATGGCCGGCCACTTCGTGATCAGCACGCCGAGAAACTCGCTCGGCTTCGGCAGGATGAACACCGGCACGCTGAACACGCGGCAGACGATCTCCCACACCACGAAGAAAAGGATGATCGCCAGCAGCGGAAAGACGTGGTCGGGCGCGGCAAGCTCGCGCAGGCCCTTGCCGAGGCGTGCATGCAAGCGCCGGGGCTTCGAGGGTGCGGGTTGCGTGACCGCCGCGTCCGCGGCGGCACCCAGTTCGTGAACGGATCGCATTCGGAAGCTTTTCTAGATCGCGCGATCGTGCGCGATGTGGCGGCGCAGCTCGTGCACGAGTTGCGATGCCTGGTCGGTGAAAAGATCGTCCAGCGTGCGCGGCCGGCGGATATTCACGCGGTGCGTCGTCAGCACGCGGCCCGGACGCGCGCTCATCACGTGCACGGTGTCGGCGAGAAAGACGGCCTCGCGCAGGTCATGCGTCACGAGGATCACCGTCGGGTTGCGTTCCATCCACAGCTTCTGCAGCACCTGCCACAGATCCTCGCGCGTGAACGCATCGAGCGCCCCGAACGGCTCGTCGAGCAGCAGCAGGCGCGGGTCGTGGATCAGCGCGCGGCAGAGCGACGCCCGCTGCAGCATCCCGCCCGAGAGCTCCCACGGATACTTGTCGGCGAAATTGCCGAGCCCCACTTCGCTCAGAAGCGACTGCGCCATCGCGCGATACGCCTCCTTCTTCGCGCGGAACTGGCTGCGGTGCGGCTCGACGATCTGCAGCGGCATGAGGACATTGTCGATCGTGCGCAGCCACGGCAGCATCGTCGGATTCTGAAAGGCCATGCCGACGATCTTGATCGGCTTCATGACCGCGCTTCCGCCGACGACGACCTCGCCCTGCGACGGGCGGCGCAATCCCGACGCGAGCTTCAGCAGCGACGATTTGCCGCAGCCGCTCGGGCCGACGATCGCGACGAACTCGCCGCGACGAAGCGTCATGCTGGTCTGGTCGAGCGCCAGCGTCGAGCTGTCGTCGCCGACCTTGTAGTTGAGCGTGACGTTCCGGACGTCGACGAACACGTCGGCGTCGCCGGCGCTGCCGTTCGCGGCCGCGCCCGCGACCGCCACGGCGCCGTTTGCCGTGATCATCGCGTCATTCCGGCGTCTTGAGCTCGTGGATGTTGCGCAGCTCGCGCGCCGGCAGGAACTGGCGCGTGAACACTTCATCGGGTGCCGGCGTGCGCTTCAGCTCGTACGAGTCGACGACGATGCCGATGCCCTTCTTCAAATGCGCGTCGTCGACGTCGCCGACGCCGATGCGCTTCGATTCGGGCGAGAACATCTCGATGTTCACCGTCGCGATCAGGTTCTCGAGCTCGATGCGCCGGTCGAGCAGCGGCTGGCGCTTGAGTGCGGCGTCCACGCCCATCCCGGGATCGGCGAGCACGTCCTGGAAGCCCTTGGCGAGCGCGCGCAGGAAGCCGGCCACGGCCTGCGGATGCGCCTGGATGAAATCCTTCGACACGATGATCGCGTTGCTGTACAGATCGAGCCCGTAGTCGCTGTACTTCATGATGTTCACCTTGTCACCCGGGTTCGGGTAGATCTTGCGCAAGCTGAACCAGACCGTGTTGATGTATCCCGATATCGCGTCGACCTCGCCGCGCACGAGCATCTGCTCGCGCAGGCTCGGCTGCATGTGCTTCCATTTCACCTTGCTGGCGTCGATGCCCGCGGCCTTCGCGAACGCCGGGAAGAGCTTGAACGGCGCGTCGTCGACCGGCGCGCCGAGCGTCTTGCCCTCGAGCTGCTTCGGCGACGTGAAACCCTTGTCCTTCAGCGAGTAGATCGAGAACGGCGAGTTGCCGTACACCATGAACACGGCCTTCGGCGAGTCGTCGGGATGCTGCGCGGCGAAGACCGTCAGCGCGTTGATGTCGCCGAACCCCATGTCGTACGCCTTGCTGGCCACCCGGGTGACGGCGGCACCCGATCCTTCGCCCTGATCCATCTGCACGTCGAGGCCCTCGGCCTTGAAATATCCCTTGTCCTGCGCGACGAAGAACCACGCCTGCGGACCCTGGTATTTCCAGTTCAGCACGAAGCGGATCTTGACCGGATCGGCGGCATGCACGGCGGTTGCGACGCAAAGCGCGGCGAGCGCCGCGGCGGCGCTGCGCAGAAAGGCACGTACGGACATGGCGTGTTCTCCTCGATCGGTTTGACGGCGACGGCGCCAGGTCACATCCATTTGGACGTGGTGACCGGAGCAAACGAACGAAATGCTTCGAGCAGGCTGTCGGGATCGGGCATGGCGATGATCATGTCCCTGTGCTGCGGCGGCAGGAAGCGCTCCTCGATCATCGTGTCCACGAAGGTCAGCAGGCCGTCGAAAAATCCGCCGACATTGAGCAGTCCGAGCGGCTTGCCGTGACCCTCGAGTTGCGCGTCGACCCACATTTCGAGGAGCTCCTCGAGGGTGCCGACGCCGCCAGGCATCGCGATGAATGCGTCGGCGATCTCGGCCATCCGGCGCTTGCGCAGCGACCGCGTCTCGACGACGTCGGCGTGCGTGAGCCGCGGATACTGCTGGCCCTTGTCGACGAGCGCCGCCGGAATGACGCCGTGGACGACGCCATCGCCGGCTACCACGGCATCAGCGACGATTTTCATCAGCCCCTTGTTGGTGCCGCCGAACACGAGCCCGATCTTGCGCGCGGCAAGCGCGCGGCCGAGCTGCAGCGCGGCGTTGCCATAGATTTCCGACCGGCCGGGATTGGATCCACAGAAGACAGCAACCTTCATCACTCGCGGGATTTCGCCATTGAGGTCAGCAGTCGCCGATGCGCTCGTTTCCGCGGGGTGCTCAGGCGGATCGCACACCCGCGATGGCGCGCAGCCCCGCCTGCGCGACTTCGAGGTCTTCCTCGCCGGTCTGCGAGCCGACGCCGATGCCGCCGATCGTGATGCCGTCGACGATGATCGGCAATCCGCCCTTCAGGTTGACGAGCTGCCCGGAGGTCGCATGGGCAAGCCGGAATTCGAGCTCGCCCTGGATGCCCCCGGTCGGCGCGCGACTCGATGCGGCCGTCGATGCCTTGCGGATGGCCGATTCGATGCTAAGCCGCTTGCCGCCATCCATGCGCGTGAACGCAAGCAGGTGGCCTCCTTCGTCGACCACCGCGATGCACTGCGGCTTCCCCATTTCAATCGCGTGCCTGACGGCCGCCTCGACGATCTTCATCGCGCCGGCCTGCGTCAATCGCAAATGCTTCTCGACGTCCATGATCGTTTCGCCTCGAACGCTACGCCGCGGCTTCGGCGATGACGCACACCAGGTTGGCACCCG
>Ga0207698_10003092_pt1 | contig 9986 bp, 9 predicted proteins | sample KBSCornC22_FD_184298 | JGI IMG/M metagenome (GOLD analysis project Ga0207698, IMG submission 184298) | Corn rhizosphere microbial communities from Kellogg Biological Station, Michigan, USA - KBS Corn C2-2 (SPAdes) (version 2) | ecosystem: Host-associated > Plants > Roots > Rhizosphere > Soil ...
ATCGTCGGGACGGCCCGGAGCGAACTGGATGACAGCGGGTTCCGGAGTCAGGCCGAAGAGGCGCTCAAACAACATCTGCCGAAGGGTTTTTTCCAGCAGGGCGTGGCCGAGCGGTTCCTGAACCGCCTTCATTATGTGACGCTCAATATCAATGAGCCGGAGCATTTTCAGCGCCTCGCGAGCGCTGTCGGCGACCCGTGCAACGGCGTGGGCATCTTTCTCTCAACGGCGCCGTCGCTGTTCAAGCCGACCATCGACGGGCTTGAGGCGGCCGGTCTCGCGTGCCCCACCGTCCGGATGGCACTCGAAAAGCCGCTCGGCACCGATTTGGCGTCGAGCCGCGAAATCAACGACGCGGTTGCTTCAGCATTCCCGGAAAACCGGACCTTTCGCATTGACCATTATCTCGGGAAGGAGACGGTTCAGAACCTGCTTGCCTTGCGATTTGCCAACGCGCTGTTCGAGCCGCAGTGGAACAGCGCCCACATCGATCACGTGCAAATCACCGTTGCCGAAACTGTCGGGCTGGAGGGCCGCGGCGGCTTCTACGATTCGACCGGCGCGCTTCGCGACATGGTGCAGAACCACATGCTTCAGTTGCTTGCGCTGGTCGCGATGGAACCGCCGACCAATTTCGACGCGACGGCGGTTCGGGATGAGAAGGTCAAGGTGCTCCGCTCGCTGCGTCGGTTGACCGCCGAGGATATCGCCGCTCATTCGGTCACCGGGCAATATACGAAGGGCGCGATCGACGGCCGGCCGGTGCCCGGCTACTCCGAAGAACTTGAGCGCGACAGCGATACAGAGACGTTCGTCGCGATCAAGGCGCACGTAGACAATTGGCGGTGGAAGGGCGTCCCCTTCTATCTTCGCACCGGCAAGCGGATGCCGCTCCGGGACACGGAGATCTTCATCCAATTCAAGGATGTCCCTTATTCGATTTTCGCCTCCAGGGGGGCAGTCGCGAAGCCGAACAAGCTCATCATCGGTCTGCAGCCGGAAGAGAGCATCGAGCTGCGCCTGATGTCGAAGACCCCTGGCCTTGATCGCCAGGGTGTGCGCCTTCGCGAAATCCCACTCGACATCGGCCTCGCAAATGCATTCAGCGAGTATCGACGGCGCATCGCCTACGAACGTCTCCTGCTCGATCTGATCGAGGGTGATCCGACCCTGTTCGTGCGGCGTGACGAGGTCGAGGCGCAATGGTCGTGGGTCGACGGGATTCGATCGGCCTGGGCGGAGGCAGGGATCACGCCCAAACCCTATGCCGCGGGCACATGGGGCCCCTCCGCGGCCATCGCGCTGATCGAGCGCGACGGCCGCAGCTGGCACGAATAGGCGCAAGACAATGGCATTGAATTCGACGATTGCGCGAGTGACCGATCGCATCATCGAACGGTCGAAGGACCGGCGGCGGAGCTATCTCGACCTGATGAAGGAAGAGCGTGAGCGGGGGATCAACCGCCCTCGTCTCTCGTGCGGGAATTTCGCGCACGGCTTCGCCGCAGCAGGCGAGGACAAGGACGCCATCAGCCATTTGCGCGGTCCGAACATCGGCATCGTGACCGCCTACAACGACATGCTGTCGGCGCATCAGCCGTACGGCCGTTACCCGGAGCAGATCAAAATCTTTGCTCGCGAAGTTGGCGCGACCGCGCAGGTGGCCGGAGGCGTCCCCGCGATGTGCGACGGCGTCACTCAGGGCCAGCCGGGAATGGATCTGTCTTTGTTCAGCCGGGACGTGATCGCGCTTTCGACTGCGGTGTCGCTGAGCCATGGCATGTTCGACGGCGCGCTTCTGCTAGGAATCTGCGACAAGATTGTTCCCGGGCTGTTGATCGGCGCCCTTCGCTTTGGCCATCTGCCAATCCTGCTGGTCCCCGGGGGCCCGATGCCGTCGGGTCTGCCCAACCGGGAGAAAACACGGGTTCGCCAGCTCTATGCCGAAGGCAAGGTCGGCAGGGACGAGCTTCTCGAGGCAGAATCGAAGTCGTACCACGCGCCGGGCACCTGCACCTTCTACGGCACGGCCAATTCCAACCAGATGATGATGGAACTGATGGGTTTGCACATTCCCAATGCAGCTTTCATCAATCCCGGCACACCGCTTCGGCAGGCGCTGACCCGCGCCGCGGTGCACCGAGTCGCAACACTCGCGCGCGAACACGCCAGGCCTCTATCTCAGGTGGTTGACGAGAAAGCGATCGTCAATGCAATGATAGGGCTGCTGGCCACGGGGGGCTCAACCAATCACACCATTCATCTTCCGGCGATCGCGCGCGCAGCCGGAATATTGATCGACTGGCAGGATTTTGCCGAACTTTCGACGGCGGTTCCTTTGATTTCGCGCGTCTATCCTAACGGAGCGAAGGACGTAAACGATTTCCAGGACGCCGGGGGCATGGCGTTCGTCACCTACACGCTCGCGAGGGAGGGGCTAATCCATACCGACACGATGACTGCAGGCGCGAATTCGATGGCGGACTGGTCGGCAACCCGGAGCTTCACGGGGGGGAGCTCATTTGGAAGCCGGCCGAAGAAAGCGCTGACATTGATATGCTGCGGGCTGCCTCCGATCCCTTCCAAGCGGATGGTGGATTACGCCTGATGCAGGGAAATCTTGGGCGGGCAATCTTCAAGACGAGTGCGGTCGACGAAGAGCGCTGGACAACCGAAGCACCCGCGATTTGCTTTTCCGATCAGGATTCGGTTCTGGACGCATTCAAGGCAGACGAGCTCAATCGAGACTGCGTGGTCGTGGTGCGGTTCCAGGGACCGGGCGCGAACGGGATGCCGGAGCTTCACAAGCTGCTTCCCGCCCTTGGAGTCATTCAGGATCGGGGCTTCAAGGTCGCGCTGGTGACCGATGGCCGGATGTCGGGCGCAAGTGGCAAGGTGCCGGCGGCAATCCACGCCTCGCCGGAAGCGCTTCCGGATGGCCCTCTTGCGCGGCTTCGTGATGGTGACGTGGTCCGCGTCGATGCGCGAGCGGGCGTCCTGGAAGCCGCGGGTGTCGATCTGTCTTCGCGTCCGCCGGTCAACTCACCACCTCCGCCAGTGGGAACTGGCCGCGAGCTGTTCGCGATCATGCGACAGGAGTGCGACGGGCCGGAAGCCGGAGCATCGGCCATGCTTGCAGCGATGGATCGTGACGCCCGATGAGACAAATCGTCACCACGGACATCGGCGGTACGCACGCTCGCTTCGCGATCGCGACGATCAACGGCGGGGACTTCGTCGATCTTGATGAAGTCGTCACGTTGAAGACCGCCGAGCACGCCAGTCTGCAGACCGCGTGGGAAGAATTCGGGCGGCGGATCGGCCGCGACTTGCCGAAGGAACTCGCAATCGCTTTCGCGGGCCCGGTGGGCGGTGAGCTTCTCAAGCTGACCAACAACCCGTGGGTCATCCGCCCCGCCCTCATCCGTCCCAAGCTCGGTGTCGAGCGCTACACGATCGTCAACGATTTCGGCGCGGTCGCGCATGCTATCAACGTACTGAAGCGCGGCGACTTCCAGCACCTTTGCGGGCCTGAACGGCCGTTGCCGGATCATGGCGTCGTAACGGTGCTTGGTCCGGGCACCGGCCTCGGGGTCTCAATTCTGCTTCGCGAGGGAGAACATAAATATCAGGTACTCGAAACTGAAGGCGGGCACATCGATTTCGCGCCCCTCGACAGTCTCGAAGACCGCATCCTCGCCGAGCTGCGCAAGAAATTTCGAAGGGTTTCCGTCGAGCGGATCATTTCCGGCCGCGGACTCTTCGACATCTATGAGGCCCTTGGGGCGCTCGAGGATCGTCCCCTCACGCTGCACGACGAACGCAGCCTGTGGACTGCGGCGATGGATGGCAGCGACTCCCTAGCGGCTGCCGCTTTCGATCGATTTTGCCTCAGTCTCGGCGCGGTTGCCGGCGATCTGGCACTCGCCCACGGAGCGCAGTGCGTGGTGATTGGCGGCGGGCTGGGGCACCGAATCTCGAAGCACTTGGTCCGATCCGGCTTTGGCGACCGCTTCGTTGCCAAGGGCCGTTTCGAACGGCGCATGGCTGACATCCCCGTCAAGCTCATCACCCATGACAATCCTGGCCTCGTCGGCGCCGCCGCAGCTTTCGCACGCGAACATCCGGAAGCACCTAGTTCATGACGATCGATGAAATCATGCGGCAGGGGCCGGTGATCCCGGTTCTGGTCTGGAATCACTCGCTCGATCCCGCAGCTGTTGCCGAGGTGCTGGTGAAGGCTGGCCTTCCGGTAATCGAAGTGACGCTGCGCACGCCCGCTGCTCTCGACGTTCTCCGCGCCATGTCCAACGTTCCAGGTGCAATCGCCGGCGCTGGGACGGTGACGACCCCGGAGATGCTCGGGCAAGCGGCTGAGGCCGGCGCCAAGTTCATCGTCTCCCCTGGGCTCTCCGAACGCCTGGCAACGGCTGCAACGAAGGCAGGTGTTCCTCTGTTACCCGGGGTCGCGACTGCGGGCGAAATCCTCCGGGGTTTGGAACTCGGCCTCGATCACTTTAAATTTTTCCCTGCGGAGGCAGCAGGCGGAGCCCCCGTGTTAAAGGCAATGCAGGGACCCTACTCCAATGTCCGTTTCTGTCCGACCGGCGGGGTGACGACCGAAAACGCCCGCGAGTATCTTGACCTCGATTGCGTGCTTTGTGTCGGCGGCACCTGGATCATGAAGCCAGGGGAGTCGGACCTGGACAAGATCCGCGAAAGGGCTGAGGCCGCCGCGGCGCTCGCCAGGAACTGAAATCGTAGCCACCCACTAAATTTCGGTGTCAAACTCCAGGTCAGGAATTGGCTGGGGCGGCAGGATTCGAACCTGCGAATGCCGGTACCAAAAACCGGTGCCTTACCACTTGGCGACGCCCCAGCAGGCGAGATGGCGCATATAGCCGCGCCGTCGGGACTTGAAAGAACTAGCTGTTCGGAATTCGCCCGTAGACGAGGTCATCGTAGTCTTTGGCCAACTGCCGCGAGAGATCGCCAACTTCAAAGTTCCACGGACCCGCTGACTGGACGAAGGTTACTTCCGCAGCGCTTCCGGTCAGGAACATCTGCTCGAAGCTTTCCAGCTCTTCCGGCCAGATCGCCCGCTCGACGACCTCGATGCCGCGCTTTCGGGCAAGATCCATCACTGTTCGCCGAGTGATCCCATCAAGGAAGCATTCGGGCGGCGGTGTGTGGATCGAACCGTCGCGAACGAAGAAAGCGTTGGCTCCGGTCGCCTCGGCCACCTGCCCGCGCCAATCCATCATCAGGGCGTCGTCGTAGCCGCGGCCTTCCGCATGCTGCTTGGAAAGGCTGGCGATCATGTAAAGACCGGCGGCCTTCGAATGAACGGGGGCCGTATAGGGTGCGGGTCGGCGCCATGGCGCGATATCGAGCCTGAGCCCCTTGGCGGCCTTTTCAGGATCGAAATACTTGCCCCAATCCCATGCAGCGATGGCAAGATGGATCGTATTGCCGGTCGGCGAGACTCCCATCTTCTCCGAACCGCGCCAGGCGATTGGGCGCATATAGCCGTCGACGAGATTGTTTGCCTTCAGCACTTCGTTGCAGGCAGCACCGATCTCATCGACGCTCCACGGGATCTCGAAACCGAGAATGTTGGCGCTGGTGTGCAGCCGCTGGCTATGCTCCTGGAGCTTGAACACCACGCCGCCATAGGCCTTCTGCCCTTCGAACACCGCCGACGCATAATGCATCGCGTGGGTGAGGACATGTACGTTCGCTTCCCGCCACGGGACCAGCGTCCCATCGTACCAGATCCAACCATCGCGATCGTCGTAGCTCTGCGGCGCAGCCATCGTCATTCCCAATTACTGATGGCAGCCGCCTAGGACAGCAGAGGCGCTATCGCAAGTTCACGCGACTTGCTCTCCACGAGCTTCAGCCGCCAGTTCGGCGCCTCGGCGCCGGGCAGCGTCGATTGCGCTGGCGACTAGGTTTTCCAAAGCATTCTTGCGATCCAGAACAGCAAGTCCTGCTTCAGTCGTGCCACGCGGACTGGCGACGCGCCGCGCCAGTTCCTCCATCGTTTCACCCGTGGTCCGGGCCCGCCACGCGGTGCCAAGCACGGTCTCAAGCGCGACTGTCTCCGCTATAGCCTGCGACAGTCCTTGCGCCTCGCCCGCCTCGGCAAGCGCCTCAATGAACCGGGCAACGTAAGCGGGCCCCGCTCCAGCAGCCGCCCCGATTACTCCAAGCTTGCTTTCGTCTTCGCACCAGATCGAGAAGCCGAGCACGGAGAACAGCTCCGAAAGCTCGTCGCGAACCTGTGCTTCGTCTTCGCTGTACAGGGGCACCACGCCGCGCCGCACCGAAACCGGAAGATTAGGGATAGTTCGAACGATCACCGCTTTGGGAAAGCGCCGCCGAAGGCTCGCGATCTCCGTTCCGGCGAGAAGCGAAACGACGATCGTCTTCGAAGTAATCCACGGCGTCAGCTCGGGTACGATGTCGTCCAGCTGCTGCGGCTTGAATCCGAGCACGATCATGCGCGGTGCAGCTCCCGCCTCCTTGAGCGAGGTGACCGTTCGGACCCCCTCGACGGGTTTACCGCTCGGCCGGATCGTGACCGCCTGCGACAGGTCGACGCCGGCCGAACGCCAGCCCTCCACCATTGCTCCGGCCATGTTTCCGCAACCGACGAACCAGGTCGGCGATGGTAATTGCATCAAGCTTCTCCGTGAGTGTCGATCAGTGCGGCCGAAATGGCTTCGCCGGGGCTCTTGCCACCCCACAGGACGAACTGGAACACCGGGTAGAAGCGCTCGCATTCCTCGAGCGCAGCCTCGGCAATCGCTTCCGCCTGTTCGAGGCTGAGCGCGTCGCCTTCGCCGCTGTCGAGGACCGTCGAATGGCGAAAAACGATGAGTCCCGATCCCGACCACATTTCGAAATGCCCAAGCCAGAGCTGCTCGTTGATCAGGCCGAGCGCCTCATAGATGGCCTGGCGCTTCTCGGGCGCGGCCTTGATGTCCGGGAACGCCAGGAACTGCAGCACCTGGTCCTCGGGCCGCCAGACTCCGCGAAGCTCGTATTGAGCCCAGCTGCCCGATGCCGAGCCGACGATTTCGCCGTCGCCAGACCGTTCGCACGGCCAACCCCGCGCCTCGAAATAGGCTTCGAGCACCTCGATCGGAGCGCCATCGTCGCGCTCCGTATTCTCCTCCACTTCGGTCAGGGCTTCGCCTTTCCGCCACCCGTCGGCTTCTTGTCGACGGGGGCAGGTCCCGCGGCCTTGGCCTCCAGCGCCGCGATCCGGCTCTTCAGTATCTCGTTCTCATCGCGAGCGGCGGATGCCATCGCCTTAACCGCTTCGAACTCCTCGCGGCTGACGAAATCCATTCCGCCCATCCACTCGCGCATCTTCTCGCGAGCGGAGGCTTCCGCCTCGCGCCCCATTCCGGCGAAGGTGCCAGCGAAGCCGTTCACCATTTTGACGAAATCGTCGAAAACGCGATTTTCGGACTGCATCGTCCGTCTCCCTCGGTCACTTCAGCGAGCAAATAAGGCGTTAACCGCGCTTTCGCCAGTGCGGAGGGAACGACTATCCCCAACTATCAGATCGAGCCCAACAATGGTGTGCCCGCTCCTGGATTGAGGATTTCGATAGTAGCGTTGAGAGTTGCGGCGAAGATCAGCCACGCGAGATAGGGGATCAGGAGCAGCCCGGCAGCCGTCCTGATCCGCCAGAATTGACCTGCTGCTGCAGCCGCGACGATCGCCATGATGAAGATCACCCACTTTGCGAGGCTGATGTCGTGCTTGGCAAAGAAGATTGGAGACCAAACGAAGTTCAGCACCAGCTGGACGAAGAAGAGGGTGAGGCCAAAGGTGCGGCGCGGCGACGGTGGTTGCGCGATCACTATTGCCACCGCGATCCCCAGCAAGGCGTAGAGGATCGGCCAGACGATGCCGAACGCCGCCCCCGGCGGCATGAAGGAGGGTTTGTCGAGCGAGTCGAACCAGGGGTTGCCGAACCCCGAGTTCGAAAGCCAGCCGCTGAGGCCCCCGAGCAGCTCAATCGCGATGACCGCGACCACCGCCGTCTTCCACCAGCTTCGATCCTTCGCCGCTTCAGCCATTCTTGCGAGCTCCCAGCAGGAATTCGACATTGCCTTCCGGCCCGGTGATCGGGCTTTCGGTGATCCCGAGCACTCGCCAGCCTTGCGATACGACCCATTCTGCGGCGGAATTGCACACCCGGCGATGGACCTCCGGATCGCGAACCACGCCGCCCTTTCCGACTTCGGCGCGCCCGGCTTCGAACTGCGGCTTCACCAATGCAACCAGGTACCGACCCGGTTTCGCAAGCTTCAGGGGCGCTTCCAGCACCTTCGACAGCGAGATGAAGCTCGCGTCACAGACAATCACGTCCACCGGCTCCGGAATCTGTTCATTGGTGAGGAAACGCGCGTTTGTCTGCTCCAGCACCACAACGCGCGCATCCTGCCGTAGCTTCCAAGCCAGCTGGTTGGTGCCGACATCGACAGCGTAGACTTTGGCCGCACCTCGCGAGAGAAGCACATCGGTGAAGCCGCCGGTCGAAGAGCCGACGTCCAGCGCCACCGCGCCGGCCACATCGAAGGCGAAATGGCTAAGTCCATGATCGAGCTTGATCCCGCCGCGCGACACCCATGGGTGGTCCTTCCCACGGACTTCCAATGGCGCGTCTTCGGCAAGCATTTCGCCCGCCTTCGCCAGCTTCTTCTCTCCGGAGAAAACGATACCAGCCATGATCAGCGCCTGCGCCTTCGTCCGGCTTTCGGCGAGCCCGTGCGCGACTAGCAGCTGGTCTGCACGGATCTTGGCTACGCCCGCACCTCTTCCACCCCGGCGCTGTTGCTGCGCAGCGCCTTGAGAACGGTCTCGACGATATCCGGCGCGTTCAGCCGCGCTTCGTCATACTGCCGCTCGGGCTTGTCCTGGTCGATGAAGCTGTCGGGCAACCGCATGGTGCGGATCTTGAGGCCGGCATCCACCAGGCCTTGATCGCTCGCAAGCGTCAGCACATGTGCGCCGAGCCCGCCGATCGACGCTTCCTCGATCGTCACCGCCACCTCGTGCGTTGTCAGAAGCTTGCGGATCAGCTCCTCGTCGAGCGGCTTGGCGAAGCGAAGGTCGGCGACGGTCGTCGAGAGTCCCTTCGCCTCCAGCTGATCGGCGGCCTTTTCGGCTTCCGCCAACCGGGTGCCGAGCGACAGGATCGCAACCTTGCTTCCCTGCCGGACGATCCGGCCCTTGCCGATCTCGAGCGCCTGCGGGACTTCGGGAAGCGGCACGCCCCTGCCCTCGCCGCGCGGATAGCGCACTGCGATCGGCGAGCTGTCGTGCACAGCCATCGTGTGCATCATGTGGCAAAGCTCGGCTTCGTCGGCGGCGGCCATCACGACGAAATTGGGCAGCGTGCAGAGGTAAGCGAGATCGAAGCTCCCGGCGTGGGTCGCGCCGTCGGCGCCGACCAGCCCCGCCCGGTCCATCGCGAACCGCACCGGCAGGTTCTGGATCGCGACGTCGTGGACGACCTGGTCGTACGCGCGCTGCAGGAAGGTCGAATAGATTGCGCAGAAGGGCCTGTATCCCTGCGCCGCCATGCCCGCCGCAAAAGTCACCGCATGCTGCTCCGCAATTCCGACATCGAACGTCCGGTCGGGGAATTTCTCTGCGGTTTTGTCGAGCCCGGTGCCCGCGGGCATCGCAGCCGTAATCGCAACGACCTTCTCGTCGCGCTCCATTTCGGCGGTCAGCGCCTTTGCGAAGACCGACGTGTAGCTCGGCGCCCCGCTCGTGCCCTTGTCCTGCTTGCCAGAGACCACGTCGAACTTGACCACGCCGTGATATTTGTCGGCTGCGCTCTCGGCAGGCGCGTAGCCCTTGCCCTTGTTGGTAACGACGTGGACCAGCATCGGGCCAACGTCTGCGTCGCGGACGTTCTCGAGCACCTCGACCAGCGCCCGCACATCGTGCCCGTC
>Ga0207698_10003096_pt1 | contig 9984 bp, 9 predicted proteins | sample KBSCornC22_FD_184298 | JGI IMG/M metagenome (GOLD analysis project Ga0207698, IMG submission 184298) | Corn rhizosphere microbial communities from Kellogg Biological Station, Michigan, USA - KBS Corn C2-2 (SPAdes) (version 2) | ecosystem: Host-associated > Plants > Roots > Rhizosphere > Soil ...
GCCGCTGAAGGCTATTCGCTGCTGATCCTCTCGACCGCGCACACGATCAATCCAAGCCTCTATAAGAAGCTCGCTTACGACCCGGTTAAAGATTTCGCGCCGGTAACGATGCTCGTCGCGACGTCGCAGGTGCTCGTCGTGCATAAGTCAGTGCCCGTGAGCACACTCAAGGAATTCATCGCGTTCGCAAAAAAGCATCCGGGTGAGTTGCTTTATAGCTCAGCGGGCAGCGGCAGCCAGCCTCACTTGTCGGCAGAACTATTCAAAACTATGACCGGGATCAACTATGTGCATGTGCCGTACAAAGGCGCTCCGCCCGCCATGGTCGATTTACTCGCCGGTCACGTTGCCCTCACATTCGCGACGGCGCCATCGGCGGTCCCGTACGTCAAATCCGGCCAGCTGCGCGCGCTCGGCGTCAGTACTGCCAAACGCATCGCAGCCTTACCCGACGTGCCCACGATCGCCGAAGCGGGCGTGCCCGGTTACGAGGCGACCGGCTGGAATGGATTGGTCGCGCCGGCCGGAACGCCCGCGCCTATCATCGAGAAACTCAATGGCGCCTTCGTCAAAGTCCTTCGCACGCCCGCAGTCGCCTCTTATCTGAGTGGTCAGGGAGCAGATCCCGACCCGGGTACAGCGGCAGAATTTGCCGCCTATATCAAAGCGGAAATCGCGAAGTGGGCGAAGGTCGTGCAGGATTCCGGCGCGCGTGTTGATTAGAACCCGGTACTAATCGTGAATCGGAGGCAACTCGGGATTGCAGTCATCGGTTCGGGCCGCATCGGCACGCTGCGTGCCATCATGGCTGCCGGACATCCGGCAGTACGCTTTCTCGCAGTCACGGATCGCGATCCTGCGCGCGCGCAAAAACTTGCGGAACGGACCGGTGCTCAATTTCACTCGTCCGATAACCTCGCCGCAATATCTCATCCCCAAGTCAACGCGGTTATTGTGTCAACGATCGAAGTCGCACATACCCTGCCGGTCATGCAGGCGCTCGAGTTAGGTAAGCCGGTCCTGGTTGAAAAACCGCTCGCACTCGATCTTGCCGGGGCGGACAAAATCATCGCGGCCGTCGCATCAAACCGCGGCGATCTGCGCGTTGGCTACAGCCGTCGCTACAAGGAGCGTTATCTGCTGGCTAAAGAGCAGATTATCCAGGGACGCCTCGGCCGGCTGACAAGCGCTGCGGCGCGCGTGTATAACTCGCGCTCGCAGGCGGCGCAAACCTTGAAGCGGCTGCCGGAAAACAGCTCGGTGTCCGGACTCACTTATTACATCGACCTCATGAACTGGCTATTCGAGGGCAATCCGGCGGTGGAGGTATTTTCACGCGGGCAAGGCAGTGTGCTTAAAGAAACCGGATATAACACCAACGATGTGACGTGGGCGATCGTTACGTTAGCTGATGGCGCAGTCGTAAACTTCGGCGTGTGTTACGCGCTGCCGCAGCACTATCCTTCGCTTGGCCACGCAGCGCGCGTCGAACTGCTGGGCACTGAAGGCGTGATGATTCTCGACGACGATCATACGGATCAAATCATGTACAGCAATGTCGGCACGCCGCATGTTTACATCCCCGATCATGTCGTAAACATGGTGTTCCTCGGCAGCGGCACACCTGGAGATTGGGCGCTCGGCGAATTTCAAGGACCCGTCGCGTCAGAGTCGCGAGCCTGGCTTGATCATCTTTCGACCGGACGGGCGTGTGTGCTAGCCACTGCAGAAGACGCGCGCAGAACGCTCGAAATCTCACTCGCGATCGAGCTTTCCCTGCGCAGCGGCGCACCCGTTGCGCTACCGCTCAAAACGTAATGTATAAGCCGCCAATAAACACGCTCGACATGAAGTGTGAAACCGGCGCCTCGTTGGTTATCGCCGCATTCGCATTATTTTCTGTGGCGGGTGTAGCGAATGCCGCGACGGCGCAATGGAAACCGGATAAGCCGATCGAAATTATTGTCGGCACAGGTGTGGGCGGCGGTCAGGACAAGTCCGCGCGCACCGTGCAGAGAATCCTGCAGGAGCGCAAGCTCGTCGACGTGCCCGTTACTGTTGTAAACAAGCCGGGCGGCGGTGGAGCGGTCGGGTGGACCTATCTCAATCAGCACGCCGGCGATGGCAATATCGTTTACGTCGGCAATCCGACGCTGCTCACGAATCATATCGTCGGACGCAGCCCGATCAACTACACGCACATCACGCCCCTCGGAATCCTGCTGAGCGAATCAGTCGCCGTGTCCGTGCTGCCACAGTCGCCGATGAAAGGCGGACCGGATCTGCTTGCACGGCTGAAAAAAGATTCGTCGTCCGTGAGCGTTGCAGTGGGCAGCAGCGTTGGCAGCACGAATCACATTGCAATGGCGTTGCTGGCAAAAGCCGCCGGCGGCGACGCCAGGAAGTTGCGAACGGTCGTATTCCAAGGCGGCGGCGAAGCCATCACTGCGTTGCTCGGCGGACATATCGATGTTAATTCTTCGGCTGCGAATAACGTGGTGCCGCACAAGGAAGCGGGCAAGCTGCGTGTGCTCGGCGTGGCAGCTCCGCGCCGGCTCGGCGGTGTCCTGGCGGACGTTCCTACGTGGAAGGAGCAGGGCGTGAATGCCGTGGTGACCAACTGGCGCATGGTCGCCGGGCCAAAGGGCATGACCGCTGAACAAGTGGCGTACTGGGACCGCGTCCTTGCCAAGCTTACGGCAACGGATGAGTGGAAAAAGGATGTTGAGACCAACCTGTTCGAGAACACTTACATGAACAGCGCTGCCACTGAACGTTATATGAAAAGCGAATACGACCAGTTCAGGGTCGCGCTACACGAGCTCGGCATGACGAAGTAATTCCCGCGCCAGGCGCCTCTCGTGAGAGACGCCGTGTGTTTGAGCATCTAGCTCGTTGTCACGGCTCCCGCGCTACGCGCAGCGCGCTGTCACGCCCAAAGCACTGGCAGATCTGCGATGCTGGTGATGAGATGAGTGTGCGGCTCGCACATGAGTTGTTCGCGGCTGTGTGCTCCCGACAGCACGCCGACGCTCACCGCGACGCCGGCGTTATGCGCCGCGCGCAAGTCGGAAACGGTATCGCCGATATTGAGCACATCGTGCACGCTCGTCACGTTTGCCGTTTCCATCGCCCTGAATATCATATAAGGCGCCGGACGGCCCTGGGGAACATCGTCTCCGCAAATGACGGCGTCAGCGATATCCCGCCAATTGAGTACGCGCAACAGAATTTCCGTGATGTCGCGATCGAAGCCGGTGTTGAGAACCAGTTTGATATCGCGGGTCCGCAGCCACGCCAACGTCTGCGCCGCACCGGCGATTGGTTTGGCCTCGCTCGTAAACATCGCTTGCAAGTGCGATTTAAATGAGGCGTAAACGGCCTCGACGCGCGCTGCATCGGTGCCATGCTTCGCGGCAGTAAGAGTAGCGATGGCCTCGCGCTTCGATGCGCCGCGCACCGCATTGATCTGAGCCGAAGACGCTTCTACGCCATGATCGGCAAGTGCTGCGCAGAACGCGCGTGCGACTTCACCGGAATCCTGAACGGTAGTGCCGGCGAGGTCGGAAACAACCAGTTTGATGTTATTCAATTGGCCGTTCTTCAATGCTCGTTGGTCGGCAGACTGTTGTTGCCGGGGCTGGCGGTACGCTTTGAGCGCGCCCGTCACGCAAGCGCGGCATGCTTAAATCAATCCAAGTTCCTTGAACACTTCAACGCCGGCGCGGACCGCGCCGTTTGCGGCCGGGAAGCCGCAATAGACCGTCGCATGATGAAACACGCCCATAATTTCTTCCGGCGTCGCGCCGTTATTCAAAGCGCCGCGGATATGGCCTTTGATTTCGTCAGGGCGATTCAGAGCCGTGATCATGGCGAGCGTAACGAGGCTGCGCGTTTTGAGCGGCAGATCCTTGCGTGACCAGAACGCGCCCCACGCATACTCGGTGACGAACTGCTGCTGCTCCTGCGTAAACTTGTCGTCGCTGCCGTGGCGCTTCGCAATATGTTTGTCGCCCATCACTTTGCGGCGCGTCGACATGCCCTTTTTGTATAACGCGCTTTTCATCGCCGCTCCCTTAGTAAACGCTGATGGTGGAAACCAGTGAAACGCGTGCAGTGGCGCATGATCCACCGCACTTTATTGCAGATACACGACCGAAATAGGCCGCGCCAAAGCCGTCGTTAGCTCGCGGGAACCGGGCGCGCCTTGTGTGAGGCCTGTTCCTTGGGCATAAGCAGAATCAGCAGATTGGCGAAAACGATGGTGCCCGCGAGGAAGTAAAAAGCTTTGTAGATATCGAAGTTGTCCGCGATCATGCCGAACAGCGACGGCGAAATCGCCGCGCCGAGCGACGTCATGCCGAACTGCAGGCCGACGCCCGCACCTGCGAGATTTTTCGGCACGGACTCAATCGCCCACGCCTGCAATACCGCGCGCATGGCATAGAGGAAAAACCCCACCAGTGCGATGAACACAACGAACCATGTGCTGTGTCCTGCCAGCACCATGCCGATAATCATTGCGCCGGACAGCAGCATGCTCGACATGATGACTTGCTTGCGGCCCCACTTGTCCGAGAGATGCCCTCCAACCGGCGCCGCGATAAAGCCGGCGATCTGGAGCACAGTCAGGCAGATGCCAACCGCAAATGGCGAGTAATTGAGTTCATAGGCGAGATATACCGGTAGAAACGTGAGCAATCCCGCCTGAGTCATAGTGCGGAAACCCGAGCTGCAAGCGATCAGCATCAGTGCCCTGTTCTTAAGCAGGCCTGAGAAATCACGCAGATATTGCTTGACGCCTTGTGCCTGTGCGCCGGCATTGATGGCATTTTCGTCGCGCGACTTCGCCATTGAGAAAGCGCCCAACAGCAGAAGAATGAGCGCCGACATCGTAAGTCCCGGCACCACGTTGATGACGACGACGGTACGCCAGCTAAACCATCCGAGCAGCGCGCCGATCACGAACGGTGCGATAGCTTCGCCCGCATTCCCACCCATGCCATGCAGCGACAGCACGAGACCTCTGCGTTCGGGATACCGGTAGGCCAGCGTCGGGATCGCAGCGGGATGCCATAGATTGTTTCCAATGCCGACGAGTGTTACGCAAATCAGCAGCATCCAGAAGCTGTGGACCAGGCTCATCAGCGCATAGGGAAACCCGACCCAGAACAGCGATGTCGCCATCAGGTAGCCTTTTTTGCCGACCATGTCGACGACCATACCGCCAGGGATATTCGAGATCGCGCCGGCAAGATGTTGCACTGTGATGATGAGACCGATCTGCGTGTAGGAAAGGCCGAACTCTTTTCCGATCAGCGGCAGCAGGATGTAAAAGGTCGCGGTGTACCAATGAGTGAGGCCATGACCGGCGGATATGAGCCAGACGCCGCGAAAAGATTGCGGAGCAACACCCGCGGAAGCAGTGGCCGTATTCATGGCGATCGGTGGTTGATGTTGAGAAAAGAAGAGCGCAATCATAACATTCGAGAAACTCACTGAACATCAGCACTTCACTGCTGTTGCGGGCGGAGCGATACCGCTAGCGGTGCTCGACATCTACGGCTTCAGGCAGCAGCGATGTACATAGCGAATTGCCTGCGACGCGCTTAGCGCCTAACATAACGACCTTTTTCCGCGGCCACCGGCGGCCGGCCGCTCACAGGATTGCAACACGAATGCGTACTGACCTCGCACGATTCTTCAGCCCGCGCTCCATTGCGATCATCGGCGCTTCGCAGGATCTGATCTCCATTAGCGGCCAGCCGCTCAAGCATCTCGTTACACATAAGTACGCCGGCAAGCTGTATCCGGTGAACCCGCGCTATCCGGAAATCCTCGGCGTTAAATGCTATCCGACGCTCGCTGCACTGCCCGAGACGCCGGACCTCGCACTGGTGCTGATCAACGCATCGCGCGTCGCCACCGTCCTGCGGGAATGCGGAAAGTTGGGCATCCCGTACGCGATTATTTTCAGTTCCGGATATTCCGAAGTCGGCGGCAAAGGCGTTGATATGCAGCGCGAGCTTGCTGCGATCGCGGCAGAATTCAACATCGGCATCATCGGACCAAACTGTCAGGGCATGATAAATCCGGCCGAGCGCGTCTACGCGGGCTTCGGCTCGATTTTCAGCGCCGATTACGAGCCCGGACGCATTAGCATGGTGTCGCAAAGCGGTGGCTTCGGTTTCTCCGTCATGAATCTCGCGGCTCTCGAGGGCGGCCTCCATTTCCGCCAGATGGTTACCACCGGCAATGAGATCGGCGTGAGCTCGCTCGAGTTCATGGATTATTTCATCGACGACCCGCACACCGACATCATCGTTGGCTATATTGAAGGACTCAAGGACGCGCACCGCCTGATCGAAGTCGGCAATCGCGCGCTGTCTAAGAAGAAACCGATTTTTGCCTGGAAGGTTGGCAATACGGAGCAGGGACAGAAGGCAGCGGCGAGCCACACCGCGAATCTGGGCGGCGCGATGGCGTTATATAAAGCGGCATTCCGTCAGTCAGGCATCATTCAGGTCGACGATATACAGGACGTCGTCGATTACAGCAGCGCTTTTCAGTGCGGCAAAATCCCCGCAGGCAATCGAGTTGCCGTTATCACCATTTCCGGCGGTGCGGGCATCCTGATGACTGACGAGTGTGTGAGCCGCGGGATGGAGTTGCCGCAACTCGCGCCGGCGACCACCGCCAGGCTGCGCGATATCGTGCCGTCATTCGGTTCGCTCCTCAATCCCGTCGATGTGACGGCGGCGATCTTCAGCGACCTGAGCATGATCGGGCGCACGCTGCACGCGATACTCGACGATCCGAACGTCGACTCCATTGCGATGATCAACGCATCGCTGCAGGGTGAGTTGGCGGCGAGGGTCGCCACGGAAATTGCCGCCGTTGCCGGTGAAACAGATAAGCCGATTTTTCTCGCCTGGAGCGCGCTCGATTCTGTTGCGAGCGAAGCCTATGCGACGCTCGACGCACTCAAGATACCGCACTACAAGTCGCCGGTCCGTTGCGGCCGCGCGCTCTCAGCATTGTCGTGGTACGCACAGGCGTTGCGCCGGGGACAAGCGCTGGCCGGCGAACAGGCGCCGCTGATTACGAGCGCCGAAGCTCGCGCTACCCTCAAGAGCCGCAGCGACGACGTCTCGGAATACGAAGCGAAGCGCATTCTTGCGCAATACGGTATCGGCGTCACCAGGGAAGAGCTGGCAACCAGCGCCGAGCAAGCGGTGAAGATCGCGCAAGGCATCGGTTACCCGGTCGTGCTCAAGGTGCAGTCACCGGATATCCCGCACAAAACCGAGGCGCGCGCAGTGCGGCTGCGTCTAGCGTCTGACGGCGAGGTCAGTGCTGCATATGACGAGCTTCTCGACAACGCACGTGATTACAAGTCCGATGCGCGTGTCGAAGGAGTGTTGGTTCAGGAAATGGTCCAGGGCGGTATCGAGGCGATACTCGGGGTCACCAATGACAAACTGTTCGGTCCGGCCGTAATGTTCGGACTCGGCGGTATTTTTGCGGAAGTGCTGAAGGATGTGGCTTTCCGCATCGCGCCGGTAACGAAATCGTCTGCGCTCGAGATGATCGCTGAGATAAAAGGTTATGCGGTTCTCAAAGGCGCACGCGGGGCCGAACCTGCAGACATCGATGCACTTGCAGATGCAATCGTGCGGTTGTCATCGCTCGCCATTGACTTGAAGGGACAGATCGCCGAACTCGATATCAATCCGTTGTTTGTCTTTGCACAAGGCAAAGGTGTCAAGGCAGGCGATGCGCTCATAAAACCGCTGGTAGTCGCGGATAGATCGTAGCGGACCAGCTCTTTTGTCTTTCTGCGGCTTAAATACTACCTAGGATCGTTTCCATGCAAACCACATCGGAAGTGCACGCTCTGTGCGACGAAGTCCGCCGATTTCTGGTCAAGGAAGTGGATCCACTCTCGCGATGGATCGAGGAAAACGACGCCATGCCCGACGATCTCGTGCACAAAGCGCGCGCCCTCGGCCTGTTCGGCCTGACCATACCGGAGCAGTACGGCGGCCTTGGTCTTGACCTTGCGGGCAAGTGCGCAATCGAAGAAGTCATGGGCCAGACGAATTACGGGTTTGCAACGCTGATCGGCAATCACACGGGCATCAGCACGACGGGCATCGTCGCGCTTGGCAATGACGCGCAGAAAAATAAGTATCTGCCGCGCATGGCGACCGGTGAATGGGTCGGGTGCTTCGCGCTCACCGAAGCACAGGCGGGCTCTGATCCCAGCGCCCTGCGGACGACCGCAGTCAAACAGGGCGATCGTTACATTATCAACGGCGAAAAAATCTATATCACGAACGCGCCGGTCGCGAATGTTTTTACCGCGATGGTGGTCACGGACAAAACGAAAGGCATCAAAGGCATCTCCGCGTTCATTCTCGAGCGCGGCTTCAAAGGGCTGACGGTCGGCCGCAATGAATTGAAGATGGGGATGCATGGCTGCACGACCGCGCCCGTCGTGTTTCAGGATTGTGAAGTGCCTGCGGAAAACCTCCTCGGTGACGAAGGCATGGGCTACGTGCAGGCCCTGAAGACGCTGACACAAGGCCGTGTCACACTCGCTTCACGCTGTGTCGGTATGATGGACAAGCTGATTGCAAAAAGCGCCGAGTACATGAAAGTGCGCTCGCAGGGCGGTAAGCTACTCGCGGACTATCAGGGCTTGCAGTGGATGCTAGCCGACATGGCGGTGCAGCGCGATGCGGCGCGACTGTTGACCGCTCGCGGAATCGAAACGCTGATGCGCGGTGAACGCGGATCGCTCGAAGCCGCAATGGCGAAACTGTGCGCGACGGAAGCGCTGGGCAAAGTAGCGGACGCGGCGGTGCAGATACACGGCGGCATGGGGTATATGCGCGAGGCCGGAATCGAGACGACGTTTCGCGACGCGCGTATCACCCGCATCTACGAGGGAACGTCCGAGATCCAGCGCAACATCATTGCAGGGCAGTTGCTGAAAGACTAGTCGCAAAGGCGCAGAGAAGAGCCGCGTCAAGTACTGGCGATGCAGTGCATGGATTTCGAATTCAAATGACTAACTCCGTGTCGCGCCTTGCTCCGTATTGTTCGTAGCTCTGTGGCAAGCACCCCAAAATGTTTAGAACAAGGAAATCACTGTGGCAACCGTCAAACAATTGATGAGTCTCGAAGGCCGCGTCAGCGTCGTAACCGGCGGCGCTACGGGGCTAGGACTGCAGATGGCGACGGCGCTAGCGGAGGCAGGCTCGAACATCGTGCTGTGCTCGCGCAAGCTCGAGAACTGCGAGCAGGCGGCTGCACAGATTGAAAAACTCGGCGTGAAGGCGCTCGCCTTCGGCTGCGATGTAACGAAAGCGGATCAGGTCGAATCACTCAAAGATGCGATCATGCAGAAATTCAATCGCGTCGATGTGCTCGTCAACAATGCCGGACGCGCATGGGTCGCGCCGCCGGAAGAAATGCCGCTCGAGCGCTGGCAGCAGGTGCTCGATCTCAACATCACCGCGCCATTTTTGTGTTCGCAGGTGCTGGGCCGGGAAATGATCAAGGCTCGGCGCGGCAAAATTATCAACATCGCATCGATCGCGGGTCTAGTAGGCCGCAATCCAAAAGCGTACAACTCAATCGCCTACGGGACGAGCAAAGGCGCGCTCGTCAACTTCACACGTGATCTGGCGGTGAAGTGGGCGCAGCACAACATACAGGTGAATGCAATCTGCCCCGGGTTTTTCGTCACACCCATCAATGCCCGGATGTTCGAGCGCAACAGCGAGCAGATATTGCGCGAGATTCCGCTGGCGCGCACCGGTGGCGATGATGATCTTAAAGGTATCGCTGTGCTGCTTGCATCGGACGCGTCGAATTTTATGACGGGCGCCGTTATACCGGTCGATGGCGGTTCCACGGCCTGGTAATTGCAACCAATTGTTACTCGGCCTTCACGCCGGCTGATTTCACCACTTT
>Ga0207698_10003097_pt1 | contig 9981 bp, 8 predicted proteins | sample KBSCornC22_FD_184298 | JGI IMG/M metagenome (GOLD analysis project Ga0207698, IMG submission 184298) | Corn rhizosphere microbial communities from Kellogg Biological Station, Michigan, USA - KBS Corn C2-2 (SPAdes) (version 2) | ecosystem: Host-associated > Plants > Roots > Rhizosphere > Soil ...
GGGCGCCTGGCAACCCGGCGAACAACACCTGGCCCCGGCATCCGGCCTGGTGTTGGCGGAAGTGGAACGCCGCCTGCCGAGCAACAAATTGATATCGCGTGCGTCCTTCGACGTGCTGGGCGTGATTCATTCCGGTGAATTCACCATCGACGTCGAGGTGGTGCGGCCGGGCCGGTCGATCGAACTGATCGAGGCCAGCATGCGGCATGGCGACCGGACCAGCATCCGTGCGCGCGTCTGGCGGCTTGTGGCTTCGGACACCACGCAAGTGCAGGGCATCGAATGGGCGATGATGCCGCCACCCGAAGCGATGCGACCGCTGGCATTTTCGTCGATCTGGAACGGCGGCTTCATTGGCTCGCTGGAGGCGCACCAGGACCCGGATGTCCGGCCGGGCCGCGGGCGCAGCTGGATCCGCACGCGCTATCCGCTGGTGGCCGGAGAACGCGACCCGCCTGTCGCGGGTTTCCTGAAACTGGTCGACACCGCGAACGGGCTGGTCGTTCGCGAACACCCCGGCAGCGTGTTCTTCGCCAACGTGGATCTCACCGTGCATTTCATTCGCCAGCCCGAAGCCGGATGGGTCGGCTTCGATACCCGCGTGAACTTCGGTCCGACCGGGCTCGGCGAAACGCTGTCCATCCTCAGTGACGGTCGCGGGCCGGTCGGCACCGCCGCGCAAAGCCTGACGGTGCGCGTCGGGCAGCAATAGTCCGGCGAAGCGGCGTCCAGTAACTTGATGACGCCACGACGACTTGCGTCGTGCTTGGCCCAATCGTCGCCCGAAATTCACCGGCCGTGCAGCGTCACCGATGCCAGAATGTTCGGCAAGGTCGACCGGCTTGCGGCATTCGCTTGGGCAAGAGGTCGTCGGGCGATTGCGCTCGCTTGCGACGCGTGGTTACCCTCGCCGGACCCTGCAGGAGCGGCACCCCATGGACAAGCAGCAGGAGAATCTGCGAAGCGAGGCCCAGGCGGCCGAAGAACCCGCCACGCATTCGCTCGAATTCTGGTGGCTCAGCGCGATTGTGCTGATTCTGGCAGCCGGCGCTTACACGGCGCTGCGCCTGCAGGCATTGCCGCATGCTCCGGAGCGGGTGCTGATTTTCCTGGAAAGGTTTTCGCTTGGCGTCGGAGCGGTGACGCTGCTTCTGATCGTCTACCGGCTGATCGACCAACGATTGTGCAGGATTCCCGACGCCGCACTGCGTTACAACGTGCGTCGGATCGGCAAGCTGGCGCTTTTCGGGCTGGTACTGGTGATCGCACTGACGGTGCTGTTCGCCAACTGGTACGCCGCACTCACCTCGCTGGGGGTGATCTCGATTGTCCTCGGCTTCTCACTGCAGACGACGCTTGCGAGCTTCATCGGCTGGATCTACATCCTGATCAAGCGCCCCTACTGGGTGGGCGATCGCATCACCATCGACGACTCCAGCGGCGATGTCATCGACGTCACCTATCTCGACACCACGCTGTGGGAAATCGGCGGCCCGATGATCAACAGCAAGCATCATCCGAGCGGACGCGTGATCAAGTTTCCCAATTCGCGCGTGCTGACCACCGCGGTGATCAATTCCTCATGGGCACTGTTTCCCTATGTGTGGAACGAGATCACGTTCCAGGTCGCCTACGACAGCGATTTGTCGTTTGTCAGTGAAACCATGCAGCACGCGGCCGAGGAAGAAGTGGGCGAATCCATGCGCACGGAAATCAGGAAATATCGCGCGCTCCTGGCGCGCACCCCGGTCGATGAAGTGGAAGTGCGCGAGCGGCCGTCGGTGCACTTCCGTGTCAACGCGAATACGTGGCTGGACGCGACGGTCAGGTACCTCGTCGATCCCAAGCAGGCCGGCAGGGTGAAGAGCCGCCTGATCGTGAAGATGCTGGAGCGACTGAATGCCGAACCGGCGCGCGTGAAGTTTCCGAAGGGCGATGCGCGCTAGCGTTCTCCGGTGCGATGTAGTCGACGATGGCATCGAGGTCCGTGCGCCTCGGGCTCGACAAAGATGACCTGCGTCAGGCCTGTCAACGTCGGGCTCAATAAATTTGCAAGGCCACCGAGCGTCCAATGCGCGGGCACTTGTCCCGATCGCTCGATATCCGAAACCCATCCGTCGGCCGATTCAATGTTTCCGGAAAACAGTCCGCCGCCCTGTGCTCGATGGCGTCCGGCAGGTCTTTATCGCTCGACGCCAGACGTTGCACCCGCAAGCCTGCGGCCGACCGATGCACGATCGGCGGCGGCCCGCTGCACGTTCATGGACGGGTTGCGCCGGTTCCGGCAGGTGGGCCCGCTGTGCCCATTCTGGCCAGTACGCCCGCAACGATGCGGTCGCAGCGTTTGCCATCGAACGCAAAGGCGTCGGCCATGGCCACGTCGATCTCGCTGGCAAGGCTCTCGCGCATCAGTGCGCGCGCCCGATGGAAGCGGGTGCGCACGGTAGCCTCGGGGATTCCCAGCGCCTCGGCGACTTCCCTGACGCTCATCTCCTCGACGGCACGCAGCATGAATACGATGCGAAAGCTTTCGGGCAGGCGATCGACGCGCGCTTCGATCAATGCGCGCAGTTGCGCACGCATGGCCATGCTGTCAGGTGAACCGTCCCCGGCATCTCCGAGTGAGGTGCCTGTTTCATGTTCAATCATGTTCATGGCGGCATCCAGCGGTATGACCGAAGCGCGAGTACGAAGGCGTCCCAAGGCCTCGTTGATCACGATCCGCACGAGCCAAGTGGAAAGCTTGGCATCCTCGCGAAAGCGGCTTAGCGCGCGCCACGCGCGCAAGTACGCCTCCTGCAGTGCCTCCTCGGCTTCCGCATCCGATTTCACGATGCTGCGCGCCGTGCGGAACAGCAACTGGTTGTGGCGCTGCATGATGGCGGCAAAGGCCGCTTCCTCGCCGCTCGCGGCGCGCCGCACCAGCTCGCCATCCGGCGTGCCGTCTGGGATCGGCAAGGTTGTCCAGCCTTTGGCATGTTGCATACGCACCTCCGCAATCCATGGCCGAACGATCGCTTGGCTGCAGGTCCCATCATGCGCTGTCGGGTTCGGTTCGGGCATCATGGCGGCCACCGCTCATGAGGCCGCGTGGCATGCTCCACCGGGTGATTGAGTGGACGGGCCGGGGACCGTCCTCGGTAGGTGATGATGCGCCAGCGGCACGTGCAGGGGTCCGTCGCTGTCCATGCCGCCCTTTTCCAGCCAGTCGCGGGTTTGGACCGCAGCGAACTGGATCATCGAATCGGTCTGTGAAAAATCGAATACGGAAGCGGAGATCGGACACAGCGGCGGGACGATGGTGATGCGCGCCTGCCCGGCGTACCGGCCCACGTCCCGGTCGAGCTGCCGCATGTTCTGCAGGTTCAATGCATGCAGCGCCAGTGCCGGCATGCTCCGCGGAGGTTCCTGCATGGCGCAACTGGTGCCGGTGGGGAGCACCAGAATGTGTTCGGCCCCGCACGCGACTGCCGCGGCGATGGGGGTGTTGTTGCTGACGGCGCCATCGACCAGATAACGGCCACCTGCTTCCACCCAGGGGAACACCACCGGTATCGCGGTACTTGCCATCAGCGCATTCTCGATGTCACCTGAGGAGAGCAGCACTTCTTCGCCGCTCAGGACGTCGGTAGCCACGATATGCAACGGAATACGCGCTTGTTCGATGCGCGGGATCCCGAGCGACTGGCGCGCGATCGCACGCAATCCGGAAGGTTCGATCAGGTGATCGCGCCCGAGCAGGAGGGCCGTCAGGCCCGCCAGCAAGCTGAGCGGAAAGATGTCCTTGCGACGGAGGCTTCGCCAGAGGTTCGCCAGCCGATCGACACCTGATGGGGTGGGGTCGCAAGCGAAAAAGGCGCCATTCAATGCCCCCACCGAAGCGCCGATCACGACCTCCGGCGAGAAACCCGCCCGGCTGAGTGCGTGCAGCATGCCGACCTGGACCGCGCCGAGGCTGCCACCGCCACTGAGTACCAACGCCGTCCTGATCCTTGCCATCACGCTTCGAATCCCGATCGCCTGCAACCGCGCGCCGGAGCTTTGTCTCCGTTGCCCATTGGATGGACGGAGCGGTCCACCCGTTCCCGCGGCACGTGGGCGCCACTCGATCGCGATCTGCAAGAGTGAAGAGCGCGACGCGACATGGGCCGCGGTTCGGAACTTTGCCCACGTGAAGCAGACGCAGTTTGGATTTGGAGCGGCGGAGGAGCCACGTGCGATCGGCGCTCGCGGGTCCCTCCGCTTGCAAATCACCGGTGTGGTGTTTTACAGTGAACCATATGGTTCACTATCAAGCCCGCCTCGACATAACGTTCGCCGCGCTGTCCGATGTCACCCGACGGGGCGTGCTGGAGCAGCTCGGAGGGTCGGACGCCTCCATCACCGACCTTGCCCAAAGGTTTCACATGACCCTCACGGGCATGAAGAAGCACGTCAGCGTCCTGGAGCAGGCGGGGCTCGTGACTACGAAGAAGGTCGGGCGCGTACGAACCTGCAAGCTCGGAGCGCGCCGGCTGGAAGAAGAGGCTGCCTGGATCGAGCGGCACCGGCAACTCTGGAGCGCACGCTTCGACGCGTTGGACGAGCTCGTCGAGCACCTGAAGTGCAAGGAGAAGGAAGATGCCCAAAGCAAAAGAAGGTAGTCCCGCCGCCATCAACCGCACCGCCGTGGAACGCACGTCCGACCGCGAACTCGTCGTGACGCGAACGTTCGATGCCCCGGCGCACGTCGTCTTCGAAGCGTGGAGCAAACCCGAATTGTTCACGCGGTGGTGGATTCCGAAATCGGTGGGCCTGTCGCTGGTCTCGTGCGAGATGGATGTCCGCACCGGGGGCACGTATCGCTTCGTGTTCAGCCATCCGGACTTCGACCAGCCGATGGCGTTCTTCGGCACGTACAGGGAAGTGACGCCAAACAGGCGCATCGTCTGGACGAACGAAGAAAGCGATCAGGGCGCCGTCACCACGGTGACGTTCGAGGAAAGCGACGGCAAGACGCTGGTCACCTTCCACGAACTCTACCCCACGGAAGCGGCCCTCGACGAAGCCCTCGCCGGTTCGGCGGAAGCCCTGCCCGAACAGTTCGCACAACTGGATGAGTTGCTCGCCGGCAGATCGTGACCACGCGCGGCCACCCGGCATACGCAAGGAAGCGACGATGCAGCGCGCGATCGCCGCCGCGCGCCAGCCGGTTCGGTACCTGGGAGAACGATGTGCCCGGACACGATTCCTGAAGACGGCCGCGGCGACCACGGTGCTGACTGCGGCCCCTCCCTTTGAGCCAAAAAGACTCTCTGCCGATGCTGACGCCATGCAACACGGCTGGCGTAACTCGCGGCCTATCCGGGAGCGGCTTCCGGCCCGGTCTTCAACTGGTTGTGTGGAAGTGTCGCCTGAACGGCACGTTGTCTGCGAGAGGCTCCTCCAGGTCACGCGCGTAGCGGTGGCCGGCATAAACCGCGTGCACGATCAGGCCCGGCGCTTCGGCATCGCCGATGCAGCGCAGCGAGCGGATGCCGGCCTCGCTCCACTCCGCCTCGCGGCGGCACAGTTCCTGGTACGGCCCGTCGTCGGGCAGGCGGGCGGTGACGGTGACCACGGCGTCGCAGGCCAGTTCGCGCTGCCGATTGGTCCACACGTCCTCGACGGTGAGCGTGGTGCCGGCGTAGCCGACGATGTCGTGCGACACCAGTGCCTCGATGCCGAGATGGGCCATCCTTTTGCGCACATGCCGGTAATCCAGCGTGTTCAGCGTCCACGGCGCAAGGCTGTCCTCGGGCGTGAGGTGGATGACGTCGCAACCACGCGAACGCAGCAGTTCGGCGGCCACGCTCGCGTGGTAGTAGCCATCGTCGTCGAACACCACCACGCGGCCTTCCGGCAAGCGGCCATCCATCAAATCGTCGGGGGTATGAACCCGCGCGTTGTCGGCGAAGTCGGCCATGGCGAAGCCGTGGCTGCGGCCAAAACCATCGCGGCGCCAGTGGCAGCCAGTGGCGATCACCACGTGCTCGGCACCGAAGTCGAGCACGTCCTGCGCGGTCAGCGCCGAATCGAGGTAGATGGCCACGTTCGCCAGTTTGTGGATCTGACCCACGCGCCAGTCGCGCACGCGCGCCCATTCGGCGAGACCCGGCAGGCGTGATTCGCGGGTGATGCGGCCGCCGAGTTCCTTGCGCGCCTCGGCGAGGCTGACGTTGTAACCGCGCTGGCCCAATGCACGCGCGGCCTCCAGCCCGGCCGGGCCGGCGCCGACCACCAGCACGCGTGCAGGTGTGCGCGCCGGCGCGATGCGTTCCGGATGCCAGCCCTTGCGCCATTCTTCGCCCATGGTCGGGTTCTGCGTGCAGCGGATCGGCGAGATGGTCATGTCGCCGGAGACACAGATGTTGCAGCCGATGCACTCGCGGATGTCGTCGATGCGGCCTTCCTCGATCTTCCTCGGCAGGAACGGATCGGCGATCGACGGGCGCGCGCAGCCGATCATGTCCAGCACGCCGCGTTTGATTTGCGACACCATGGTGTCGGGCGAGGTAAAGCGGCCCACGCCGACCACCGGCTTGGTGGTGGTCTTCTTGACGAAATCGATGAACGGTTCCTGCGCGCCCTCGGCGGCGAAGCGCGAAGGCACCGAGTCGTTGTACCAGGCGGCCAGGTTCACGTCCCACAGGTCCGGCAACTCGGCCAGCATGCCCACGATGTCCTGCGCCTCGACCAGCTCCACGCCGCCGGGGCCGAGCCCTTCCTCGGTGGCGAAGCGCAGCGCAACGGCACAGGTATCGCCCACGGCGTCTTTCGTATCTTCGATCACTTCGCGCAGCAGGCGCACGCGATTCTCCAGCGAGCCGCCGTAGGCGTCGCTGCGCTGGTTGCGCCGGCGCTGCAGGAAGTGCATCGGCAGCGAAAGATCATGCGCCGCATAGACGTAGATGATGTCCATGCCGGCGCGCTTGCCGCGGATCGCCGCCTCGCGATGCCAGCGCCGGTATTCGCGGATGTCGTGCAGCGTCATCGCGCGGGCCTGGTGCGGATAGCCGTACTTGGTCGGCTGGTGCGAAGGCGCGATCAGCACCTCGCGCGAATACAGGTTCGACGCGGTGGGACCGTTGTGGGTCAGCTCCAGCGCCGCCAGCGCGCCGTGCGCGTGCACCTTGTCGCACATCAGCGCGAGCGCGGGGATGTCTCGGTCGTCCCACAGCCGCGCCTCGACGTAAGGCGTGAGGTCGCCGCTGGGGTGGATCTCGCATTCCTCGGTGGAGACCACTGCCCAACCGCCCTCGGCCTTGACCTCGCGCATTGCCGCGTGCGCCAGCGGCATTGCGTGGCCCATGCCGTTGCAGTGTGGCACCTGGAAGAAGCGGTTTTTCGCGGTGACCGGGCCGATCTTCAGCGGCTCGAACAGGAGATCGTAGCGCGGGTCCCTCATGGCAGCACCTTGGCGGATGGATCGGCGCGGCGCCGCAGGCGCATCAGCGCATACAGCGGCAGGTCCGCCGCGATCGGACCCGGCGCGAATGGCGCCGGCGGCAGCGCGTGAGCCAAGTGCGAGGACACCCGCACCGGCGCCAGGCAACCGGCCAGCACGATGATCCAGTCGAGCGCGTTGAAGCCATGAGGCGCGAGCGACGCCGGCAGCACGAAAATGTCCATGCCAATTACGTTGCGATCACCAGCGCGGTGCAGGTCCGGAAACCGATCGTGCGTTCGTTGCGCGCTCCGGTTTCGTTCTCGCGCCTGGCCGTGGTCACGGTGCCGCCCGTGCGGACTCTCCGGCGGGTCCGGCATAGGCCGCGCGCAGCAGGTTCTGGAAATGCCAGACGCCGCCTTCGCGCGTCGGGCACAGCCGGCCGGGAGCGTAGTAGCCAGAGGCCAGACCCTTCTGCACCGCCTCGCAGATCGCGATGTCCTCGTGCTGCACCTCGTCGCTGAAATCCTGGTCGGCGGCAATGCGCGCTTGGGCGCCCTCGTCCTGCGCGTAGTAGTAGTCGAACACCACGCGGCAGCGGGCCGGCCCCAGCGGCAGGATGCGGTTGGTCTGGAGCCGCCCCGGCATGATGTTGAGCATCAAGTTGGGGTAGACGAAGTAGTAGTACGCCCGGCCCGTGCCGTAGATCGCGTCGCTGTCGCGCAGCGGCGAGGACTGCAGCGAATGCCACGCGAACAGCTCGGTGTCGTAGGCGCGGTAGTCGAGTATCCGCGACAGGCCGGGGTGCACGTGCGGCAGATGGTAGCCTTCGAGGAAGTTGTCGACGTAGACCTTCCAGTTGCAGTCGATGTCGTAGTTCTCGCGGCGCAGGTAGCGCATCGCCGACAGGTCGATCGGCGCGATGCGCTCGGTGATGCCGCCGTAGACCTCCTCGAACGCCGGCACCTCGTCGCTCAATGCAACGAACACCAGGCCCTGCCATTCGTGCACACGCAGCGGCGGCAGGCGGATGTCCTCGACCCGGAAGTCGCAGGCGTCCTGCATTTCTGGCGCGCTGCGCAACTGGCCTTCCAGCGTGTAGGTCCAGCCGTGGTACTTGCAGCGAAGGGCGCGTGCACCCTTGCCGTCGCAGAGCGCCAACGGGCCGGCGCGGTGTCGGCACACGTTGGGAAAGGCGCGCAGCACGCCGTCCTGCCCGCGCACCAGCAGGATCGGCACGCCGCCGATATGCTCGACTGCGTGGTCGCCCGGCTCGCCCAACTGCTCCTGGTGGGCCACCAGTTGCCAGCTGCGCGCGAACACTGCGCGCTGCTCGATCGCCAACATCGCGTCGCCGGCGTAGTAGCGTGCCGGCAGCGCGCGTGCACGGTTGAGTTCTTCGACCAGAGTGCCGTCGCGAGCGTCGTGGTGCATGGCTGGCCCTTTTGCGAATGCGCAAAGCGCGGGATGTTCGATGAACTGCAGCCGTCGCATTGCACGGCGCATCAGTGCCAACCTATGGCTGGCGTGACCGCCATGTCAACTTGACACAGTCCACCATTCCGGCTCGCGCAGGCGCAGCCAGTGGCGCCGGTGCATGGCGGGCGTCGGCCCGGGCCGCCCCCTTGAAAGGGTGCAATCCACTTGTGCAAGCAACGCGTTTGTCGAATGGCCTGTGGAGGCGCACCAAATACCGACAGGGATGCGCAAGGCTTGCACTCGCCGCAGCCCTCGGTCGTGTCGGTGCCAATCGAGGGCTGCCCGTGACACCCGACAAGCGGAGTCGCTTTACTTGCCGGCGCACTTGGTTGTAGCTTGGTACCGGCTTTGCACGTGGGGTGTTTTTCCGTACATGCAACGCACACTGTGCCTGCCGCTCAATCCGGCGCCCGACCTGCACGCGCTTGCCGAGGGCACTGTCGCGCGTGCACCTGCGGCCGACAGGTCCGCTGTCGGCACCTTGCGGCAAGCGCTGGCCCACGCCGAGCGCTTGCTGGACCGTGACCCGGCGCTGGCAGTCGCACAACTTGGTGAAATCCTGCGGGTGTCCCCCGACCATCCGGGCGCCCTGCGGTTGCTGGCTGCAGCGCGGTCGCTGCAAGGCGATTTGCCCGGCGCACTAGAAATCCTCGTTCCGCTTGCGCAAGCTCGGCCGGAGTTGGCTCGAGTCCAGTTCGACTCGGGAGTGGCGTTGCTTCGCAGCGGGCGTGGGGAAGAGGCCATCCAGGCCCTGCGCCGCGCGGTGTCCCTGCAGCCCGACTTGCCGCAGGCGTGGCGGGCGCTGGGTGACGCGCTGTGGGCGGAGGGTAAACGCGAACTCGCCCGCGCGGCATACCTCGGCCACGTACACCATTCCGCACGCGATCGGGAATTGCTGGTTGCCGGCGACGCCATGGTCGCGAACCGCATCCCCGAAGCGGAGGTACTGTTGCGCGAGCGCCTACGGCAAGCGCCGACCGATGTCGTCGCGATGCGTATGCTGGCCGAGGTGGCGGCGCGCCTTGACCGCAACGAAGACGCGGCGCATCTGCTCGAACGCTGTCTGGAACTCGCACCCGACTTTCTGGAGGCGCGCT
>Ga0207698_10003099_pt1 | contig 9980 bp, 6 predicted proteins | sample KBSCornC22_FD_184298 | JGI IMG/M metagenome (GOLD analysis project Ga0207698, IMG submission 184298) | Corn rhizosphere microbial communities from Kellogg Biological Station, Michigan, USA - KBS Corn C2-2 (SPAdes) (version 2) | ecosystem: Host-associated > Plants > Roots > Rhizosphere > Soil ...
GTGTTGGCAATCTCTTCCGGCTTGCCGAGCCGGCCCATCGGAACCTTGTCTTCCATCATCTTGATCACCTTGTCGGGGATCGACGAAAGGATTGGCGTTTCGATGAAGCCTGGACAGATGGCGTTGGCGCGAATGCCCTTGCGGCCGAGTTCGCGCGCCCACGTTTTCATCATGCCGATGACGCCGAACTTCGTCGCCGCGTAGTTCGTCTGGCCGAAATTGCCGTACAGGCCGACGATCGACGAAGCGTTCAGGATCACGCCGGAATTCTGCTCGAGCATGATGTCGACGACCGCTTTGGTGCAGTGATAGACGCCTTTCAGGTTGACGTCGATGACGCGCTCGAACTGCTCGTCGGTCATTTTCTTGAATTGCGCGTCCTGGACGATCCCGGCGTTATTGACGAGCGTGTCGATGCGGCCCCATTTCGCCATGACGCTGGCGACCATGCGTGCGATGCTGTCCTTGTCGGTGACGTCGACGTTAAAACCCGCCGCTTCATGTCCCATCGCGACGATCTCGCGCACCGTTTCGTCGACGGCCGTTTGGTTGATGTCGCACACGGCGACCTTGGCCCCTTCGGCGGCGAACTTTAGCGCTGTCGCGCGGCCGATACCCTGGCCACCTCCCGTGATGATCGAGACCTTATCCGTCAGCCGCATGTAATCCCCTTGCAATGACCATCGTTGGCCGGGTGGCGCCCGGTACGCAAAGCCCGCCTAATCTAGCGGATCGTATTGCGGTGCACAAGCCTTGGACGAGCAAGAATCAGGCTAGAGCGATGGTCTGTGGTTTTCGTGGCAATCGTAAAAAATTTCTAATTAAACCAGCGGCTTATGCACCCAGCCGCGACGCTAACCCGTCGCCAGCGGCGCTTCGACGCGCGCCGCGTGACTTTCTTACCGGTTCCGCTTGATGCTCCGCGCAAAAAAGTGGTTTTAGTGGTTCTGCTTTCGCCGGCAGTCAGGCGGGCACCCAGAAATCGATGACGAGCTCGAGGCTCGTGAGGCCGTTCCAGTGATTGACCTCGGGCCGGAATAGGGCATGGATTCGCGGCGGGAGCGCGTCTGGAGTCCGGAACGCGATCGCATTGAAGCGTTCCCCGTCGCGCGCCACCGTCAGCTTCGCGTGACCATCGCCAACGACGCGTTGCGCGATGACGTCGAACGTGTCATCGAAGGCCGGCGGCGGGAACCCCTGACCCCATACGCAGCCGGAAATCGTCGTGCCGAGCTCGACCGTCAGCTCGCCGCGGGCGAGCGCGCCGTCGCTTTCGTGGACACGCCGAAGTTGCGCCTCCGTCAGCATCTCGCGCGCGATCGCCTCGAATGCCGCGATGAAGTCGGGCAGACGATCGGGATGGATCGACAATCCGGCGGCGAACGCATGGCCGCCGAAGCGAAGAACGACACCCGGCGCGCGCTTCGCAACGACGTCGAGCGCGTCACGCAGGTGAAACCCGGCGATCGAGCGCCCCGAGCCTTTCAACTCGTCGCCATTTCCACGCGCAAAGACGATCACCGGCCGGTGATATCGATCCTTGAGGCGTGACGCGACGATGCCGATGACGCCCTGGTGCCATTCCGGCCTGTGCACGCAGAGCGTGTAGGCGCCTGCTTCAACGAACGTGCCGTTCTCGACGTCCGCCAGCGCCTCGTCCTGCATCGTTGCCTCGATGTCGCGCCGATCGCGATTGAGGCGATCGAGCTCGCGCGCGAGCGGCTCCGCCGTGCGCTCGCTGTCGGCGAGCAGGCACTGGATTCCGAGCGACATGTCCGCAAGACGGCCGGCCGCGTTGAGCCGCGGCCCGGTGACGAAGCCGAGGTCGCTCGCACTTGCGCGCGCGGTGTCGCGTCCGGCGACCGCGAAGAGCGCAACGATGCCCGGCCGACCGCGGCCGTTGCGAATTCGCGCGAGTCCCTGCTCGACCAGGATCCGGTTGACGTGATCGAGTCGAACGACGTCGGTGACGGTGCCGAGTGCAACGAGATCGAGCAGCTCGGCGAGATTGGGGCCCGCGCCGGCGCCGAAAGCACCCGCTGCGCGAAGTCGCGCGCGCAACGCGCAGAGCACGTAGAACATCACACCGACGCCTGCGACGTGCTTGGACGGGAACGCGCAGCCGACCTGGTTCGGATTGACGATGATCGCGGGCTGCGGCAGCGCTGCGCCCGGCAGGTGGTGATCGGTGATGATCACGTCGATGCCTGCGGCAACGGCGGCCGCGACGCCGTCCACACTGGCGATGCCGTTGTCGACGGTAACGATGACGTCGGGATGCTCCGCGGCGGCAATCGCCACGATTTCCGGCGTGAGTCCGTACCCGAACTCGAACCGGTTCGGCACCAGAAATCCGACGTTGGCGCCCATCGCCGTCAAGCCGAGTACGCCAACTGCGCACGCAGTGGCGCCGTCGGCGTCGTAGTCGGCGATGATGACGACTCGCTCGCGGGCGGCGATGGCTCGCGCGAGCCGTTCCGCCGCCGCGTCGATGTTGGCAAATGCCGCGAAGCTTGGCAGTGCGGCGAGCGAATGATCGAGCTCGGCGGCGTCGCGGACGCCGCGCGCTGCGTAGATGCGCGCGAGCACCGGTGGCCAGCCCGCGGCCTGCAACGGCGCCGTCGGTGCGATCGGCTCGCGGCGGACGATCGTCATGATTCGGTCAGCGCTGGAATCGAAAACGGCTTGCGACGTCCGGGTGCCGTCATCCGCTGCCACAGCGTCTTCGCTGTCACAGTCCAGCGAACGGCCGCGCCATGACCGTCGGCAATCAGTGTCAGGCGCGTCAATCCTTTGCGGTCAAGCGCATGAAGGGTCGGCGTGAGCCAGTTGGCGTCAAATTTTGCAAGCTTATCTTCGTGATCGATCGCATCGGTGACGACGAGGTGCACGGCGTCGGCTTGGCCGGAACTCGCATCGACGTCGCCGAGCAGTTGCGCGAATGTGTCCGACATTTCTAGTGACGCAACGACCCCGCCCCCACGCATCGCCATGCCGCGCGCGAGATCGCCGAGGCGCCCGACTGCGGCGTGCACGTTTGCAGCCGGCAGCCTGCTCGCATCGGCGAGTGTGCCGCCACCCGAAAACCAGATGCCGGTCACCGGCGCTTTGCGTGCGGCCTCGCGCGCGTCGTTCACCGGATGTTCGTGCATCAGCATGCTGATTTCATTTTGCCAGCGCTGCCACGTTCCGGCGTCGGCGCCCGTCGGCAAAAACGGGAAGATGCCGTGCAGCACTGCGGCATCGAACGGCGTCGTCGCGAGCGCTGGGGCGCGTGCGCAGCGTGCGAACCAGGCAGCGGGACGCGCAGCGATGAAGTGCAAGTCATCAGCTCCGAAATGTCGGTTCAGGAGCTCGATCAGCGCAGCAGATTCGGCGCCGGTCAGATCATCGACGCGCTGGACGAGCACGACGTCGTCACGATCGGCCGCGAACAGCACGGGGTCGGCGGCGATCATGTAGCCACCGACCTCGATGCCGGCACCCAGCGCCGCGAGCGGCGCGATCGGCGTCGTCGGCGGTACATCGAGCGCGTCGAGCATCGCTGCGGCAAGGCCGGCGCGATACATGTGCGGTTCGCGGGACCGCTGCGCAAGAACTGCAAGCGAGCGCACCGCCGCAAGTGCTGCCTGCGGTCGCGCGAGCAAGCCCGGCGCAACGAGAATCAGATGCATGCCATGCGATAATCGTGAGTTGCCGCGCGAGCGTACCGCATTGGCGGTGCGACAGTTCGCGCGCTGCCACTCCCAGGTCGTCCAACCCTAACGTGTCGCCGTACGAAGTTGCCGTCGGCTTGCGCTATACCCGCGCCCGCAAGGGGTCGGGCCGCAACTCATTCATCTCGTTCATCTCGCTGATCTCGATGGCGGGCATTGCGCTCGGCGTGGCCGCGTTGATCGTCGTGCTGTCGGTGATGAACGGGTTCCAGCTCGAATTGCGCAACCGGATTCTGTCCGTCGCATCGCACATCGAGATCCGCGGCTTTCCGGACCTGCAGAATCCGCAAGCGGTCGCAACCACGGCGCGACAGAATCGACGCGTCGTCGCGACGGCGCCCTACGTGACGGGGCAGGCGATGCTCGCGTCCGGTGACGTCAATCGAGGCACGCTTCTGCGTGGCATCGACCCGGCGCAGGAAGCGACGGTGGCGGACATTGGTTTGCACATGCGCGCTGGGTCGCTCGACTCGCTGACGCCGGGCAGCTTCAACATCGTCCTCGGCGCCGAGCTTGCGCGCGCGCTCGGCGTGCGGCTCGGCGACAGCGTCGTCGCGATCACGCCGCAGGGCAATATCACACCTGCTGGTGCGCTGCCGCGCCTCAAGAGCTTTCACGTGAGCGGCGTTTTCGAAGTGGGAATGTTCGAGTTCGACAGCGGCCTTGCGCTGATCAACCTCGACGACGCGGAGAAGCTCTATCGGCTCGACAACGCGAGCGGCGTGCGGCTCAAGCTCGACGATATGTTCGCCGCACCCGCGGTTGCCGCCGAGTTGTCGCGGACGCTGCCGCCGGAAGCCGAGGTTCGCGACTGGACGCGCAACCATGCGAACTTCTTTCGCGCCGTCGCGATCGAGAAGCGCGTGATGTTCATTATCCTGACGCTGATCGTGGCCGTCGCGGCGTTCAACATCGTGTCGGCGCAGGTGATGGTCGTGACGGACAAGCAGGCCGACATCGCGATCCTGCGCACGCTCGGTGCGGCACCGTCGTCGGTGATGGCGATCTTCATGATCCAGGGCGCATTGATCGGGGTCATCGGCACGTTGATCGGCGTCGTCGGTGGCGTGCTGCTCGCGCTCAATGTCGAGACGGTCGTGCCGGCGATCGAGCGCACGCTGCACATCCAGTTTCTCGACAAGAGTGTCTATTACATCAGCGACCTGCCGTCGGATCTGCAAAGCGCCGACGTCATCACGATCGCGTCGATCGCGCTGGTGCTGGCGCTTGTCGCGACGCTGTATCCGAGCTTCCGCGCGTCGCGGGTCAATCCTGCCGAGGCGCTGCGGTATGAATGACAAGGCGACGCCGACGTCGGGCACGCCGGTCGTCGCGTGCCGCGGGCTGTGCAAGACGTATCGCAACGGACCGCTCGACGTGCCGGTGCTGCTGGGCGTCGATCTTGACGTGGCGATTGGCGAGCGCCTGGCGATCGTCGGCGCATCGGGCTCGGGCAAGAGCACGCTGCTGCATCTTCTCGGCGGGCTCGATCTGCCAACGGAGGGCGAGGTGCGCGTCGAAGGCGCACCGCTCGCAACGCTGTCGGAGGCCGAGCGCGGGGCGCTGCGAAATAGGGCACTGGGGTTCATCTACCAGTTTCACCATCTGCTGCCGGAATTCACCGCATTGGAGAACGTCGCGATGCCGCTCGCGATCCGTCGGATGGATGAGGGCGACTCGAAACGGCTCGCCAATGAGATGCTTGCCCGCGTCGGTCTCGAGCATCGGGTTCGCCATCTGCCGGGCGAGTTGTCGGGCGGCGAGCGCCAGCGCGTCGCACTCGCACGCGCACTCGTCACATCGCCGCGCTGCGTGCTCGCCGACGAGCCCACCGGCAATCTCGATCGACGCAATGCCAACGCGGTGTTCGACCTGATGCTCGAGCTCAATCGCGTTGTCGGTACGGCGCTCATCATCGTGACGCACGACGCCGAACTCGCCGCGAAGACCGATCGCACGCTGCATCTCGTCGACGGCAGGCTGCAGTAGTCGCGCCGGCGCGAGTTCGGCCCCACGTCAGGCCGGCGCGAGTTCGGCCCGATGTCAGGCCGGCGCGAGTTCGGCCCCATGTCAGGCCGGCGGACAAGGCGCGGCGCCGCGCTCGGAGTCCGCAAACGACCGCCTACGGGTACCCGGCGCGGCGGATCGGCGCTCTTCGCGGTCGCCGCGCAATCGGCGACCGAAACTTTGGCCCGTTATCAATACTCCACCGGTATCGGATCGAGCGAGCGCCACAGGTACCACGTCGCGACGCTGCGATACGGCTGCCACGTCTCGGCGACCGTGCGAAGCTCAGCGAGCGTCGGGCGCCGGCCATCGAAGTAATGTTTCGCTACGGCCTTCTGGAGACCGATGTCGTCGACGGGTAGGACGTCGGCGCGCATCTCGTGGAAGATCAGGAACATCTCGGCTGTCCAGCGTCCAATGCCTTTGACATCGACGAGCGCTTCGATCAGCGCCTCGTCGTCGAGCGCGGGCCACTCGCGCGGATCGAGCCGCGCCGAGGCGAAGTGGCGAGCGAGGTCGCGGATGTATTCGGCCTTGTTCAGCGACAGGCCGCAGCGCCGCAGCGTTGCGACGCGTTTGCGCTGCACGCGCGCGGGATCGAGTGGTCCGGTTGGATTCGCACCACACGCTGCGAGGAGCCGATCCCAGATCGTCTGCGCGGCTTTGACTGAAATCTGCTGGCCGACGATGGCGCGCGCAAGCGTCGTGAACGGATCGCCGCGCCGCGTCATGTAGATGCCTGGATATTCGGCGATCAGGCCGGCGATCACGCGATCGCGCTTCGCGAGCGTGCGGATCGCATCATCCCAGAAAGCGGGCTTGGTCATCGAATGTCGCTGGATCGAGCCTGCGGACGGGCAATCGACGAAAGCCGCACGGGATGATCAGCAGCGCAACGAAAGGGCGCCGGCGTGGTCCTATTGCGGCGGTGGCGGTAGGGGAATTTGCGGCCGGAAATGTTACATTACGCCGCTTTTTTCATTCTGGGAGCGCTAGTGTCGAAGATCGTGCGCATTGCCGGCGGGCTGATTGCACTCTTGATCGCCGCCTCGGCCATCGCCGCGGATCCCGCCAAGGTGCTGCGCATCGCGTTTCCCGTCGCCGAGACGGGCTTCGATCCGGTTCGTGTCTCCGACCTTTACTCCAACATCGTCAACGAAGCCATCTTCGAGCGGCTTCTGACGTACGACTACCTCGCGCGGCCAGCAAGGCTCGTCCCGATGACCGCCGAGGCGCTGCCGGAAGTTTCCGACGGTGGCCGCACGTACATCGTGCATCTTCGGCGCGGGATCTATTTCGCGGCCGATCCGGCGTTCAAGGGGCAGCGCCGCGAATTGACCGCCGAAGACTACGTCTATTCGTTCAAGCGATTCGCCGATCCTGCGAATCGCGCGCCGTATGGCTTCATGCTGCAGGGCAAGATCGTTGGCCTCGACGAAGCCACAGAAGCGGCGAAAAAATCCGGCAAGTTCGATTACAACGCGACGATTCCGGGCCTCGTCGCACTCGACAAGTACACGCTTCGCTTCAAGCTGACGAGCACCGATTATCTGTTCTCGTACACGCTCGCCCACGTCCCGTTCTCGGCCGTTGCGCGCGAGGTGATCGAGGCGTACGGCAACGACGTTCAGGCCCATCCGGTCGGCACCGGTCCTTACACGTTGAAGGAATGGCGCCGCGCCGCGAAGATCATCCTCGAAGCGAATCCGAACTATCGCGACATGACGTGGGACTTCAAGCCCGACCAGACGCCGTGGGACGAAACGATCGCCGCGGCAATGAAAGGCAAGAAGATTCCGCAGATCGGACGTGTGGAGATCTCGATCATCGAGGAAAGCCAGTCACGCTGGCTCGCGTTCGAGCGCAAGGAGCTCGATTACATGGCGTTGCCGCCAACGTTTGTCGGAGAGGCGCTCGACGCGACCAACAACCTGAAGCCGAAATGGGTCGATCAGGGGGTGACGCTCTATCGTGCGATCGATCCAAGCGTCGGCTACACGTTCTTCAATTTTCGCGATCCGATCGTCGGCGGCTTTTCGAAAGAGAAGATCGCACTGCGCCGCGCCGTCATCATGGGTTACGACCTTCCGGCCGAGGTTCGGGTTATCGCCAAGAACCAGGAAGTGGAAGCGCAGATGCCGATTCCGCCCGGTGTCGTCGGGTATGACCCCAGCTACCGCGGCGTCAATCAGTACGACCCGGTCCTCGCGAACAAGCTGCTCGACTACTTCGGGTACAAGAAAGGCACCGACGGCTACCGGACGCTTCCCGACGGCAAGCCGCTGACGCTCCGGCAGGCCACCGGCACCGCGGCGATCGACCGCGAGTACAGCGAGCTCTGGAAGCGATCGATGGATGCAATCGGCATCCGCATGGTGTTCGAGCCCGGCAAGTTCTCCGACACGCTGAAGGCTGCGAAGGCATGCCACGTGATGATGTGGCAGGCGTCGTGGACGGCCGACTATCCGGATGGCGACAACTTCATGCAGCTGCTCTACGGCCCCAACACCGGCGAGAGCAACAACGGCTGCTACGAGTCCAAAGCCTACGACGCCCTGTACGAGAAATCGCTGACATTGCCGCCCGATTCGGTCGCGCGCAATCGCCTGTTCATCGACATGAGCCGGCAGATGGAAGTCGACGGCGCATGGAGCCTGCAGTCATCGCCGATCCGCAATCAGCTGATCCGGCCCTGGGTGAAAGGCTACAAAAAGCATCCCATTCTGCAGGCCGAGTTCGTCTACCTGGACATCGATGCCGCTGGTGGCGGCAAGAGCTGATGCGCGCCATCCGCGGTCAGGTTATCGCGACATGACGACGGTGTCGTCCGCAATGCGAGCACTTGGCAGCAGCAGTCTTCGTCTCTGTGCTGTCGCCGCTGCGACGATCGCGCTCGCGACCGGCGCTGCACATGCCGCCGATCCGGCGAAAGTGATTCGCCATGTATTTCCGGCGGCGGAGACGGGCTTCGACCCGGCGGGCGTGCAGGATCTCTATTCGGCGACGATCGAGCAGATGCTGTTCGAGACGCTGCTGACCTACGACTATCTCGCGCGTCCTGCGAAGCTCGTGCCGTTGACAGCCGAAGCGATGCCGGAAGTCTCCGACAACGGCAAGACGTACACGGTTCGTGTGAAGAAGGGCATCTACTTTATCGACGATCCGGTGTTCAAAGGCCGGAAGCGCGAGCTGACCGCGGCCGATTACGCCTATTCGCTGAAGCGGCTGATCGACCCGAAACTGCGCTCGCCGTGGGCGTGGCTCGTCGAAGGCAAGATCGTCGGCCTCGACGAGCTTGCCGAAACGGCGAAGAAAACCGGCAAGTTCGATTACGACGCGAAGGTCGAGGGCCTCGAGCTTCCCGATCGCTACACGCTGCGCATCCGGCTCAAGGATACCGACTACAACCTCCCGTACATCCTCGCGCACGAGCCGACGTCCGCCGTTGCGCGCGAGATCATCGACACGTATCGCGATGAAAGCGGCCGTGCGATGGCGAATCCCGTCGGTACCGGCGCGTATCGATTGAAGCAGTGGCTGCGCAGCTCGAAAATCATCCTCGACGCGAATCCCGACTATCGCGGGTTCACATGGGACTTCAAATCCGACAACCCGGAAGACCAGGCGCTGATCGCGCAGATGAAGGGCAAGAAGATGCCCCAGGTCGGGCGCATCGAAGTGAGCATCATCGAGGAGGACCAGGCACGTCTTCTCGCGTTCCAGAACGGCGAGCTCGACCTGATGGACCTGGGCGGCGCGCTGGCGCCGAACGTGCTGGATGGCGGCAAGCTCAAGCCCGAATTCGTCAAGAAGGGCATCCAGCTGTCGCGAATCGTCGATCCGTCGACCGTGTATGTGTACTGGAACATGCAGGATCCGATCGTCGGCGGTCTCGAGAAAGAGAAGATCGCGCTGCGCCGCGCGATGGCGATGGCGTACAACGTCGACGACGAGATCAACGTCATTCGTAACGGTCAGGCGGTCGCGCTCGAATATCCGATCCCGCCGGGCGTCGTCGGCCACGATCCGCATTACCGGTCGCCGGTCAAGTACGACCCGGTGCTTGCCAACAAGCTGCTCGATTCCTTCGGTTACAAGAAAGGCGCCGACGGCTGGCGTAACCTGCCGGATGGCAAGCCGTTTACCATCCGCTATGCGTCGCGGCCTGATTCATTGGCACGCCAGCTCGACGAGCTGTGGAAGAAGGCGCTCGACAGCATCAGCGTGCGGATGGACGTGCAAAAGGACAAGTTTCCC
>Ga0207698_10003102_pt1 | contig 9968 bp, 9 predicted proteins | sample KBSCornC22_FD_184298 | JGI IMG/M metagenome (GOLD analysis project Ga0207698, IMG submission 184298) | Corn rhizosphere microbial communities from Kellogg Biological Station, Michigan, USA - KBS Corn C2-2 (SPAdes) (version 2) | ecosystem: Host-associated > Plants > Roots > Rhizosphere > Soil ...
ATCTCGCCGGCATCCTGCTACGAGGTGCGGATCGACCTGCCGCAGCAGGAGCGGCTCGAGTACGCGGCATCCGCCGACGACGAGCGCTACCGGCTGGCCGCCACCGCGCCGGCCAAGCTCGGCGTCGTGCGCGAGTTGGTCGCGAAGCACGAGGGCGAGCGCATCCTGGTCATCGGGCAGTACCTCGACCAGATCGACGAGCTGGCCGAGGCGCTGCACGCACCGAAGCTCACCGGCGCCACCCCGATCGACGAGCGCGAGCGGCTCTACCAGGAGTTCCGCGAGGGCACCACCAAGGTGCTCGTGGTGAGCAAGGTCGCGAACTTCTCGGTCGACCTGCCCGAGGCGACCGTCGCCATCCAGGTCTCGGGATCGTTCGGCTCGCGCCAGGAGGAGGCCCAGCGCCTCGGCCGCCTGCTGCGCCCGAAGGAGAGCGGACTGCCCGCCAACTTCTACACGCTGGTGGCGCGCGACACCGTCGACCAGGATTTCGCGCAGAACCGCCAGCGCTTCCTGGCCGAGCAGGGCTACAGCTACACGATCCTCGACGCGGACTCGCTCGACCGGGCCGCCTGAGCTTGGGCCGCCTGACTGTGGCCTCGGCGGTCGCGCCGTTCACCATCCGGATCCCGGATGCCGAGCTCGACGAGCTGCGCAGGCGCATCCTCGCGACACGCTGGCCCGAGCCGATGGCCGAGGACTGGTCGCTCGGCACGGCACCGGGTGCCCTGCGAAACCTGCTCGAGTACTGGGGCAGCGACTACGACTGGCGGGCGGCCGAAGCGCGGCTGAACGCCATCGCGCAGGTGCAGGTGCAGGTGCAGGCGCAGGCGCAGACGCAGGCGCAGGCGCCGGTTCCGGTCCCGGATGCTGCGGGCATTCGCGTCCACGCGCTGCGGGCCGGCACGCCGGGCGCGACTCCGCTGCTGCTGATCCACGGCTGGCCTGACGGGTTCATCCGCTTCGAGGCTGCACTTCCACTGATCGGCGATCGGTTCGAGATCGTGGTGCCGAGCATCCCGGGCTACGGGTTCAGCGAGATCCCGGCGCAAGCGTTCGGGCCGACCGCCGTGGCCGATGCGTTCGCCGGGCTCATGACCGCGCTCGGTCACGAGCGGTTCGTCGTGCACGGAGCCGACATCGGGTCGTCGATCGCGCAGCAGCTCGCCGTGCGCCATCCGGAGCGAGTGAGCGCTCTGCACCTGGGCGAGGTGCCCCTGCGCATGGTGCGCACCCTCGACCCAGCCGACCTCAACGACGCCGAGCGTGAGCTGCTCGCACGGCTGCAGGCCTGGGATGTCGCCGAGGGCGCATACTCGCACCTGCAGCGAACGAAGCCCCAGACCCTCGCGGCCTCGCTGAACGACTCACCTGCCGGGCTGGCCAGCTGGATGCTCGAGAAGTTCCGCGCCTGGGGCGACGTGAGCGGTGACAGGGACGGCGATGTGTTCGCCCGCTTCAGCCTCGACGACCTCTGCACCAATCTGACGATCTACTGGGCGACGCAGACGGCAGGATCAGCGGGCCGTTACTACGCCAACACCCGCCTCGACGCCTTCGACAACTCGTGGGTCGCTGCGCCGACGGGAGCCGCGCTCTTCCCGAAGGACATCCTGGTCGCGCCCCGCACGACGGCTGAGCGATGGTTCAACGTGCAGCGCTGGACCGAGATGCCTTCCGGCGGCCACTTCGGTCCGTGGGAGGAGCCGGAGGCGTGGGCCGCCGAGATCATCGCGTTCGCCGATCAGCTCGGGGTCTGACGAACCTCGACGCCGACTCGCCCGACGCGGCGGCTGAGCCCGGCCTCCGCGGCGGCCGCGACCCGATGCGCCGTCGGTGCCGCGGCGGGACCTTCGGCCCGCACCACGGCCCGTCGTCCTGCATACGCTCGCGGCGGAGGCTCGCGTGATCGAAGCAGCAGGACTCACCAAGCGCTACGGCGACAAGATGGCCGTCGACGACGTGAGCTTCATCGTCCGCCCCGGCATCGTGACGGGATTCCTCGGACCCAACGGCGCGGGCAAGTCGACCACGATGCGGCTCATCGTGGCACTCGACCGCCCGACCAGCGGTCGGGTCACCGTCAACGGCGCTCGCTACGCGACCCTGCGAGCGCCGTTGCGCGAGGTGGGCGTGCTGCTCGACGCCAAGGCCGTGCACACGGGTCGAACCGCACGCAACCATCTGCTCGCCCTCGCGGCGACCCACCGCATCCCGGCCCGCCGTGTTGACGAGGTGATCGCGCTCACCGGCCTGGAGGCCGTCGCGCACGAGCGGGTCGGCGGTTTCTCACTGGGAATGGGTCAGCGCCTGGGCATCGCGGTCGCCCTGCTCGGCGATCCTGGAGTGCTGATCCTCGATGAACCGGTCAACGGACTCGATCCCGAGGGTGTCATCTGGGTGCGCAAACTGGTGCGGCACCTGGCCTCAGAGGGTCGCACCGTATTCCTGTCCTCGCATCTGATGAGCGAGATGGCCCAGACGGCCGACCACATCATCGTGCTGGGTCGCGGACGAGTCATTGCCGATGCGCCGGTCGCAGACATCGAGGCGATGGCCGCCGGAACCACGGTGCGCGTGCGCACCCCCGACGCCGATCGTCTCGCGGCCGAGCTGACCCGCGAGGGTGCCACCCTCATGCGCACGGAGAACGACCTTCTCGAGGTCTCCGGCCTCAGCGCACCGCGGATCGGCGAGCTCGCCGCTCGACAGAGAGTCGTGCTGCACGAGCTCGCCCCGGTCGAGGGCTCGCTCGAGGAGGGCTACCTCGCGCTGACCCAGCACGAGGTCGAATACCAGGGCGGCGAGGAGAGCGCCCGATGAGCGTCATCGAACAGACGGGGGCCATCCCGCAGCATCCCCACCCGCACCCGCCGCACCACCTCGTCGGCCCGGGTGTGGGCTTCGCCGGGGTCGTGCACTCCGAATGGATCAAGCTGCGCAGTGTCCGCTCGACTCTGTGGTGCTATGTCGCCATCGTCCTGTTGACCATCGGGCTCGGCATGCTGCTCTCCGCCGCCCTGCCGACCGCTGCGACGGCGCCCACCAGGGATGCGCAGCAGAGCACCTGGCTCACCGTCGCCACCCTGGGCGTGAACTTCTCCCAGTTGGTGATCGCCGTGCTCGGCGCCCTCGTCATCACCGGCGAGTACAGCACGGGGATGATCCGCTCGACCTTCGTCGCGGTCCCGGCCCGACTCCCGGCTCTCGCCGCCAAACTCCTCGTCTTCGGCGTCACCACCTTCGTGATCTCGCTCATCGCGCTCGTCGCGACCGCTTTCGCCACGGCGCCGCTGCTTCCGGCGCGCGGCATCCATCCGGATCTCGGCGACAGCGCCATCTGGATCTCCCTGGTGGGGGCGGCCGGTTACCTGACCCTGATCGGGTGTCTGTCGCTCGCCATCGGCACGATCCTGCGCAGCACGGCCGGAGCCATCGCCGCATCCCTCGGACTCGTCCTGGTGGCGCCGATCATCCTCCGCGTCCTGGCGAACCTCACCCAGGCGCAGTGGGCCGCCAACGTCGACGTCTTCCTGCCGAGCAATGCCGGTGGGCGACTGTTCGCCTACCCGGCGTCGACCGCCTCGGTCCTCACCCCTCCTGCCGGCACGCCCAACGCCGCCACCACCGTCAGCTCGATCGTGCTCGAGCCCTGGCAGGCACTGCTGGTGGTCACCGGCTGGTTCGTGGCCGCGCTGGTCGTGGGTGCGATCCTGCTCAAGCGCCGCGACGCCTAGCCCGCAGACAACGGCGACGCGGCCGCGGCCCGACGCACGTGGTCGCGAGCGTGCTCGACGGCGGCGTCGAGTTCGGTGAACAGGTGCTTCTGGTGCCGAAGGGAGTCGATCACTCCGACCCGGGTGACCAGGCGCAGATGCTGGGGCTGGATCCCCTTCACGAGCACGGTGATGCCTCGCCGCTCCAGTGCGTTGACGAGTTCGGCGATGACCCGGGCACCCGTCGCATCCAGGGTCTGCAACTGCGACATCCGGATGATGACGACGTCGACATCGCGCACGCCCGTCATCGTGGCCAGCATGCGTTCCGCGGCCCCGAAGAACAGCGAGCCGTCGAGCCGGAACAGGGCGATGTGCTCGTCGCCCTGCTGACCTGGTCCTGGCAGGGCCTCGCGAATCGCTCCCCCCGATCGCGAGAGCGCTCGCAGCGCGAAGAACCCCGCGACCACGATTCCGATGCCCACCGCGACGATGAGGTCGAACGAGACGGTGATCAGGGCGGTGACGATGAAGACCACCGTGTCTGACCTCGTCGACCCGACGACGCTCCGCACCGTCGCAACCGACACCATGCGAGCTGCGGTGACCATCAGCACCCCGGCGAGCGCCGCGAGCGGGATCAGCGAGACGATGCTTGCGGCGAGATAGACGATCACGAGCAGCACGAGGGCGTGCAGGATCGCCGCCGCCCGCGTGCGGCCTCCCGACCGGACGTTCACGGCCGTGCGCGCGATCGCTCCGGTGGCCGGCATCCCGCCGAAGACTCCGGAGAAGATGGATGCGAGTCCCTGCCCCACCAGCTCGCGGTCCGGGTCGTACGGTCCCGTGTCGGCCAGCGTCGACCCCACGCGCGCGGACAGCAGCGACTCGATCGCCGCCAGGGCGGCGACGGTGAACACGGCGCCGGCGAGACCGGGCAGCGCGTCCCACGCGACGACGGGGATGCGCGGGGCAGGCAGCGATGCGGGGAGGCGCCCGATCCGCGCCACCGGCAGGCCGGCGATGCTCACGCCGACGGTGACGACGATGATCGCGATGATCGATCCGGGGACCAGCCGGTGGATGCGCGGCGCCATCACCATGATCAGCGCGACCACCGCGACGATCAGCAGCGTCCACGCCGCGGTGGGCCACGACACCGCCGAGAAGGACTGGATCGCCGACACCAGAGCGTTTGTGCTCGGGCCGGCCTTCGCGCCGACCGCCGCGGGCACCTGTTGCAGGAAGATGATGATGGCGATGCCGAGGGTGAATCCTTCGATCACCGGCCACGGGATGAACGATACGACCCTGCCGAGCTTGAACAGACCGCCCACGAGCACCACGACCCCGGCGAGCACGCTCACCCCGGCGACGACCGCCGGGCCATGCGCTGCGACGATCGGCCCCAGGACCACGACCATCGCACCCGTCGGGCCGGAGACCTGGATGTTCGATCCGCCGAACACAGCGGCCACGATCCCGGCGACGATCGCGGTGACCAGTCCGCTCTCGGCGCCGGCCCCCGAACTCACGCCGAAGGCGAGCGCCAACGGCAACGCGACGATGCCGACCGTCACGCCCGCAATGAGGTCGCCACGCCAGCTGCGCCGAAGCGGACGGTAGTCCTGCCGACTCGGGAGAAGGGGCCGGAGGTAGCTCCACGCGCTCATAGCTCGGGCAGCGTCGTCGTGGTGGCGAGCTGGCGCCGGGTGCGCTCCAGGATGTCGAGCAGCAGCGACCGCGCCGCTCTCAGCATCTCGGCCACCTGCGGATGGGCGAGGCGGTAGTACACCTGGCTCGCCCGACGATCAGCGACGACGAGGTTGTGGCGACGGAGCACGGCGAGATGCTGCGAGAGGTGCGAGGGTTCGAGACCGGTGTCGGCGAGCAGTTCGGCGACCGAGACCTCATCGGCCCCCGACAAGACCTCGAGCACACGCACTCTCACCGGATGGGCGAGACCTTTGAAGAGATTGGCCTTGACTTCGTAGAGCGGTCGCTGGTCGTCGAGTGGTTCCATGATTTCATCATATCGACATATCGCGTGACCGGCCTGTTCCGCTCGCCCTCGCCCCAGACGACCGGCTCCCAGGATTCGTCCAGCGAACGCGCAGACACTAGTGCCATGACCGACGGCCCCAAGATCCTGATCGTGGATGACGAACCCAACATCCGCGACCTGCTCACCACCAGCCTGCGTTTCGCCGGCTTCGCCGTACGCGCGGTCGGCAACGGCGCGCAGGCGATCTCGGCCGTCCTCGAAGAGGAACCGGACCTGATCATCCTCGACGTGATGCTGCCCGACATGAACGGGTTCGGCGTGACCAAGCGGCTGCGGGCATCCGGCTACACCGCGCCGATCCTCTTCCTCACCGCCAAGGACGACACCGAAGACAAGATCACCGGTCTCACCGTCGGCGGCGACGACTACGTCACCAAGCCGTTCAGCCTCGACGAGATCGTCGCGCGCATCAAGGCGATCCTGCGCCGCACGATGCACGACGAAGAGGACGCGGTCATCCGCGCCGGCGAACTCACCATGGACCAGGACACCCACGAGGTCACCGTCGGGCCCGAATCCGTCGAACTCAGCCCGACCGAGTTCAAGCTGCTGCGCTACCTGATGCTCAACCCGAACCGCGTGCTCAGCAAGGCGCAGATCCTCGACCACGTCTGGGAATACGACTTCAACGGCGACGCGGGTATCGTCGAGAGCTACATCTCGTACCTGCGTCGCAAGCTCGACCAGCACTCCACCGAGCCGATGATCCAGACCAAGCGCGGATTCGGCTACATGCTCAAGGCCGCCAAGGTCTGAGACCCGGGACGTGATCGGCGCCGCTCAGCAGTGCCCATGACATCGCGCCCATAACATCGCGCCCATGACATCCGGAAGGCTTCCCGTGGCGGCAGAGCGCGCGACCGTGCACGCCTCGTTCGACCGCTGGTGGAACGGGATCTCGCTGCGCGCCAAGATCACCGGTGTCACGGTGCTGCTGCTCACCTTCGGTCTCGCGGTGGCCGGCGCGGGAACGGTCAGCGTGCTCCGCGGGTACCTGATGGACCAGCGCGACGACCTGGTGAACACCTTCTACGCCAACGCACAGCACTACACAGCCGACGCCGTGGCCAGTTGCGCCGTGCCCTACCAGCCCAACGGCACGCTGTTCACCGTGCTCGACGCGCGCGGGCGCGTGCAGTGCTCCAACCTGCCCAGCGGCAAGTCGGCGCCCGACACCAGCTCGATGACGCTGTCGTGGGCCACCGCACTCGACGCCAACGCGGGCACGACCCTGCCGAAGACGACCATCTCAGACAAGACGGGCAAGTCGCACTGGCGGGTCGTCGCGGTGCCGATCAACTTGGGCAACGACTCGGACTACAGCACGCTCGTGCTCGGGCTGAGCGTCGACGACGTCGACTCCACGGTCTCGCGATTCATGCTGATCTTCTTCGGCTTCGCGCTCGCGGTCGTGGTGTTCGGCGCGGCGACCACCCAGTTGCTGGTGACGAGCACCTTCGCTCCGCTGCGAGACGTGGAGGCGACCGCCGCGCGCTTCGCCGCGGGCGACTACAGCCAGCGACTCGGGGGCGCGACGCCCAACACCGAGGTCGGGCGACTCAACCGATCTCTCAACACCATGCTCGCCCGCATCGACCGGGCATTCGCCGACCGCCAGAGAACCGTCGAGCAGATGCGCCGCTTCGTCGGCGACGCCAGCCACGAGTTGCGCACTCCCCTGGTCTCGCTCCGCGGCTATGCCGAGCTGTACCGGATGGGCGCCCTCACCAGCCCCGAGGATGTCGCGCAGGCGATGGACCGCATCGAGCGCGAGGCCATCCGGATGGGCGGCCTGGTCGAGGACCTGCTCGAGCTGGCCCGGCTCGACGAAGCCAAACCCCTGAAGCTCGAGCCGGTGGACCTGCTGCCCATCGCTCAGGATGCCGCGCTCGACGCCACCGCATCCAACCCTCTGCGCGTCATCACGGTCATCGTGCCCGAGCCGCTCGACACCGATGACGCCGATCGCCCCGCCGCCGCGCCGACCGCTGCTTCTGCTGGTGAGCCCCTGGCCGCGATCACGGCCACGGGCACGATCTCGTTGACCGCGGCACTGTCCCGGCTGCGCCGCCGTCGGACGCGCGTCACCGCCGCACCGCCGCCGGTGTCGCTGCCGATCCCGGATGTCGGGCCGATCGTGCTGGCCGAGGGCAACAAGATCCGCCAGGTCGTCACCAACCTGATGGGCAACGCGATGAGGTTCACTCCGCCTGACAGCCCCATCGAGCTGGCGGTCGAGGTCGACCGAGCCGGGGATTTCGGGCAGATCTCGGTCATCGATCACGGCGAAGGCATCCCCCCGCAGCTCCGCGAGAAGATCTTCCAGCGCTTCTGGCGCGCCGACACCTCGCGCACCCGCGACACCGGCGGCAGCGGGCTCGGACTCGCAATCGTCGCGGGCATCGTCGCGAACCACAACGGCCACGTCGAAGTCGCCGAGACACCGGGCGGCGGCGCGACCTTCCGGGTCAGCCTGCCTCTCTTCCACCCCGAGGTCACGGCGGGCGATTCCTCCACGGATGCCGCTACTCCTGCTCGCGAGGGGTCGGCCCGCTCCTAACGTCGACTGCATGACGCGATACCAAGTGGACAGTGAAGCGGTCGCCGCGGCGACCGGCAACGTGCGAGCGGCCGTGAGCCGCATCCAGGCGGAGGTGAGCGGACTGCACGCGCAGCTCGCGAACCTCCAGTCCTCGTGGACCGGCCAGGCCGCCACCGCCTTCCAGGGCGTGGTGAGCGACTGGAAGGCCACGCAGCAGCGGGTCGAGCAGAGCCTCGCCGAGATCAACGCGGCGCTGTCGCAGGCCGGGCAGCTCTACGCCGAGGCGGAGTCGCAGAACGCGCGGTTGTTCACGCGGTAGCGGCCGGCGCTGCGGCGTTGGTGTGCGGCGCTGCGGCGGCGTTCCCGTCCGCGAGTCGTGTCCCGCGCGTCCGCGAGCGGGCGCGCCTGCCAGGCCCACCAACGACTCGCGGACGGGAACGCCGCCTTCGCTCGAGCCGGGCTACCAGCCGAACGCGTGTGAGAGGCACGCGTAGCATGCATCTGTGGCAGACCAGCGTGCGAACGGCTTGGCCGACCTGGGTCTGAGCGGAGCGGCACCCGTGACGGATCCACTGCGGGCCCGTCATCTCATCGTCCTGGGCTCGGGGATCGCCGTCACGGTCGCGACTGCTGCTGTTCTCCTCGTCGTTGCGCTGCCCCCAGTCGCCAACCTGTTCGCCGACATCTTCTTGTTCATCACCGGGCTTCTGACGGGCAAGTAGGCGGGTCACAACAGCGCTGGCGCTGGTATTGCGTCGGTAGCGTTGGGGCGTGGCCGTTCGACGGGGTGCTCGCGTGGTGGCGACGGTCGTCGACGTGGTGTGCATGATCCCGTGGATCGGGGTCGTGGCCGCGGCCGGGGCCGTGCTCTGGACAAGCGGGTTCACGCGCAGTTTCGACGCGGGGGCGGCCAACATCGTCGGATTCGTGACCCTGATCGTTCCGATCACGATCACGGCATCGGGATTCGAGGGCTCGGCCCGGCACGCGACGCCCGGCAAGCGATTGCTGCGTCTGCGTGTCGACCGCTGGAGCGGGGGCGGTGCCGGGTTCGCCCGCTCCCTGCTGCGGAACGGGATCAAGTACGCGCTCCCCTGGGAGCTGGGTCACACGGCCGTCTTCGCGCTGTTCGGAGTGACGTCCGCACCGTCCGCGTCGACGGTCGTCGTGCTGGTGGGCGCCTATGGGCTTCCGCTGCTGTCTCTCGCGCTGCTATTCGTGAACGGCGCCTCGCTGCACGACCGGATCGCCGGAACGCAGGTGGTGACCGACGATCCTGAGCTGGAGGGCGATGACGATCGGGAGCACCACCGGGACCACCGGGACGACCGGGACGACGAAGCGGGCGGCCCCTCCTGAGAGGAACCGCCCGCTTGAGTCACCCTGGTTGTCGGCGCTCAGTGTTCTCAGAACACTGTCTGCTCACGCCGGAATGGGCCTTCTAGAAACCATGGGTTTCTAGAAGTCCATTCCGCCCGTCGGGTCGCCGGCCGGAGCCGAAGCCTTCTCGGGCTTGTCGGCGACGACGGCCTCGGTGGTGAGGAACAGCCCGGCGATCGACGCGGCGTTGAGCAGCGCGGAGCGGGTGACCTTCACCGGGTCGTTGATGCCGGCGGCCAGCATGTCGACGTACTCGCCGGTCGCG
>Ga0207698_10003106_pt1 | contig 9960 bp, 7 predicted proteins | sample KBSCornC22_FD_184298 | JGI IMG/M metagenome (GOLD analysis project Ga0207698, IMG submission 184298) | Corn rhizosphere microbial communities from Kellogg Biological Station, Michigan, USA - KBS Corn C2-2 (SPAdes) (version 2) | ecosystem: Host-associated > Plants > Roots > Rhizosphere > Soil ...
CTCGTCGCCGCCGTCCGCCGAGAGCGCCACCTTCACGTTCTCGCGCGCGAGCCGCGAGACGAGGTAGGTCGGCACGCCCGAGGAGTCGCCGAACGGCTCGTCGAAGAGGTCGGCCCAGCCGGTGAGCACGCCGCGCATGTCGTTCGCGGTCACGATCTGCTCGGTGTGACGCGTGCCCAGGTGGCGCGCCACGGCGCGGGCGTGGTCCGCCTCGTTGAAGGTCGGATCGTCGAAGCCGATGGTGTACGTGTGCACGTCGCCGCCGCCGTAGCGCTGCAGCAGCGCCGCCACGGTGGTGGAATCGATGCCGCCGGAGAGGAACACGCCCACGGGCACGTCCGAGACCATGCGGTAGCGGAACGCGTCGACCAGCAGGTGCTCGAGCTCGCGCTCGAGGTCTTCCTCGCTGCCGGTGAGCGGCGTGAGGTTGTCCGTCGCCGACCAGTAGCGGTGCGCGACCGGCTCGCCCACTTCGCCCAGCTCGAGCCAGTGGCCCGGCAGCAGCTTGTGGACGTTCCTGTAGATCGAGCGCGGCGCGGACACATAGCCGAACTGCAGGAATTCGCCCAGCGCGTCGCGATCGATCTCCGGCTGCCACGCCTCGAACGCGCGCAGCGCCTTCAGCTCCGAGCCGAACCAGAGCGTGTTGCCGTTCCACGCGTAGTAGAGGGGCTTCACACCCATGCGGTCGCGCAGCAGCAGGAGGCGGCGTTCCTGCTCGTTCCAGATCGCGATGGCGAACATGCCGACGAACTTGTCGACCGCCTTCATCCCCCACTGCTTGATCGCCGCGAGGATGACCTCGGAATCGCCCGAGCTGCGGAAGCGGTGGCCGAGGCCCTCCAGCTCCGCGCGCACGGCGGCGAAGTTGTACACCTCGCCGTTGAACACCATCGTGAGCGACCCGTCGGCCGAACGCATCGGCTGGTGGCCGAGGGGCGACAGGTCGAGGATCGAGAGCCGCGTGTGACCCAGGGCCACGCGCCCTCCCGGACGCACCCAGACACCGCTATCGTCGGGGCCGCGCCGGCGCAGCGTCGCGACCGATGCTGCGAGGTCGTTCAGCCACGCGGCGGGATCGCCGCGACGGGACCAGTAACCGGTGATGCCGCACATTGCCGTGTTCCTTTTAGGAGATCTTGATGGCGAGCCGTCTCGCCACGCCGTACATCATTCCCACGCCGAGCCACATGAAGACCTGCGCCGCGTCGGGCTCGAGGCTGCTGCCCGCGAACCCCGCCACGAGGAAGGCCAGGATGCCCGCGGCGGTACCCTGGAAGAAAGCCTGCAGGTTGACGGGCAGCCGCCGGTCCTTGCCGTAGCGCAGGCAGCGGGCCCAGATGTAGATCCAGAAGGCGAGCAGGAGCAGGAGGCCGATGAGGCCCATGTCCATGTACGCCTGCAGGTACGCGTTGTGCGGGTGGGAGATCGGGGGAAGCCGGCCCTCGGTCATCGCGCGCGACCACATCACCGAGCCGATGCCCTTGCCCCAGAACGGGCTGTCGAGGAGCTCGGGGAAGAGCGGCGCCCAGATGTCGTCGCTGCGGCCGGCGGTGACCGCGTTGGCGCCCTGCCCCACGCCCATGCTCACGCGGTCCCACAGCGCGCCCGGCGCCATCACCAGCGCGATCGGGATCAGCACGGCGGCGAGGAGGTAGAGCTTGGCGCTGCGGCGCGAGGCGAGGAAGATGATGTTGACCAGGATGAAGCTGAGGAATGCGCCGCGCGAGAACGTGACCAGCAGGGCGGCCGCCACCAGCATCATCGCGATCACGAGGAAGAACTTGAGCGACGAGCTGTTCGTGCGCCCCCAGATGAAGAGCAGCGGCGCGTACGCGGTGGCATAGAGCCGCCCCAGGTCGTTGGCGTGCATGCCGAGCGAGGAGAACATCTGGCGCGAGTAGACGCCGGCCAGCTGCGACAGCGAGTAGCCCTCGAAGAGCACGAAGCCGATGCCGATCACCGCCATCACCACGATCGAGGCGAACATCGGCAGCAGGAAGCGCTCCGGGCGCTCGCTCTTCTGCACCGCGCACGAGATCACCAGCGCGTAGACCACGAACATGAAGGGCTTCAGGAACATGTCGCGCCAGTAGGTCGGCGTCGAGGTCACGGCCAGCATGTCGAGGTCGTGGAAGATGCTGGGGATCTCTTCCCAGTGGAACATGCCGAGGCAGGCGCCCATCAGCATCGGCGCCGCGTACAGCAGGAACAGGGTGCGGGGCACGAAGCTCTTCAGCATGCCGTGCCCGAGCCAGCGCATGTAGAGCGCGCCCAGGGTCGCCGCCACCAGCACGTTGAGCGGGTTGATGCCGGTGATGCCGAACATCTCGTGCGGGAAGAGGTAGCTCTGCGAGATCGGCATCAGCACGATCAGCAGCGCCACGCCCGCGCGGAAATCGAGCAGGGTGAAGATGCAGGCGAAGATCGACAGGCACAGCAGCAGCGCGGTCACGCCGGTGTAGCTCACGACCACGCCCCACAGCAGGCCCAGCAGCACCATCGCGCCGATGCCGGCGAGGCGCTTCTGCAGCGGCGAGGGGTGGAAGTTTTCCCACCACAGCTCCCACCGGTCCCGGATGGCGGTCAGCTCGAAACGGGGGATGTGGCGTGCGATGGAAGCCATGTAGGTCACCGTGCAGTACCGACGAAGCGGGTGACGTCGGCAGGTTGGAGCGCCGCCATCCAGGCGGCAAGGAACGCTTCGTGCGCGGCATACGAGCGGTGCACGTCACCGGATAGGTTGGAGATGCGCACCAGCATGCCGTCGGGCACGCGGCCCGAGAAGCCGTTGGCGAGCTGCACGCGCAGGCGCTCGACGCGTCCGAGGACCACGCGGTCGCCCATCGTGAACCAGTAGGTGACGGGCTAGGAGCGCTCGCCGCGCTCGGCGTGCATGCGCGTGACCGGGATGTCGCGGCCGGCCGCCCGGACGCGGCCATGGTGCAGGCCGTCGATCATGAAGCCCTGCGCGGCGTAGCACGCTTCCTGGCGATGCGCCTTCAACGCGTCGCTCTGGTCGCCGCCGTACGCCACCATCAGCATGACGCGCTGGCCGGCGGAGTTCACGTACGTGCGCGAGACCACCTGCGAGTAGATGCGCTCCAGGTTCGCCTTCACTTCCGGCGTCGGCGGCACGGGCAGGTCGTCGCTATCGAGGCGCCAGTCGCCGAACGCGGCGGGAATGATGCGCTCGAGATCCGGCGCGGGCGCGGACGAGGGCACGGGGCGCAGCGCGGGGGCGGCCAGTGCGGTCACCGCCATCATGCCGCACAGCACCGCCGCGATCGGCAGCGAGGCCTGGGGCACGTACGCCAGGTACTGGCCCGTGACCGAGCCCAGCCGGTTCCATGCGCCGGTGATGCCGCCCTGCTCGTCGGCGCGGTTGCCGAGGCCCTTGCGCAGCAGCGCGTCGAAGCCCACGAGCATGCCGAACGCGGCGACGAACACCAGCATGCCGGCCGCGCTGTGGACCATGCCCTGCGCCGCCTCGCTGCCGCCGTAGTAGGTCGCGAGCACCAGCACGGCCACGCGCAGGATGTTGGCCGCGAGCGCGATGGGCACGATGCCCAGCAGCAGCAGGCCCGAGCGCACCAGGCTGCGGGGGCGCGTCGCGTAGCTGTAGAGCGCGGCGAGCGCGAAGAGCGAGAAGATCGAGTTGAGGCCCGAGCACGCATCGGCCACGAGCAGGTCGTGGTCGCCCATGGAGAGCACGACGCCGCTGCGCTCGATGCCGTAGCCCATCATCCGCAGCAGCACCTCGACCGCGCTCGAGACGAATCCCTTGAGCGGCACGGTGACGGTGTCGAGCAGGAAGCCCGGCAGCGGGATGATGAAGAGCAGGAAGGCGAGCGGGAACGTGAGGCGCTTCAGCGCCCGGGGGCCGGCCAGCAGCAGCACGGCGCCGGCGATCACCGGGATGTGCGAAGCGACCTCGAAGAGGGGCAGCGACTGCGTGCGGCCGAGCAGGTAGCAGGCAAGCCCGCTGCCGAGGAGGAACGAGCCCGCGACGGGCGCAGGGGTGGCCGGCATGCCGAGGAGCACGTCGCGGCGCCGCCAGACGAGGCAGGCGAACACCGCGAGCACGATCGGGCCGTGCGCGTAGGCCTCGTCGCGCCACAGGCCGCGTGCGAGGCCCAGGTAGGTGGGCACGTAGAGGCACGCCAGTCCCGCGAGGACCAGGGCCCAGGGACGCCAGCTTGGGCGTCCCGTGCGCGCGAGGCCGTGTCCCCCGAGGACCGTCGACATGGCGGCCCTGGGCTCAGTACTGGTTGACGACGGTGCCGACCACGCGCGCGCCGGTTCCGGCGAGCTCGCGGATCGTGCGTTGGGTGGTGGCGAGCGGGGTGTGGTCCTTGCGCGTGACGATGAGCGCATCGCCGGCGCGGAACGTGACGCTCTGCGCGTCCGCGTAACGGCGTGACGGCGGCGTGTCGATGATGACCACGTCGTAGGCCGCCTGCAGGTCGCGCATGATCGAGGCGAAGATCGGCCGCGACAGCAGCTCCTGCGGGTTGGGCGGCAACGGTCCCGACGGCAGCACCGAGAGGCGGTTCAGGCCCGGCACGGGGAAGGTGCCCTTCGCGTCCGTGCGTCCCGCGAGGAGCGTCGACAGGCCATGGCCTTCCGGCAGGCCGAAGATCTGGCGCTGGCGCGGGCGGCGGAGGTCCGCGTCCACCAGCAGCGTGCGCGCGCCGAGCTGCGAGAAGACGATCGCCAGGTTGGCCGCGAGGTAGCTGCGGCCCTCGCCCGATTCGGGGCTCGCGACCACCAGCGACTTGCGGCCCTGCTCCGGGTTGTACCAGCGGATCAGCAGTTGCGTGCGCAGGCCGCGCAGCTCCTCGGTGCGCGGGTGGAAGGGCGCGAAGGCCGCCACCAGCTCGCGGCTCGGGCCCTCGGACAGGGGCGTGAAGTGCGGCAGGTCGTACTGCTTCGCCAGCGCGAAGCGCACGTCGTCCTCGGTGATGAAGCCGAGGCGCACCGCGCCCTCGCCGAAGCGCACCTTGTCGCTGCGCTGGAACTCGAGCACGCGCTCGACTTCACGCGGCGTGAGCTTGCCCTCCTCGACCAGGATCGCGCCGATCGTGCGGTCCGAGCGCACGACCGGGCGATGCGTGTCCATGGGAAGAACGTTCTCGTGCGGCATCATGCTCTGGGTCCTTTCAAACAGGGCTGGGGAGCGCTCGAGTGCCGCCCGCATTCGGGCCTCCGAGCAGGTGCGAGGGGCGCCACGGCTGCAACGTCGCGAGCAGCGGCACGTCGAGGCCGGTCTCCAGGTCGTCGGCGGAGCGCACGCGGCGGTCGAGGAGCTCCATCAGGAACACGGCGCCGAGGCCCAGGACCACGCCCACGAGCACGCCGAGCACGATGTTCAGCATCGTCTTCGGCTTCGAATGGCGCGTGGGCTCGGTGGCCGCGTTGAGGATGGTCACGTTGGTCTGGCGCGCGCCGCTCTCGACCTTGTTCACGAGGTAGCGCTGGAGCGCCGCCTCGTAGGCCTTCTGCGCGGTGTCCACGTCACGCTGCAGCACCAGCGACTCGTTGCGCGCGTCGCGCAGCTCCATCACCTTGCGGCGCTGCTCGGCGAGCGCCGCCTGCAGGGAGCCCGTGCGCGCCTGGTTCTGCACCGTCACGTTCTTCACGCCGGCCATCACGCGCTGCGTTTCCTCGTTCATCTTCTGGCGCAGGCTCGCCACTTCGGCCGCCTGCTGCTGGTATTGCGGGTGGTTGGGGCCCAGGCGCGTCGACAGCTCCTTCAGCTTGGCCTCGCCGCGCAGCACCTCGGTCTTGAGCGCCTGGATGATCGGGTTGCCCATGACCTCCGGGAGCGTCTCGGGGCTGCTGGTGTGCGCCGCCATGCCCGAGCGCGACTGCGACTCGTAGGTCATGTTCTGCGCCGCGAGCGCCTGGTTGGAGAGCTCGGCGAGGCGCGCATTCTCCACGTCCACGCGCTCGTCGGTCGCGATGATGCCCTTCTCGCGCTGGAACTGCGCGAGCTTCCCCTGCGCCTGCTCGAACGACTTGCGCAGCCCGGTGAGCTGCTCCTCGAACCAGGAGGCCGCCTGCTTGGTGGGCTCCACGCGCAGCGCGAGCGTCATCTCCATGTACGCCTTGGCGAACGCGTTGGCGGCGGTCGCGGCGAACTTCGGATCGTGCGCGGCGTAGGTGAGCGTGATCACCGAGCTCTGCGAGCTGATCACCTTCAGGCCCGCGAGCATGCCGCTCGCCAGCCAGTCCTCGAGCTTGCCCTTGCCGCCCTCGGCCTGCCACTGCGCCTTCGCCGCGGGGCTCTGGTTCAGCTTGAGGTCCTCCACCACGCGGCGCGCGACTTCCATGCTGTTGATGATGTCGATCTGCGTCTGCATGAAGCCGGTGCGGTCGCGCGGGTTGGGCATGGTGCCCGCGAGCGACTGCTCGTCGCGGTTGTCCACGAGGAGCGCCACGCTGGCTTCGTACGACTTGGGCATGAGCAGCGTCACCACGACCGCGGCCACGATGGTGGCCACGAGCAGCGACACGAATACCCAGAGCCGGCCGCGCAGCGCGAGGAGGAACTGGTGCAGGTTCATCGAGCTTCTTCCCTGGTTACGTGCGGATTCGTTGGTTCAGGCGGCGTCCGCTCAGAACAGGCTTTCGGCCACGTACACGACGTCGTCGGTGCGGACCTCGTCGGTGAGGTGCGCGTCGATCTTCTGCACGTGCCCGTCGTTGCCGCGGCGGTGGATCTGCAGGCCGCGCTGCGTGCCGCGCACCGTGAGGCCGCCGCCCATCGCGATCGCCTGCATCACGGTCATGTGCGGCTCGAGGCGGTAGGCGCCGGCCTTCTGCACCTCGCCGTAGACGTAGACCATCGGCGCGCGATGCACGTAGATGGTGTCGCCGGGCTGCAGCGCGAGGTTCGCCTGCACGTCGCCGCCGGTGAACATCTGCGAGAGGTCGACGTCGCGCTTCTGGGCGGCCTGGCCGTCGTGCATCGAGACCACCGTCACGAGGTCGGAGCCCGGGGCGGCGACACCGCCGGCGGCGGCGATGAAGTCGGTGAGGCGCGAGTTGATGTTGTCGATCGGGTAGCGGCCGGGCTTGTTCACGTTGCCGAGCACGGAGACCTGGCGGCTGTTCACCTGCATCAGCGTCACGGCCACTTCGGGGTTCACGACGTACTTGCCGCCGGAGAGCTTGTCGGCGATGCGCTTGCCCACCTGCTGCGGCGTCATGCCTGCCACGGGGACGTCGCCCAGCAGCGGGAACGAGATCGTGCCCTGGTCGGTCACACGCGTCTCGGTCGTGAGGTCGGGGTTGCGGAAGACGGTCACGCGGACCATGTCGCCCACGCCGATGGATTCGAGCGCGGCACGCATGTCCTTCACGTCCTGGACGTTGATCGGCTGCGCGACGGGCGCGGGCGCCGCGGCGGCGAGCTGCTGCGCCGGCACCTGCGCCGACGACGGGGTGCCGACCGGCGTCACGGTCGCGACCTTGTGCGTTTGCGCGAGGCCCGAGGCGGAGTACCCGAGCAGCGCGAGGAAGAGTGCGCCCGCGGCGACCTGCCAGGGACGCTGCTCGACGCGGCTGTAACCGGAATGAGTAAGGGTGCTCATGTCAATCACCTCGTGGTTGGCTTGAAACGAATCGATGGGCCGTTGCTTCAGATTTGCTGCGAGTCGTTGCGGTGCTGCGGATGTTGCTTTGCGTACTGCCTGCCGGCCGGTCGCCCGCCTCCAGGCAAGCCGGGGGCCACCGCGATGCTGCGGAACGTTGAACCCCCGGGAAAGACCTCTCAGCGCTGAGCGTTGCGGCGCTTCACGATGACGCCGACGAGCGCGAGGCCCGCGAGCATCATCGCCCACTGCGACGGCTCCGGAACCGGCGTCACGGCGCCGCGATTGGTCTTCGGGCGGCCGATCTGGTTGGTGTCGAGTCCGTTGCTCAGGGTCTCCCCCCTGGCCGCGCCGTTGAGCGGGCCGTAGAAGAACGAGTCGTGCGTCCCGCGCTGTGCCGGGTTGGCCCCGGCGGGGGGCGTCTGCGCGAAAGCGGCGCCGGCGCCCAGTGCGGCGACGGATACGGCGACAGCGAAACAGCGGGTGATGGGTGTCATGTGCATGCGCTCCTGTGATGTTGCTCAAGTTAGAGCCTGCGCGTGACAGCAACCGCCAGCCCTCGCGAGTGGGGGCTGATCCAAATGGACTAGGTCCTGCGTTCCGGAACTACGCCCGCGGCCCCCCCGAAAATCGGGACGTACCCCATTTCCCGCATGGCGGAACGCTGGGCCGCTATCCGGGATATGGGGACGTACCCTATTTTCCGCACAGCGGAACGGAATGCGTCCCGTTCTAGAAGCCGATGCGGCCTTCGAGGATGACGATGTCGTCCTTGTAGTCGCCGGTGGGCACCGTGGAGGTGCGGACTTCCCGCTGGTAGGTGGCCTGCAGCAGGATGTCGCGCGTGGGCTTGTAGATGAGCCCGAGGCCGCCGGTGCGCACGCGGTGCTCGAAATTGGCGCCGAGGGTCTGGTCGCCGCGGTAATCCCACTTCACGTACTCGAGGTTGCCGCGCACGGAGATCTTGCTGGTGGCGTCCCATTGGGGGGCCACCTTGACGCCGGTGGTGAGCACGAAGCGCGACTGGATGTCCTCCAGCGGCGCGACATCCCGGTAGATGGTGGTGGCGATGGTGGTCTTGCCGGTCGGGATCCAGGTGTACGTACCGCGGAACGTGGGACCGGAGTAGTTGCGGTTCGCGAACTGGTCGTAGTCGCGCTTGGTGTAGTCGACGCGGCCGTCGAGGCGCGAGTGCCCGCTGAGCACCCAGCGGCCCTGCATGCCGATGCTCGCCTGCTCGTAGGCGTTGTCGAAATCCACGCCCTGCAGCAGCACCGAGTGCGGGCTGCGCCCCTGCTCGTAGCGCACGGCCGCCCCGACGCGATTCTCCTGCGCCGTCACGTAGCTCATGCCGACCTCCGCCGACGCGGCCTCGAGGTCGTTCACCTGGCGCAGCGGATCCCCATGGCGCGCGTCCCCGGCGGTGAGCGCGGTGTGCGCGCGCCAGCTCGGCGTGACCAGCCACGCGCCGTTGAACCATGTCTGGCGTGTCTTCACGATGTCCGGCGTGGCGCCCTGGATGTTCTCGAAGCTCGCGAGGTTCTGCTGCTCGGCGTAGCCGGTGTCGCCGACGAGGTCCTTGGCAACAGCCCAGTCCCACTCCGCACGCGCGGTGTGCCCGTGGTGGTCGAGCTGGTCGAAATGCTGGTAGCGATAGTCGCTCCAGGCATACGCGAGCTGGAAGCGCTGCAGGCTCACCGGCACGTCGAGGTTGAAGCCGAAGGTGGTCTGCCACCACGTGTCGCTCTTGCGGTCCGAGCCCGTGACGGCGGCCGGATCCACGTTCTTGGACAGGCGGAAGACGTTGCTGTCGTAGTTCCACGCCTCGTCGGCGAAGAGCTCGAGGCGATCGCCGAAGAGGGCGAGCGCATTGGGCGAGAAGGCAGCGGCGATGGCGGCGGCGAGGAGGCCCTTACCAGAGATGCCAGTTGCGCGTCGCCAGAATCCAGGCTGCGAGGATGCCATTGGTGGTTGCGTGCGAAAGGATGGGGATCCAGAGATTCCTGCTGCGCATGTAGAGCGCCCCGTACGCTGCGCCAGCGGCCAGCCCGGCGAACCAATGCGCGTGTTCCGAGGCGAACAGCGCGCAGGATAACCCAAACGCGAGCGCTGTCGCATCCCGGGGATTGCGTCCGAGGAATTCCACCGCGTCGATCCGACGCATGACATACGAACGCCAGAAGAGTTCCTCCATCACCGGCACGACGAGCACCAGGCCGAAGATGCGCAGCGCCGTGAGGAGCGGGTCGAGCGAGCCGTCGGGGCGCCGCGGATCGAACCCCGGACCCACCGTGCCCATCACGCCCCAGCCGGAGTCGAACGCGATCCACGCGGCGAAGACCGCGACGCCGGCCGCGATCGC
>Ga0207698_10003113_pt1 | contig 9954 bp, 7 predicted proteins | sample KBSCornC22_FD_184298 | JGI IMG/M metagenome (GOLD analysis project Ga0207698, IMG submission 184298) | Corn rhizosphere microbial communities from Kellogg Biological Station, Michigan, USA - KBS Corn C2-2 (SPAdes) (version 2) | ecosystem: Host-associated > Plants > Roots > Rhizosphere > Soil ...
GTCTGCTTAAAATATGGTTGAAAAAGTTTCTATTCATTCTAAATATTCTTATTGAAAAATCAATATACCATTTATTTTTTATGGGTTCATCACCTTCACATTCCATGTAAGTTCAGTGCCGCCTCTACGCAAAGTTTCGGCCACCGAGCAATATTTTTCCATTGATAAAGACGCGGCTTTGTTTGCCTTATCAAGGTCTATATTTCCGTATAATTCAAACGTAACCTTTGCAGATTTCCATAAAGATGGAATTTTATCTGGTTCTCTTTCGGCTTCAATTTTTATTTTAAAATCTTCAACTTTTTGTTTTTGTTTTTTTAAAATGGATACCAGATCAATGGCGCTGCAGCTTCCGAGCCCGCCAAGTATTAATTGCATGGGGCGAAAGCCATAGTCGGTTCCTCCTTTGTCGCTGCTTGTGTCTGTTTGTAAAGAATGACCGTTTTTATCCCGTACCTGGAAACCAAATTCGCCTGAGGTTCTTTCAAATTCAATTACATCCATATTTTAATTTTTCGCAAAATTAACGAAAGAGTTATGCTTTGCTGTAAATAAAGTTGAATAGTTGTATATGCTTTAACACAGAGGAGCACCATTTTGAATATAAATCAGGATTAACACAAAAGCACATCTTACTGCTCGGAAATAAATTTCAGATTTCTTTTGATACCTGAAAATTTACTTCTTTTCAAGGGTGAGTTTTTAAAAATAATTTTAAAAGATTCTTCAGTCATTTCTTCCCAATCATTTTTTGTAAAATTTAATATCTCACGCAGAGGCGTAAACGCAGTTTCATTCGTTGCTTTTGAAAATCGGTTCCACGGACATACATCCTGGCATACATCACAGCCAAACATTTTGTTTTCAAATTTTCCTTTCATGTCATCAGGCATTAATAAATCTTTAAGTTCAATTGTGAAGTATGAAATGCATTTACTTCCATCAATTACTTTGTCCGGCAATATGGCATCGGTAGGGCAATTGTCGATGCATTTTGTACAACTTCCGCAATAGTCTTTCGCAAATGGATCATCGGCTTCTAAGTCAAGGTCTGTTATTAATGTTGCTATAAAAAAGAATGACCCGTTATTCTTTGTTATAAGATTTCCATTTTTTCCAATCCAACCCAGCCCGCTTTTTTGCGCCCAGCTTCTTTCAAGCACAGGTGCGCTGTCAGTAAATCCGCGGCCATGTACGTCTCCAATGTTCTCTTTTATTAATTGTAAAAAAGTTTTTAGTTTTTCTTTTATTACTTCGTGATAGTCTTTCCCATATGCATATTTTGAAACCTGCGGAGCCGAAGAATTTTGTTTCTCAGAAGGATAATAATTAAGTAATAAAGTAATAACAGATTTAGCGCCAGGAACTAATTTTGAAGGGTCAATCCTTAAGTCAAAATAATTATTCATATAGCTCATGCTTCCCTGGAAGCCTTTATTGAGCCAACTTTCCAGCCGGCGGGCATCGTCATCCAGTTGTTGAGCTTTGGCAATTCCGCAATAGTCAAAGCCTAAAGATTGCGCTGTACCTCTTATAAATAAAGTATTTTTTTCTTTTATCGACATCAATAAATCGGTCAATTATTAAACTATAATAAATTGTAAACAGCGGAATATATAAATAAATTAATCAATTTATTTTAGTGCTACTTACTATAGGCAAAAATACCTGAAAAAATAACAGGAAATAGTTATTGATACTGCACTTGCGGCAGATTTACTAAGTATAACAAGACAGAATATCTAGCATTTTTGTTGGATTAATATTTGTTGCATTAGTTTAAATTTTAAAATAAAGAATCGCTATATGAATCCAAATAATTTAACCATAAAATCCCAGGAGATTTTTCAAAGAGCGCAGCAATTAGCGTTTAATGAAAAAAATCCTAACATAGAGGTAGAGCACCTCTTAAAAGCATTGCTCAATGATGAAGACAGTCCCGTCGATTATCTTCTAAAAAAAAATAATGTAAACGTAAATTTTGTTGAAAGTAAAATTGATGAAGCCTTACATAAACTTCCTAAAATGGGAGAGGGTGAGCCTGCCCAGGTTATAAGCCGTGATTTAAATAATGTAATGTTGAGGGCGGCTGCCACCTTAAAGAATTTCAATGATGAATTCATAAGTGTTGAGCATTTATTGCTTGCAATTGTACAAGGCAATGATAATTCCGCAAAAATTCTAAAGGATGCCGGCGTTACTGAAAAGAGCCTGATAGCTGCAATCAAAGAGCTGAAAAAAGGTTCTACCGTTTCATCTCAAACCTCCGAAACACAATTCAATGCATTAAATAAATATGCAAAAAATTTAAACGAATTGGCAAGAAGCAATAAGCTTGATCCAGTAATCGGCCGTGATGAAGAATAAGAAGAACATTGCATATTCTATCGAGAAGAACGAAGAACAATCCAATTTTAGTAGGTGAGCCGGGCGTTGGTAAAACCGCTATTGCAGAAGGTTTGGCGCATCGCATCGTTAATGGAGATGTTCCTGAAAATTTAAAATCAAAAACAATCTTTGCACTGGATATGGGGTTATTAATCGCCGGCGCAAAATATAAAGGTGAGTTTGAAGAGAGATTAAAATCGGTAGTGAAAGAAGTTACTGGAAGTGATGGTGAAATTGTTTTATTTATCGATGAGATACATACATTAGTTGGCGCTGGAGCTGGCGAAGGAGCAATGGATGCTGCTAACATTTTGAAGCCCGCATTGGCCCGCGGTGAGCTTCGTGCCATTGGTGCAACTACCTTAAACGAGTATCAAAAATTCTTTGAAAAAGACAAAGCGCTTGAGAGAAGATTTCAAAAAGTATTGGTAAATGAACCGAATGTCGAAGATGCCATTTCAATTTTGAGAGGAATAAAAGATAAATATGAAACGCATCATCATGTGCGAATAAAAGATGAAGCTATTATTGCCGCAGTTGAATTATCCCATCGTTATATAACAGACCGTTTCTTGCCTGATAAGGCGATAGACCTTATTGATGAAAGCGCTGCAAAGCTGCGGCTGGAAATGAATTCAATGCCTGAAGAACTGGATAAACTGGAAAGAGCTATACGGCAACTTGAGATAGAGAGAGAAGCAATTAAAAGAGAAAAAGATGTCGCTAAATTAAAGGACCTTAATACAGAAATTTCAAATTTGTCTGTTCAGCGGGATACTTTTAAAGCCAAGTGGCAGCAGGAAAAAGAGATTGTTGAAAAGGTGCAAAGTGCAAAAGCAGAAATTGAAAGCCTTAAGATGGCTGCTGAAAAAGCAGAGCGTGAAGGTGATTACGGAAAGGTTGCCGAGATACGTTACGGGAAATTGCAGGACCAGGAAAAAGTAATTGCAGATTATACTGCACAACTTGATGAGATAAGCGAAAAGAGGTTATTGAAAGAAGAAGTAGATGCGGAAGATATTGCTGAAAGTGTTGCAAAAGCAACTGGTATTCCTGTAAATAAAATGCTGCAAAGTGAAAGAGAAAAGTTATTGAATCTTGAAGATGAATTGCACAAACGTGTAATAGGGCAAGACGAAGCCATAGAAGCTGTGGCAGATGCAATACGCAGAAGCAGTGCAGGTTTGCATGATCCTAAAAAGCCATTAGGTTCGTTTATTTTCCTTGGTACTACCGGTGTTGGTAAAACAGAATTAGCGAAAGCATTAGCTGAATATCTTTTTGACGATGATAGCATGATGACAAGGATAGACATGAGTGAATACCAGGAAAAACATTCAGTGAGCAGGTTGGTAGGTGCTCCTCCCGGCTATGTTGGATATGATGAAGGCGGCCAACTAACGGAGGCGGTTAGACGAAAACCCTACAGCGTTATTTTATTAGATGAAATTGAAAAGGCGCATCCTGATGTATTCAATATTTTATTGCAGGTTCTGGATGACGGAAGGCTTACGGATAATAAAGGAAGGGTAGTGAATTTTAAAAATACCATCATCATAATGACTAGTAATATGGGTAGCCATATTATACAAGCCAACTTTGATAATGTGACCGAGGAGAATAAAGAAGAAGTGGTGGAAAATACCAGGCGTGAAGTTCTCGATTTGCTGAGGCAAACTATTCGCCCTGAATTTTTAAACCGTATTGATGAGGTTATTATGTTCCAGCCTTTGCTGAAAAAGGAAATTAAGAATATTATCCGGATTCAGCTTAATGACCTTAAAAATCAATTATCTAAGAACGGCGTGGAGCTTGAGTTTAGCGAGTATGCTTTGGACTACCTTGCAGAAAATGGTTTTGATCCCCAGTTTGGCGCAAGGCCTTTAAAGAGACTGATACAAAAGCAGATCGTGAACCAGTTAAGCAAGAAATTACTGAGCGGAACTATTGATAAAACACACCCGGTTTTGGTGGATGTTTTTGACGGAACCGTAGTATTCAGAAATGATGTGAACATGCACGAGAAGACAGTTGCCTAAGAGGAGGAGGTGTTAGCTTAGAAAGCAAAGCCGTTCTAAAAAAATTCTCGCGAAGCAATTAATGATTAAATAATAAATTTGTTTTGGATCTAAATATTAATGATGCCCCACTTTGCGCATATACCATGCAATTGTGGGGCTTTTAATATTTAGCTATAGACCAATAACGTTACTCACAATGAAAAAATCCCCGAGTTAAACTGATTGGACAAAACAATTTTTCGGCTATTGTTTTATCGCTTGTAATTTCTTTATTTCAGACTCACAGGCTTTAAATATCCCTTTTCAATAAAAGACATAAAGGTGAGCAGTGCTCCCCAATGATAGAAACCATCTGCACTGCTCACATCATTTCCCTGGCCGGTTGTGCCGTTATAATTTTCATAGATTGAACCATCTTCATTCCATGATTTCATGAGCAACGCCTTTGATTTATCAACCATTACTTTCCTGGCATCAGGCAAGTTATAATTTTGCATTCCGAGAAAGACCAAAAAATTCATCGGCGCCCAAATACGTCCACGCCAGTAGTCATTGTCTTTAAAAGCCGGGTCATCTCTCGCAATAGAAGGCATTACAAATTCTCCATAAAATTCTTTAGGATTAAAGAAATGCTTTGCCATCATAGTTTCAGCTTGTTGCTGGGTACAAACTTTTGCGAGCATTGGGTAAAAATTAGTTGGCGATAGACGATAGGATTTTTCATCATTATCAAGCCGCTTGTTAAGAAATATGCCGGTGCTGTCGTCCCATAAGCTTTTTAATTTTTCACCATATTTTGCAGAACGCTCCCGCAATTCTTTTGCATCTGCATTTTTACCCATAATATCCGCTATTGCTGCCAGTGAATTGCAATCCATCACATAAAAGCCCATCAGCCCCACGTCAGCATATTCCATTTTTCCACTTTGTTTGTTAAAAGGAACATCGTCGTACATGGGCGAATTATCAAGCCCGGATTCGTACTTGGCTCCCTGCATGGTATTGATGCTGTTATCAGGATGAATTACGCTGCCCGGCACGTTATCAGACCCCCAGGCCAGGTAGCCATTTACATCTCTGTTCTTTGGCCACCAGCGGTTCCATGTCAGCAGTTCATCATACACTTCTTCTAAAAACCATTTTTCCTGGTATCTTTTATAAATGGCAAGAATTACAGTGCTGCCAATTGGCGGTTGAGAACGATCCCATGAAGAATAACCAAACGGCGCCTGGAAATTGGGAACAAACCCATGTGAAGTAATAGCTTTTGTAATTTCAATAGCATTTGCATAGGCAAGATTTTTATTAAAAAGTGAAAGCATATAGCTGGCAAAATAAGTATCCCAATCGAATAGTACGAAGCCGCCCCAGCCATTGCTCCAGTTTCTGCTCACCGGCGAAATTACCCTATGATTCGGCGCATCATAAATAGTGTTCCATGCGAGTATGGTTTGCATGGCTTTAAATGATTCCGATAAATCACCATACTGGCTTATCCTCGCCTCTTGCTCAGCCCGTTTTTTCTTAATAATATTTTTAATTTCAGTCAAGGTCCTTTTCTTCCCCGTATAAATGCCCACTTCTTTTTTAAGGGAAAGTATAATGTCCGGAGCTGTGCTCATTATATAAGCATCATTAACCGGCTGTTCAGTAGTGCTAACTGAAATAGTATGGGAAGAGAATTTACCTGTTATTTTGTTACCCGTTTTGCCAATGACACCATTTTGCCCCCATAGCAATCCGCCTTCAATAACCAATTGATTCGTTGATTCTTGTTTGGGTGTAACCAATATAAATTCATCAATGCCATCGGAAGCCGATTGCACTTCATATATTTCATGTTTGTATGTAAGTTTAAGACTTGTATAACTGCCATTATCGGCACGCAAACCGAGTTTCACTTGTTCAGGTCTTTTGGAAAATGTTGAGGCCTTAAACACTTCCTTTAAATAACTGCTGCTGCCGGGCGTCGAGATGCATAAATTAATGGCAAACCCTTCGGGTAAAAGAACATGCGACATTACACTATTATTATACCAGGTATTCCAACCCTTGCCTAATTTTTCCTGCAATGCCTGGTATTCTTTTGTTTTAATATTACGCGGAACCGTTTGGGCATTAATACCACTGTATGCCATTAGCATAAGGCATATTGTAAATAAAGGCCTTTTCATCATTTTTATTTTTTTATTAAGTCGTGAATATACTTTTTACCCCACATTACTTCAGGAACATCAGCTACCTGCTAAAAAGAATTAAAAGTAGTTAAATCATAAGACTCATCTTCATGGTACATTTCAATTATCCGCATTGCCTTTCTACTTGGGGGAAGTGGATGCACCCCGATCGCCGAATCGTAAAAAATTATTTGAATATACTATTTAGAAAATTACAAATGGCAATAGATTGGAGAAAAATTAGTTTGGGTAAATTGCTTTTGTATCAGTGACAAGAACTTTCTTACGGGAAGAAAGAGATCATTATAATTAATGATAGTGGAAGTTGCTTTTTAATGTAATAATCAATCTGACAACAAAAAAATAGGAACAATTATTTATTAATGTTTACGGATAAAGCAGTAGCTAACAATGCTTCGCATTATCGTTCAACTATATTTATTTTTCCGGCAGAAACTGGCAATTCGTAAACTTAAATCCAGTGCAGCTTTCGGTGTGAAGAAAACTACCGATAGCATATGATTTTAATTTTCTACCGGCCTTATTGGGTATATCAACAGAAATAATTTAAAGGAGAATCCCCATTGCGAGGGATTCTCCAACTTTATTATTTCCTTTGTTTTTGTCTCAGCCTTCGCAGAAACTCACAAGGTTCTTTTTTACAGCTTACTTAAATCCCATTGCTGTAGCGATACTATCTGCCATTTGCAAGTGCATTTGAATCTTTGGCAGATACTTGTTTGCATAATTTATCACTTCTGTGCGGCCACCGGAACTAATTTCTGTTTGAAAAGCACTAATCGTTGTTTGATGATCGTTTATTTGATTAACGATATACGTAGAATCAAATGCACGACCGGAAAGGCCTTGAAGTGTTTGCCCTAAAGTAATATGAGCGGCATCTACGCTGTCTTTTACACCAACATTTACATTAGTTCCTAAGGTTTTTAAATCAGTTTGCGCTGTTGAGTGATCGGTAACCATCATCTGGCCAAAAGAGCGGATACCTACTGAATCGCCCTTTGTTGATGCAAGAGCTCCGGCGGCTACCTCAGCCGAGTTGCCCATGGAAGCCTGCATCATAAAGGTGCGGTCCTGGGCATTAAGGTCGTTGTTGTTGTCATCATCTTTTGAACATGAAAGCAGCGAAAGGCTTAAAGCAAGGCAGGTGATAACAGATGTTGTTAACATTTTCATAGTTAGCATTTTTAAGATTAAAAAAAATATTACCTGTTTTACAAACAAAAGCCATGCTAAAAAAAGCAACATATTCATTAATATTTTGAAATACCAAAAAGTGTATAAAATATCCTGTATCTGAAAGCATTTTAGTAGAAAAATAACCTCTACCGGAAAAGTTGCGCCTGCCTTATTTATTCTAATCTTAATAACCATTAGAATTTTTACAACACTTCAGAAGTAAATATTTATTTCACATCTGTCGTAAAGCCTGCTTATTAACTAATGGCAAGACAAGCATCATATATCCAATTGACCCGGTAAATTTTGTGTATTGTATGTTTGTCGGATTTTGACAGGTTGTATACCTGGATTTATCTTTTCAGGCAAAAAAAAGATACAAGATTTAAGCCATGCAGGTTTACTTGCCAATCCGCTTTACTTTAAATATATAATGCCCTGAGCCCACGGCTACCAAAGCCTTTGTTTGTTCGTATCTTAAAAACTTCACATCCTTTCTGTTGCTAAGAGGCTTGTTGCTTTCTGTAATTTCAATATCGCCTTTTACCGGTAAGTAAATGGTTGCAGTTGTATTTACAGGTATATCTATATTCAATTCAAAGCTTTCATTATTTTTTTTCCAGGCGCTGGATATATTGCCATAAGGCGATAAATAATTTGCTGATGCAAATGTTACATCTCCTACAGGTTCTGGTCGGATGTCAATCTGCTTAAACGCCACTGAATTTTTTGCCGGCCTAATACCTCCCAAGCCGCTATAAAACCATTCCATGAGATGGCCCAGCATAAAATGATTATTAGAAACAAAACGGTATGCCTGCCATGATTCAGTGAGCGCTGTGGCGCCATGAGCAAGCTGGAAACCATAACCGGGAACATCAGAGCGGCTGTTCATTTCATAAATAACATCAGAGCGGTTATTATCATCCAGCACACGGAGCAGATAGCGGTAACCAATATCTCCTGCTGTAAGGCTGTTATTTCGTGCATGAATATCTTTTACTATATTTTCTACAACTGCATCTTTATATTCGGGTTCCACCAATTCCATATATACTGACATTGCATTAGCTGTCTGGCTTCCTGTGGCATATTGTTTTGTATCAGTATTAAAAAATTCCTTGTTATATGCACTCTTAACTTTGCGGGCAGCTTCATCATATTTTTTTTCATCCTGCTGTTTACCCAGCAGCGCCGCCACTTTACTTATAATATTCAGATCATAATAAAAAATAGCAGTAGCAGTTACTCCCTTTGGAGTTAGTTGAGATTCGCCGGGATCTTTAGGTCCTATATCGAACCAATCACCTAAACCATAGGACAAGATATAATTGGAAGATTTCCTTTGCAGATAGTTAACGTAACGCTGCATCATTGGATAAGCCTCCTCTAAAACTTTTGTATCGCCATACCACTCATACAAGTACCACGGAAGTATAATACCACTGCTCCCCCATTCTGGTGAATCTCTGAAACCTTCCACGAAATGCACAAATTCAGGTGCAATATCAGGAATCAGCCCTTCTTCCGTTTGCGCATTTATCATATCATTCACTACTTTTTTGCAAAGGCTTGCAATATCATAATTATACCTCAGGGAAGGCCCCATCAGGTGAGCTTCTTCGAGCCATCCTAATTTTTCGCGATGCGGACAATCCGTAAATACACTCGCCATATTGCTTTTGATAGCCCAGTCTATTAAAGTATAGGTGCGATTAAACAGGTTATTTGAACATGAAAAATTACCAATCCTTGCGGCCGAATTTCGGGTATGCAAACTTCGCATTCCTGTTATAACCGGTAAGCCATTCGGATTAGAAGTATCTTGTGGTACACTGCCTTCGACTTGTATATACCGAAAGCCATAATAAGTAAACCGAGGTTGCCAAGTCTCCTCACCAGTTCCTTTTAATGTGTATGTAAAGTAAACAGGAGCACCTACCGCCTGTTGCGTAATCAATCCATCGTCTGTAAGTAATTCGGCGGGTCTGAATATTATCTTATCACCTTTTTTACCTTTTACTGATATTTTAAATATACCTGAAGCGTTCTGTCCAAAATCATATACATAGATACCTGGTTTTGGTTGCGTAATTTTTTGTATGGAAAAAGAATCTAAAATGCGGAGCGGTGTTGCGGTTTGAGAAGTAAGCGAAGGCCCGTCAACT
>Ga0207698_10003116_pt1 | contig 9945 bp, 8 predicted proteins | sample KBSCornC22_FD_184298 | JGI IMG/M metagenome (GOLD analysis project Ga0207698, IMG submission 184298) | Corn rhizosphere microbial communities from Kellogg Biological Station, Michigan, USA - KBS Corn C2-2 (SPAdes) (version 2) | ecosystem: Host-associated > Plants > Roots > Rhizosphere > Soil ...
GCCCGCGAGTGCTTCCGCTGCCGCGTCGATGGGTAATGCGTACTGGCGGCAAGCTTCCCCTTGCTCCCCAGCTCCCTGAATCGACCCGCAACGTCGCCTCGCTGCGCCGTATGCTAAACCAACGTCGTGAACATTTGTCTCGTCTGTGAGCGGTTTAGCAGAAGCTGTACCGCCTTTTCACGGGAAATCTGGCAGTGACCGGGCTTGTGCGCTAGGCAAAGTCCACGCCCATCGCTAGGCTTCGCAGCCTTCGTCCGCCCGGAATTCACCGCCATGGCCATGCAATATCCCGAATTCATCTGGCAGAACGGCCGCATCAAGCCATGGGCCGAAGCGACCACTCACGTCATGTCGCATGCCCTGCACTACGGTTCCTCGGTGTTCGAAGGCATCCGCTGCTACGACACGCCGGCCGGCCCGCAGATCTTCCGTCTTACCGACCACAACAAGCGACTGTTCCAGTCCGCCAAGATCTACGACATGGCCATGCCGTACACCGTGGCCGAAATCAACGCCGCTTGTCGCGAAGTCATCAAGGCCAACAATTTGCGCAAAGCGTATTTGCGCCCGCTCGCCTATCGCGGCCTCGGCGGATTCGGTCTTTCGGCCGACACACCGACCGACATGACGGTCGCAACCTGGGAAATGGGCCCGTATCTCGGCCCGGACGTGCTCGAAGCCGGCATAGACGCCTGCGTATCGAGCTGGCAGCGCTTCGCGCCGAACACGATTCCGGCCGGCGCCAAAGCCGGCGGCAACTATCTGTCAGGCCAGCTCATTGCACGCGAAGCGCGTCGGCTGGGCTTCGGCGAAGGCATTGCGCTGGCCTCGACCGGCCTCCTCAGCGAAGGCGCCGGCGAGAACCTGTTCCTCGTGTTCGACGGCGTACTGCACACGACGCCGGTCGCCAGCGCCATCCTCAATGGCATCACGCGCCACTCGGTGATCACGCTCGCGCAGGACAACGGCATCGGCGTCATCGAGCGCGACCTGCCGCGCGAATATCTTTATCTGTGCGACGAGCTGTTCATGGTCGGCACGGCGGCGGAAATCACGCCGATCCGCTCGGTCGACGGCAAGCCGGTCGGCACCGGCAAGCCAGGCCCCGTCACGGGCCGCATCCAGGAACTGTTCTTTGGACTGTTCCAGGGCAAGACGAAGGACAAGTACGGCTGGCTCGAGCCGCTGGACGCGTAACGCGCAAAGCGCGGCGATGCGCGGGCGTACCGGGAGAACCGGGCGCCTGCGCCACGTGGACATCGTTTTGCTGCGGCACGTGACCTGCGTACGCAGGCGTTGCTGTCAATCCGCCATCCGCTGTGCCGCACGCATCCGAGCGGCGTGATCGCCGCGCACTCGCCTAACGCCGCAGCCGGAAATCCAGCGTGGCCGACGCCCCGCCCTGCGGACGCGGCCGCAGCGACACTTTCCAGTCGTACAGTTCGCAAAGACGCCGCACGATCGCGAGACCGAGGCCGGCGCCTTTGCCCGTCGCGCCTTCGCCGCGGTAGCCGCGCTGGAACAGGCGCTCCGCGTCTTCGAGCTTGATGCCGGGACCGGAATCCTCGACCACGACCTTGCCGTCGCCGATACGCACGCGTACTTCGCCGGCAGGCGTGTACTTGAATGCATTGCCGACGAGGTTCGTCAGCGCGACCGCGACGACCGACGACGGCGCAACGACTTCGAGCGGACCGTCGACCTCGAGGATGACCTCGACCGGTTTGTTCGCGAGATGGGTGCGGTTGACCTCAATGACCTGCTCGGCGACACGCGCGACGTCGGTCGTTTCGCCGTCGCTCGGCGCTTCGCGCTGGCGCCGGGACAGTAGCAGCAGCGCTTCGGTGAGTTCGGTGGACTGGCGCGACGCACGCTCGATGCGATTGAGGCGGTCGCGTGTCTTGTCGGTCTGGTTCGGCGCGGCCATGAGCAGCTCGACCGTCGTCGCGATCACGGCCAGCGGCGTGCGCAGCTCGTGGCTGACGTCGGCGTTGAACTCGCGGTCGCGCTCGACCATCTCGGTCAGACGCTGACGATAGTCGTCCAGCGCCGAGGCCAGCTCGCCGACTTCATCATTGGCGTAGTGCGAGGCCAGATCGTCGGACGGCCCGCCGTTCTTGAACGCGCGCAGGCGCTCGGCCAGGTCCGCGACCGGACTCATCACGCGACGTGCCGACCAGTATCCGAACAGGAATGCGAGCAGCGAGAACACCAGCACGGCGGCGATCAGCGCGGTGATGAGCTGGCGCTCACCGAGCTCCTCTTTCGCGACGTCATAGCGGTAGAAGGCCCACAGGTCGGCCTCCTTGCGCACGGCGAGCTTGTAGGGACGCTCGCGGCCGTGCTCGTCGGCTTCGTGGATGTCGTAGACGCCGGTGCCGTACTTCTGCCACGCGAACGGCACGTTGGCGAACTTGCGCTCGCTGACGATCAGCGCCGTGACCGGGGAGAACGGGAACTGCGCGCCCTCTTCCGGGTGTTCGCGCTTGAAGTCGAGGAATTTATTGACGCCGTCCTGGAGCGACGCATTGATGAGCTGATCTTCGAGCTTGCCGCGCAGGCCCACGACGGCGAGCGCGAACAGCGCGGTCAGCGCCATCCCGAACAGGCCGAACGAAATGACGATTCGACTGCGTAACCGGCGGCGATAGCGCATGCGCGGAAGCGGGACCGGCGCGGCGCTGGTTTACGTGTTCGCCGCGTCCGGATCGGCCATACGATAGCCGATGCCGTGACGGGTCTGGATCAGCGGCTTGTCGAACGGCTTGTCGAGCGCCGCCCGCAGGCCGTGGATATGCACGCGCAGCGAATCGCTGTCGGGCAGTTCCTCGCCCCAGACGCGGTGTTCCAGATCCTGGCGCGTGACCACGGACGGGCTCGCTTCCATGAGGAATTGCAGCAGCTTCAGGCCGATCGGATTGAGCGGAATCTGCTTGCCGGCACGGCTGACGGTCAGCGTATCGAGATTGAAACTCAGATCGGCCACCTGCAGCACGCGGCTCTGCGGACCCTTGCCGCGGCGTGCGAGGACGAGCAGGCGTGCCTCGAGTTCCTGCAGCGCAAACGGTTTGGTCATGTAGTCGTCGGCTCCCGAATCGAAGCCGGAAAGCTTGTGATCGAGCGCGTCGCGCGCCGTGAGCATCAGGACCGGCGTCTGCTTGCGCGCTTCCTGGCGCAGCTTGCGGCATACCTCGAGGCCATCCATGCCAGGCAGCGTGAGGTCGAGCACGATGGCGTCGAACTCGTTCACCACAGCGAGATGCAGGCCAGTGACGCCATCGCCGGCGAAATCCACCACGTGGCCCTTGTCTTCGAGAAAGTCGCCGACGTTGGCCGCGATGTCCCGGTTATCTTCAATCACGAGTACGCGCATAGGCCTAGCTTAACGAACTCCGTTTCTGAATAGGGATGCGCCGGGAAAGTCGGCTGAAGAAAATCGGAGCCCAGAGGGCGGCACGAACGGCCAAAAGATTGGCCCAAGGAGGTGTCATTGGGGGAACACACCTCACTTGGGCCAAATAGCTACTGCCCCGATTACCGTAGTTCTGCTAGTCACGACCTGACCAGGAGTGTTCGCAGGATTACAGTGGGGCCATGGTAGGAAGCAGCGGCTTAAATCGACGTTAAGCGCCTTTGAGAGACCTGTTAAGTCGCGAATTCGACGGCGTACGGATAACAACGAGTACGCAGGACCACACGATCGGCTTTGCAAGACCGGCCTGCGAAAACGCAAGGCCGGTGCACAGCGGTCAGTTGAGTCCGGCGGTGATTTCCGTCATCGGGGAAGCGCCGGTATCGCCGGGCCTGCGACAGATGCGAGAACCCGTGATGGTGCGGCAATCGCCGGATTCCACGGTTTCCTCGACTTCGCCGGCCGGGATCTCCGAGCCGCCTTCCAGCGCGAACACGAACTGGCGCGAGTAGCGGCGCGAGCCCGGCTCGAAGCTGCCCGGTACGAAGCGCCACTTGCGCAGTGCGCTCATCGCGGCCGAATCGAACACGGAAGGCGGACTGGATTGCTCCACGCGCACATCACGCACGCGACCCTCTTCATCGACGTAGTAGGACAGGCGCACGCTGCCCTCTAAGCCGCGCAACAGGGCGCGCTCGGGATATGACGGCTGTACCGCGTGCGCCGCCATCGGCTCGCGCACGGCGACGACGGTATCGAGCTTGAGCGGCGCGGCGGCTTCTGCGGCCGGCGCGGCGGTCGCCGGAACCGGCAGCGGCTGCACTGCCATAGGCGCCGCCTCGACGAGGCTGGCCGGCAGCACCGTCGGCACTTCGGCTGGCATCGCGCCCGCGGGTGCGACAGCGACCGGCATCAGCACGCGCGGATCGACCGCGGTGTCGGGCGCCGCCTGTTCGGCGAATGTCGGCAGACGCGGCAGGCGCACATCACGCCGGTCCGCAATCATGTCGCTGACCGCGACCGGCGCAACGCGCAGCACCGTCTGGTCGCGCAGCAGCAACTCGCGCAGCGGCTGCGGTGCGAGCAGCGCCAGCATGTTCGAATTTTCCCAGGTCGCGCGCTGCGCATAGCCCAGCACGATGACCGCTGCACTGACGACGAACAGCGGCAGCAAACGCACCGGCGCGCGCACGTCCACGCGCGTCGTCGGCAGCTTCGCGATGTGCTGTACACGTTCCAGCAGCACGCCGCCCGTCGCCTGCAACGCGAGCGCAGCGGAGCCGTCGAGGCGCAGCTGTTCGAGATCGGCCAGCGTCGCGACGTAATCGCGCGGATTGGCCTTGCTCATGCGCAGCACGAGTTCGTCGCAGCAGATCTCGCGCTGGTCGCGCAGGTCGCGCGAAATCCAGTGCACGGCCGGATGGTAGAAAAGCACGGTTTCAGCGATGACCTGGATCAGGTTGACGATATGGTCCCAGCGCCGCAGATGGCCCAGTTCGTGCGCGAGGATCAATTCGATCTGCGCGGCCGGAAAACCCAGCGCCACCGCGGCGGGCAGAAGAATGACCGGTCGGATCCAGCCAACCAGCGTTGGCGTCTCGATCTTGGTCGAATACAGCAGGCCGACCTTGCCGAGGCCGAATTGCGCGCAGAGCTGCTGCAGGCGCTGGCTCCAGCCCGGCAGCGGCATACCCTCGCGGATCAGGCGGTTCAGACCGCGCCAGTGCAGCACGGCACGCAGACTCAGAACGGCGACACCGCAGACCCACAGTGCAACCAGCCACGGCAGATAGTCGGTCCACTGCTGGAGCAGACTTTCCGGCGCCGCGTAGGTGGTACCGGCCGCGCCGGCCGCGCCGGGCGCCGCGATGGACGCGCTTCCTGGGGCGCTGCTATCGACGAGCAGGACGACAGCCGTAATGACGGGAGCGGCAATCAGTGCCGCGAAGCTGATCAGGCCCAGCGTATAGCGCGGCGTGCCGCCGGCCAGACGCTGGCGAAGCAGGCCAAAGAGCGCGCCGATCAGGGCGCCCTGCCAGAGAAAATGCAGCAATACCAGGCCGAGCAGGTGCACGGCCGACGCCAATCCCCCGACGGCGGCGTCCATTACTTGGACTCCCTGTCCAGACGGTTGAGCAGCTGGCGAATTTCCTTGAGTTCTTCGCGCGACGCACTCTGGCTGCCCAGCGCATGAAGCACGAGCTGCGAAGCGGAACCGTCGAACACGCGATCGACGATGTCGGAAAGAAAACGTTTCTGCGTGCGTTCCTTGCTGACGACGGCGCGGAACACATGTGCGCGCTGCGAGTCGTCGCGTTCGACCAGGCCCTTGCCATGCATGACCTGCATGAGCTTCAGCGCCGTCGTGTAACCCCCGCCGTCATGGGCATACAAGGCTTCATGGACGTCGCGGACGGTGCCGCTGCCGCGATCCCATAGCACGCCAAGAATGGCAAGTTCGGCCTCGGTGGGCTTGGGTAAATCAGACAGGCGACGAGTAGTCACGGCAGCCCCTCAACGAATGACTTCGTACAGCATGCCCCAGCCTATGTACCGGGGCAAGCCTGAAAAAGAGGGCGGCGGCAGAAGCAGGGGGCCGCCGCCCTTTTCCCGTCAATTGGTGCGGATGCCGTCGTCGCTGGTCTGACGCAGGAAATCACGAGAGTCGCGGCGCTGACGTTCGCGCTCGGCGAAGGTCGAGCACTGCTTCTGCTTGCGGTTCGAGCCGGTCGGAGCGACCTGCTGGCAGATCAGGCGGCGACCGTCTTTCTTGGTCAGGATGGCGTTGACGTCTTCCTGTGCCTCGAGCACCTTCGCCTTCTGATCCCGATCCAGGTCGTCGGCCTTGGCCGTCGCGAGTACCGCGGCGATTTCGTCGAGTCGCGAATTCACCGACGCGCGCTCATCCGTGTCGACAAACTCCCAGCGACCGCCGGGCTTCATCTGCTGGCGGATCGCGGCCGCCTGATCGTCAAACTTTTCCTTGGTCACGGCCTGCAGCGCCGGATCAAGCTTTTCGGCAGCCATCGCACCGATGGACAACGCCAAACCCACAGCGAACACAACAGCTTTTGCAATACGCATCACGTCTCACTCCGTCTCAACCGTCGAATACCCGTGCCCCCTGCACACCGTCTGCAGTCAAGCATGAGACAGCGGCGGGACGATGCTAGGCAAGCCGTATTGACGTTGTCAACGGCAACCTTCGTACGATGACATTCATTGACGAATGAATCGACGCTTCCGGTACGAATGGCACATGTGCCGCGGTACCTGCTTTAGGCTTCAGACACCGCGCCGCTTGCGCTTGAGTGCGCTTGCGCAGACGTAGTCGATGATGGCGCCGGCAACATCGACCGATGTCGCCGCCTCGATGCCCTCCAGCCCCGGCGACGAATTGACTTCCAGCACCAGCGGTCCTCGCTTTGCGCGCAGCAGATCCACGCCGGCGACATTGAGTTGCATCGTTCGTGCGGCCAGCAGCGCCACATCCTGTTCGCGCGCGGACAGTTCGACCTGGCTCGCGCTTCCGCCGCGGTGAAGGTTGGAGCGGAACTCGCCCGCCCGCGCCTGCCGCCGCATCGCCGCGACCACCTTGCCGCCGACGACGAAGCAGCGGATGTCCGCGCCCTTGGACTCCTTGATGAATTCCTGCACGAGAAAATTCGCGTACAGGCCGCGAAATGCCTCGATTACGCTCTGCGACGACGAATGCTTTTCCGCCAGCAGCACGCCCTGACCCTGCGAACCTTCGTTGAGCTTGATCACGTGCGGCGGATCGCCCAGCAGCGCGAGGAGGTCAGCCGTGTCGTCGGGACTGTCGCCGAAAACCGTGTCGGGCATGCCGACTTCCTGCCGCGCGAGCAACTGCAGACAGCGCAGTTTGTCGCGGGCGCGCAGAATCGCGTCGGACCCATTCGGCGTGTACACGCCCATGAGTTCGAGCTGGCGCAGCACCGCCGTGCCGTAGAACGTGATGGATGCGCCGATACGCGGAATCACCGCGGAGTAGTCCGCCAGTCGCTTGCCCTTGTAGTGCACGCTGAACGCGCCGGGCGCAATGCGCATGTAGCAGCGCAGCGGATCGAGCACCCGCACGCGATGACCGCGCTCACGGCCCGCCTCGACGAGTCGACGTGTCGAGTACAGTTTTGAATTTCGGGACAATATCGCAATATTCATGCAAGACATTCCGGGCGCCGACGCGACATCGGGCGCATCGGAACAGTGCAGGGAAAAACGATGATGGTTGCAGCTCGAGGCGTGTTGCGCGGCGCAGATCAGGCGGCGCAGTCACTACCGCGCCGACGCTCCCATTCTGCGACAGGCGTATTGCAAACGACTCAGCGGGACCGGGCTGCGACAAGGAGGTAGACGCCGGTGACGATAGCAAGAATGCGCCGACGCGGGCTATCACGACACGGCACCGGGACGACGGCGTAACCGCGCACCCGCAGCGCTTCCGGCAACCGCAGAGCGCGTCGGCTGCTGCCCGGCGCGGTCACGCTCGCGTCTGCTTAACGAACCCCAATGCTAGGCTCCGGCCGGAGGAAGGCTCGGCCGCAAGGCGGGGAAGGTGTGCTGCTGCGATGCGGTACCCGCCCGATGCCGGCGTCGAATCAGGTCGAGCGCTTTCCGCGCATCAACCAAGATCATGACCCGCACGCCGCGTTTAACCGCGCGGTGCTGGGGTCCATCAACCTGGCCCGAGAGACGCATGGAATCCCTGACCAACCCGGAAATCTGGATCGCGCTGGCGACGCTGACGGCACTCGAACTCGTGCTCGGCATCGACAACATCATTTTCATCTCCATCCTCGCCGGCAAACTGCCGCCGGAGCAGCGCGACAAGGCACGACGCCTCGGCATCGGACTCGCCGCTATCACCCGCCTGGCCCTGCTGCTCGCAATTGCCTGGATCGTAGGCCTGACCGCGCCGCTGTTCTCGATCTTCGGCCACGAGATCTCCTGGCGCGACCTCATCCTGATCGGCGGCGGCCTGTTCCTGATCGGCAAGGCGACCCACGAGATCCACCAGAAACTCGAAGGCGATTCGGAGAGTGTTGGTCCCGGCCGCGTCGCTGCGAGTTTCGGCAGCGTCATCGCGCAGATCATGGTGCTCGACATCGTGTTCTCGCTCGACTCGATCATCACCGCGGTCGGTATGGTCGAGGAACGCTGGGTGATGTTCGCGGCCATCCTGATCTCGATCGCGTTCATGCTGCTGTTTGCAAAGCCCATCGGCGATTTCGTCGAGCGACATCCGACGGTCAAGGTCCTCGCCCTGAGCTTCCTGATCATGATCGGCCTCGTACTCATGGCCGACGGCTTCGGCCAGAAGATTCCGAAGGGCTACATCTACGCGGCCATGGCGTTCTCGGTGTTCGTGGAGATGATCAACCTCTGGATTCGCAACCGCGCGAACAGGAAGACCGCGCCGGTGAAGCTGCACGAGCGCTACGAAGCGGGCAAGGAATAGACGCTGGCGCGTCTCCGACAGCGCGATCGAGCTGTCGGAGACGATGCGTCAATGACAGCCGCGGCGCGAGAGACTCGCGATGTCGGCGGTTTCCAGATTGCGCCGCAGCGCGGCGAGCTCCTGTCGCACCTCGTTGCGCACCATCGGAGTCGAATCGTCCGCCGCGACGAGCGACGCCGCCCTACGGAAAATGCTGCCGCGAAAGCCGTCGTTCGACGGTTCCTGGTGCAGCGGCCCGCCGCGGTTCGTCAGCACCGCATCTGTCATGCTCGGCGTCAATGCGTTGGGCCTGACTGCAATAAACGTTTGCCCCAACGCCGCATAGTTCACCTGTGCAATACGCGGCGCCTCGATGCCCGCGGCCACGAACAGCGACTGCCACTGCTGCGCGAGCAGGCTGCTCGGATCGACGCACCGTTCGAGATACTTCTCGCGCGGTTCGCCGACCGCTTCCGGCGCAGGCAGCACCAATATTTCGGCGGCGACAAAGTCGCCGGCCAAAGGATTCCGCAACAGGCACGGCATACCGAATCGGCAACGGCCCTGCCCGAGCACGCTGACCGAGGTGACCGCCTGATTCTTGAGCTCTACCGAGAACACCGGACTCCACGACGTCATCGACGGGTAGATATCGGCGAAATGGATAGCGCTCGCATGTGGGATGACACGCGCGCCGCGCAGACCCAGAACAGTCGGCTCACAGATCTCCGGCGCCTGCGCCTGCCCGGTATCCTGCCGGAAACACAGGAACAGGTTCGGCAGCCGCCACTGCCCGGACGCGTCCGGATTCCAGGAAACGCCACCCGGCGCGGTCGCAGCGACTTCGGCGATCACCAACACGCCCTCGCGCACGTCGATGGCATTCGGAATCGGCGGTGATAGCGACTGCGCTGAGTCAGGCACCGTGCGGCGCGTGGCAAACCACGCGGCGCCAAGGGCCAACGCAGATATCCCCGCCACGACAGTCGCCGCGAATCGTCGACGCCACGCGAAGACGCTTGAATGCGCGAACCGTTCTGCCAGCGTACGCACGCCCTGCACGACTTCGAGAAAG
>Ga0207698_10003119_pt1 | contig 9933 bp, 10 predicted proteins | sample KBSCornC22_FD_184298 | JGI IMG/M metagenome (GOLD analysis project Ga0207698, IMG submission 184298) | Corn rhizosphere microbial communities from Kellogg Biological Station, Michigan, USA - KBS Corn C2-2 (SPAdes) (version 2) | ecosystem: Host-associated > Plants > Roots > Rhizosphere > Soil ...
CCGGTCAGGAATCCGCGCCCCAGCGGCGAATAAGCGACATAGCCGATGCCGAGCTCGCGCACCGTCGGCAGCACCTCGGCCTCCGCGTCGCGGCTCCATAGCGACAGCTCGGTCTGAACCGCCGTGATCGGATGCACCTGATGCGCCCGGCGGATAGTCTGCGGCGCAGCTTCCGAAAGCCCGAGGAAGCGGATCTTCCCCTCCTCCTTCAGCCGAGCCATCGCGCCGACCGTGTCCTCGATCGGCACCTTGGTGTCGACACGGTGCTGGTAGTAAAGGTCGATCGTCTCGACGTTCAGGCGCTTGAGGCTCGCCTCGCAGGCCGAGCGCACATATTCCGGATCGCCGCGAACGCCGAGGAACTCACCGTTCGGCCCGCGCACATTGCCGAACTTGGTCGCGAGAAACACTTCGTCCCGCCGGCCGGCGATCGCGCGCCCCACCAACTCCTCATTCTTGCCCCAGCCGTACATGTCGGCGGTGTCGAGGAAGGTGACTCCGCGGTCGAGCGCGTGATGGATGGTCGCGATCGACTCCGCCTCGCTCCCGCCGACGTAGAACTCACTCATGCCCATGCAGCCGAGCCCGATCGCCGAAACTTCAGGCCCATCGCGGCCGAGCCGCCTCTTGCCAATTCCGAACATGCTCTTCTCCCTTTTCCTTAATCCATATGGACCAGCGGCGTGTCGTCAGCCTTCTTGCCGCGCTTCATGAAGAACAGCAGCGGAAGGATCGCGAAGGTGATGATCATCATCAGCTTGAAGTCGTCGAGATAGGCGATGAACAGCGCCTGCTTGGTGATCATGCCGTTGATGAACGCGAGCGCCGTCGGGCCGGCGACGGGCGCGATCGTCTGCAACACGGTCGGGTCCGCGGTCGGGATCGTCTGCTGCGTGATCTGCGCGGCCATGTCGGCATGGCTGACCTGCGTCAGCCGCACGAGCTCGGTGCTGACGACCGAGATGCCGACCGACCCGCCAATGTTGCGCGAGAGGTTGAGGAGCGCGGCGCCGGTCGTGCGGAATCGCGTGGCGAGCGTCTCGAACGCGAGCGTTTGCAGCGGCACGAAAATGAGCCCGAGCCCGAGTCCCTGGACGATTCCGCTCATGATCACCGGCCGCGACGGCTGATCGATCGCGAATCCGGTCATCATGTGCAGCGAATAGCCCATCAAGACGACGCCGATGCCGACGAGGATCCTCGCGTCGATCTTCCCCGTCATCCGCCCGGCGATCAGCATCGAGAACAAGGTGCCAAGTCCGCGCGGCGCGGTCAGGAAGCCCGACTGGAGCACCGAATAGCCGTACATGTTCTGCAACAGCGGCGGGAGCAGCGCGAGGCCCGCGAGCAAGAGCACGCCCGTCACCGCCATGAACACCACGCTTGTCGCGAAATTGCGATCCTTGAAGATTTCCCGGTCGAACAAAGGATGCTCGGTCGTCACCATATGGACCAGGAACATCCATCCCGTCGCGATCGCCAGCCCCGCCTCAATGATCGTCTCCCAGCTCGAGAACCAGTCGTTCTGCTGCCCGCGGTCGAGGCAAAACTGGAGCGAGGCGAGCGCGATTGCCAGAAGCGCGAAACCGAACATGTCGAACTTTCGCTGGTGGGTCTCCGTCTTGGGCATGAAGCGCATCATGATCAGGATGCACAGGATCCCGACCGGCAAGTTGACCAGAAACACCCAGCGCCAGTCATAATTGTCGGTCAGCCACCCGCCGATCACCGGCCCGAGGATGGGGCCGATCATCACGCCGCCGCCGAACAGGGCCATGGCCTGGCCGTGCTTCTCGCGCGGGTTGATGTCGAACAATGTCGCCTGCGCGAGCGGGACGATGAACGCGCCCCCGACACCCTGGAACGCTCGGAACAGCACCATTTCGCTAAGCGAGGTCGCGGTTGCGCACGCCACCGACGCCACGGTGAACAACACGACCGAAATCAGCAGCAGCCGCTTGCGCCCGACGCGGTCGGCGAGCCAGCCGCTGATCGGCAAAGCGATCGCCGAAGAGACGATGTAGCTCGTCAGCACCCAGTTGATCGTGTCCTGCGTCGCGTTGAGGCTCGCCTGCATGTGCGGCAGCGCGACATTGGCGATCGTCGTGTCGAGCACCTGCAGCAGCACCGCGGCCATCACGCCGACGGTGACGATCAGCCGCTGGCCGGTCGGAAGCTCATGATGTGCGGCTTCGGCCATCGCTCGTCGCGCCTACTTGTTGTCGAAATAGACCGTGGCGGTGACCGACAGGCCGGCGATCATCGGTTTGGATGGCGGCGCGTTGAAGGCGACGCGCACCGGCACGCGCTGGGTGACCTTCACCCAATTGCCGTTGGCGTTCTGGGCCGGAAGCAGCGAGAATTCACTTCCCGTACCCGCGCCAATGCTCTGCACGTGCGCCGGGAATTTGACTCCTGGATAAGCGTCGACGCTGATTTCGGCGCGCTGCCCCGGAACCATGCGGCCGACCTCCTTCTCCTTGAAATTGGCCTCGCCCCAGGCTGTCGAGATGTGGACCACCGAGAGTGCACCAATCCCGAGAACCGCCATCTTGCCGATCTGCAGGTCGTCGGCATTCTCGACGACTCCGTCCATCGGCGATCGGATCGTCGTGCGCTGGAGGTCGAGCCGAGCCTTGTCGATCGCCGCCTTCGCCTGCGCGATCGACGGCTGCTCGCCCGGCGCGATCGCCGCCTGAGCGTTGGCCGCACGCGCCCTGGCGTCTGCCAGCTGTTGCTCGGCGGTCTTCACTTCGTTGAGCGCGTCCTCATAATCGGCGCGGGTGGTAAAGCCCTGCCTCAGCAACGCCTGCTGACGAGCGAGCGCATTCTCCTTGATCTTGAGATTGGCTTCCGACCCCGTGATGTCGGCCCCGGTGCCGGCCGCGGTCGTCTTCAGCTGCGTCGTCTGCAACTCGGCGGCTGCGAGCTGCGCTTCGGCCTGCTCGAGCGCCACCTGAAAGGGCTGCGGGTCGATTCGGAACAGCACGTCGCCCCTGTTCACGTGCATCCCGTTGCGGACCAGGACCTGGACGACCTGGCCAGTCACCTGCGGGCTGACCGAGACGATGTCCTGCTTCACCTGGGCATCGTCGGTCGACACGCTGCCGCCGCTGGTCAGCCAGTAATAGCCGCCGCCGATGATCAGCAGCGCCGGAACGACCAGCATAAGGAAGGTGCGAAGAACGCCCTTCCCCGCCGGCAGCTTCACTTTCCTCCTGACCTTCGGCCGCTCGGCTTCGGCGGTCGCGGTCATCCTTTCGGTCGCCATCTTGTTCATTGATTCGATGCCCTGTTCATCGCTCCGCATCGGGCGGCATTTTCCCGCGCCTGTGCGAGCACCTTCCTCGCCGTTTCAATGTCCTTGGGGTCGATTCCGGCAAACGCCTGGTCGATCAGCTTGGCGCCCACGCCCTGGAGCTTCGCGACCAGCGGCTGGGCTTTTGCGGTGATGTTCAGCCGCCAGGCGCGGCGATCGTCGGGATCGCGGCTCCGCTCGACCAGCCCCGCTTCCTCGAGACGGTCGATGATCCGGCACAGGGTGATCGGCTCGAGGTCGAGCATGTCGGCAAGCTCGACCTGGCGAAGCCCCGGTGTGCGCGTGAGCCGGAACAGCACCTTCCACTGCGCGCGCGTGACTCCAAGCCCGACGGCCAGGCGATCGAACGCCTTGCGCAACGCGTGCGCAGTCTCGCCTATTTCGAAAGGAAGAGTTTCCATTGGCAACGGGATATAATAAGCCTGCTTATATTAAGCAACGCCTAATCCGCCGAGACGTTCCTGCGATTACGTCCCTATTGCGACATCCGCTTGCGTCGGAGCGGCCACCGGTGCTTTGGCCGTTCGGAAGGAGATCGCGGATGTTGTTCGTGTGGATGGGCTTCCTCAAGCCCGGCGAGCCGATCGACCAGGCGCTGCAGCAGCAGATCAGCGGCTTTCTCGAGCAGCCCTATATGTCGATCGGCACCGCCGGGGTCCTTCGCGACGAGGACGGCGGCCGCGCCGGCTATCTCGTCATCTTCGAGGCCGAGAGCCGCGCCGCGGCCGAAGCTTTGGTGGCCGAAAGCCCCGTCCGCAAGGCCGGGCTCTACAGCGAATATCATTTGTTCGAATTTCAGGCCGAGGTGGGGTGAGCCCAACCGCCATCCCGGACTTGATCCGGGATCCGCCTTTTTCTTCCCGCCAAGCAAGCTGTCGCCCCTCGCTGCGCTCGTGCGCTCCAGAAAAGGACCATTCACCGGATGGTCTAACTGTCGCCCCTCGCTGCGCTCGTGCGCTCCAGAAAAGGACCATTCACCGGATGGTCCTTTTCTGGAGCGGGTAACGGGAATCGAACCCGTGCGTTCAGCTTGGGAAGCTGACAGGCTACCATTACATCATACCCGCGCCTCAGCGGCCCGTGAGTTAGGTGCGGCGCAAATCGCAGTCAACGCCGCTAGATACCGCCCTCGACCGGCTCGTGTCCCGCCGCCCTCAGCCTCTCCGCCAAATCGCTCCCGGTCTCGCGCGCCAGCTCACCATCCTCGGACCGGATCACGAAATTCGCGCCGTAGCGTCCATCCTTGAAGAAGGGATAGCTGCCGATCGCGACTCCCGGATGCGCCGCTTCGGTCTCGCGCAGCAGGTCGGCAACCTCGCTTTCAGCCGCGCGCGCGCCGACCGTTACCGAGACGACGGGGCGGCCGCCCTCGAGCTTGCCGGTCAGCGCCTCGAGCATGCTCGCGGTAATGCTCGGCACCCCGGCCATGATGTAGACATTGCCCAACTTGATTCCCGGCGCGCCCGAGTTCGGGTTCGCGAGCAGCTCCGCTCCTTCGGGCGTGCGCGCCATCCTCAGCCGCGCCTCGGTCAAGCCCCCCGGCCGGTCGCGGTAATAATCCTCGAGAATCTGCCGAGCCTCGGGATGAACGATCACCGGGACACCGAAAGCGGTCGCGATCGCGTCGACCGTGATGTCGTCGTGAGTCGGCCCGATCCCGCCGGTCGTGAACAGGTAATCATGCTTTGTCCGGAGCGCATTCACGGCCTCGCCGATCGCGGCGACGTCGTCCGGCACCACCCGCACTTCGAGGAGCCTGATCCCCTGCTCGTTCAGCCAGGTCGCCACCTGCGCGACATTCCTGTCCTGCGTCCGCCCCGACAGGATCTCGTCGCCGATCACCACCAAAGCAGCGGTCCAGACACGCTCCCTCGTCATGCGGCAATGCCCTAGCCGCCTCGAACGGCAGCGCAACAGGCTTGCGCAGGCGCATTGCTCATGTAATACGCGCTACAATTGTAGCCAAACGGAGTCGCCGATGTTTGCTGCCCTGCTCGCGTTCGCTGCCGCCCGGTCCTTTGCCGGCGCGGCGCCGGCATTCGATCCACGGTTGCACAAAAAGGAAATCGGCGGCCGCCCGGCCCAGGTGCTGGTTCTCGGAACCATGCACCTGTCGGAGCTGCCGCGTTCGACCGATCCGGCCCTCTTCCAAGCGCTGATCGACCGTCTTGCGCGTTATCGGCCGCAGATCATCACCATCGAAGCTGTGTCAGGCGAAGGATGCGACACGCTGCAGCGGTTCAAATCGGTCCACGGCGCCGATACGTGGCAGACCTATTGTCTCGATCCATCGGCGATCGAGAAGGCGACCGGACTCGACGTGCCCGCGGCGACCGCGCAAGTTGACCGCACGCTTGCGGCATGGCCCAGCGACCCGGCACCCGGCCAGCGGCGGCGCCTCGCGATGCTGTTCATCGCGGCCAACGACCGCGCCTCGGCGCTGGTCCAGTGGCTTCGTCTTCCGCCGACCGAGCGCCACGCCGGCGACGGGCTTACGCCGGCGATGGTCGAAATCCTCGAGCGTAAGGGCAAGCCGCTGAATGAGGATTACACGATTGCCGCGGCGCTTGCGGCGCAGCTTGGCCTCGAGCGCGTCTATCCGGCGGACGACCATAGTGCCGACACGGCGCTCGACAACAACAGCCCCGAAGGGAGAGCCTACGGGAATGCGGTTCAGGCTGCATGGAATCACGAGCCTCCGCCGGCCATTCGCGGCGAGGAGGATCGGCTCGAAAAGAATTTGCGCACCGGCGCCGATGTGCTTGCGCTCTACCGCTTGATGAATGCGCCGCGGAGCCAGCGCGACACCATCGAGTCCGACATGGGCCGAGCGGTTTCTTATCCGCCCTCGCAGCCCTATGGCCGCCAATATGTCGCCTGGTGGGAGACTCGCAATCTCCGCATCGCGGCAAACATCCGAAGCACGCTCCAGCAGAACCCGGAGGCGCGAGTCCTCTCAATCATCGGCGCGACCCACAAGGGCTACCTCGATGCATACCTCCAAATGATGCAGGACGTACGGCTCGTGGATGCGGAGCAGTTCCTGCGTTGACGCGCGCAAATCGGCGCCTGCAGGACTAGGGAACTAACGTTATTGCTCCAGCAGCGCCTTCACTCGCCATGATCTCAGCCTGAGGGCCAGTCAGCCTAGAGCGCTTCTAAAGCCGTTGCGATATGTGTGTTAGTGATATAATGCAGCAATCCTCTAAGCCATGTGCCTCCTTGAAGGGGAGACGTATGATGTCAACCAACGGACATCCAGAATCATTCGATTTGATGGCGCGGGCCGCGGGCGCGTTGTGGGTGATCACCATCCTGTGCGGCATATTTGCCGAGGCGTACGCGCGTGGGCAACTGATCGTCACTGACAACCCAGGCGCAACCGCTCACAATATCATGGCCGCTCAAAATCTCTTTCGTTTGGGAGTGGTTGCCGATCTGGTGACTGCTGCGTCAATGGCTGGAGCGACGGTGATCCTCTATGAAATATTCCATAGCAGCAGCCGTCCCTTGGCACTCGGGCAGCTGAGCTTCGGCCTCGGCGGCTGCATCATTCTGGCGGCGGGCTTGGCCACTCTCTCGGAACCTCTCATCCTCCTCGGTCGTCTGGCGCCCCTCGGCGGAATGACGACGCCCTCATTGAACCTGCTCGCGCTCGGCGCCCTCAAATCCTATTCGGTCGCCTACACCGTCAGTCTCTCCTTCTTCGCCATTCAAGTCGCCTGTCTCGGTCTGCTCATTCTCAAATCCGGGCTGGTCCCGCGAGTGTTCGGAATCCTGTTCCTTATCGAGGCGGCGGTTAATAGCTTTTACCCATATTCCTTACTGCTGGCGCCGGCATTCGCGGCAAAACTGTTTCCGCTCATTCTACTGCCGGGATTCCCGGCCGAAGCAGGTTTCGCGGGCTGGCTATTGTTATTCGGCATTAGGCGAAACCGGTCCGCGCCCATGGTTTCGGCCGAAGCTACCGCATGAACCTGTCTGCGGAGTACCGCGAAATGGACCCCGCTCCCGAGCGACGTTGCTGGGGCAGCGGATAGATCCAAACACTGTTGATTCATTAGATACGTGAATGTCTGACATGGCGGAGGCCGGGGCGATGGACAGAAACGAGCAAAGGCTCGCGCTCTTCACGGGCATCGTTTTCCTGTGGCTCATCCTCAACGGCATAGCCAATCTCCTATTCCTTCCCGGTATTCCTTCGGGCACTTATGCCGATGCGGCAAAGACGGTCACCGCCTCAGCCTGGCAGTACCGGCTAGACCCTGCCGATTTGCTCATCGAGACCTTGAGCGGGGTATTGCTGCAATTTGGTCTCTATGCCCTGCTTAAACGAGTGAACCGCGAACTCGCTCTTCTCGGGCTGCTTTTCATGGCCCAGGACTCGTGCATGTCCGCCATCCTGCGCGGGCTCGGCTTTGCGAGAGTGGGACTTTATGCGTCGCCAGCGCCGACGGCCGTGGGCGCTCTGCCGCTTCAGAATTCGGCGGAGTTTATTCGATGGATTTCCGACTACATCGAGAAGGTCGGTGGGATTTATTTTGGTCTCGGCATGCTTCTGTTCTTCTGCCTATTTCTTCGGTCGAGATATCTTCCGAAATTGTTGTCCATTTTCGGCTTGTTCGTCTTCACAGTTTGGATCGGGCTCTATTTCGCTATCCTGCTAAGGCCGGAATACCGAACGACGCTTCAATATTTCGCGTTCGCGCTAATCGCCGTCACCAACACTGCTTCGGGCATTTTTCTGATCAGGTTCGGCGTCACTCGAAAACCGTTACCTGCAACCATTACGGATCCTTGAGTCAGAACGCCGATAGCGCACCCTCACCGCAGGCACTTACGCGTGCGACGCCAAGCCGCGAGCAGATCCGCCTCATCCCCGGTATTGTCAAAGCGCCGCAGTCGCTGCCGCCTTCGAGAGTCTTGCTGGTCATGACGCGCCGCAATGCCTATCTTGGGGCCATGACTCAATATGTGACCGTCACAGCCGACGACCGCGTCGAATCGCGCAACGGCGTGATCAAGCTCCACGGCCCCGAGGCGTTCGAAGGGATGCAACGTGCCGGCCGGCTCGCGGCCGAGATCCTCGATGCGCTCGTCCCGCATGTGGTGCCTGGAGTCAGCACTCAGGAGCTCGACGCGATCGTTTATCGGATGACGCTCGAGGGCGGCGGAGTGCCCGCGACTCTCGGCTATCGCGGCTACACCCACAGCTGCTGCATCTCGATCAACCATGTCGTGTGCCACGGAATCCCCGGCGACCGGGTCCTCAAGGACGGCGACATCGTCAACATCGACGTGACCCCGATCGTCGACGGCTGGCATGGCGACACCAGCCGAATGTATCTCGTCGGCGACGTTTCCATCAAAGCGCGCAAGCTGGTCGACGTCACTTACGAATGCCTGATGCTCGGAATCGAGCAGGCCAAGCCCGGCAATTTCCTCGGCGACATCGCCAACGCCATCCAGCGCCATGCCGAGGCGCAGCGCTACAGCGTCGTCCGCGATTTCTGCGGCCACGGCGTCGGGCGGCTGTTCCACGACAGCCCCGAAGTCGTCCATGCCGGCAAGCCCGGCTCCGGCCCGGAGCTCAAGCCGGGGATGATCTTCACCGTAGAGCCGATGATCAACATCGGCCGTCCCGACGTTAAGCTGCTCGAAGACGGCTGGACCGCCGTCACCCGCGACCGCTCGCTGTCCGCCCAGTTCGAGCATTCGATCGGCATTACCAACACCGGCTGCGAGGTGTTCACGAAGAGCCTGAAGGCGCTGGACCGGCCTTACTTCTAGGCCGCCGCGGCTTTTTCCGCCGAGTCCCAGCGCGCGGTCAGCGCCTGCGCATCCTCGACGTCCGCGGGAAAGTCGACCTCGCCCCATTCCTCGCCGGCGATGTCGAGGGTCCACACCTCGCCGTTCTGCGCAAGATGGTGGATGACGCGCAGGTACCAGATCGTAGTGCCCTCCTTGGTCCGCATCGCCTGCTCGATGGCATCGCGGAAACGCTCGGCACCGCCTGACCGAAAGGCGAGCAGGCCGATCGATTCGGCGTTGACGCCTTCGCTGATTCGCTTGCCGATGGCGCGAAGCCGGCCGTCCTCGGCTGCGATCACCTTCATGTCATCGTCGTCGTACGAAAGCTTGCGGTCGATGGTCACACAAATGCCTGGCTGCTGATTGCCCACCACCCGCTCCATCAGCGCTCGCGAGACGAGCGTGTCCCCGTTCCACACCAAACAGTCGCCGCTCAGCTCCTCGCGGGCCATGAACAGCGAACCGGTATTGTCCGCGACCTTGTAGAAGGGGTTGTAGACGGTCCGTACGCTCGGTCCGCCGCTCCGCCTTGCGATCGTCTCGTCGACCAGCTCGTCGTGAAACCCCGTCACCACGACCGCCTCGTGCACCCCGCAGGCTTCGAGCGTGTCGAGCTGCCGGTCGAGCAGGCTGCGCCCGTTGAACTCGATCAGGCACTTGGGCTTGTCGTCGACCAGGTGGCCGAGCCTCGAGCCTTGGCCGGCGGAAAGGATGATCGCCTTCATTTCGCTTGTCGCACTGCCTAGCAAATGCGGCGGCGATTGGGCATTAGCCTAGCAGCGAATACAGGGGCCGCGTGTGAA